>WNGR01025383.1_pt1 | contig 10682 bp, 8 predicted proteins | sample 5407581 | NCBI WGS metagenome assembly WNGR01 (sample SAMN13153383, study PRJNA577476) | soil metagenome | isolation source: 80 cm soil or saprolite under Garry oak tree replicate 2 | place: USA:California | collected 2016-06-15 | reverse complement strand
GAGGAACGATGACCACACCCACCATCCCGCCACTCCACGGAACCGTCACCGTCAGCGTGCCCCTCGAGCATGCCTTCCGCATCTTCACCGACTCCATCCACACCTGGTGGCCGGCCCAGTACCACATCGGCCAGGCCGAGACGGCCAGGCGATCCGCGACGCGCTCGTCGGCGGTGGCGGCTGGACCGCTATGCTGGAGCTGTTCGCCAAGGCGGCAGCCAACCAGGAGTGACCCGGTCGGCCCAGCACCTGCGCGGTTCCATCAGCCGCTGGCCGGCCTCGAACCGGCCAGCGGCGATCAACAAACCACCTGGCGCAGCCGCGTCTTTTCGTCCATTGCAATCTCCGGGTTCTCAGGGGTCCCGCCCGAGTTCGGCGACGGCCCTGGCGAGGGCGTCCTCGACCAGGACCCGCTCTCGGTGGGGCGGTGGCTCGTCGCGCAGGTCGTCGAGGGAACCGACAATGGTGGCCACGTCGGCCCAGGGGTGGTAGGACGCACCGGTCAGGCGCTCCCAGATGGCGGTGAAGCGGTCGGCGACCTCCAGGCCGTACTGGAAGAGGTTGCCGCGGCAGTGGCCGATGTCGACGCAGGCCGGGCCGATGCTCGCCGAGGCCCAGTCGACCACGCCGGTCACGCTGCCGCGGCGCCAGAGCACGTTGCCCGGGTGGAAGTCGCGGTGGATGAACACGGCCGGACCGGCGCCGTCGGGAGTGGGTTGGTGGAACCGCTCGATCGCCCGGGCCCAGATCGACGGCCAGCGGGCCCACCCTGGCGACTCGTACGACTCCTGCCGGTAGGGTGCGAACGGGCGGATCAGGCCTGGCGGTGGCAGCGGGGCGCCGTGGATGGCGGGCAGCAGCCCGGCCAGACGCTCGAGCCACCGGTCCACGTCGGCCGGTGCCCAGTCGACCCGACCCGGGAGGCGTGACATCAGCAGCGCCGGCACGCCGGCGTCCGCCCCGGTGGCATCCAGGGCGAGCAGCCGCGGGGTCGCCACACCCGCGCCGAGGTCCAGGTTGGCCACGAACCGCAGGGCACGCGCCTCCCGTTCAGCGAGGTCCGGCTCCTCCTGGTTCAACTCGGGGCGGACGTAGCGGCGCAGGACGACCCGCTCGGCCGCACCGCTCCCGCGTTGCACGCGCAGGAGGTGCACGGCCGACGCCGAGCCGCCGCGCAACGGCCGGGCGGCCGTGACCGTGACTCCGAGCGCCGCTTCCGCCCAGGCGAGCGCGGCGCGCGGCGGGCGGGAACGCAGCAGCCGCCGGGTGGCCTGGTCGTCATCGAACCCATGTGGCCGGCCGCGCGCCGGTCGGGGCGATCGGACGGCCGTCACCTCGGATCCCCCGCCCCAAGGACGCCGAGCAGCCGTAGGCGCTCGACCGTGACCTGCCGCGACGGGACCGCGCGGGCGCCGGCGACCCACTCCCGCCAGGTCGGCCAGCGCTCCCGGTCGTAGCCCCCGTGATCGAAGTCGACCGTGTCGACGACCAGGTCGCGCACGACCCGCAGCCGCTCCGGGTCGCCAAGACCGGGCCACGGCAGGTACTCGATCGTCCACGCCAGGCGGCGCTCTCCACCCGCCGAGGAGTGGAACAGGTGGACGTCGAAGGCGATCACGTCGCCCGGCTCCGTCTCCAGCACCACACCAGGGACCGGCCACCCGTCGAAGCCTTGCAGGGCCGGGTCCCGGGACCAGTACGCGCCGACCCGCGCCGCGAAGGCGGGGTCGTGCGAGCCGGGGACGACCCGAAGCGCGCCGCTGTCGGCGGTGCGGCACTCCAGCCCCCCGAAGGCGTCGCCGAGCGCGGCCGTCACCTCGGCGGTGAGCGCCGCGGTCTCGCGGTCGTCGAGCAAGCCGCGGACGACGACGAAGCCGAATGCCTGGAACTGTGCGAGCTGCTGCTGGTTGAAGTTGCACACGACGATCTCCTCGGTGGTCGTCACGAGCGGTTCCCCAAGGCACCGCCGGACGGCGGAGGAGATCGAGCGCGTCAGCGTCAGGTGAAGCCGGTTCTTCGCATCTGGCCCCCTCAGGCCGGAGCATCACGCCGTGCCGTCTCGAAAAGTATGGCGTTCACCCGCCACAAGGACCACGGAAATTCGGCGCTGCCCGGCCAGCCGCTCACCGACGGCGGCTAGACCAACCAAACTGAATTGATCCATCAACTGCGGTTGATGTATGGTCCCGTGCATGGATGGATCAGCCTCCCGCTCTGGCCGGGATCATTCGCCGCCGAGCTTCCTGCGGCTGGCGGGACACCCGCTGCGCTGGGGGCTGCTGCGCGAGCTGGCTCGCAGCGACCGCCAGGTCCGCGAGCTGACCGCGCTCCTCGGCCAGCCCCAGAGCCTCGTCTCCTACCACCTCGGCCGGCTCCTCCAGGGAGAGCTGGTGCGGACGCGCCGCAGTGCGGCCGACCGGCGCGACGCCTACTACAGTCTCGACCTGGCCCACTGCGGCGAGCTGCTGATCGCAACCGGCGCGGCGCTCCACCCCGGCCTGCGACTCGTCCAACCGGCGCACGCCGAGCACGGTCCCGTGCCGCCCTCCCCGCGCGCCCGGGTGCTGTTCCTGTGCACCGGGAACAGCGCCCGCTCGCCGATGGCCGAAGCGCTGACCAAGCACCTGGCCCCGGTCACCGTGGAGGCCTTCAGCGCGGGCAGCCACCCCAAGTCCCTGCACCCCAACGCGGTGCGGGTCATGCGCGAGCACGGCATCGACCTGAGCGGTCGGCGCCCCAGGCAGCTGCGCGAGTTCGCCCAGCAGCGCATGGACTACGTCGTCAGCCTGTGCGACCGCGTGCGCGAGCGCATTCCCCAACTCCCCGAAGACCCCGAACGCATCCACTGGAGCATCGCCGACCCGGCGCGCGACGGTGACGGCGACGAGGAGACCTACCCCGCCTTCCAGCAAACCGCGGCGGAGCTGGCCACGCGCGTGCGCTTCCTGCTCCACCACATCCAGTCCGGACCACCACGCCAGGAGGTGACTGAACGTGCCGAACGCTGATGCCTTGGCGAATGTCCGCTACATGGTCGACGACGTCCAAACCGCCGTCGATTTCTACACCACCCACTTCGGCTTCACGCTGCGTTCCAGCGCGGCGCCGGCCTTCGCCGACGTCACCCGCGGCAACCTGCGACTGCTGCTGAGCGGGCCGACCAGCTCGGCCGGACGGCCCATGCCCGACGGCCGCCGGCCCAGCCCGGGAGGCTGGAACCGCATCGAGCTGGTGGTCGACGATCTCGCCGCTGAGGTCGAGCGGCTCCGCGCCGCCGGACTGACCTTCCGCAACGAGATCGTCACCGGTCCCGGCGGGTCACAGATCCTTCTCGACGACCCGGCCGGCAACCCCATCGAGCTGTTCCAGCCGGCGTCCTGAGCCGACGTGCAGCCTCCGACCCCTCGCCGGGCAGGGCTCCTCGACGTGCTCCGAGCGTGGGGCTGGATCGGTTGCACGGGCTTCGGCGGGCCGCCGACCCATATCGCCCTGCTGCGCGCACTGTGCGTCGACCGGAGGCGCTGGCTGGATTCGCAGGAGTTCGAGGACGCTGTCGCGGCCTGCAACCTGCTGCCCGGTCCCGCCTCCACCCAGCTTGCGATCTACTGCGCGTGGCGGGTCCGCGGCCGTGCCGGCGCGGTGGTCGGCGGGATCGCCTTCATCGTGCCCGGCCTGCTGTTGATCCTCGCGCTGGCTGCCCTGTTTCTGGCCGGCTCGCCACCGCTGTGGGTGGCCGGAGCCGGCGCGGGCGCGGGCGCGGCGGTCGCCGCGGTCGCCGTGCACGCGGGCTGGACGCTCGTCCCCGCAAGCTGGGCACGCACGCACGAGCGCGCCGGCCAGGTTCGCTGGCTCGTCTACCTTGCGGCTGGCGCGGCGGCGGCCGCCACGGTCGGCCCCTGGCTGGTGCTCGTCCTGCTCGCCTGCGGCGCCGTCGAACTGGTCGTCCAGCACCTCACCGCGGGCGGCGCCAGGGTCCGGGCGGTGGTGCCGGCCCCGCTCCTCGCGAGCCTCGCCGCTGGGGTCGGCGGGGGCGTGCTGCTGTCGCTTGCCTGGGTGGCGTTCAAGGTCGGCGCGCTGTCCTATGGCGGCGGCTTCGTGATCATCCCGCTGATGCAGGGCGACGCCGTCGGGCGCTACCACTGGCTGAGCGCCGGGCAGTTCCTCAACGCGGTCGCGCTCGGCCAGATCACCCCTGGTCCGGTGGTGCAGACCGTCGCCGCCGTCGGCTATGCCGCCGCGGGCGTCGCTGGCGGCCTGCTGGCCGCGGCGATCGCCTTCGCGCCCTCGTTCGCGTTCGTGCTCCTCGGCGGAGCCGAGTTCGACCGGCTCCGCGCCAACAAATGGGCACGCGCCTTCCTCGACGGCGCCGGCCCGGCGGCAATCGGCGCGATCTTCGGCTCCGCGCTCCCGCTCGCCCGCGGGCTCGAGCAGCGGTGGCAGTACGCCGTCCTCGCCGGCGCCGCCATCCTTCTGCTCGCGCTCCGTCGCGGCGTGGTCGCGACCCTGCTCGCGGCCGCGTCGGCGGGGATCCTCGTCGCGGTTGTCGGCGGCGCCATCCCGCACTGACGGTCCAGCGGCCTGGACGGAACCCGGCGGCACGGCCCACCTCGGCGGCACGGCCCAGCTGGTGCCGCGGGCCACCCCGGTGCCCCCGGCGGACTTGCTCGCCATACCCTACCGGGGTAACGTGCAACCAGCGGAGCTGATGGTCTGGAGGATGCATGGGCGGGTACACCCAGAGCAAGGATGGGGTTGCAGGCGCGGCTGCGGCGGGTCGAGGGCCACGCTATCGACCGGCTGCTCAAGAGCTGACCCGGTAGGCCTATCTGTGCGGAGGTTATGAAGCGATGACCACGATGACGATCTCGGTTCCCGGGATCCACTGTGATCACTGCAAGCGCTCGATCGAGGGTGCGCTGGTGCCGCTGGCAGGCGTCAGCTCGGCGCGGGTCGACATCGACAGCCGCACCGTGACCGTCGAGATCGACCAGGCCCGCGTCGACCGCGCTCAACTCGTCGCCGCGATCGAGGATCAGGGCTACGACGTACCCGCGTGACAACCCCTCGAGGAATCGCACTATGCCCACCCAACACGACACAAACCGCGCCGGCGCCGCACCGTCTACCGCGCCGGGGACGGTCGAGTTCCTGGTCGGCGGGATGACCTGCGGCTCCTGTGCCGCGCGGGTCCGGCGGGTGCTCGCCAGGACCGACGGCGTCGCCGACGCCGAGGTCAACCTGGCCACCAGCCGCGCGCGGGTCCGGCTGGCGCGCCCGGTCGAGGCCGAAGAGCTGCGGGCGCGTGTGGCCAAGATCGGCTACACGCTCAACCCGCCGCCCGACCGGCGGCGCGACCCCGTCGACGACGCCGACGCGACCGCCCGCCGCGCCTGGGGACGCCGGCTGGTGGCGGTCGCCCCCGCCGCGCTGTTCGCGCTGGTCACGATGGTCCGGCCGGGGCTGATGGCGGTGACCTGGTGGCGGGTGGCCGCGCTGGTGGTGGCCACGCTGGTCGAGTTCGTGATCGGCTGGCCGTTCCTGGGGGAGGCGGCCCGGCGGGCGCGCCGGCTGACCGCCAACATGGACACCCTGATCGCGGTCGGGACCCTGGCCGCCTACGGGTTCAGTGTGTGGGAGCTGGCCTCGGGCGGGATGCGGGTGTACTTGGAGACCGCCATCCTGCTGATCGCCTTCCTCAGCCTGGGCCGCTACCTGGAGGCGCGCGCCCGCGGCCGCGCCGGGCAGGCGATCGGCGCGCTGCTGGAGCTGGGCGCCAAGCAGGCCCGGCTGGTCCGCGAGGACGGCGAGCTCATGGTCCCGGTCGAGCAGGTGGCGGTCGGCGACCTGCTGCGGGTGCGGCCGGGCGAGCGGCTCCCCGTCGACGGCGAGGTGGTCCAGGGGGCCAGCGCGGTCGACGAGTCGATGCTGACCGGCGAGAGCGTCCCGGTGGAGAAGACGGCGGGTGACCGGGTCGCGGCCGCGACCGTGAATGCCAGTGGCGTGCTGACCGTCCGGGTGACCAAGGTGGGCGCCGACACCGCGCTGGCGCAGATCGTGCGGCTGGTCGAGCAGGCCCAGGCCGGCAAGGGTCAGGCGCAGCGGCTCGCCGACCGGATCTCGGCGGTGTTCGTGCCGGCGGTGATCGGGCTGGCCGCGCTGACCTTTGCGGGCTGGTGGCTGGGGGGCGGCGACCCGGTCAAGGCGCTGACGGCGGCGGTCGCGGTGCTGATCATCGCCTGCCCCTGCGCGCTCGGCCTGGCCACCCCGACCGCGATCATGGTCGGCACCGGCCGCGGCGCCGAGCTGGGCATCCTGATCCGCAGCGTCGAGGCCCTGGAGCGGACCCGCCGGATCACCACGGTGGTGTTCGACAAGACCGGCACCCTCACCGGTGGCCGGATGACGCTGACCGACACCGTCCCCGGACACGGCACCACCACCGGCGAGCTGCTCCGGCTGGCCGGCGCCGCCGAGGCCGCAAGCCAGCACCCCATCGGCGTCGCGGTCGCCACCGCCGCCCGCGACCGTGGCGAGCTGCCGCCGGTCCGGGGGTTCCGAGCGCTGGCCGGCCAGGGCGTCCGGGCCGAGGTCCAGGCCACCCCGGGCCGCCCGCCGGTGGCCGTGTGGGTCGGGCGGCCCGGGCTGGCGGCCGACGCCGGGCTGGGGGTGCCCGCCGCGTTGGAGGCCGCCGCCGAGCGGCTGGAGCAACAGGGCAAGACCGTGGTGTGGGCCGGCTGGCACGGCCAGGTCCGCGGCGTGCTGGCGGTGGCCGACACGCTCAAACCCGGCGCCCCCCACCAGGTCAAGCGGCTGCACGCCATGGGCCTGGAGGTCGCCATGCTCACCGGCGACAACCCCACCACCGCCACCGCGATCGCCACCAGCGTCGGCATCGACCGGGTCCTGGCGGAGGTCATGCCCGCCGACAAGGTCGGCGAGATCACCCGCCTGCAAGCCGAGGGCAGGACCGTCGCGATGGTCGGCGACGGCGTCAACGACGCCCCAGCCCTGGTCCAGGCCGACCTCGGCATCGCCATCGGCACCGGCACCGACGTCGCCATCGAGTCAAGCGACCTCACCCTGCTCGGTGGCGACCTGGACGGCGTCGCCACCGCCATCCAGCTGTCACGCAGGACCTACCGCACGATCGTGCAGAACCTCGGCTGGGCGTTCGGCTACAACAGCGCCGCGATCCCCCTGGCCGCCGCTGGCCTGCTCAACCCGATCATCGCCAGCGCCGCCATGGCCTTCTCCAGCGTCAGCGTGGTCACCAACTCCCTCCGCCTGCGCCGCTTCGCACGCCGGCACCCGAACCGATGGCGAAGGCCGCGGTCCCAGGCTGGGCGCGGTGTACGGTAGTTGCCTGGCTACGACACCGAGTCGGACCATTGCGAACGTCGAGCGGACGAGACCCCTGGTTAGTGGGAGCGGCTGGCCCCGGAGATGCGCCGATTGCCGGCGGGGGAGGGAGTGCCATGGAGCCCAAGCCCAAGGAGCAGAGCACGGCCATTCTCGACGTCCGCGGTCTCAACTGGGCCAGTGAGAAGGCGGTCGTGGAAGCGGTGCTCGGGCGCCGGCCGGGCGTGCTGGCTGTCGAGGCGAACCCGGTGTCCCAGACCGCGACCGTCACCTACGATCCCCGGTCGACATCGCTGGCTGAGCTGCGCCGCTGGGTGACCGAGTGCGGCTACCACTGCGCGGGCCAGTCGGTGCCCACGCACATTTGCGACCCGATGCTGGAGCCTGACCCGCCGTCGGACGGACACGCCGATCACGGGGCGGCCGCACCGACAATGCAGGTTCCGCCGCCGTCGGCGGAGCCGTCCGCCCCTTCCGCCCAAGCCGAGCCGCCACCTGCGCATGCAGGGCCACCATCCGCGCAGGCCGGACCGGCGCCCGCGCATGCCGGTCACGCCCCGTCGCCAGAAGAGGCGGTGCGCTCGCCGGAGGAGACGATGGGTCACGGCGGCCACGCCGGGATGGCGATGGCGGCCATGGTCGCCGACATGCGCAACCGGTTCCTGGTCGCCGCGATCTTCTCCGTCCCCATCCTGCTGTGGTCGCCGATCGGCCGGGACGTGCTCGGCTTCACGGTGGCCGCGCCGTTCGGGCTGCGCGACGACGTCTGGATGCTGCTGCTGAGCCTGCCGGTGATCTTCTACTCGTGCTGGATCTTCTTCAACGGCGCGGTGCGCGCGCTGCGCGCCCGCACGCTGGACATGATGGTGCTGGTCGCCGTCGCGGTAGGATCGGGGTGGCTGTACTCGCTGTATGTGACGCTGACCGGCGGCGGGGACGTCTTCTACGAGGCCGCCACCGTGCTGGCGGCCTTCGTGCTGCTGGGCCACTGGTTCGAGATGCGCGCCCGCGGCGGCGCCAACGACGCCATCCGCACCCTGCTGGACCTGGCCCCACCTCGGGCGCTGGTGCTCCGCAATGGCGAGCCGGTCGAGGTCCCCACCGCCGAGGTGGCCGTCGGCGACCTGCTGCTGGTCCGCCCCGGCGCCAAGATCGCCGTGGACGCGGTCGTCGAGGAGGGTGACAGCGAGGTCGACGAGTCGACGGTCACCGGCGAGAGTCTGCCGGTCCACAAGCAACCAGGCGACCAGGTGATCGGGGCGACCATCAACAAGAACGGCACGCTGCGGGTGCGGGCGACCAAGGTGGGCGCCGACACCGCGCTGGCCCAGATCGTCAGGCTGGTCCAGGAGGCGCAGAACTCCAAGGCGCCCGGGCAGCGGCTGGCCGACCGGGCGGCCTTCTGGCTGGTGCTGGTCGCGTTGCTCGGCGGTGGGCTGACGTTGGCGGTGTGGCTGCTGGCTTCGGACAGGCCGCTCAGCGACGCGGTGCTGTTCGCGATCACGGTGGTGGTGATCACCTGCCCGGACGCGCTCGGGTTGGCTACACCGACGGCGATCATGGTCGGCACCGGGCTGGGTGCCGGACGGGGGGTGCTGTTCAAGAACGCGATGGCGCTGGAGACCTCGGCGCGGATCCAGGCGGTGGTGATGGACAAGACCGGCACGCTGACCAAGGGCGAGCCGGAGGTCACCGACCTGGTCACCGCCGACGGCGTCGACCAGGCTGAGCTGCTGCGGCTGGTCGCCGCGGTCGAGCGGTCCTCGGAGCATCCGCTGGCCGAGGCGATTGTGCGTCGCGCCGACCAGGACGCCGTGGCCGCGGTTCCCGCCACAGGGTTCGAGAACGTGCCCGGACATGGGGCGGTCGCGACCGTGGAGGGCCGGCGGGTGGTGGTCGGCAACCTGCGGCTGATGGAGCGGGATGAGGTGGAGCTGGGCGGTCTTGGCGCTCGGCGTGAGGAGCTGGCCGCGGGTGGGCGGACGGTGGTGGTGGCAGCCGTCGACGGACGGGCGGCCGGGTTGGTGGCCATCGCGGACGCGCCCCGGCCGACCGCCAAGGCGGCGGTGGACGCGTTGCACGAGCTGGGCGTGGAGGTGGTGATGCTGACCGGTGACAACCGCGCCACCGCCGAGCGGATCGCCGGCGAGCTTGGCATCGACACGGTGATCGCCGAGGTGCTGCCCGGTGACAAGGCCACGAAGGTCGCGGAGCTCCAGCGCGCCGGCCGCAGGGTCGCCATGGTCGGCGATGGCGTCAACGACGCCCCCGCGCTGGCCAGTGCCGACCTGGGGATCGCGATCGGCGCCGGCACGGACGTGGCGATCGAGACCGCTGACGTGGTGCTGATGCGTTCCGACCCCCTGGACGTGCCGATCGCGTTGCGGATCGGGCGGGGCACGCTGCGCAAGATGCGGCAGAACCTGGGCTGGGCGGTTGGCTACAACGCCATCGCGCTGCCGATCGCGGCAGGCGTGTTCGAGCCGGCCTTCGGGCTGGTGCTGCGTCCGGAGATCGCTGCGCTGTCGATGTCGGGGTCAAGTTTCATCGTCGCGGTCAACGCCCTGGCTCTCAAGGGCCTGCGCCTACCGACCTCGTCTCCGGCGGCTGGGCAGCCACGTCGCACCGGGCGCAAGGCACCCGAGCCGATCGGCTGACGGGCCCGGCCGACCGGACCTGGGGGGATTGCAATGGGGCCCGCGGCCCTGCCTCGATGCCGAGGGTCGATCCCCAGTTTGTATTGCTCGCGCCGCTCCTTGAAACCAACCACGCCAATGGGCCAGTACCCGTTGGTCCCATCACATTCGGGCCCATTGGCGGTATGGGGATGGCGGCCCGTGCCAGACCATGCGGAAACCGTCCCGCCGCCACGTAGGAGGGTGTCATGACATGGCCCCAGCGAGGCCTCCGCCCGCTCGTTTGCAGCCTCGTGCTGGCCTGGCTCGGCGTTGCCTCGTTCGCCGCGCCGGCGTCCGCGCACGAGGGCGAGGAAAAGGTTCCCGCGCGGACGCAGGTGGCTGTCGCGGACGCGATCCTTCGCACCCAGCCCGAGCAGATGGACCTCGCCGCCGACCGGATCAACGACGCCCTCGAAGCCGAGGACCACGAGGGTGTCGATCTCAACCGCGTCAAGCAGGCCAAGGACACACTGGAAGCCGGCGACACGGCAAAGACCGAGCTGCTGCTGGAGCAGGCGCTAGGTGCCTGCCCCGGCCAGCCGGTCGTCAACCCCGCCGGCGTGCGCGCCAAGCTGCCCCAGACCCCCTGCCCGACCCCCGCCCACGAGCTGGCACTCGGCCGAGTGCCGCTGCACGGGACGGCCA
>WNGR01019146.1_pt1 | contig 10682 bp, 10 predicted proteins | sample 5407581 | NCBI WGS metagenome assembly WNGR01 (sample SAMN13153383, study PRJNA577476) | soil metagenome | isolation source: 80 cm soil or saprolite under Garry oak tree replicate 2 | place: USA:California | collected 2016-06-15 | reverse complement strand
CCCGCACAGCAGCCCGAGGATCAGACTCGCGAGCAGCCGGACCAGTCTCGTACGCCAGCCGAGCCGCACACCACCATTCGGCTCTCCGGCGACCCTACCGCCACCGTGCGCTGGCACGTTGCTCGCGACGGCACCACCACTGGTGCTGGTATCACCACGCCGCACCGATTCTGCGTCCTCGACCGGCGCGCCGCCGCTGACCTGATCACCCTCGTCCGGCAGGCCCTCGACCAACCCGCCCGTGCCGCTGGGCAATCCCCGACAAGCACCCCGACACCAGAACCGGCACCCTCGGCACCGCCCGCCGGGTCACCGGCACCCGCGCATCTGACCCTGATCGGCGGCTGCCAACTGATGGCCCGCGGAACCCTCGTACGCCTACGCCGCAACGCCGGCCTGCAAATCCTCACCTACCTCGCCATCCACCCCGAAGGCGCGACCAAGACCGACCTGATCCACGCCTGCTGGCCCGGCCAACCCCCGGCCACGATCACCCAACGGCTGCACACCACCATCAGCGACCTGCGCCGGCAACTTCACCCCCTGATCGAGGCCGACCCGATCACCCGCACCGGCGAGCACTACACACTCAACCGCCAAGCCGTCGACACCGACCTGCAGACATGGCGCACAGCAGTGCACACCGCCGCGAATGCAGCCACCACCGAGGCCAAGCTCCACGCCCACCGCAGCCTCATCAACCAATACCGCGGTGACCTTGCCGCAGGCCACCACTGGCCCTGGCTGACACCAGCCCGCGAAGCCCTGCGCCGGGACGTCATCGACGCCTGCATCACAGCCGCGGAGACGGCACAACCTTCCGAGGCAGCCCACCTGCTGCAACAAGCCTTGACCATCGACCCCCACAACCGACAACTCCGTCGGCGGACCAGCTCACGCCAGTACCTGCGCGCTCAAGAAGGCGGGCCCGGGTGAAAGCGCAGCAGCGGGACGTCGTAGAGGTTTGGGTCACGCTGACGCCTCATCTCGGGCGCGTTGACCTCGATCACTAGCATCTCGGTAAGGAACTGGATCTTCGCTGACAACAGGTGGCTGGTGTGGCCCGTTGCGCTGTGTTCCTTCAACCCGACGGTGGCATGGACGTGCGGCAGGATCATTCCTTCGACTTCGTCGTAAGCGATGGTGCCGCCGCCGAGAGCCTCCACATTGGTCAAATGCACACTTGACCAGACCGGCGCCTGCGGGTCGTCCAACTTGCTGCAGGTACCCACGACCTCGACCTCGGCGAACCCGGCGATGAACATCGGGATGTAGCCTTGGCGTATCCCGTTCGCCCGGCAGAACTCACCGAGGGCTGTGAAGAAGTCCTCGCCGTGGTCGAATGCAACGCCGAACGTTCGCCCGAGACTCAGTTCGTGGCTACGCACCTGCGACTCCCTCATCGCTTGATCCCAGGGCCGGTGGCGGCGAGGTCCAGTTCGCGGTATCGCCATACCCGCCGGCAGCAGCAAACGCTGATCTGATCATGTTGTGGTCAGCGCCCGCCGCCAAGAGGGCGTGCAACAGCACCCGAGCCTTGAAGGGATCGAGGAAGCCGGCTGGGATCAGACCGCGGTCCAGCAGATCCCGTTCGGATCCCGGAAATCCGTATGTCTCGGTGAGTACGGATCCTGCGCCGGTGCGCGAGGCCAAGACGACGGGGGCCCGGCGGGCGAGCTCCTCCAGTCGATCGACAAGCCGGTGTGGGACGTGGCCCACACCGAATCCGGCGATGACCGCACCGTCCGCGCGGTCGAGTAGAGCGTCCACCACCAGTCCGTCGTCACCGAAGGTGATCGTGATCAGGGCGACACGTGGTAGGCGCCGACCGACGGGAGGCGGCACGGCAATGCGGGAGGCTATCGCGTTGAGCAGGCGTGGCCGGCCTTCAACGACGTAGCCGAGCGGGCCACCGTTTGGCGACTGGAACGTTGACCCGGCCGTGGAGTGGGTCTTGCGCACGCGCCGCGCGGCGTGGATCTCGTCGGCGAGCACCACCACGCAGCCCGCGTTGCGGGCGCTGTCGCTGGCCGCGGTCTGGACGGCGGCCAGGACGTTGGCCGGGCCGTCCGGGCCGGCGAGGGTGGGGTTGCGCATCGCGCCCGTGACGACGAGCGGCTGCAGCCCCGTGTGGTAAAGGTCCAGGAGGTAGGCGGTCTCCTCGATGGTGTCGGTGCCCTGGACAACCACGATCCCGTCGACGCCTTCAGCGAAGCGCTCGCGGACGACCTCGGCGAGCTCGGTCAGGTCCTCGAAGCTCAACGAGGCACCCGGCAGCCGACGAAAGTCCAGGGTCTCAACCGAGCTGTCAAGATCGCCCAGTCCAGGTACGGCGGCCAGGAGCTGGTCGGCGGACAAGGCGGGCGTCACGCCGCCGTGGTTCGCGGCGGTCATGGCGATAGTCCCGCCGAGGCTGATCACGAGGACGCGGCGAGGCTGATCGTCGGGCACAGGCGTTCCTTTGGTAGGGCTGAGGTGGCCTTGGGCAGCCTAATCTGTCTCGGTGCCGATCTTTGCGAGGTAACGGCAGGCGCGGTCCGCACCGCTCACGGACAGCAGCCTGCTACGCGGCTCCGCGACGCCGGCGCAGCCGTACTCGCTCAGCTCACTGGTGCGCGTGATCAACCGAGGCCAGTCCAGCTCCAGGTAGTCAGCGAGCAGGCGCAGCCGGCGAGCAGGCGAGGACCCCTCGACCACCGAGTGAGTCCGGCTGTATCCGGTGATGTCGGCGTAGTTGCGGATGGCGGGCCGGCTGGTGGTGACACCCACCTGCCAGATCCCGTCCGCCCCGACCCAGTTGGCCACAATCGCTTTGCGGTCGTCGAGGACGAAGCCCTCGACGGAGGAGTACTCCGGGTCGGTGCAGACCTCGACGCGGATGGAGAACGACTCCATCAGCGCCGCGGCGAGCAGTAGCAAGATCCGTTCGGCGCGCGGCGACGCGGCGACCGTCTCCGGCGGGATGCAAAAAGCCCGGCTGAGCCCGGCCGGGCCGAACCGATCCGCGACCGCCCGCAGATAGTCGTACTTGTGCGCGAACAACAGCCACGTGCTGGCCTCCTCGCCGCGCTGCTCGCGCGTCCAGAACAGCGGAATGTCTGTGGCATCCGGCAGGTGGCGAAGGATGTGCCGGGCGCAGAAGTCGCTGCCCAACCACATCCGAGACACTTCAGTCAGGTCGCCGGCCATGTCCCTGCCCGCGGCTGACTGCGGCAGTGTCTCGTACCGCGCGAGTTCGCTCTGCAGGTGCGCCAGCAGCCCGTCGTCGTTGAGCAGCGCCTCGTCCAGGTTGGCGACCGCCCAGAGGATTCCCAGCGTCAGGTCGTCGAGGGCGTAGGCGGGTGGCATCAGCAACCGTGAACCGCGGCCCCCCTTCATCAGGCGGCGCCGGGCCTGTCGGCTGTCCAGGCCGAACGGTCGCCACCCGCCCTGATCGTCGGTTACCCCGACGACGAGCGCCCGCCGGGGGCGGCGCAGGAACTGGTCGTCGACGAAGCCGGCAGGCACGGCCGTCACGATGCGACCGTCATCGACGGCCGGGTAGACCTGTGCGTCGATGGCAAGGCCGTCGAAGAATCGACCGGCGGGCGCGATGAGGACCTGGCTGACCTGGCCGCCTGCGTTGGAGGGCGCCCTGCTCTCGTCGATGACGAGGGTGCCAGTCAGGATCGAGGCGAGGCGCCCCGACGGTCGCGGCTCGACGGCGCCGGCCGCCACGACGCAGAAGTCCAGGCTGCCTCTGTTGTGGCCGGTCTCGACGTTGGCGACACCGCTGCGGCTGGTCAAGATCAGGGTGGCGAGGTCAGCTTGCCTGAGCCCAGCAGCCTTCCGCAGCCGCGCCAACTGCCGGCCGAGCGCTCTCTGCGCGACGGTGATGGCCTGCGGATCGATCATGTTGGCCTCCGTGGTCGCGGTGTCGCGTCCGAAGCGTCGAGCGGCGCTACTTGCTGTCGTCGGTGAGGATCGCGAGGGTGCTCGCGAACGACGACGTCAGGCTGTCCACGACAGCCTGACCCTTCGCCGGTGTGGCCAGGGACGGCTGGCCGATTACGCCGCTGGCGGTGTAGCCACGCATGCCAAGAACGAGCAGATGTGGCCGCTCGGTGACGTGGTCCGCCGCCTGGTAGCCGGCGCGGACCAGTTCCGGGCACGCGTGCAGCAGGACGGACGTTTCCAGTTCTCCGGCGTGCATGTCATCGTGTCCGCTGCTGGTCAGGCCGGCCGCGACCCTGGCGGCGTCCCAGTCATGGCGGCCCGGATACAGCGCCAGGCGACGGCGGCCGACATTGGACTCCTGCACGACGTTCGACAACACGTAGTTACCACCGTGCCCATTGACGAGAACGAGCTTGCCAACGCCGGCCTGGTCGAGGGAATGAACAACATCAGCGATGATCGCGGCCAGCGTGGTCGACCGGATGCTCACCGTGCCCGGCCAGGCGGCGTGCTCGTGTGAGCAACTGATCGTCACCGGAGGAAGCAGGAGCAGGTCGTAGGTCGAGGCCAGTTCCTGCGCGATCGCGCAGGCGACGACGGTGTCCGTGACGAGAGGTAGGTGGTCGCCGTGCTGCTCGAAGCTACCTACCGGCAGGACGGCCACCTGGGCGGCGCGCGTTGTCTCGTCCGGAGCTGTCGCCGTCGTGATCAAATCCACGGTCACATTGTCCGTGTACGGGTGGCAACAGAGAAGGCCGTCCGGAACTGTTCGACCTCACCAATGCCCGGGGTGGTGGCCAGGCGGACATCGAGCTGGGCGAGGATCCGGATCGTGCGTGCCGAGAAGGTGGTGGTCGTCAGCGCGAGGGCCCGGCCGGCCTCGGCGCCAGCCTCGGCAAGCCGGTGTGCGGCCGAGTAGGACTGTGCCAACCAGGCGCGGGCGAGCGCCTCGTCCTGCCGCAGATCTTGGGGCCATGAACCGAGGACGTCTTCCAGGATTTGTACGGCGTCCGGGGCGCGGCCCAGCCGCAGCGCGCAGTGTGCCTCGTGCGCCCGGACGTAGGGCAGGTTGCAATGCGCGCCGATCGTGTCTGGATCATCATCGGCGGGGCCGCTAGCACCGGCTCGTACGATGAGCCGGTAGGCGGTCTTGATCGCGGTGGAGCAGGTGTGCCGGTCGCCTTGAAGTGCGTGTCCCTGCGCCTGGCGGATGGCGCACAGGGCGCGGTCTCGATCAGTCAGGGCGGCCGTGGCGGCCGCCGTGGCTGCCAACGCGGCGGCTCTGGCACCGTCGAGCCGGTCCGCGGCTTGCTGCGCTTGGCGCATGATCGCGTACGCGGTCATCGGCGCGTGTGCGGCCTGACGCGCCAAGCCCAGCGCCCGGTCCAGCCAATAGCTGGCGGCCTGGTGATCGCCGATGTTGTCGGCTGTCCATGACGCGAACTCCGCCCACCGCGCTTCGACGGCGAGGAGTCCAGTTCTCAGACTCCCTACCGCGTCGTTGCGGTAGCGCCGGATCACCGACGACTCCCGGCAGACCGCGTCGTGTACCTGGCCTGGACCTAGGAGATTGTGCACGCCGGCGAGGACGCGAAGCAGGCGCGACCAGTGCAACACGAGCCCCGGATCAACCTCGGCACCGGGACGAGCCGGCCAGGGCGCACCGTCGACCAGGGCGACCGGCGGATCGGTCGCCGCCGTGAGTGCGGCCAGCCGCTCAAGCGCCTCGATTCGGTCGTGTGCCTCGGTCAGCACACCGCTGGTTGCCAGGATCTGATCGCATTGGATCCAGAACCGCCGCGGAACGCGCTGTCGTCCGGTCTCGACATTGCCCACCGTGCTTCGAACGTATCCGACCCGGCGTGCGAGTTCCTCCTGCGTCAACCGGGCGGCGTCTCGAAGGACCGCGAGCTGCACTCCCAACTCCCGGCGTGCAGCGACGGCCGCGTCCGGCTGACGTGACCTCATCCGCCGCCGCGTGGAAGGCACGGTAGCCGCACCGACCGGGGCGTCGACCTGCATCGTCGGACCTCCTCCGGCGGCGCTCGCCTGGCTACTCGTCGCCTTCTACCTGGTCGGGCGTTGGTGGCTCCGTTGGCTGGGGGCAACCCGAATGACGCCGCCGAGCCCGCTCGGTGGCTCGGTCGGCTCGCCATCACAACGCGGCGCCTGCCATGTCGGGAAGGCTTTCGACAAAGCTCAAACAATTCCTTGACATGCCCCATGATCAGCACGGGGCTGGTGGCCGCTAGTGTCCTGCGCCTTAAATTCATTTACATATTTTACCACCAGTTTCCGTTGGCTGGGACCGGATGCAGCTCGCAGATTTAGTAAAGGAATTAATGACGCAGGACACTAGCTGGAGGCGTCGACATCAGCTCTCACTATCGCGCCGGGTTCGTTCGCCGTCGCCTTGTGCTTAGGCTGGCAACGCGTCGGTGATCACTGACCATCGGAAGGGCCCATCGGGCTCCTGCGGCCGTATCGCTTCGGTTGCTGTCACGGTGGCGCCGCTGTCGTGCAGGAACTTCAGGTTGCGGATGAAGGCGGCATGGGCCGCGAGGGGAGGCTTAGCGTACGGGGCGACGACGATCGGTAGACCGAGGCCGAGCGTCTCGTTGAGGATGCCGAGGGCGAAGGTGTCGCTGATCCCGGCGGCCCACTTGTTGATCGTGTTGAAGGTGGCGGGCGCCACCACAATTGCGTCGGCGGGTGGAAGGACGTCTGGGTCGTCGGGGAGCCGGTAGGTCGACCGGACCGGATAGCCGGTCTGGTGGGCCAACGCGTCGACGTCAACCCATGTGACCGCCTGCGGTGTAGCTATGACGCAGACGGTCCAGCCCAGGCGTTGGAGGAGTTCGACCAGCTCGCCGATCGAACGGGCCGGTGGTGCGGCGCACACGACGAGGTAGAGCACCCGTCCGGTAGTGCGGGAGTCAGTGTCCATGCTCGGTGGTCACTCCCACCCGCTGGGCCAAGGGGCGCAGGCCCGGGGTCGCGGCACGCCGTTCCCGGGCGAGCATGGTTGTCAGCAGGGTCCGTGCCGTTACATTCACGTGCACCGTCTGCGGGGCTACCCGTTCGGCCTCAAGCAGGTGCAAGACCGCCAGGGCGTCGCCGTCCGGTCGCTGAGCATTGGCGGCAGCGAAGTCGAGGTGCAACTGCGTGCGCCGTCCGACCAGGGGGCTGGGCAATCGCGAGGTGTCCAGCCGCTCGCCGATCCTGATCGCATCGTCCGGTTGTCCAAGCGCGACCGCCGTGGATACCTCGTGAACGGCGACGTTGGTCGGGCCGAAGGCTGTCCATAGCCGGTTGCCGTCACCGCCGAGTTGCTCGGCCAAAGCGGCGGCCTCCTTCAGGTACATCCGCGCCGCCCGTCCGTCGTTGCGACGCCCAGCGGTCAGGGCGGCAAGTAGCAACAGCGATCCGCGTGCCGACAGCAGGTCGGCATCTGCTCTAGTGGCGGCTGGGTCGATATCTTCGGCGGCGGCGACCGCGATTGTCTCCGCCTCGGCGGCCTTGTCAGGCAGGCGCAGCAACGCGCATGCCGCCTGGTAGGCGGCGACAGCGGTCAGCGCAGTGCCGTTGGAAAGCTGGGCCGCGGAGGCGGCGCGGTCCGCGGCGAGCCAGGCGAGCTGCCCATCGCCCGCCTTGCTGGCCAGCTTCGACGCCGCAATGTATGCGATCGCCTGCGTCTGCAGGGCCCGCACACGCCGAGTGCCCGACGTCGCGAGCACCAAGGCATTCACGTCATCCAGCAACGTCGGAAGCATCCGAGCCGCTGCTCCGTAGTCCGCCCGCTGGTACGCCTCGTGCAGCTCAATGGTCGCAGCCCAGACGGCCGGGAGTGGTCGGCCACTTCCCACCGGCCCGGTGGCGGGCCGGTACACAGTCAGCGCGGATCGTAGCCCGTCAAGCACAACCAAGAGCGCCGCGTTCAGGCTCTGCTCGGGCGCGCCTTCCAGGGGTGCGACTGACAGACCATTGATTTCGACCTCTCGATGGGCGCTGATCGCGTCAGCGGCCTCACGGTGCCGGCGGGCTTGCAGTTCACGTAGGTCGTCGTAGCTGCGGAGGAGGGAGCCGTTGGCGTGAAGGACGGCGTCGCAGCGCTGCCAGAAGTCCCGGGTACTGAGCTGGCGGCCACGCTCGATGTTGGCGACGCTGCTCCGTGACGTGTGCACGAGCCTTGCGAAGGCGTGCTGGTTGGCACCTGCGGCGTGGCGCAGGGCGGCGAGCCGCGCCCCCAGTGCCACCTTCGCCGCGGCCACATCGTTCGGAGTGATCATGGCGCCCCTTGCCGTCTCCGTCGTGTCAACGAATTGTCAGTCTTCGGCGTCCGTACTGTCCGACACCGAGTGTGAGCCGTGTACTCGATTCTGTCGTAAGTGGGCAGCAGGGCGTACCGGGAGGGGTCGCACCAGATCGGCGCCGCCGTCGTGTCGGCGCGTGATGCTTCGTTTGGTGGATCGGTTAGCAGCCGGTCGGTGCTTGCGTATCGCGCCGCCGACCTGCAACCCGACCCGCCGAGTTGGCAACGGTGGTCCACCCGTGGACGCCGTACGGTCCCGGTCGCCGAGCTGCCGCATCGCTATCGAGCATTTGCCGACGGCACAGGTTGGTGATCAACACCGAGCAAGGAGCACCCAGTGACACGATCACTGATCGTTGACACCCACGCTAGTAGCTGCTATTTCCGCACCTCGATCGGCGGTGCCGGGCGTAAGGCGCTCGTCCAGATCACCGAGCGGTGCAACCTGCACCGCGCGCACTGCTTCGTGTCTTCCACAACGACCGGCGCCGACCTGTCCATCGACTGCTTTCTCGACCCGGTGCTGCCCCGCCTGATCGAGGCCCGCGTGCAGCGGCTGACCCTCACCGGCGGGGAACCGTTCGTGCATACCGACATCCTGGAGTTCTGCACGGCGGTCGTCGGCGCGGGCCTGCCGGTCGGGGTATGTACCAATGCCACGCAGACCACCGACCAGCAGATCGACTTCCTAGCGGACCTGGGCAACGTGCACGTCAACGTGTCATTCGACGGGTTCCGGGAGACGAGCCACGGCAGGTTCCGCGGCGACCGGGCTTCATTCGCCACCACGGTCGCCACCACCCGGCGACTGGCCGGGGCAGGTCTGCTCCAGGGCTTGCTGTCCACCCCGAACGCACTGACCGATCCCGAGGAGTTCGCCGACCTGTGCGCCTTCGCTGTCGACGTCGGGGCCGAGTACGTGCTGATGAATCCGCTGTCCGCGTTCGGCCGAGGAGTCCGAAGCCAGGGCAGGCTGGCTGCTCCAGACGTCACTATGCGGGCCATCCGTGAGGTCACGCAGCGCTTCGCCGACCGGCTCGACACGGTCCACATCCGCTTTCCGAACGACGACAAGCCGCTCGGCGGCTGCGACGCCGGAAAGATCATCTACGTGTTCGTCGACGGCACGGTCGGTGTCTGCCCGTACCTGGTGTTCGCCGCGCGCACGCCGCAGTCCCGCTACCCGGACACGGAGTTCCTGGTCGGCAGCATCCTCGACGAGGACGTCGCCGACGCGTTGGACGCCTACCGCTTCCACGGCCGGTTTGCCGTCGGGGCGAGCGCCACGTGCGGCGCCTGCCATCTGGCCGGCTCCTGCGGCAAGGGCTGCCCAGCGGCGCTGGTGTCCCGCGGGCAGCTGATCGGCGAGGTCGACACGGAGCAGTGCCCGGTCGTGCCGACCGGTGGTGAGCGCAGGCTCCTGCCGCTGCTGGCCGCCCGACCATGAGCGATGCGTTCATCGCCGTCGAGGGCCCCAACGGCGTCGGCAAGACCACCATCGCCAAGCTGCTTGCCACCCGCCTGCATGCCCGCACGGCGGCACCGGTCTACCTGACCACCGAGCCGACCGACACCCCTCTCGGGCAGCTGCTGCGTCGATCCGAATCCACCCTGCACGGCCGCGCGCTGGCCCTGGCCCTGGCCGCGGACCGCGCCGCCCACGTCGAGACGACGATCATCCCGGCCTGGACGCCGGCCACCAGGTCATCACCGACCGCTATGTGCAGTCGTCTCTCGTCCTGCAGGTCCTCGACGGGCTCGACCTGCGGGAGATCTGGAGCTACAACCGCTACGTCCTACCCGCGACCACCTTCTATCTGGAGGACGACCCGGCAGTGATCGCGGCCCGGCTGGCGCAGCGGCCGTCTCTGACCCGGCTCGAACTGACCGGCACGCCCGGCAGGGAGCTCCAGCTCTACCGCAAGGCGTTCGCATTCCTGCGCCGGGAGGACTGGCCGCAGCACGTCATCGACTGCCGTGGCAAGGACCCCGACCGGGTCGTCGCCGATATCCTCGACCACATCGACCCGTGACCCGTCTCGGAGTGCCGGTGCTGTCCCTGCTGACCCTCAACATCCAGGCCGCTGCGCTGACCCGCGCCCGAGCATTGCTGCGATGGATGGACACCCGCACGGAGGAGCTGTTCATCCTCACCGAGACCAGCAGCGGTCCTGGTACGGCTCATCTGCTTGACCAGTGCCGCCAAGCAGGTCTAACCGTCGTCCAGAGCCCGATTGCGGCCGGCGACCGAGGGGTAGCGATGCTCAGCCGGGTACCGATCGTGGCCAGGCCCGATCTAGGTGGCTGGTGTGATTCGGCGCGTCCCGGGGCCGCCGCTGCGGGTGGTGGTGCGGGTGGTGGTGCGGGTGGTGGGGCACCCCGACGGCCTCAGTGAGGCGGTGAGTGTTGTTTCGGCGGTTGGGGTTGGTGTTCC
>WNGR01030007.1_pt1 | contig 10684 bp, 13 predicted proteins | sample 5407581 | NCBI WGS metagenome assembly WNGR01 (sample SAMN13153383, study PRJNA577476) | soil metagenome | isolation source: 80 cm soil or saprolite under Garry oak tree replicate 2 | place: USA:California | collected 2016-06-15 | reverse complement strand
AGATCGCCGTCATGCGAAAGCTCTGGACCGAACCGGTGGTGACATTCAAAGGCTCGTATCATCTCCTCGACGGGGCCGGCATCAACCCTCTCCCCGTCCAGCGGCCCATCCCGGTGTGGATGGGCGGCATGGCTGAGCCCGTGCTCAAGCGGGTGGCCGAGATCTCCGACGGCTGGTTCCCGCAGTTTCAGCCCGGCGACGCGGCGAGCCACACGCTCGATCGCGTGCGCGCCTATATGAAGGAGGCGGGCCGCCCGCTGTCCGCCGTGGGGATCGAGGGACGCTTCCCCTATGGGATCGGCGGACCGGACGAGTGGGCGAAGCGCGCGCGTGAGTGGCGCGACCTCGGCGCCACCCACCTCTCGGTGAACACGATGGGCTCGGGCCTCTCCCCGCGCGCCCACATCGATGCCATCTTGAAGATGAAGAAGGTGCTCGACGGCGTGTGATCGCGGAGCCGCGATGCACACGCTCCTCTTTCTCGACCCGGGCCATTTCCACGCCGCCCTGACCCTGCGCGTGCCGCAGGCGCGCGCGGCCGACGAGGTGTTCGTCTACGCGCGCGAGGGCGCCGAGCTGCGCGACTTCCTGGCCCTCGTTGAGCGCTTCAACAGGCGCGCCCCGCACCCCACGCGGTGGCGTCCTATCGTGACGACGTCCGATGATCCCCTCGAGCGGCTCGTCGACGAGCGACGTGGAGACGTGGTGGTCCTCGCGGGCAAGAACGGGGGCAAGGCGCGCACCATACGACGGCTGCGCGAATCAGGCTTCCACGTGCTCGCCGATAAGCCGTGGCTCGTGGAGCCGGCCGACCTCGAGCACGTGCGGGCGAGCCTCGACGGCTGGCCGCTGGTCGCGGAGATCATGACCGGGCGTCAGGACTTGGCGGCTGGACTGGTCAAGAGGCTCGTCGGTGCTCACGCGCTCTTTGGCGCCTTCCGCGACGATGGGCCGGCGATCGAGCACGAGAGCGTGCACCATCTGGAGAAGCTCGTCGATGGCGCCCCCCTCAAACGTCCCTGGTGGTTCTTCGACGTGCGCGTGCAGGGGAGCGGCCCGGTCGACATCCCCACCCACGTCGTGGACCAGGCGCAGTGGCTCGTGGACGGCGACGCCTCGGCGCCGGCGCTTCTCTCGGCCCGCGCGTGGTCGACGCGAGTGCCCGCGGAGGCGTTCCGGCGGATCACCGGAGAGGCGGGGTTCCCGCGGGGGCTCGAGCCCTTCGTCGACGGCGACGCGCTGAGCTATCGATGCAACGCCGAGCTCGTGTACCGAATCGGTCGCGTCACCGCGAGCGCCGCGACGCGCTGGAACCTGTCGCCGTTGCCGGGAGGGGGAGACACCTCCCACAGCGTGGCTCACGGGACTCGCGCCGACATCCGCCTGGAGCAGAGCGCGCGCACGGGCCATCGCCGCAGAGTGTTCCTCGAGCCCGCACCGATGCCGCCGGAGTCGCGCGCGTGCTGCTTGACACGGTCAGGGCGTGGCAGGCGGAGATCCCCGGCGTCGAGGTCGTGCCCGCCGGCCCGGAAACGTACGAGGTGACCGTGCCGCCCCCGCTCGACGGGGGCCACGAGACACACTTCGCCCGCGTCCTCGACGAGTTCCTGAGAATCGTGGACGATCACCGCTGGCCCACCGCGCTCGCCGAGCGCACGCTGGCCAAGTACACGCTGCTCGCCGAGGCCGCGGCCAGGACGGGGGAACCCTGATGACCCAGCCCGAGACCGAACCCTTCACGAAGTCGCTAGAGCGCATGAACCTCTTCCAGGAGCCCGAGGCGCGCATCCTCATCGCCGACCTCGACTTGCCCGAGGGCTCGCGCGGCCTTGACGTCGGCTGCGGCGTCGGGCTCTTCGCTCTCTGGCTCGCTGAGGCCATCGGGCCACGAGGACGCGTGGTGGGCATCGAGCCATCGACAGAGCGCGTGCAAGCGGCGCGCGCGCTGGTCGGCCACGGGTCCCTCGCCTCGCGTCTCGAGTTCCGGGAGGGCGACGCCACCAAGCTCGACGCGCCCGACGCGACGTTCGACTGGGTCTGGTGCGGCGACGTCTTACACCACATCCAGGAGACGGGCCGGGCGCTGGGCGAGTTTGCGCGCGTCGTTCGCCCCGGTGGCCGGATCGTCGTGAAGGAGTCCCAGCTCCTGCATGGAGTTTTCCTGCCCGGCCATCCCGCCCTCGAGCGTCGCCTGCGCCAGGCCGAGATGGACTGGAGCCGCCACGAGGGCGGTGAGTTCTCCTTCGAGGAGCGCCGCCAGCGCACCCTCGCGTCGCTCCGTGCGGCCGGACTGTCCGTGGAGGGCTTCCGGACGTACCTGCTGGAGCGCCGGGCACCGCTGCCTCACGCTGCGCGCGACTACATCCAGCGCGTCGTCTTCGAGCGCAACTGGGGCCCGCGCCTGCGCGATCGCCTGGAACCCGATGACTGGACGCGACGCTCCGCTCTCTGCGAGGCGGAGTCGGAGAGCTTCGTCCTGGACGACCCCGACTATTACTGTCTCTATCCCATCAGCGTGCTCGTCGCACGCCGGTAATCAGCGCGCGGTCACTGCTCTCCCAGGAATCAGGCTTTCAGGGATGCGGTCCCCACGGGGCCGCGGTCAGCAGCTTGACCTCCTGCGACGCGACCAGCGGACGGAATTTCGCGGCGAAACCCTCGACGAAGTCCTTGTTGGCGAAGACCGACGCCCAGTGCGCACGACGATCGGCGTCGTCGTCGAACTTCCAGAGGTGGACGAGCTGATTGATCATGCCCGTGTCGGCCTGGAAGTAGCCGATCAGCTTCTTGGCCTGGCCGCCCTTTTCGAGCGCCGGGTAGCCGAGCTCGGTATACAGCTTGACGGCCTCGCCCATCTTTCCGACGTGAAGCGTGTACGTCCGCATCTCATACACCGTCATCGCGGTCCTCCTGAGATCGTGGTGAGGGGGTAGGATAGTGCACCGGAGGAAGCCATGAAAGGCGTCGTGTTTCTCGGAGATCGAAAGCTGGAGCTGAGAGAGTTCCCCGATCCGACCCCGGGTCCCCGGGACGTGATCCTCGAGATCAAAGCGTCAGGCATGTGCGGCAGCGACTTGCACAACTATCGCGCCCCGGCTCACGCGCCGGGGACCGTGACCGGCGGCATCAAGCGGCAGGCCGGGATGATCGCCGGCCACGAGCCCTGCGGTGTCGTCGCCGCGGTGGGCGCCGGTGTCACCGAGAAGGAAGCGCGCGTCGGCCAGCGCGTGATGGACCACCACTACGACGGCTGTGGCAACTGCAAGCACTGCCGCGCGGGCTGGACTCAGATGTGCCTCGAGGGAACGGTGGTGTATGGCTCGGGCGGTCACGGCGGACACGCCAGGTACATGAAGGTGCCGGTGTCGACGCTGGTACCGCTGCCGGACACGCTCTCCTTCGTGACGGGCGCGGCGATCTCGTGTGGTACCGGCACGGCCTGGGGTGCTCTGAAGCGAATCAATCTGCAGGGCGGCGAGACGATCGCCATCTTTGGCCAGGGCCCGGTGGGCCTGTCGACGACGCAGTTCGCCGTCGTCATGGGCGCCCGCGTCATCGCCATCGACGTCGCGCCCGAGCGGCGCAAGCTCGCCCAGGCGTTCGGCGCGCACGAGGTGATCGACCCCAGGTCGGGCGACGTGGTGGCGGCGATCCGCGACCTCACGCATGGCGAGGGCGCGCACAAGACACTGGACGCCTCATCGGCGCCGGACGCGCGCGCCGCGGCGGTGCGCGCGGTGCGCTCGTGGGGCACCTGCTGCTTCGTCGGCGAGCGCGGCCAGGTGACGCTGGACGTGAGCCCGGATCTGCTGCGCCGACAGGTCACTCTGGTGGGGTCCTGGACATTCTCCAGGCAAGGCCAGGCCGAGTGTGCGGAGTTCGTCGCCGACCGGAACGTGGACGTGGAGAAGCTCTTCACGCACCGCTGGAAGCTCGAGCAGGCGGAGGACGCCTACAAGCTCTTCGACACGCAGACGACGGGCAAGGCGGTGATCCTGCCGTCCTAGCGGCCTTCCGTACCGCCTTCCCGCTGCTTGCGCAGGAACTCCTCGAGCTCTTGCATCAGCTTTTCCGAGTCGAGCTCTCCGCCAGGTAGCGGTGGCGTCTCCTCGCCAACCTCCGCATCGTATTCCTGCTCCAGCTTCCGGACGTGCTCCCGCGTGGCGCGGTCACGAGCCACCGCCTTGTCACATTGGGTGCGGAAGTCTTGGATGGCCTCGGCGAAGTGGGACATGTCCGGGCTCAAGTGGAGCAGGCGGGCTGTATAGCTCACCAGGCTCTGGATTGCCGCCGGGTTCTCGGAATCTTGCAGATAGTGCGGCGCTTGCCCCATGAAGCCGACATGCTGTATGCCCCGTCGCTCCGCAGCCTCCAGGACGACCGAGGAAATACCGGTCGGGCCTTCGTAGGTCGGACGACGATAGATGCCCCAGGCTTCGAGCAGCGACCGTGAGGCGGGGTCGGTGCAGCGGGCCGTGACACGTACGGGCCGCGTATGAGGAGCGCCCGCGAGAAGCGCTCCCAACGAGACGATCCGCTTCACCCCACAGCGCTCGGCCACATCGAGGAACGCCTTCGTGTAGGTGCGCCACTTCTGATGGGGCTCCGGGCCGCAAAACAGGAGCAGGCCGTCCCGGCCCTCTCCTGGTGACCACGCAAAGAACTCGCTCTTCGGCCAGTGGACGTCCCGGTCCCCATCGTCCCTCAACCGCACCTCGGGTCGTTCCTGGGTGAACACGAAGAACTCCTCGGGATCCATGCGGGCCAACCGCTCGGCCGGGAGGTCGCGGACCAGGTGGCGCAGGGCGCCCGTTGCCGCGCGGCCGGCATCGATCCATCCCCCAAACGCAACGACCATCGTCGTCAAGGTGGCCGGCGGCTCGTGGTCGAACACGACGTTGTCCATGATCATCCTCTCGGCCGTGGTGGGCGGCGCTCGTCACGCACACAATATCTTACGTCTCGAAAGCTCGGCCTGGTTGCCCATGGTACGCCCGACCGAAGCGCGCGATGTCGCGCAGGGGTTGATCGCCCGCGAACGAGAGCCCTAGCTCGGTTGCGCCGGCGTCGCCGTACGCCTCGCATCGTTCCAGGCATTCGCTCGCGGTGCCGGCGACGGCGTAGCGGTCCAGCACGGCGTCGCGCCGGCCGCGCTTTCGCCCATCGCCAGGCGTCGGACGATCGTCTCGAACTCTTCTCGCGCGAGGCCGTTGTAGTCACGGACCGCCGATTGCGTCGCGGCCGACGCGCGGCCGTCGTGGCAATACGCGACGAGCATCGCACCCACGACGGCCTTCGCGCGCCGGCGCGCCTCGTGGTGATCGTCGTCGATGGCGCCGGTCACGTACTGCACGACCTCGGCCGGCATCGGTCGTCCGGCCGCCGCCGCTCCCCGAGCGACGACGCCGACTGCGCGGTGAGTGAACGCCGGCGGCGACAGGTTCGAGATCATGAGGCCGTCAGCCATCCGCCCGCAGAGATCGAGGGCCTGATCACCCATCGCCGCCACGAGGATCGGCACCGCGGCTCGCCGGAGCGGACACTCGAGTCGAACGCCGCGCGCCGAGAACACCGGCCCGTCGTACTCGACGGTCTCACCGCGTAGCAATCGGGAGACGATGTGGATCGCATCTCGCACCGCCGCGATCCGTCTCGGCGCTGCCATGCCGATCTGCGCGAGCCGGATTCCCGAGCCGATGCCGAGCACCGCGCGCCCGTCGGACAGCTCGTCGAGCGCCGCCATCTCCATGGCGATCAGCGTCGGATGCCGGTTGAATGGATTGAAGACGCCGACGCCGAGACGGATCGTCCTCGTCGCCAGCGCGCTCGCGGCGAGGCCGGACATCGCCCCGCGCCCGAAGGCATTCTCGGCGAACCACACCGTGGAGAACCCGGCCTCCTCCGCCGCACGGGCCTGCGCCGCGCATTCCCTGGCCGGAAGTCCTCCGTGAACACGGAGGGCGATGCGCGGGCGCGCACTCATGAACCTCCTCTGGCTCAGATGTCGCCGGGGCGCGGCTCCCGGCTCGCCTGAGAGAAATGCGCGTGGACGGTCTTCCAGCCACCGGGCTCCTTGACCATCACCATGGTCGATCGGGAGATGAAGGACGGGCGGTCTGCGTCGTAGGTCAGGCGCTCCGATTCGGGTCCCTTCCACCGGCGTGCCGTCCTCCGGTGGCACGTGACCAGCGCCATGTCGGTCCGGACGAGCACCTTGATGTCGTACGGCTCCCACCACCCCGTATCGACGCGCTCGCGGTAGTACTTCCACAACCTCGTCCAGTGCGCCAGGCCGACGTACGTGTGCCCGTTCATGTTGAAGAAGACGTTGGTCGGGTCGTGACTCCAGATCTGGGCAAGCCGCTGCCAGTCGTACGCGGCGTTCGCGGAGAGGTACGCGTCGAGCGCGTTCATGATCTCGCGGCGATCGGCCTCCGAGCCGCCATCGAACACGATGTCATCCGGCATGGCCGTTCTCCTCGGCCCGGTCCCTACCGCGTCCGGTTGTATTCGTAGTCCTCGCGCTCGCCGTTGCCGACGCGGAGCTCCGGCCGGAGCGGCGGCCGCGTGCTGTTCAGCTTCGCGTGCGTGTCGAGGGCGGCCTTGTCCGTCCAGCGCTCGAGCAGCGTGAGCCGGTCGGGATCGGCGACACCCTGGAAGATCTCGAACTGCTCGCAGCCGGGCTCCTTCCGCGCGTCGGCGCAGCGGGCCTTGTACGCCTGCGCCAGCTCCGAGCCCTTGCCAGGTGTTGCGGTGATCGTCACCACGAGTCGGATCGACATTGGCATCTCCTTTGGTCGCGTGTCGTCGTCGGCGCTCTTCGAGCGGCGGCTACAGTAGCAGATCGGCGATGAGCTGGCCGCGGCCTCGTTTCTCGACGAACGGATGAAACTCGATCGGTTGACAGAAGGTCGCCAGGCCGTCATGATTCCGCGGATATCGAAAGCCTTACCCGACGGAGGACGAGGCCCTCATGCGCTACGAGGCACCAGAGACACTGCAGGGAGCGGTGACCCTGCTTGCGGGAGCGACGGGCGAGACGCGGGTCCTGGCCGGAGGCACCGACCTCCTGGTCCAGATGCGCGCCGACGTCGTCGATCCCGATCTGATCGTCGACATCAAGCGAATTCCCGAAACGCGCGCGATCACGGAAGAAAAGGGCGGCTGGCGGATCGGCGCGGCGGTGACGGGCGCCGAGCTCAAGGAGCACCCGCGGTTGAAGCAGGTGTGGCCCGGCGTGGTCGAGGCCGCAAACCTCATCGGCTCGACCCAGGTGCAGGGGCGTGCCACGCTCGGCGGCAACCTCTGCAACGGTTCGCCAGCGGCCGACAGCGTGCCCGCCCTCATCGCCGCCGGTGCCGTCGCAACGCTGGCCGGGCCGGAGGGCAAGCGTGATCTTCCGGTCGAGGACGTGATGCTCGGGCCGCGCAAGCTCGCCCTCCGCAAGGGGGAGATCGTCGTCTCCTTCCTGCTGCCGCCGCGCCCGCCGCGCTCCAGCGATGCGTACCTGCGCTTCATCCCGCGCACGGAGATGGACATCGCCGTCGTGGGCGCCGGCGTGAGCTTGACGGTCGATGGCGCGGGCACGGTCACCGACGCGCGCGTGTCGCTGGGCGCCGTGGCTGCGCGCGTACTACTGGTCCCGGAGGCCGCGCAGGCCATCATCGGGAGCCGACTCGACCGAACAGCGCAAGACAGGCTCGAGGCGGCGGCGCGGGCCGCGTGCCGCCCGATCGACGACAAGCGAGGAACGGTCGAGTTCCGCATCGAAGTCGCCGGCGTGTTGACTCGCCGGGCTGCCATGATCGCGCTGGGCCGGGCGAGGACGAACTGATGGCCAAACACCATATCGAAGCGACGGTCAACGGCGACCAGGTCGAGTTCCTCTGCGAGACGGAGGAAACGCTGCTGGACGTGCTCCGCGACACCTTGCACCTGACCGGCAGCAAGGAAGGCTGCTCGTCCGGCGACTGTGGCGCCTGCAGCGTCACGCTGGACGGTCGGCTCGTGTGCTCGTGCCTCGTGCTGGGCTGCGAGGTCGGTGGGCGACGGATCGAAACGATCGAGGGCATGGCCAAGGGCGAGACCCTCCATCCGTTGCAGCAGCGCTTCCTCGAGCACGCCGCGCTCCAGTGCGGCATCTGCACGCCGGGATTTCTCGTGGCCGGCAAGGCCCTGCTCGAGAGGAAGCTCGACCCGACCGAGACCGAGGTCCGCTACTGGCTGGCCGGCAACCTCTGCCGGTGCACCGGATACGACAAGATCGTCAGCGCGGTGCTGGACGCCGCCGCGACGATGAGAAAGGGTTAACGATGGCCGAGACGACGAACGGGCATTCCCAGTACATCGGCACGCGCACGATCCGGCCTGACGGCGTCGACAAGGTGACGGGCCGCGCCCGCTTCGGGGCCGACTTCGACCTGCCCGGCCAGCTCATCGGGCGCGTGCTGCGCAGCCCGCACGCTCACGCACGCATCGTGTCGATCGATATCTCGAAGGCCGCGGCGCTCCCGGGCGTCAAGGCGATCGTCACGCGCGACGATTTCGCCGATCAGCCGTCGGAGTTCGTCCCGGCCGGCGAGATGATGATGAACTACAAGGACGTCGTCCGGAACGTCATGGCCCGCGAGAAGGCGTTGTACGAGGGCCACGCGGTGGCCGCCGTCGCCGCCACCAGCGCCGTCATCGCCAAGCGCGCGCTGAAGCTCATCGACGTGAAGTACGAGGTGCTGCCGCACGTGATCGACGTGGTCGAGGCCATGCGCCCCGACGCGCCGCTCCTGCACGACGATCTCTTCACCGCGGGCGTCGAGCCCAAGCCCGACAAGCCGTCCAACGTCGCCAAGCGCGTCGAGATCACGCTGGGCGACATCGACGCCGGCTTCAAGAAGGCCGACGTGATCGTCGAGCGCGAGTTCAAGACCGCGCCGGTGCACCAGGGGTACATCGAGCCCCACGCGGCGGTGGGCAGTGTCTCCGAGGACGGGGCGGCCGAGCTGTGGTGCACGACCCAGGGCCACTTCATCGTGCGCGCTCACTGCGCCAAGCTGCTCGGCATGGACATCGGCAAGATCCGCGTCACGGCCACGGAGATCGGCGGTGGATTCGGCGGCAAGACGGTCGTCTATCTCGAGCCGCTCACCCTGGCGCTCTCGCGCAAGGCCAAGCGTCCCGTGAAGATGGTGATGTCGCGCGAAGAAGTCTTCAAGGCCTCGGGCCCGACCTCCGGCGCTACCGTCCGCGTGAAGATGGGCGCGACCAACGACGGCAAGTTCGTCGCCGGCTTCGCCGAGCTGAAGTACCAGGCCGGTGCCTTCCAGGGCTCGCCCGTGCAGCCCGGCGTCATGTGCGCGTACGCGCCGTACGACATCGAGAACGTGAAGGTCATCGGCTACGACGTCGTCTCCAACCGGCCCAAGGTGGCGGCGTACCGTGCGCCGGGAGCGCCGATCTCGGAGTTCGCCGTCGAGAGCGTGGTGGACGAGATCGCCAAGAAGCTCCGCCTCGACCCGATCGAGCTTCGGATGATGAACGCCGCGCGCGAGGGCACGAAGGCGGCGTACGGCCCGAAGTTCGGTCCGATCGGCATGGAGGAGACGCTCAACTCGATCAAGAAGACCGAGCACTGGAACACGCCGCTCCGCAAGTGGCAGGGCCGCGGCGTGGCCTCGGGCTTCTGGTTCAACATCGGCGGCGAGACCTGCGCGTCGCTCACGGTGAACGAGGACGGGACCGTGTCGCTGATGGCGGGCACGCCCGACATCGGCCGCGGTGGCCGCGGACGAGCTCGGTGTCCCGTACGAGAAGGTGCGGCCGATCATCGGCGACACCGGATCGCTCGGCTTCAACTTCCTCACCGGCGGCAGCCGCTCGGCCTTCTCGGGCTCGATGGCGATCGTGGAGGCGGCGAAGCAGATCAAGACCGATCTCTGCGCGCGGGCGTGCAAGCTGTGGGAGGCCAAGCCCGACCAGGTCGTGTTCGAGCAGGGCCACGTGAAGCCGCTCGGCGCGCTCGCCGAGAAGTTCAAGCCGATGTCGATCGCCGACTTCGCGAAAGTCGCCGGCAAGACCGGTGGTCCCATCGGCGGCGTGGGGCGAATCAACGCGCAAGGCGCCGGACCGAGCATAGGCACGCATCTCGTCGATCTCGAGGTCGATCCCGAGACCGGACGCGTGACGATCCTGCGCTACACGGTCGCCCAGGACGCCGGTCGGGCGCTGCACCCGGCCTACGTCGAGGGACAGTTCCAGGGCGGGGCCGTGCAGGGCATCGGCTGGGCGCTCAACGAGGAGTACATCTACGGTGCCGACGGCAAGCTACAGAACGCGGGCTTCCTCGACTATCGGATGCCCGTCGCGTCCGACGTGCCGATGATCGACGCGATCCTCGTCGAGGTCGCGAACCCGCGCCATCCCTACGGCGTGCGCGGCGTCGGCGAGACGCCCATCGTTCCACCGCTCGGCGCCATCGCCAACGCGATGGAGAACGCCACCGGCATCCGCTTCACCGAGCTGCCGATGTCGCCACCCAAGGTGCTCAAGGCTCTGAAGGAGCGGGGTCTCGCCGGCAAGGTCTGAACCGTGACGCGATATCGAGGAGCGTCCCGGGTTCTCCGGGGCGCGACGAGCGCGGGGGGTGTGGGGGCCATTTCGGGGCCCCCACGTTCTTGATGCCGCGAGTAGT
>WNGR01008728.1_pt1 | contig 10685 bp, 8 predicted proteins | sample 5407581 | NCBI WGS metagenome assembly WNGR01 (sample SAMN13153383, study PRJNA577476) | soil metagenome | isolation source: 80 cm soil or saprolite under Garry oak tree replicate 2 | place: USA:California | collected 2016-06-15 | reverse complement strand
GACGACGGGCGACGAAGGCCAGCACCTCGCAGGTCGGCCCGTCCAACCAGTGCGCGTCCTCCGCGATCACCAGCAGCGGCCCCGCGGCGGCGGCCTCAGAGAGCAGCTCCAAAGCCGCCAACGCCACGAGGTAGCGGTCGGGCACGGTGGAGTCGGCCATGCCGAAAGCGGTGAACAGAGCCAGTCGCTGTGGATCGGGAAGTGATTGCGCCGCGGCGAGGACCGGTGTCAACAACTGGTGAAGCCCGGCGAACGGCAGGGCCGTCTCGGACTCGACGCCGACCGTCCACAGCACCCTGAGCCCGGATCGCGCGGCCCGCTCCGCCGCGGCGTCCAGCAGGAACGACTTCCCGATGCCGGGGTCGCCATGAATGATCAGAGCGCCGCCGCGCTCCCGCACCCGGTCCAGGAGCTCGCTGATCGCGCGCAGTTCGCGGTCGCGTCCGTACCCGGGTGAAGCAGTCGCCATGACGCTTATCATGGCAGAACCGATCATCCCCTCAATGCCTGGTCGGCGCCGACCAGGCCGTCGACATGCGCATGCCGACGGTCTGGCGAACGACAAGGGGAGCGAGACCGGCTTTCCGTCGAGCAGGAGGGGTCCGCAGTGGCGACGCCAGAGACGGCCGTGGTCGGCCGCTCCGTGGAGCTCGGTCTTTTGATCAAGCTGTTGGACGACTTGCCCGAACGTGGCGGGGCGACCGCCGTGACCGGCGCCGCGGGCATCGGCAAGTCGGCGCTGCTGGCCGCCGTCGCGCGGGAGGCTCGGGCCCGCGGGATGCGCGTCCTCGAGGGAGCGGGTGTGGCGGACGAGAGCCGACTGCCCTTCGCCTGCCTCCACAGCCTGCTGCAACCGATCCTCGACGACGCACGCCGCCTCCCGGCCGTTCAACACAATGCCCTGATGGTTGCCTTAGGCTACGGCGAGGGACCGGCCCCCGAGCAGTTCCTGATCGCCGTCGCGGCGCTGAACCTCGTAACGGAGGCGGCCTCCCACCGGCCCGTGCTGATCGCGGTGGACGACGTCCAATGGCTCGACCAGCCTACCCACGACGTGCTGGCCTTCCTCGTGCGCAGGGTCGCGGACGACCCCGTGGCCGTCGTCAGCACGGCGCGCCGGGGCCACTGCGGGCCACTGCTGGCAGTCGGCGTTCCGGAGCTGGACATACCCGGGCTCGACGACGCCTCGGCCCGCACTCTGCTCGCCGTCCATGCCGCCGATCTCAGCGTCGCGGATCGCGAGCGGGTGCTGGAAGCGGCCCTGGGAAACCCGCTCGCGCTGATCGAGCTGCCGATCGCGATCCAGGCACCCGACAAGGCGTCGGTGGGCGCCGACCAGTCCCTCGTCCCGCTGACCAACCGGCTGGAGGACGCCTTCGTCGGCCGGTTCTCCGAACTCCCGCAGGTCGACCGCGACATCCTGCTCATCGCCGCGGTCGAGTCCACCGACGAGCTCGCGGAGATCCTCGCGGCGGCATCCGTGCTGCGCGGCAAAGCCATCGACGCGGACGCTCTGGCATCCGCGGTCACCGCCGGCTTGGTCCGGGCCGATGGAGCACGTCTCGCCTTCCGGCATCCGCTGACGCGTTCTGGCGTCGTTCATGCCGAGAGCGACGACCGCCGCCGCGAGGCACACGCGGCGCTCGCGGCGGTTCTCGACGCCGAGCCCTACCGGCGCACCTGGCACCGGGCCCAGGCGATCACCGGGCTGGACGACGCGGTCGCGAACGAGCTCGAAGCCGGGTACCGCACGGCGCTACGCCGCGGTTCGGTGCTGACTGCGATCAGGGCCTTGGAACGCTCGGCGGAGCTGACCGGCGACCCGGCCGCCCGCGTGCGCCGGCTGCTGCGCGCCGCCGAGCACGCCTTCGGTCTTGGACGCGCCGACGTGGTCGATCGCCTCGTCCGGTCGACTTCCCGCGAGAAACTGTCGGACCTGGAGCGGGCCAAGGTGGAATGGCTGCGGGAGATCTTCAGCGACGGCACGCCCGGCGACGCCAAACGTGTGCTCCAGATGTGCGACATGGCCCGACGCGCGGACACCGCGGGTGACATCGACCTGGCGTTCAAGCTGCTGCTTGGTGCCGCTCTGCGCTCCTGGTGGGCCGACACGGGGCCGCACGCGCGCGCCGAGGTCGTGCGGGTCGCGGAGCACTTGGACGTCGCGGCGGGCGATCCGCGCCTGATCGCCGTGCTCGGCGTGGCCGAACCAGTGCTTCGCGGGTCGGCCGTGGTCGAACGGCTGGCGCTGGCCGCTGCCGAGCGCCTCGACGACGCCGACGCGCTGCGCCTGCTCGGCATGGCGGCGCACGCGGTCGGCGATCAGGTCCGCAGCGTTGAATTCCTCGAACGCGCGGAGGCAAAGCTGCGCGATCAAGGCAGCTTGGGCCTGCTCCCGCATGTCCTGGGTATGTTGAGCGCGGTCCGGATCGACCTCGGCTACTGGGAACGGGTGCCGGCCGCGACGGAAGAGGGCAGACGGATCGCCGAGGAGACCGGCCAGCCGGTCTGGAGCGAGGGGCAACTGGTCAACGAAGCGCGGGCGGCCGGACTTCGAGGCGACTGGGAGGATGCGCTGGCGCTGGCGGACGAGGCCGAGCGCACCCCGGCCATCGCCGCGCTGGACGACCTGCGCGCCTGTGCGCAGTTGGCCAGGGGCTTCGCCCTCATCTCCGCAGGTCGGCACGGTGCGGCCTATGAAGCCCTCCGGCTGTTGTTCGATCTGCGGGGTCGGTATTACGACCAGCGGGAACGCTTCAGCGGGCTGTCCTTCCTCGCCGAGGCGGCGGTCGTCGCGCAGCGCCGGGACGACGCCAGGTCGGTGCTCGCAGAGATGGAGCGCGTGGGGAAGATCACCACCTCACCGCTGCTGCACGTCCATCTCCGCCACGCCCGCGCCGTGCTGGCCGACGACGCCGTCGCCGAGGCGCTCTACCGCGACGCGATCGACGCCGATCTGGCTGCGTGGCCGTGGCCCAAGGCTCGGATCGAGTTCGCGTACGGAGCCTGGCTCAGGCGGCAGCGGCGCCTGCTCGAGTCCCGCGAGGTACTCCGGTCCGCGCAGCTGGCCTTCGAGCTGATCGGGGCTCCGGGGTGGGCGGAACAGGCGCGCGAGGAGCTGCGCGCCGCCGGCGAGCGGCCGGTGGCGTCCAGGCGAGCCGACCTGACGGCGAAGGGTGCGCTCTCCGCGCAGGAACTTCAGATCGCGCGCCTTGCCGCGACGGGTCTGTCCAACCGCGAGATCGGGCTGCGGTTGTTCATGTCGCACCGCACCGTGGGCTCGCACCTGTACCGGATCTTCCCGAAGCTCGGCATCACATCGCGGTCCCAGCTGGCCGACACGCTCGGCATCTGAGCGCAGCAGCCGGTCAGGAGTAGCAGATCAGGATTCGACGACCCCGCCCGGCAGCGCCAGGCAGCCGATTTCAGTTCGGGTCAACTCCTGGCGTACCCACCGTGACCGGCTCGGCGGTCGGCCCTCGGCGATCAGGCGATACTCCTCCGAGGTCCGAAATGCGGTGGCGGCGGATCCGGACCGTGGGCGCTCATGAAATGGGACTGGTATCGGAAACGCCGGCCTGGCCTCGCAAACGACCGGCTGATCAGCTGCGGTGGGAGCGGAAAGCCTGAACGCACCAAGGATCCCGGCTTCGGGAAGGTCCATCGAGGCCAGCACATAGCTGGCCACTGACATGGGATCGGTCGACGCCGAGGTGCATGTGGAGCCGTTGGACACCTCGAGCAGCCCGCGCCAGGCGACCGTTGCGCAGAGGTGCCAAATGAAGTTCCCAAGCCACACATCCCGCGCAGCGCGGCCCTGGAGAGCCCGAAGAGTATTGCTTCCCGACGCCTGCTGGGCGACCATGAAAGTCAATGGGAGGGCGCATTGGCTAACGCGTGGATCGTGCGTACGGGTTCTGACGACCTCGACACGCTTCAACTCACCAGAGGCGTGATCGCGCTGGGCTGGGGCACAACTGGGGACCTGTCGAGGTGTCGGACGCCGGACCAGATCCGGGAGCAGCTGGCGTTGCCGGACTCGGACATCGGCCCGAAGCAGGCCGAGAGCCTCGTACTCCAACTGTTTGCCTTCGCACGCCGGATCCAGCAGGGCGATCTCGTCGTGGCTCCGCTCAGCACAGGCCTCAGAGTCGCGATCGCCGAGGTGACGGGGCCCTACCTCTATGATGCGGATCTCGCACCAGACGGTTTGCACGTGCGGGAGGCCAGGTGGCTGCGCGACGACGTTTCACGCCGGTCGATCGGCCCGGACCTGCTCGACGGGTCTCCGTTGAACACCATCTCCAAAATCATGGCTCCAGATGCGGTCGAGCGGATTCGATATCTGGTCCGCCATGACCAGGACAAGGCCCTGGCCGGCGTCACCCGGGGCGTCGGCTCGACTGCACGATCCGACGAAGACACGCCATCCGCGTTTGACAACTTGAAACACAACCTCGATCTCGCGCGAAGTCTCGCGGAGGCGGGAAAGCACTTCAGCGAGTTAGGCGCAAGTCTGTTCGAAGTCGACGACATATTCCGTGCTGCGTGGGTGCAGGCGGTGGCGGCGCTGGACCACTGGGTGCGGCAGGAGGTCCACACCAGGATGCTGGAGTTGGCCAAGCAATGGCAGCCCACACGGCCGAGCGGATTTTCGAAGTTCGAAGTAACAATGGACACGCTCGAGGACGTCTACCGCCGCGGCGTTCCGCTGTACCAGGCGCTGGACCGGCCCCTGTGGGCGTCGCTAAGCCGCACCACATACCAGCGACCGGAGCGGATCAGAGAGGGTTTCTCGCTGGTCTGCGACACCAACCGGCTGTGGGACCGCGTCGCCGAGACACTCGATCCGAGAACGCTCGACCAGGGTCGCGCTTTCGGACCGCGTATCAGCGGAAAGGACGTTCGGCAGCGCCTGGACGACATCGTCGAGCGCCGCAACAAGATCGCCCACGAGTATGACGCGGACCCGGATGCTCCTCAAGGGAAACGGCCCATCGACGCCGCGAGCACCACCGCGATCATCGACTGGATCGAACGGCTCGCGGCAGCGTTGCGCGATGTCGTCGAACAGGACACACCGCCTAAGGACACCGACACCGGAACGGATGGATGACATGGCTGACGCGCCGATCCAGGCCCAGGGTCTGACCGTGCAGACGCTGTTCGCGAGCCGCCGGTTCGGAATTCTGTACTACCAGCGCGAGTACACCTGGTCGCGTGCGGACGTCAAGATCCTCTTGAACGATTTGCACCAGCGGTTCGCCGCCGCCTGGCGTCCCGGGGACCGCACCCGCCAGATACACCGCTATTCAACATACTTCCTCGGCTCGATCGTCTACTACGAGGAAGACGGGACGACCTTCGTGGTCGACGGCCAACAGCGGATCACGACCCTGCATCTGCTGTTGATCCACCTGTACGGCCTCTTGAAGGAGCAGGACGCCGGCGAAGTACGCGCTCTCGAGAACTTGATCCGCCCGGGTTGGGGCGACCAGGTGTACGCCATCGATGTCGATGATTATACGCATATTTACGATGCGTTGATGGAAGGCCGCGCCGTGCGCCTGCGCCCGGACGCCTCCACGTCCGAAAGGCACCTGCTCGCCCGCGGCCGCGACCTCGACGAGGACTTTCCGGCGGACTTGCGGGGCGAGGCGCTTGTTCCCTTCGTGCAATGGCTGCTCAACCGGGTCTGTCTGGCCGGAATCCGCGCCGAAGGACGCGACCACGGATGGCAGATCTTCGAGACCACCAACGACCGCGGGGTACGCCTCGGTCCCATCGACCTGCTCAAGAGCAGGTTGCTTGCGATGGCCGGGACGGGACAGGACAAGTTGAACGTCCAGTGGCGCGAGATGCTTGCGCGGCTCAGCGAAGTCGGTCAGCGCGTACCGACCGACTTCATCAAGGCCTACCTGCTGGCCAGGCATGTGCGCACCGATGACGAGCAGGATCGAAGCCAGGCCAGCGACGCATTCCACGAGTGGGTCAGACTCAACCCGCAGCGGCTGGGCCTGCGAGAGCCCGGTGACTACGGCTCCCTGATCCGCGATGAGATCGCGCCGCTTGGAGTTCGCTACGTGATGCTCGCCAGTGCTTGCACCCGCTGGGACGCGGACTTGGCCGCGCTGTTTTACAACGAACACAACCAGATCCCACACCACCTCGCGGCGATCCTCGCGACCGTGCGCGCCGACGACGCCACTGGCGATGTGCGCCAGAAGGGCGCTCTGGTCGCCGGATTCCTCGACCTGCTGTTCGTGCACCGCCTCGTCACCGGCGGCGTGGCCGATCCCGGCTCGCTTGAAGAAGACGTCCTGGCGCTGATCCTTCGGCTGCGCACCTGCGACACGGTCGACGCCCTACATCGCGTCCTCGCCGACGAACACGCGCAACTCGGCGACACCTTCGCCCAGATGAAGACCTTTGGCCGCACGCCGCACAACAGCCCGCAGGTCCGCTATCTCCTGGCCCGACTCACCGCGTACGCCGAGGCCGCTCGAGGCCGCCCGAACCCGATCCAGGAATACCTCGATCCCGATCGTCCCTACGAGATCTTCGGCATCTGGGGCGAGGACTTCGCGCGGCATGCGGCAGAGATGGGTGGCAAGCGGCCGACCTTCGACTCATGGCGGCACCGGTTGGGCGCCCTGCTGCTGCTGTCGGCGGACGACTGCGCAGACTTGTCCGACCGGCCCTACGTGGCGCAGCTTGACGTGCTCCGGAACCGCCACATCCTCGCTGCCTGCCTCGACCAGCGAAGCCACGAGCAAGGGCTGCTCAAGGGGTGGGCCGACAGCAAGAATCTGCGTCACCATCTGCGGCCGTTCCCGAAGACGTTCTCTAGGGAGGCCATCGAACAAAGGCAGTCGCTCTATCAGCAGCTGTGCAAGCTGGTCTGGAACCGCGACGAGCTGGGCATCGCCTTACCCGACCTGCCGCGGCAGGCACCCGTGACCCGCCGACGCACCACAGGCGGCCTGAAAGTGGCACTCGAGCCGCTACTCAAGGCTGGCGTCGTCAACCCTGATGAGCCAGTGGCCGGCAAGCGTAGAGGGATTGACTACTCCGCCATCGTCGACGCCGACGGCAGCCTCATCCTGCCCACGGGGGAACGCTTCGCAGACCCCGACCAGGCAGGGATGTTCGTCCTCAACCAAAAGTCCTGCAAAGGCTGGACGTTCTGGCATGTGACCCGCGCACGTGGCCCGGTCTCGCTCGAAGATCTGCGAAGCGAGGCGGTCAACGTGGGACTCATTGAGCCATTTCCCGCAAAGGCCGACGGCCGTGGGTAACAGCAGGGCGGATCCCATTGCCCTGTACGCGATCTGATCGTCCGGCACCAAGAGGCGAACCCCCTGGTTGCAGCGCATCTCGACTAGAGATCCACGGTTGCCGAGAGGCTTCGCGCTCCCGGTATCCCAGACGATCCGATCACCTTCACGCTGCGTTCCACAGCTAGTCCGGGTCTGACGGCACGCTGAGCAGTGGAGTACCAGGTCAGGACGTTGCGGCCTGGTGGAATCGCCAGAACGCCAATAGAGACAGGACGCGGTTCTGAGCCGTGCACTTACGCGTGAATGCCCTGGTTCGGCCCGCCTCCCAACGCATGTGCCGCTGAACACTGCACCGGTCCAAGAAAGTCTGAAAAGTCCGTGAGCTCACCTGAGCGATCACGGATTCCGCCATCGCTCTCCGACAGGCTTTGCCACCCTTCGAACGGTCGCCTACCGGAGGCTAGCGCACGGGAACACCGACCACGCCGAATGTGGCACATGCATGTGATACATTGAGGTCATGACGATCCTCGACGAACCCTCGGTGGGCCTGCGCGAGCTGCGCCACCACACCAGCGACGTGATCGCCCGCGTGCGCCGGGGCGAGACGATCGAAGTCACCGAGCACGGCACCCCGGTCGCCCGCCTGGTCCCGATCGACCGGCCCGAACGCCCGGCGATCCTCGCCCGCCTGGAGGCCGAAGGACGCCTGCGTCGCGCCAAGAACCCCGGCTACCTGCCCGCGCGCCTGCACCCAGTCACCGGCCAGGACCCGAGCCCACTCACCCGCGCGCTGCTCGAAGAGCGGGAAGACGAGCGCTAGCAGCCGATGGCCATCTACTACATCGACACCAGCGCCGCGTTCAAACTTTTGGCCGCCGAGGAGCACTCGGAGGCGTTCCTCGCCTTCTACCGCGAGCACCGCGACGACGAGTGGATCAGCTCCGACCTGCTACGTATCGAGGTCACCCGAGCCGTGACCCGCCACTGGCGCGCGCTGATCCCCGACGCCCAACGCCTCCTCGACGCCTTCGAGTACATCCAGATCGACGAGGACGTCGTGCGCACCGCCATGGTCGAACCCGACCCGCTCCTGCGCTCCCTCGATGCCATCCACCTGGCAACCGCCCGCCTGCTCGGCGAGGAACTCACGGCACTGCTCACCTACGACGACCGCCTCGCCAAGGCCGCCGATGAGGCCGGAATCCCCGTCCACACCCCACGCGACGCATAGCCAGCGGTCAACAACCGGCACAGGGCGGCCACCGTTGACCACGACAGTCCGGCTGTGCCCAGCCTTCCAGCTACGAGACTCCCGAACCGGAGTACACCGATTAGTACCTGCTGGCTCTTCGTACTGACCGAAGCCACCTTGGGTTCGCATCCCGCTCCACCACGGACGCTGAAGCCTAGGTCGAGGCCATGCGAGAGGTGGTGCGCGCCATCGCCGCCATCCCCCTCGACGATGGCCTCGCAGTGGACCCGGACTCGGCCAGCGCCGAATCGATCCGCGACGAGAACGAGTACGCAGGCGTGCGCGTCACCCTCACCGGGACGCTCTCCGTCGCCCGGCTGACCTTCCACACCGATATCAACGTGGGCGATCCGGTATGGCCGGACCCACGTCTAGTCGAGCTACCCAGGATCCTCGGCGGAACGATAGAGATCACCGGCTACCCGCTCACGATGGTTCTCGCCGAGAAGATCGTCACGATGATGCAGCGAGGCACCGCCAACACCCGCTGGCGCGACTTCGTCGACGTCTACACCCTTACCCGCGAGCACTCACTCAACGGCGATGAACTGCACACGAGCATGACCACCGTCGCAAACCACCGGCAAGCCGAGCTGGTACCGCTCGAGGAAGCACTTTTCGGCTTCCCGCCTCTCGCGCAGCCGAAATGGGCGGCCCGGCGCCGCAGGCAGCGCCTCGAGCATCAAGTTCCCGAAAGCTTCTCCGACCTCTTCACAGCCGTCAATGTTTTCGCCGATCCGGCCATCACCGACCAGACCGAGAACAAGTCCTGGCGACCGGGCACCTTGGCCTGGGAGAACCGACACTAACGAGTCGGGGAGGGATCAAGCGGTGGCGGCCCGGCCGTGACGTGTAGATGGCCGCGCGGTGTGTGAACGACTCGAGCACTTCCCGCGCTGCGGTAGTACCACGAAACCGTGGATAGGCGGTGGGGTTGACCGTTGCCAACACACACCTTGAAGCTAGCAGGGGGCGAGGATGGCAGGATCCTAACGATCCCTGGCAGGCTGAGCCGCTCCGTTCTCGGCCAGCGGCGGGACAAGACTCTGGCACGTTCGAGCGCACAGGTCCGACCTGCCGGTCGGCTGGAGTGTTTCGGCCGGTCACGGTGCTTCGAGCGCCTCCGGTTGCGCGCGGTTCAGGGCGGCGATGCAGGTGCGCAGCGCCGCGGCGAGTTGGTGGCGCTGGTCGGGGTCGAGTTCGGCGAGCATGCGCTGTTCGATCGCCGTGACTGTGGCGTCGCAGTCCTGCAGGGTTGTGCGCCCCTGCTCGGTGAGCTCGGTCTGCCGGATCCGGCCGTGGGTGGGGTGGTGGCTGCGGATAATCCAGCTGCGCTGTTCGAGCTCGCGCAGGTTCTCGTTCATGCTCTGCGGGGTGATGAACGCGCGTCGTGCCAGCTCGGCGTTGGACAGGCCCGGTTCCTCGGCCAGGGCCGTGAGCACGGCGAACTGGGCGAGCGTGACGCCGTGCTGGTGCAGGGCCCGGGCCATCTGGGCGTGGAGCGCGGCCTGGGCCCGTTTGATCAGGTATCCGGGTCGGTCAGTGGTGCTCTGCGGTCGGCGTGGACCGCTCATGACCCCTCCTTCGCCCTTGGCGCTACTCGACATGTATCAGGTTACCTTGCATTGTTCGGGGCGTGGACCTACCCTTAGTATCAGGTTTCCTGATACTGGAAGGGTGTTCCCGCCATGGCTGTCGTCGGACCGTCGTTCATCGCGCTTCAGGTACACGACCTGGAGGCCTCCGCACGCTTCTACGAAGAAAGGCTCGGGCTCGCCCGCGCCGCCGCCCCGCCCCACGCGGTGGTCTTCGACACCCGGCCCGTCCCGTTCGCGGTGCGCGAACCCGCGGTCGACCTGGACGCCGTCGACAAGCTCGGCTGGGGTGTGGCGCTGTGGCTCAAGGCCGAGGACGTCGAGAAGATCCACGACGACCTGGCCGAGCACGGCGTGCGGATCGTGACCGCACCGTTCGACGGCCCGTTCGGCCGCACCTTCGCGTTCGCCGACCCCGACGGGTATGTCGTCACCCTGCACGGCTGAAGCATCAGGCAGCGATCGCGGTCGGGGATGTCAGCCCAATGGTTCGGCCATTGGTGCGATCAGCAGGCTGCGGTGCGGGCGAGGACCAGTCCGGTGCTGGTCGTGCGG
>WNGR01018531.1_pt1 | contig 10686 bp, 9 predicted proteins | sample 5407581 | NCBI WGS metagenome assembly WNGR01 (sample SAMN13153383, study PRJNA577476) | soil metagenome | isolation source: 80 cm soil or saprolite under Garry oak tree replicate 2 | place: USA:California | collected 2016-06-15 | reverse complement strand
GCGCTGCCGCACGTCTACGGCTACCTGCTGGCCCGCTGCGGCGACACCGGCCTGGCCGAGGACCTCACGGCCGAGTCGTTCCTGGCCGCCGTGCACGCGGTCCGCAAGCCGGGCGCGCCCGATCCGTCGATCCCGTGGCTGATCGGGGTTGCCCGGCACAAGCTTGCCGACCACTGGCGGCGGGTCGAGCGGGAGCAGCGCGGGCTGCGCCTGCTGGACGGCGAGCCAGCGCGCGTCGAGGACCCGTGGGAGACGGCCGTCGACCGGATCCGCGCCCGCGAGGTGCTCGACCGGCTCGGCGCGCACCACCGCGCCGCGCTAACGCTGCGCTACCTCGACGGGCTGCCGGTACCTGAGGTGGCCCGGCACCTGGACCGCACCGTGCACGCCACCGAGGCGCTGCTGGTGCGGGCCCGCGCCGCGTTCCGCCGGATCTACGAGGGAGAGGAGGGCTCGCGATGACCGATCCGTTCGGGGCTCTGCGCGAGCCCATCACGCCGGCCGATCCCGACCCCGGCTTCGCCGGGCGGCTGCGGCTGCGGCTGACCCGTGAGGTCTTCGCACCCCCAGGAGGAACCATGTCCCAGCAGACCGTCGCGACCCGGGCCGAGCGCGAGCCCGCCTGGCCTCCGGCGCTGACCCCCTACATCGTCGTGTCCGACGCCCGGCGCGCCATGGACTGGTACGTCGAGGTATTCGGTGCGCAGCGCCGCGGCGAGCCCCACGTCAACTCCGACGGCACGATCGGCCACGCCGAGGTCGGCATCGGCGACGCGGTGCTGATGTTCGCCGAAGCTTCCGACCTGTGGCCCGACGTGCCCGTGCGCGCGCCCGACTCCCCCGCGACGTTCAGCCACACCCTTCACCTGGAGGTCGACGACGTCGACGCGAGTACCGAGCGGGCCCGGCGCAGCGGCGCCTCGGTGGAACGAGAGCCGGCCGACCAGCCCTACGGTCGCGGCTCGGTGATCATCGACCCGTTCGGGCACCGCTGGATGCTGCTCAGGCGGCCGGCGCGGGCTACCGGGCTGCGCCAGGGCGACATCGCGAACGTGACGATAGTGGCGCGGGATGCGCACCGGGCCAAGGAGTTCTACGAGGCCGTGCTGCAGGTGCCGTTCTCCTCCGGTCACCCCGGCGCGTGGCGCACCGACCAGACCAGGCCGCCGCTGGGCATCTGGTCGTCGCAGGGCGCAGAGCCCGGGGTGCGGCTGTCCTACCGCGTCGAGGACATCGCGGCCGCGGTCGAGCGGGTCCGGGCAGCCGGCGGCCACGCGGACGAACCCGAGCGCAAGCCGTACGGGCTGCTCGCCGAGTGCGTCGACGACCAGGGAGCGATGTTCCGCCTCTGGCAGCCGGCCGACTGACCGAAGCGCCAGAACGCGGCGGCGACCCGGCCGCGCAGCCCGGCGAGGCGCTCGACCGGTTCGCTGGCGAACATCAGCCGCAGGTAGACAGTGCTCCCACTGCACCGAACGACGGTCCTACCCTGGCAGGTCGACCCGGTCTGCGCGCCTTGTCTGATAGGCGTCGCCATTCTCATTACGGAACGCAACCTGGGCTGGCCTGGCCCGGCGCCCGGCGCACAAGGCCGTCATCATTGCTGTCGATGCGGGCTGTTCTGAGGAGGCGTTCTCGCGCTCGAACGGACCGGCGCCGTCGCAGGTCAGCGCTGTGAAGTTCCCCGTGAGTAACCCGTGAGAATCTCAGCCCAGCGACTGGGCGAGCGGACGAGGTCAGCCTGCCCTGTAATTCCTGCGGGAATCTGCGGCCGGGTGACCTTCGGCTGGGGCAAAGCGGCAGGTGGCAGGCACAATCCCTGGACATTTCGCCGGGCTATACGTGCGGCATAGGTATTACGGCGCGTCTGCTGGCCGTACACATAGGGCACAGGCTCCGGCAGGCCATTTTGTGATGAGGTGCGCTCGCGCGCCGCGGCGTGCGCTGCCTTGATCGCGGTCATGATCTTCTCTTCTCCCTGCGGTGCCGCCCGCCGCAGACCGCATGAGCTGAATCGATCATGTGAGTCCCTGCGAGTCGCAGACCCTGGTCCTCGTTCGTATCTCCGGGTGGGCCTGTGGTGACTCGGAGTGGGGTGTCTTTGAGTGTACTTCAGATGTTCACGCAGTTCGGTTCGAGATCAGCGTCACGGCCTGTACGTCCAGGGCCCTGAACGGCCCCGTAGGGCAAATTGATCACGGAGAGTCACTCAGGTGCTGGGTTCGAACCAACGCAGACTATGCCGACGGTTTCAAGAGCGTACGCAACTCCCTGCCCAGGAGCGTTGCTACCTGGGCTTTCAGGACTCTTGCCCTGCCAGGTCAGGGCTTGTTCCCTACCGCTCGCTGCGTCTTCACGCGAACATAAACCGCAAAGCCGGGGAGGTGTGAAGACGATGACTTCCGGTCGCATCAAGGGATTTTGGCGCAGGGTCCGAAACGGCCTGCTCAGCCAGGATCAGGTCATGGCAGTCGACGTCCAGCTTGAGGACGACATCCGCAAAATCGAGGGCCTGGTGGGCGGCTACCTGCGGAGTCCTCAGGACGAGGCCACACGCCAGGCGCTCTTGGCGGAGCTGGAGAAGCTCGACGACCAGACGGCTCGCGCCGACGCCTACAGCAACGTCAAGGCGGTCTTGGTGAGGTACCAGGTACCGAGGTCCTGGGTGACCGGGGCGACCTCTGGCACCTCAACCGGGGAGGACGTCCCGAGTGCCGAGTTCGAAGCACAGGTTGCTCTGGTGAAGGCAGCCAAGAATGCCGTCCGTGACACGACAGCGGAGGCGCAGTCGGCGCTGCAGCGGGCGAGCGATGAGCTTGCCGAAGTCCGACGCCGTGAGGCTGGGGGATGATCTGCGGCCGGCGTCGGCTCGGCAGGGACGGGCCCGGGGCCATCTCCGGTTGGGGAGATTCAGCGGCCGCGACTCTGCCCCCGTCCAACCTGACAGGTGCCAATGGGTTTGCCGGGCAAGATCACTGCTCAAGGGTCTGCGGTGCGGAGCACCGACGCGCCGCAGGCGCGCCCTTGACTGTGATCTTGAACGGTAAAAAATCTTCGGCACCGTTGGACAGGCCACCCGCACCGATCGGCTTAGCGCGGTGCCGGAGACCGCGTAACGGCGAGCAGCCAAATACTCAGGGAAGCGGGGCCAGTCGCCCGGCGTCGGCCGCCGTGCCCCGTCAGCGCCCCCGCGCGAGAGGGAGCACGGCTCAGCCGACGCCCCGGGCGCGGGCAGACCCGCCCATTCCTCGCGGAGGCCCTGGTGGTCACGCTCGCGCTCCCGCACGCATTCCTCTCCGGCACTTCGCGTCTCCAACTCTCGATCCCTGTGCGGGCTCGTCCCGCTCCCGGCGCGCCGAAGGCGCGCCCTTTGAAGCCGTACAGAGCGGGCGTATCCGGTCCAATCCCGCTCGAGGTCTGGGCCTGCCCCGGCCCAACCGCCGCGATTACGTCTTTCTCACTCACGGCCAGGTCAGCGAAGGTCGTTTGCGCAGGTGACGGGGTCACTCCGGTCGCTCTGGACTCGATCGATGTCGGCCTGGTTGCTGCACTTCGCTGCTGCACAGGTCCGCCTGCCGCCTGTCCGGGCTCACGGTTCCGGAGCGGCGTGAGCTGGGAGAATCTGTCCGGCCCTGCGGGCTTGGTCCGCATGTGGACCATGAAACGAGCCGATCACTGCGAAGGCGCAGACGATTCTTCGCTCACTATCTCGTCGCACAGCTCCAGGCACTCGTTGCAGATCCGCTTGTCACCGGCCGATGCCATGGCCGCGACCTGATGGCGGTGCTTCTCGCAAAAGTTGCACTGTTCTGCCCTGGCCTCATCGCTTACCTGCTGGATCGTGGCGATGGGCGTGCTGGCCGTCCGGCCGGGTTCGGCTATCACCGCGTGCACGCGGCCCAGGCAACCATTGCAGATATACACGTGCGGCCCGGCGATCAGCTTCTTGACCTGCTTTTGATTCTTTCCGCAGAACGAGCACGACAGAAGGTCTCCAGAATCGGGCACTCGCCCACTGTATTCGAGCAGCAGAATATGTGGCCACAAGACAACGGCTGCCGATGGCCCGCTCACGGAGGTTCGCCGCGCGCCTATCGGGCCTGGCCTCTGGCCTGGCCCTCGCCGTCAGGCCCGCTGGGGCGGCAGAGGTCTCCGGGGTCAAGGGTGGGCGCTTGCGCCCATCGCCTTGGCGACGCGACTGGAGATGATGCGGGTGGTGTGGTCGCCGTCGATCCCCCATTCGTCGGCGACGGCACGAATGATGTCCAGCCATCGACGGCGGCACCGGCGAACTGGTCCACCGCTACACCACTGTCCACGAGCCCGGCGGCGTCCTGCCGGTCGTCTGCAAGACCCGCCGCGCGACTGGATGCCTGCGGGATGTCGCTCGCTATGTCGACCCCTGGATGCAAACTACTGGCGCGACCCTGGTCGCGATCAAACGGTGCAGCCCAATGTGCGTGCGGATGCCCGCCCAGGACAGCCGTAGCGTGCATGGGTTGCTGTAGCTCGCCGCTGTACGGGACGACCGGCGCAAGAAAGAATACTGTCAAGGTCGCGTTGACACCCGTCCTGCTTCAGTCACGGCTCCGGAGGCGGTTGGTGCATAGCGATGCGAACTGCGCAGACCACGACATGAGATGTCGCTTGGTCCACGTCTGGTCCACAGAAGATGGACGTAGACCCGGCTCACGCTTGGCTGATGATCAGTAAGGCAGCTCGCCCGGTGATGCGCGCTGCGTGAAGTGATCAGCATCGCATTTGGGACAATGGCGGAGTGACTCAGCCAGGCGGATCCGCGCCGAGATCGACTCGACCATTCCGTCAACCTTGGCCGGATCGCCGCCCACGCCCACCCCCGCGATCACAACGAACCTAGCCAAGAACTTGTTGACCAATCTGCTGCGCCGCCATCGCCTTGCCGACCCGGACACTTGCCAGGTGGAACCGCATTGGCCGCAGGTCCTTGTATATTCCTGCGGATGCCACGGGAACCGCACGTTATGATCGTCGCCGCACGATGGTGCCCGGGTCAAGCGCCTCCCTCGATTCGCCTCCCGTCTTCTGATAACTGTCGAGGTCTCGCCGCGCGCCTGTATAGGGCCTGGCCTCTGGCCTGGCCCTCGCCGTCAGGCCTGCCGGGTCGGCAGAGGCTCCGCACGCAAGGGTGGGTCCCGAAGATGCTTTCCGCGGAGTGGTTAGAAAGGATCTTCGGGTGCCCTTGCGGGTGGAGGGGCCGACCTGGATAATGCGCGGCGTTCCGGCCCGGTCGCTGTAACATTCTCCCGGCGACTAACCGGGGCCACCTCTCACATCGCTTAAGAGTGGCTCTGACCTGCGGGTACGTGGCGCGCTCGGAGTGTCATTTGCCAGCAGCATGGGACCAGGGTGAGGGACCACCTCAGACGAGGGCGGGCAACTCGGCGCGGGAGCTCACGCCGAGCTTGGGGTAGGCCTTGTACAGGTGGTATGCGACAGTCCGGGGGCTGAGGAATAGCTGAGCTGCGATGTCGCGGTTCTGCAGGCCGCGGGCGGCGAGCCGGGTGATCTGCAGCTCCTGCGGGGTCAGGCTGGCCAGGATGTCGGGAGCGGCAGCGCGCGGCACTTGCGTGCCGGTCGCGGTCAGTTCTGCGCGGGCGCGGGCCGCCCATGGCCTGGCACCCAGCTCCTCGAAGCAGTTCAGTGCGGCCAGCAGCTGCGCCCGGGCCTCGCGTTTGCGCCTGGCGCGGCGCAGCCACTCGCCGTAGACCAGCTGGCTACGGGCCTGGTCGAACGGGCGGGTGTCGTCATCGTGATGTCGCAGCGCCTGCAGGTAATGCGGCTCGGCATCGGTGTCGGAAGCGGTCAGCGCCTGGCAGCGGGCCTGCAGCGCGGCGGCCCACGGTTGGCCCACCAGCGGCGCCCATCTGGTGAACCGGGCCAGCGCGTCGGCGGCGCTGGCCGGCCGCCCGAGCCGCACGGCCGCTTCGACCTGGTCCGGCGCCATCCGGGTGATGTTGGGATGGTGCCAGGCAGGACCAGCCGCGGCTGCCTCAAGCCGGGCAAGAGCATCCGCGACCCGGCCGCAACCGAGGTCCAGCAGGATCAGTGCGGCCTCCGCCCAGGGTGCCGCGGCCGCGCTCTCCGCTGTCGCGCGCACCTGCGCGGCGTACTCGCGGCACTGCTCCTCATCTCCCTCGACGGCCGCCAGGTAGGCGAGCGTGCCGGTCATCCAGTCCGCCCAGAACGGGTATCCGAGGTCGAGAGACAGCTGCCTGCCTTCGGCCGCGCTGACCCGGGCGTCGCGGAAGCTGCCGAGCATGGTCTGCGCCCAGCACAGCTGGCTGAGCCCGCCGGGCAGCGCTCCCAGGTCGCCGCGGGGACGGGCCTGCGCGATCAGGTCCGCTGCCATGCCTGCCATCGCGTCATCCCGTCCGGCCAGGCACGCGTCGGCGGCCGCGATCACCTGGGCTCGCGGGCCGTGTTCGGCCGCGTCGGCACGCACCTGGGTAAGCACCTCATCCAGCGGCGGGTAGGCCGTCACGTCTTGGTCCAGGACCATCGCGGCATTCCACCGGATCAGCCAGGCGAGCGGCCGATGCCCGGATTCTGCCGCGTCGAGCCGATCCAGGGTCGCGGCGATTCGCGCATGGTCGTAGGGCGCCTGACGGATTGCCTGGTGGGCTTCCATCAGCATCCACAGCGAGCGCTCCGGCTCGCTGCCAGCGATGACGGCGGCTCCTGCCATGTTCAGCGTGTAAGCGCTGACCATCGCTCCGTCGGCAACGTCCGCGAACGCGCGCACCTGCAGCAGGCGCACGGTGAGTCCGGCGTCCGCGGTGTCCGGCGCCGCACGCTCCGCGAGCGTCCGCGCTGCCTGGTGCTGCCCGCTGTCCAGCATCGCCTCAGCGGCGAGCGTCATGCGGCGGGCCTTGGCGTTGGCATCGTCACTAAGCTGGGCCGCGCGCTTATAGGCCGCCGCCGCGGCGGCTGGGCCGTAGCGGGCAGCGGCGCCCCGCCCTGCCTGCTCAAGTTCGGCGGCGACCAGCTCGTCCGGGCTGGTGGTTGCCACCGCGAGGTGCCATGCACGCCGGTCGGCGTCACCGGGCCCGGTGCATGCGGCCGCGAGCGCGCGGTGCGCGGCGACCCGCTGGCCGTGCGCGGCGCCATGGTAGGCGGCGGCGCGGACCAGCGGGTGCCGGAATTCCAGCCTGCCGGTCGCGATCGAGATGAGGTCCCGCTCCTCGGCCGGCTCCAGGTCGGCGACGACCAGGCCGGCCTGCTGCAGCAGGCCCAGATCCCCGCTGTCGTCGGCGGCGGCGATGAGCAGTCCGTTCCTGGTGAACGAAGGAAGGGATCGGATCTGGTGGCCGAAGGCGTCGATCACCCGCCCGGTCACTGGCAGCGGCGCCCCGGCGGGGGGTGACGCCCAACCTACCGAGAGCTCTATCAGCGCGAGCGGGTTGCCTCGGGTGCTGGCGATGAGCAGGTCGCGCTGATCCTGCGGCAGCATGATGTGGCGATCCGTGAGCAGGGCGGCCGCGGCGGTGGCGTCCAGGCCGACCAATGGCACATCGGCAAGGCCCGGTGCCTGGAATGCGCCAGGATAGTCCCGCGTGGTGAAGATCATGGCGATGCCGTCGCGGTGCAGTCGGCGCGCCGCGAACAGCAGCGCCTCGGCCGAGGCGCGGTCGAGCCAGTGCGTGTCGTCGATTAGGCAGAGCACCGGGGCGATCTCGGCGAGCAGGGAGAGCGCGCCGAGGCCTGCCAGGAACCGGTCGCCTGCGCCGTTGCCGCTGGCTGTGCCGGGCCGCGCGGCGGTCAGGCCGAACGCGGACTCAAGCGCCAGCCGCTGCGGTTCGGGCAGCGCGTCAAGCTGGCCGAACGCGGGCCGGGTTAGCTGGTGCAGCCCGGCGAAGGGCAGCTCCGCCTCAGATTCGATTCCTGCGGCTCGCAGGACCGGCATCTGGTCGCTCGCGCGGCTCGCCGCGTAGTCGAGCAGCGCCGTCTTGCCGATGCCGGGCTCGCCCCGCAGCACGAGCGCTCCGCTTGCTCCCGCGCGCACCTGGTCAAGCAGCGCGTCGATGGTTGCCTGCTGTACCTCCCGGCCACGCAGCATGACACGAACATACCTAATCCGGACGCGATGGCGTAGCTCGCGACGCGAGCGTGCGCGGCCCGTGACGCGGAAATGCTGATGCCGGTGACTGATTCGTCCGGGCCGCCACGCGCCTAGCGTCGGAACGTGAACGCTCGCGGCCGCCCGGCCCCAAGCCATCCGCACCCACGGAGGTACCGATGTTTGTACAGGTCAGCAGCGGTGTATATCGCTTGTCCGGCGGGGTGGTCAACTTCTACCTCATCGAGGACGGAGGCAAGTTCACGCTCGTTGACGCGGGCGCTCCCCGCGACTGGCGGCTGCTGCAGCGCTCGCTCGCCTCGCTCGGCGCCCGGCTCACCGACCTAGACGCCGTGCTGCTCACGCATGCCCATTCCGATCATGTCGGCGTCGCCGAACGGGCCAGGACGCAGGCCGGCGCGCGGGTATGGATTCATGCCGACGACGTCGAAGGCGCGCGGACCGGAAAGGTGATCGGCGGGCGCGACGGCAAGGCGACCAGCTACCTGCTGCGGACTGAGTTCTACCGGACATTTGTCTCGCTCACGCGGCGGGGGGCGGCCAGGATGATCCCGATCGCGAGAGTGTCCGCGTTCCTCGACGGGGGGACGATCGACGTGCCCGGATCCCCGCGGGCGGTGCACGTTCCCGGCCACACCAAGGGGAACGCGGTCATCTTCCTGCAGGACCGCGGGGTACTGCTCACCGGCGACGCGCTCGCCACCCGCAACCCGCTCACCGGCCGGCCCGGCCCGCAGATCTGCCCGGACGGCCTCAACATGGACAGCAGCCAGGCCATGGCGTCCCTTGACCACCTGCGCGGCATCGCCGCCGACACCCTGCTGCCCGGTCATGGCGACCCATGGACCCAGGGCGTGACCGAGGCAATCCGCCTGGCCCGCGCGGCCGGACGGTCCTAACTCACGCGCGCATGCCGCGAACCGGACCGGGAACACAGGGGCTTCCCGGTCCGAGGCATGAGCGCGTGACCGACGACGTCGACTGGTCAACCGATGCCGCGATCGAGTTGGCACCGTGGTATGGCCCCAGGCAGGGGAAAGAAGGTGTCCGCAGCTTCTTCGAGGCCATCGTAAAGACGGGCCCGGTCACGGAGTTCACCCCGCTGAGCTTCGCCAGCAACGCCGACGGAGACGTCATGGTGCTGATCCGTACGCGTTCACCGTCGCCGCCACCGGCAAGCACGTCGCGATGAACATGCACCACTACTGGAAGTTCCGCGGCGGGAAAGCGTGCTTCGTCCGCAGCTCCGAGGACACCGCCCAGGTCGCGGCCGCGCTGACACCCTGACCCGCGCCCGGGCTGGCGAGGATCCCGGGACACACCCGCCGCAAGCGCCAGGCCAAGGAGAGCGAGGAGGCCGGACACACGTGCCGCTTGGCACACCAGCTTTGTCCGTTCCGGTTGAACCTGGCGGCGGGCGTGGCGCTGACCTGTGGGGTTGTCGACTGCTCTGCGGTCCGGGAGGGGAACCGTTCAGTTCAACTTTGCGAATTCCCCGGCCTGCTGGCTGAGCCAGATGGCGCCTCGGAGCTCCTGCATGGGTGTGGACCATTCACGGATGAGCGCTGGCTTGATGTGCCGGTGGTGAAGGATCACGTTGCCGGGCTGACGTTTGCGGGTGAACCAGAGCAGGCTGCGGTAATGGCGTTCCAGCCTGGACGTGTCGGCTTTGGCGAGGTGGCCGGGGCGTGCGAGGCCGGGGGCGCCGAAGAAAACCGTCGGGGGTGGGGTGGGTGGGCGTGAGCTGTCGACGGCCATCCATTTCGCGATGGGGTCACCGGTGGGCATGGGTTGGTAGTCCTCAGCGCCGATGCGCCGGCTGATCTCGCCGGTGAAGCGACGCAGATCGCTCAGGTTTCCGCTGGAGGCCCGACGCCGCCAGATCGGTGATGCGAACAGAGCGGCCAGACCGACTGCTTCGGGATAGACAGCCGCGAAGATCCGCGAGGCGCTGAACTCGGTCTTCTCGAGACCGTCCGGGATGAGCTGGTGGGAGCGTTCTTCCCAGACCAGGTCGACCAGGTATGGCGGCAGGACCACCGTGGCGGGCGGTTGCCAGAGGTAACCACAGATAATGAACGCGGTGAGGACTGCGTCGTAGGTGGCTGCCCATCCGTGCCGGTGCAGCAGCCGCAGGTGCCGGCGTTGGGCGCGAACGATGTCCGGGAGTTCACGCAGGGACGGGCTGGGGTGCTGGATGTCGGGTGGTCCGATCCAGTGCTGGTGCGTGGTGCAGACGTAGCGGTGGTGAGGAAACAGCCGGAACACCGCTCCGCCGAGGTGGCGGGCGTCGCAACGAGGGCATCCGACTTGTGGGCGGTGGCGCCATATTCGCCAGTCGGGGCAATCCCGCCCCGGTCACGTACTGGATGGCGAACGACCCTGGCTCAGGAACCTCACCAGCCACACCAGGATCCACCCGCACCTGGGAAACCTCATCAGGGCTCACGGCCCGGACAGCCGCCACGGCAGAACATCCTGCCCAAACAGCCTGCAAACGGCACGCACGACTCGCAGAGTCACCCGTAATTCGCAGACTCCCTCGCAACCTTGCTGTCGAGCGCCAG
>WNGR01016121.1_pt1 | contig 10686 bp, 1 predicted proteins | sample 5407581 | NCBI WGS metagenome assembly WNGR01 (sample SAMN13153383, study PRJNA577476) | soil metagenome | isolation source: 80 cm soil or saprolite under Garry oak tree replicate 2 | place: USA:California | collected 2016-06-15 | reverse complement strand
GTTACGGCGACTACCGCCTTGGCGTGCTCTCGTACCGGCCACCACACCAACCCGACAGTCCATGTCGAGAACACCCGGGCCGGCGGTTGGTCCAGCAGCCGCCCCATCGCCGCCAGCCGCCCGGTGACGTCGTAGGCCAAGGTGCACAGGACGCCAGCGGCGCGGCGGGTGTTGGGCGACTCCCCGTATGAGCACGAAGTGACGTTGGCGGTGAGCTGATCCTGTGGATGAGCGGGCGGGCCGAACCGCGTCGTGTGCGACGACACGGTGAACGCGAACCGGCCGAGCGAGCGCAGGCCCGCGGAAGGCATCCGAACGGCGTTGCTCACGTTGACGGCGAACCCCGTCGATTCAGACTGTCTCATGTGGACGGTCCCAGACGTGCCCGTGCAACGCGACGTGACCCCTTGGCCGCCCCAGCCGTTGTAGGCAATGCTCACGCCTGTGCAGGTGCGCTGGCGAGCGAATGACCTCCCGCGCCGGTGAATAGATTCCCCGGAGCGACTCATGCTGCTCAGGCGTGACGTGGAACGTCCCACGGCGACTCGACCTCGGCCGCCACCGGGTCAGCGGTCTCAAAGGTCGTCGTTGTCGTAAGTGGCCAGCACTCTGCTGCCAGCCATCACCGCCGTCAGTCCATTATGGACAACAGCATGCAGATCCGATGGTTCTGGCACACCCGTCATGATCGCCTGCTTGGCCACTGATACGCCAGCCAACCTATCGCGTCTTAAGGTCTTTTCTCCAATCAGGGCGCTGAATAAGCCGCACGTCATCTGATGTGCGGCTCACAAGCTTCCGGAGTTCTGAGACTCCGACCCGTCCGAGAGGACCTGGTCATCGGTGACCTCCGGCTCGTCCTGTTTCAACCAAGAGTCCAACGCCGGGAAGCTGAACAGGCCGCCGGACAGCGCAACCACACGGTTACGGACGTAGGGTTCCCCGGTCGTGGGGTCGGTCTCTTTCAGCATCCCGAGCCCCCACGACCGCACCAAATCCCACATCCAGTGCGACAGCCTCCTGACGCTGAGGGCCAGCAAGACCCCCGGCGGCAGTCCCTGCTCGGCCCGCATCCGCTGCAGGAAAGCCCACAACGTAGTCGGCCCGTCCGAGCTGGGCCGCCACCCCACCACCGGATCCCGCAACCTGTCCCGATCCTGCTGCGATAGCTGCTTGACAGGCTCCCGCCAAAAATCTCTCACCGTTTTCGCGCTGACCACGTTGCCAGACAGCTCAGCCACACAGTTGGTGTCGTAGGGGGCCTTCTTCTCGCGTGGGGTTCCCCGGTTCTCGATTTTGGTCTGTTGCCCCAACTCGAGCGCCCACAACTTCACCATTTCCACCAACGTCTTGCACATCAACGTCCCGTCGGGGGGTTTGAGGGCCAGCGAGATCCCCGCCGGTAGTCCCTGGTCGGCTTGCCGCTTTACCAGCAAATCCCACAACGTGGGCACCGCCTCGCTGGGCCGCCACTCCAATATCGCCTTCCGCAACATGTCCAACTCCTCCGGCGACGGTCGCGGCCCGGCAGCCTTGTCCCGCCACTTACTCACCGTTACGTTGGTGACCATGCCGCCGGATAGCCTGGCCACCTTTTTGAAGGCGTAGGACATGGTGTCGGGGTAGCTCGCCCACTTGAGCACCCACTCCTCCAGCAATGACTTCATCAACTCGGACGTCAGCCGCCCCCCCCGGCGGTCCAGCGAGACCCCCGCCGGTAGTCTCCGCTTTACCAGCAAATCCTTCAACGTGGGCACCGCCTTGCTGGGCCGCCACTCCAATATCGCCTCCCGCAACATGTCCAACTCCTCCGGCGGCGGTCGCTGCGGGAGTTCCTCCTTCCACCAATTGCTCACCGTCGTGTTGTCGACCTGGCCCTTTGACAGACGGGCCACCTTCCGTGCGCTGTAGTGGCGCCCGGTCTTGGGGTCGATCATTCCCCGGAACTTGTGCGCCCACACCTTCAGGCTGTCTGGATGCCTGGCCGTCCGCTTGGCCCGGACGGGGGCGGACAACGTGGGCGCCTCCTCGGCCGGCCGCTCGGCCCGGCTGACATCGCCCACGCCAGCCATCTCCACATCGCTGTCGGACAGTGCCGGGGAGGTCAAGGGTGTCAGGGGGCTCAAGGGTGTCGGGGGGCTCAACGGCTCGATCGGGGATGGCTCGATCAACGGCGGCGGGGACGAGAGCGGCCCGGGGTGGCCGCCCCAATCGTCCACGCCAGCCATCGACACATCTCTATCAATATCCGACTGACCGTCGGCCTCGGAACTGGAGTCCTCACTGTCGCTGATCGACTCGCCCAGACCAATGGTCGCCGACCCCTCCCCCAACCGAGCCGGCGGCAGGGCCGCGGCGCCGCTGGCGTGGCCGACAACGTCGGCCATCTCCGGGTCCCGGCCGGTCCCCGATCCGGTGGCCGGGCGCGGCGAGATGTCCACGCCCGTGGTCGCGCCGGGGTCTTGATGGGACGGCCCGGGGCCGCCCATCACCACGTCCCGCGACGGGACACCAATATCGTCGCCGAGGGTCCGCAGCCCACCAGAGCGGTCGGAGCTAGAGTCCCCAAACTCCGGCTCCTCCCGGAGGACCGTACCCTCGGCAGGCTGTTCCTCCTCGCTGGAGCTCAGCGAGCTCAGCGACCTCAGCGACGCGGTGGGGCGCCGGGTCCGGCCGGTGACGGCCACGGTCCGCAGCCCACCAGAGCGGTCGGAGCTAGAGTCCCCAGACTCCGGCTCCTCCGGGAGGGACGTGTCCTCGGCAGACGTGTCGGACTGTTCCTCGGCATCCTGCTGGTTGAGCACTTGCCGCCCGGTCGTGGGGGTCTTTTCCGGTGCGCGGTCGGTCGCCGCCGGCACCTCCGGCGGGACATAAATCCAGTAGACTCCATTCCTTTCCATGTAAAGCCGACCGGTCTGGCGCAAAGCCTTGAACCAATTGGTCACCGTCGACTCTTTAACTGACGTTCCTTTCAACGTTCCTTTAACGCGCAATTCCTCGGCGAGGCCATTCGGCGTGACGCGGATCATCCCGTCGCTTAGCATCTTGCCGGTCGGGGGGTCCGCGCGCGCGCCCTTTTCCGATGCGCGGTCGGTCGCCGCCGGCACCTCCGGCGGGACAAAAATCCGGTAGCGTCCCCTCCCGGGCTCGTAAAGCAGGCCGTAATTGATCAAAGCCTGGACCCAAGTGCTCACCTCGGACGCTTTAGCTTCCACGCCTGGTGCCTTGGCGAGTTTCGCCTGCATGACGGTGATGCTTTGGTCGTTTAGCCACCTGCCGGCAATTAGAGCGGTCCAAAAAGCCCTCAACTGCTTAAGTCCCGGGAGAGATTGCTGACCGCTAAGGGGGGCGACGTGCAATTCGAACAGGTCCTCGGCGTCCTTCCGGTTGAACACTTGTTGCCCGGTCGGGGGGCGCGCGCGCGCGCCCTTTTCCGATGCGCGGCCGGTCGCCGCCGGCACCTCCGGCGGGACAAAAATCTGGTAGCGTCCCCTCCGTTCCCTGCGAAGCAGGCCCCTACCGCACAAAACCTTGAACCAAATGTTCACCGTCTTCCCTGTAACGGTATGAGTTGAAGAAACTTTGCCCAATTCCTTGGCGAGGCCATCCGCCGTGACGGGGATCCCCCCGTCGTTTCGCATCTTGCTGGTCAGAACGGTCCAAAAAACCTTCCGCCGATCAATTTTCGGGAGTACCTCATCCCGAAGGGGGGCAACGTGCTTTTCGAACAGGCCCTCGGCGTCCTCCCGGTTGAACACTTGTTGCCCGGTCGGGGGGCACGCGCGCGCGCCCTTTTCCGATGCGCGGTCGGTCGCCGCCGGTAGACCGTCCACTTCGGACGGTGCCCGGGGGGTTGGCGGCGCGCCGGTCCGCGGTGGCGCGATCGAGTGCGGCGGGGGCCAGAGCGGGCGGTCGGAGCTAGAGTCCCCAGACTCCGGCTCCTCCGGGGTGTCCTCGGCAGACGTGTCGGACTGTTCCTCCTCGCTGGAGCTCAGCGAGGTCAGCGAGCTCAGCGACGCTGCGGGGGAGGACGCGTGTCCGCCCTGTCGGATCTTGGTCTGGATCTTGCGCCGAAGCTTCGGCGGTAGTGCCGCTTCGAGCGCCCGGAGGTCCATCGCTTTGACCGGCTCAGGGTCGGCGTCGCCGAGGCCGAGCTTGTCCAGCATGCCGATCAACTCGGTCAGCGCCTCGTCGAGGCCACCCGGTTCGTCCCACGACGCTGGCAGCGAATACAACTCGTAATAAAGTATGTGGATCAATAAATCGTCCAGCGGTTGGTCCAGCATGCGCACGACATCGTCGAACGCGGCGTTGATCTGGTACCACCCGTGCAGCTTCTCCCGAGCCAGTTGCTTCTTCTCAGACGGCGGCATGTCCAGATAAGTGGTCAAGTCGAACAGCGCCTCGACGCGAGGTCGGCCAAACCCGACGGTTCCCTCGGGCCGGCCCACCAACCCCCCCGGACGGAACGAAAAGTTACTCGCCGCCTTGCCGTTGCCCAACCAGTGCAGGGTTCGTCTCGGCTTCTTCGGCTCCCACCCGCCATCCGGCTGCTCCGTGGCGACTGCTTTCAGGTGTTCTATAGTAAACGTCCGCTTCGTTCCCCGTACCGAAGTCAACACCTGCGCCTCCGGGTCGGGCAGGAACAGGGAATGCCGCGGCGTGTTCAACCCGAAGTCCGTCATCCACTTATGCACCCCGTGGCCGAACGCGAAACCGTCCAACTTAACCGCGGCCTCCTGCGACATCGACGACAACAACCCGGCCTGCACGCCGTCCCGGGTCAGCACCTTCCCCATGTAGCGGGTGTTGAACAACACGTTCTGTTCACTGAAATACCCCATCGGATACTTACCCTGGTCCAGCACACCCGCCCACAACTGATGCGCCTGCGACAACAGCACCGTCAACTTCGCCGCCACACTCGGCGACCCCTTCGCGACACCGTCCAGACCGTAGTCCACCTCCGCCGCGCTGTACCCAGCCGCCCCACCCAGCCGCACCAACGGACTACGCCGATCGCCCACCCGACTCCGACTGCGATGGATCTCATCGGCGTAAACATCAAACACCGACCGACCGCCACCCCACGGCTTGACCAGACTCACCACATCCGAATCCCCGAAATGAGCGAACACCTCCCCGAACTCGGCCCGCAGCTGCTGCATATACCGGTAGAACGTCTCACTGCCCGCCAGCGCGTGCTGGACTCCCGCATACGGAAACAACAACCGGTACTCCAGCTTTGGACTCCCGCGCTTAAGGATCCGCCGCCACACGTCCCCGTCCACCACCGCACCCGGCTCGCCTTCCGGCCCCGGCAGATCACGCACCGGCAGATCAACCATGTGCCCGATCACCGACACCATGCCCGCCGGCAACCCGCGCTTCGCCAAGTACGCATCCACCAACTCCTGATCGCGGCCCACCTCCGCGACCAACTTCTCCTCCAACTCCGCCGTGGACTCATCCGTACCAGGGTCATTCCACAGGTTCACTCCTATCACCATCCGCATCGCCGCCTCCCGACCACGCATCGCCCGCAGATACGTCTCCACCAACTCCAACGGCGACCGATCCGCCCCCGCCGGAACCCGCCCACCCGCCACGCTCGCCACCGACACCACCATCACAAAACCCACCTCCCCCGGGAACACCACCGTCGACGGCCGCGACTCCGGCAACGCCGGCTCGTGACCGCCCACCACCTCCCGGACAATGCCCCGCGGCACACCAAACGTCGTCCGATGCTTATGAGTCGTTTCGGCCGCCAGCCGCGCCAACTTCTCATCCGAACGCTGCACCTGCTCCAGACCTTGGCCGGACTGACCCACCCGCCGCTCCTTCGGCAGCACCCAATCGCTCGCCTCCACCCAATCCACCGGCTGCACAACCGTGTCGCTCTCCTCACCAACCACCACTCCGGAACTCGACCTGCGGCCAAGCCCCTGCCCAGTGCGGTGGTCCGTCGCGGCATACCCGGCAAACGGGCGCAACTGGCCCTCAACCTCATCGTTGACCGGGTCCCACACCCGACCCTGCGGCGTGGCGCCTGTCACGTCCTGTTCGTCAAGGGTGTCTGCCATGGCCGCCGCGGACGTGGCCGCCTTGTCCTGGCCGGGCCGCCACTCCGACGCCAACGCCCGCAAAGCCTGGCTCACGCCGTTGACACGATCCTTGCCAGCCGTGCCCGGTTGACCCGGCCCGCCGCCCCGGCCGGGGCCAGACTCCGACCCATCCGAGAGCGACGCGTCCTCGTCGGACAGGTCCTCCTCGCTGTGGCGATACTCCGACCCATCCGAGACCGACGAGTCCTCGCTCACCACGTCCCGCGACGGGACATGGGCAGTTGTAAAGAACTCCTCCGCGTGGTAGTCGTCGCCGCCGATGGACAGCCAGGTCTTGAAGATCTCGTCCGGGCACTTGGCCACCGCCGCGTTGCCCAGCCCCGGCAGGATCGTCAGCTGATAGGCCCCGCTTTGGCCGCTCGGCGGCCGGTGGGTGTAGATGTACTGCCGCCGCTGAGCCTGGCTGAGGTTGTCCCCGATCAGTTGCGAGTAGGCCAAGACCAGCCCCGGGTTGGCGAAGTTTTCCAGGATGACGGTAGTGCCCTGCTCCACCAGCCGCCGCGCCTCGTTGACGACGTCCGTCTGGAACGCGGGCCCGTTGTCGAAGCCGTAGGTGTTGGCGGCCTTGGTGCCGAACTGCTCTGGATTGGCCTGGTTGTCCCCCGGGACCGCCATGCTGAACTCGGCGAACTGGGGGTCCATGAACACGATGTCCTGCGGGGTCGCCAACCCGCTGGTAACCCGGAAGTCCTGGAGCTCGACGTCGAGGTCGATGTTTTGCAACAGCTGCTGCATATTCTTGAGGGTCGTGATCTCCCGGTCCCGGAGCCTCTTCGCCTGGTCCGGCGATAAGTTCCGGTTGAGGTTTGCGAAGAGCCGACCCTGGTGGTTGAGCCTCGTCCTGCGGGCGTCGCGGTTGACCAGCCAGATGTACTTGTAGGCGGCCTCCGGATCCGCGGCGTGCTCCGCCAGTGCCGTCTGCCCGCGCCGGTTCAGGTCGTCCATCAGCTCGGTGTGGCTGCGTTTCATGTCGGCGTCCCACTGCGTGGCGAGGGTGAGGTACGACTGGCAGAAGTCGTCGAACTGCTGCAGGCCCCGATACACGCCGATGACGTAGCGGTTGAGGTCGCCGCCCACCACGGACTCGAACAGCGGCATGGTGCGGCTCCAGTAGCAAGCGTGGAGGAAGATCTGCCCGGAGCCGACGAACGGCTCGACGAGGCGCGGCAGGCGGCTCTTGTTGTCGAGGAACTTGGCCCGGGCGACCTTGGCCAGCAACAGCTGCATGAAGTAGGACCGGTTGTGCCTGTTGCCCAGGTAATTCAGCCAGGCGAACCGTTCCGGGTCCGGCACCAGGATGTTGGTGTGCTTCCCGACGAAGTAGGTGTTGGCCCGCACGAACTGCTGGAACTGGTTGCCCCGTGTACCGACGAAGTAGTTGATGGCCGACGAGGTGAGTATCCGCCCTCGGCTGACCGGCTGGCCAGGCGGTACCGGCAAGTCCTCCCTCGCGCGAGTCCCAGCGCCGGCGGGTTCGGCCAGTTCGGTGGCCGCGGCCGCGAGCGGGGCACTGGTTACCTCTGGCGCCGGGGCGACGCGGCGACGTTTGGCGGGCGGGGGGGCGTAGGCCTCGCGCCGGGTCCGGCCGGTGCGGCGCCCCTGGTTCGGCACATCTCCGTGCGTAAGATCGCCCGCCCGTCCCGTCACATCCACAGCCGTGCGGCGCCGCTTGCCCGACACCCCACCGCCCGCACCCCCCGGCTCGTTCGCTGCCGCACGACGGCGCGTCCTCGGCTTCTTCCCCCGCTTGTTCTTCGGCACATCCACAACCGTGCCGGGCCGCACATCTCCGTCGTCCGTAGGATCGCCCGCCCGTCCCGTCACATCCACAGCCGTGCTGGGCCGCTTGCCCAACACCGACGTCCCACCGCCCGCAACCCGTATGGGCGGTGGCGACGACACCTGGGCGTGGCCCGGGCTGGGCTGCACCACGGGCGCCGGCTCCGATACCGGCCGACCCGCCATCCGTGCCGCCGGGGGCAACTGGGTGCCGAGGTCCCGGAGCAACTCGGCGATCTGCCGGTACTTTTCCAGCAGGCTGGACACGACGTCGGTCTCCGGCGCCGGGTTGTCCGTGACGTTGTGTAGCAACCGTACGAAGTCCTCGCGCCACCCGGCCAGCCTCTCGGCGGTGCCGCGGTCGGCAACCGCGAGGGCCGCATCGTAGTTGGCACCCAGCAAGTCGTGCTCGGTCACGAACTCCAGCACCTGCTCCCGCCGCACGGCATCGACCAGGATCCGTGGCACGAGGCCATCCCCACGCCGCACCTGCTCGCCGGGGACGGGCATCAGCGCGTCGTAGTGGCCCTCCTGGTGCCACAGGTACGCCGTCGGCTCCATATCCAGCGCGCCGAAGTGCCTCGGCACGTCCTCGCGCAACACGGTCGCCGACAGGTCGAAGACCCGGGCCGCGACCAGGGGTATCAGGTCACCGTGTTCATTGTTCCACTGACCCATGGTCCCGATGGTCCACAGGAAACCGCCCCTCATGGTGGGATCCAGTAAACCGGCCTGCACCTGGGGATCGTCGATGTTCCCTATGTAGGGGAGGACCATGGCGGTGATCGAATCCTGCGGCGGGTTCCGGGAAAAGTTGGTTGCGAGGTCTGCCTGGACGGCCGCCATCAGGTGCGTCCGTATCCGCCGCACCGCGTCCCCGCCATTCGCGGTCCCGGCACGGAGGACGCCGTCCAACTCGTCCGGGAAAGTACACCGGAGCACGTGGTAGAAACAGTCGTTGTCACGGGGCACGCGCCATCGACGGTCCCTCCACCCATCCCGGAAGGCGCGGTACCCCCGGTCGACCGCACCCCGCTGCCGCTCATGGGCCTCCCTCACCCACGTGGCCAACCGGCCGTGCTGGGCCAGCCGCGACATCTGGTCCGTCTGTGGCGCCGCAGCGGGCGTGGCAGTCTCGGCAGAGGTCGAACCATGCCGGCCGGGTTGACCCTCAGAGCCGAGGCCGAGTCCTTGCCCAGCCGAATGGTCTGTAGCGGTGTACCCGGCAAACGGGTGCAGCTGGCCTTCAACCTCATCGTTGACCGTGTCCCACACCCAGCCCTGCGGCGTGAACAACCGCCAACTCACACCCCCAACCGTCGCCACCGGGGCCCGGGCCGGGCCAGCCACACCCGCCGGGCCATCCACACCTACGAACAAGTCCGTCTGCGCAGCCAACACGTCCCGGTTCAACGCCGCCGCCAACTGTGCCGCGAACCCATCCTCCAGCGCACCGGCCTTACACGACACCAACGCCACCGGCCCATCGGGCGCCAACCGACCACGCACCATCCGCGCGACCTGCCCCGGATCCATCAGCACCCAACGCTCACCGTCCGGACCGCGCACCGGAACGCGAACAAACGCGCCCGCCCCTTGCACCACCACCGGCACGCTTTGCCTACCATCGGGCAGCCGCAGCCGGTCACGAACCTGCGCGAACTCCTTGTCTGACAGCAGCGCCCAGCCGTCCCGAAGCGGGGACAAGTTCACCTTCGCACCATCAGCCAACCATCCGCCGTCCTGCCCAAGCTCCAGATTCGACACCGGCTGAGGCTCCGCACCAGCGTCCCCCGAACCGCTCGACCCGAGGTGGAACCCACCAGCCTGGGACCCAGCACCAGCCAAGCGTTCCAGATCTACCCGCCCAGCCAAGCGTTCCGGATCCCGTCCGGTATCGATACCGATGCCATCGATCGCGCGCATCACCGCGTCCTCCGCCCGCTCGGACACGAGGGCATCCCCCGGCGCCGACAAGCTCTCCGCGTCCGGCTGGTGTGGCGCCGTCGACCCCGTAGTGGCTGTGTCTGCGGGGGTAGCTCCTACCACGCGGTTGTCCGCGCCAATAAGCAAACGGACGGGGTGGGCTAGGACCACAGGTTGAGATAACGGTCCGGGTACCAGCGTGTCGAACTGGGTCCCGTCGAAGGCAAGGAACCGGTCTGACCCTTCGGCGGTGGTGTCGATCTGCACGAACTGCCAATCCGATAGTCGTGCGACCAGCACCACATGCTTCGGGTCATTGACCGGTTCGACCACGGCCACGGTCACTTCACCCCGTCGTATGTCCTGCAGACGATTCGCCTCGACCGGCAGGAACTGGCCACCGCCGAGCAGAGCGGCCAGCTGATCAACATCCCGGCTGCCAGCGCCGTCATCCTGCGCGACACGAGCCACCACCAATTCCCGCAACACGTCCAGAACCCGGGACACACAGTCCCGCTGGCCCCCCTCCCACGCCGGATGACGCTCCACCGCCGCCCGCAACCGCAGGCCAATGTGGGTGGCGACGACGAAGAACTGCGGGTGCTGACCCACCCAGCCCCGAAACTCTTCGGGCGTGGATTCGGTCGATGCTGGGTTGGTGCTGGTGGCCCGCGGGTCGAACACCAGGTATTTGCCACGGTCGTCGCCTTCGGGCAACACCGTCGCCGCTCGTGCGGAGCCGTCTTCGGCGAGGAGCCAGATCACCGTCTTGGGCTCGTGGCGGTCGGCCAGTTGCCTCGTGGGTCGGGCCACCACATGGTCCCGCAGGTTAGTGGTGAGATGGGCCGCTGCC
>WNGR01013425.1_pt1 | contig 10686 bp, 14 predicted proteins | sample 5407581 | NCBI WGS metagenome assembly WNGR01 (sample SAMN13153383, study PRJNA577476) | soil metagenome | isolation source: 80 cm soil or saprolite under Garry oak tree replicate 2 | place: USA:California | collected 2016-06-15 | reverse complement strand
TGCTGATCTCATTACTTTGCAATGTGGTCTCTTCGCACCGGGCGCCATACATGTCGCGCCAGGAGCAAAGCAGCGCGAACATGAAGGCTGCTCTTGATTTTATCCATCAAAAAGTCGCCCCAAGAGAGCCCATCTTCACCGACTACCAAACTAGCTTGATGCTTCACTATTATTTGTGTGAGCGGCGACCGGTCGCCATGAGTCGGTCCGTTCCAGGCATGCTCAGCTTTGATTGTGGTGGTCACCGCGTGATTTCCGCCGACTGGAACACGTTCACCTTCAGTCCCCGGAGTTTTGCCGATCGTTGGCAAACCCTGGTGGCCAAATACAATCTGCCGCAAGGTTCGAGGGTTTGGGTGACACAAATGGGATGGTCAACCCATCTGGCTACCGACCTTCAAAACTTCCCGGAATTCCACTTTGCCCCTCACTTTTTCGGCAATCGAATCCAAGTCTTTGATTTGACCGTCGGTCAGCGCATGCCTGATCCTAAGCAGCTTCCAACCTCATGAAACTGGTGCGCACCATCGAGGAAGTGCGAGCAGCATGCCGTGCTGCGCGGTCCCGCGGCGGGCGATTGGGACTGGTGCCGACCATGGGCGCGCTTCATGAAGGACACTTATCGCTGGTGCGCGCAGCGAGGGCAAAATCCGATGTGGTTGCTGCCTCGATCTTCGTAAACCCTACCCAGTTTGGCCCCAGCGAAGATTTTGCCAAATACCCTCGCAGTCTGGAGAACGACTGCGCACTCCTGGAACAAGAAGGCGTCGAACTGGTTTTCGCCCCATCCGTCGAAGAGATGTACCCAAAAGGAACCGTCACTTGGGTCCTTGTCGACGGCCTTAGCGATCGTTTGTGCGGCCGGTCGCGGCCTGAACATTTCCGCGGCGTTACCACCGTGGTTTCGAAGCTGTTCCACATCGTGCAGCCGGAAATCTGCGCTGGTGTTGTACCGATCGTTGACGCGGGTGCAGGCATTGTTCGATGGAGGTGAGCACGATTCTGCGACACTAGTGGCCGCCGCGAGCCGGGAATTCGCCAGCGAGGCTGGAGTGCGACTCGACTATTTTGAGATCGTCGATCCCGATACTCTCGAGCCAGCGCCGTCAATCACTCAGCGAGTGCTGGCTGCGGTTGCCGCATTCGTCGGGAAGACTCGGCTTATTGATAACATCCTCCTCGGTGGCTGAACCCAAACCTTATGCCAATCGTGCTCGCCTCCGCTTCTCCTCGCCGCCAGGAGCTTTTGAAGAACGCTGGAATTGATTTTGTTGTTCATCCGGCGAGCATCGAAGAAGTTGGGCGCGCCCATGAAACGCCAGTCGCGTTTGCTGAGAGGATGGCACGAGAAAAAGCACGAGCTGTCCAACAATCTTTCCCGTGCAGGTGCATTTTGGCCGCAGATACCGTGGTTGTCGTCGATGATCAGGTCCTTGGGAAGCCTCGAGATTCAGAAGACGCCGCCCGCATGTTGCGGGTGCAATCGGGCCGCAAGCATCGGGTAATTACCGGTGTCTGCCTACTCGGTGCGGACTTTGAAGATGTGCTGTCGGAAACAACTGCCGTTCACTTTTCTCCGCTCACGGACGCTGAAATTCGCGGCTACATTGCGACCGGCGAGCCGATGGACAAAGCTGGCGCATATGCGATTCAAGGCATAGCTTCTCGCTGGATTTCGGGGATTGAAGGTGACTACTTCAACGTAGTGGGACTGCCGGTGGGTTTGGTGTGGCGGATGCTCCGGGAGCGTGGAGTGTTGTGAAAGTTAGGATTTCTTCTGCTCATCCTCGCCCTTTTTTATCTCCGACTTGAAATTGCGAATACCTTCTCCCAACCCTTTGCCGAGTGCAGCGAATTTGCTGGGGCCGAATAGCAGGAGAGCGATGCCCACAATCAGCAGAATGTGCAGCGGTGAAAACAAGCCCTCCATAAACCCTCCAATGCCGGCCACGACCTTCTTGTAGAGACACCCGTTCCGGCTAAACAAAATTCTAGGCCACTGGATGATGGGAGTCAAAGATCACGGGGCAAAGTCGACACACAGAATTCAAGCTCTCTCGATCAACCCCGCCAACAGCGCAGCCCTTCGCGGCAGTTCTGAAATCAGAATGGACTCGTTCTCCGCGTGCGCGCCTTCGCCGACTCCACCCAGACCGTCCAATGTTGGGACGCCCAGAGCAGCGGTAAAATTTCCATCTGAGCCGCCGCCAACCGCCGCCTCTCGCAAATCCCAGCCAAGTTCGCCGGCAATCGCTGCGGATTTCTGGTACAGAGCAGCCACTCCGGTCGTGCGCTCCATCGGCGGACGATTGATTCCGCCGGTCACTGCGATCCTGCAATTCCTGTTGAACGGCTTTAAAGCACGCAGCTTGCGGTCCATCCTGACCGCGTCTCTCATTGTTGCAACGCGAAGATCGATAGCTGCACTCGCCTCCGCAGGAACCACGTTCACACGCGTGCCCCCGCTCACCTTGCCCACGTTCAGCGTGATTCCCCGCTTCAAATCAATCAGCTTTGAGATTTCGCAGATCTGTTGTGCCAGCTCCAGCACGGCACTCTGACCTTTTTCAAAGTCCAGTCCTGAGTGCGCCGACTTGCCCGTAACTTGCAAGGTGTAGCCACCTACACCTTTTCTTGCAGTCTTGACCGCGCCGTTCAAGCCATAGGCTGGCTCCAGCACCAGCACGGCCGAAGCCTGTCGCGCCAGCCGTTCGGTGATACTGCGCGAAGATGCACTGCCAATTTCTTCGTCCGAGACGAACAGCAGTGTTACTGGTCTGGACAGTGTTACTGGTCTGGGCAGTGTTACTGGTCTGGGCAGCCTTCCTCCGCCCCACTCGAGGAGCGCACCCATGACATGGAGCGCCAGCGCGATCCCGGACTTCATGTCAAGCACGCCCGGCCCCCAAACCCGGCCCTTCGCGACGCGGCATGGCATTTTGGAAATAGTTCCCACCGAGTAGACCGTGTCTAGGTGCCCCAACAGAAGCGCAGGCTCGTGGCGCCGATGAGCCGACTTGAAATCCACCTGCAAGTGATTTCCGAATTTCTCCGCCGCGTGAAAGCGTACGCGCCCGCCCAGCTCCGCAAATCTGGACGCCAGCACTGCGCCCAGCCGGTCCACCGCCTGCTTTACGTCGCTAGGAGACTCAATTTCCACCAACTGGCGGATGGTTTCAACAATTTGTGATTGCTGCTTACGAAAATAACGCAGTTGCTCGGCGGGCTTGGGGATACTCATTGTCAGTGTGCGCGGTCGCCGCATGTTTCCATTTCGTCGCCCGGCGCGTGCGATAAAGTATAATCTTCGCGCTTGATCAAATCAGAATGACGGACATTGCACCCACCCCCACCGAAGCTCCGGCGACCGAACACACCCGGCTTGATATTCAAGACATTCTGCGGATTCTCCCCCACCGGTTTCCGTTCTTGCTCATCGACCGGGTCGTTGATCTCACTCGCAAGCAGCGCATCGTTGCCATCAAGAATGTCACCATCAACGAGCCTTTTTTTGCAGGACACTTTCCAAACTTGCCAATCATGCCGGGGGTTTTGATCGTTGAAGCCATTGCTCAGGCTGGCGGCGCATTGCTGTTGACCGAAATCGAGGACCGGCATAAGAAACTCATGGTGTTTACAGGAATCGAGCGCGCCCGTTTCCGGCGGCCAGTGGTGCCTGGCGACCAGTTGCGGATCGAGGTCGAAGTAAAAGCCTGGCGCGAGAACTCCGGCCGCGCCGCAGTCCGCATGGAAGGCATCGCCTACGTGGAGGATAAGCGTGTGGCTGAGGCCATCGTTACCTGCCAGCTCGTTGACCGGGAACTCGGGCGAGGCTCTGTAGAACCGGACGGCTCGGCGTGAGAAAGAGATCGTGTAGGGACAGGTGCCCTCACCTGTCCCTACACAAACACAGATGAATGTCCACCCCACAGCCATCCTCGATCCGGGCGCAAAAATCCACCCATCGTGCAAAGTCGGCCCGTATTGCACGGTAGGGGGTCACGTCGAGTTGGGCGAAGACTGCGAGCTAATCTCGCACGTCGCCATCGAAGGCCCTTCGAAAATCGGCGCCCGCAACCGCTTCTTCCCCTTTTCCTCAATCGGACTCGCTCCGCAAGACCTGAGCTATAAAGGCGAGCCCACGCGCCTCGAGATCGGCGACGACAACGTTGTCCGCGAGTTCGTTACCATCAATCGCGGCACCGCAAAGGGCGGAGGGCTGACCCGCGTTGGCAGCCATACCTTGATCATGGCCTACGCCCACGTTGCCCATGACTGCGTGATCGGCGACCACGTCATTCTGGCCAACGCCGCAACTCTGGGAGGCCACGTCATCGTCGAAGAATGGGCGACGGTGGGCGCGCTTTGTCCGGTGCACCATTTTGTTCGCATCGGTGCCCACTCCTTCGTTGGAGGCGGCACCACCATCACCCGCGATGTGCTTCCCTTTTCCAAAACCGTTGCCGCCCGCGACACCCACGCCTACGGACTGAATGCTACCGGACTCGAACGCCGCGGTTTCACCAAAGATCGAATCCGCAAGATTCACCATGCCTTCAAAGTTTTGCTGGCCTCCAAACTGAACACCACCCAGGCGCTCGAACAGTTAAAGTCAGAGCAGGACCGGGGTGAAGATGTGGAGATGCTGATCCGGTTTATCGAGGCTTCGGAGCGGGGAGTGATTAAGTGACTGGCGAGGAAACTCGGTGGCAGTTCTCGACTCCGTTACTGTTTCCGTTGTACGAAGTCGAGAAACTTGACACGGTAGTAGTCCAAGTCGAAGGTCCCGTCCCTCAATTTCTGCGCATTGGACTCTGTGAAAATGTCTTTACCGTAGATTTCCGTGAACAGTCCACAACGCTCACTCGACTTGTCCCATTTGCCGAAATATACGCAGCCATAGCTGCTTCCTTTTTCCTCCACGCCAAAGTTGTTATTGCCGGTGAGCCATGAGGTCAATGCGGGATAAGCTATCCGTCCCTCATCGAAGTACGAGATATAGGCTTCTTTAGCTAGCTTCTTACTTCCATCAGCAATAACAGGGATAGTCCATCTAGTTTGCCCTTAACGCAGTGGCCAACGTACGTTGCCCCTTCCAACTTGCTGCAGGTAAACCTAGCCTCGTCGTTTTTCGTTGTTTCACCCGCTACAAAAGCTTCGACACGGCAGGGGTCCTCAGGGCCTCTGATTTTACACATAGGCCGTGGTTCATCAGCAAAGGTAAAACCGCTCGAAGCGAGAACGTCCTTGGAAATCTTCACGGGCGCTGCATCTGGGTTGCCGGTAGATGTCTTGAGGGAACGTTCGGCCCCATCTTGTGCTTTCGGACACGACGGAACCAGCAGCGCAATCAGGACACCGAGGATCGCCACACACGTTTGTTTCAGCACAATGGCCTCACTGGCATTTCCGAAGAATCGCAGTTTACAGCATATTGCATATCATTGCTGTCGCAGTCTAATAAAATGGGGCGCAAGCAAAAGATGTGATAAACCGCTATAACACTCATGACTTCCAACCCCAAACTCGGCCTCATCGCAGGCAACGGAAGCTTTCCATTCCTGGTGCTCGATGCTGCCCGCGCGCAAGGCTACGAAGTTGTGGTCGCTGCGATCAAAGAGGAAACTTCTCCGGAGATCGAATCCCGCGGCGCAACCGTGCACTGGCTTTCGCTGGGAGAACTTTCCAAGCTCATCGAGACTTTCCGCCGCGAAGGCGTTACTCGCGCCGTCATGGCTGGACAGGTGAAGCATAAGCAGATTTTTTCCAGCATTCGTCCCGACTGGCGCCTGGCGAAGCTTCTTCTCTCCCTCGATCTGCGCAACACTGACGCGCTTCTCAGCGCCTTCGCGAAAGTCCTGGCGGACGAAGGCATAGTTCTCGAAAACTCGACTGCGCTGCTCGAGCCTCTCCTTGCAAAAGCTGGCGTACTGACCAAACGCGCCCCCTCGCCGCAGGAAAGAAAAAACATTGACTACGGACGCACCGTGGCTCGCGGCCTCGGAGAGTACGACATCGGTCAGACCGTCGTAATCGCAGAAACTGCCTGCATCGCGGTCGAAGCCATGGAAGGAACCGACGCGACCATCGAGCGCGCCGGACAGATCATGGCCTCGCTGGATCTTAATAAGACAGAGCCAGGCAAGTCGTATTCCGATAAATCAGTACTCGACCGCAATCTCACTGTGGTGAAGATTGCGAAACCGAAGCAGGATATGCGATTCGATGTCCCGGTGATCGGTGTAAGAACAATTGAAGTCATGAAGAAAGCGGGCGCGAGGTGTCTCGCTGTGGATGCGGGCAAGTGTCTCTTGCTGGATGGAGACGCAGTGATTATTGCCGCTGACGATGCTGCGATCGCAATCGTTGCGGACTAGCCACGCAAAAGGCACCTGCAATGCCCGTGTGGGTCGGACACTCTTGTCCGACAAAGCCTGCACAATTCACGCAGTCAGACTTTTCCGCCACGGTTTAAGACTAAAGCAGAGCAAAAGATCAAAAGCAAGAGCAAAACCAAGGTCAAAAGCGTCGGACAAGAGTGTCCGACCCACACGGGCCTTGCCTCATCTGGGGCCTTGCTCGACCCGTAGCCGGCGATAGGCTTCCGGCCTCTTCACTAAGCCTCTCCGCACCGGGTTTTGACGGATGTACTCCAGCTTCTCTTCCAGGCTCTCTTGGGAACGAAGAACATGGTCAAAGGATTCCTCTTGCCAGACTGGGCCGTTGGAGCCAAGCAGTTGGTTGACCCTTCGGGCTGAGGCTCCCTTGATCAGCTTCAGAATCGCTGGCAGGCCGTAGGGCCAACCTTTTTCGTCACTGAGAGGAGTTAGCAGGAGATGTGCGTGCTCGGGCATTACGACAGCGGCGTGGAGTTGGTATCGCTGGCCGTTGTCGTGGAGGCAGTGCTGAAGAATTGTACCCCTGGCGTCCGCGGTGAACGGCGTTGGGGTTAATTTGCAGAACGTCACCAAGAGTGCACGTCCGGCTTTCTGATGATGCGGCAACATCCGCCGGTAGTCGTACATTCTCTCCAGAGCAATTCGTTGGGGCATGCTGTCTCGTGTGGATTGTGCTCGTGTGAGTCGGACACTCCTGTCCGACGCCTTTGACTTTGGCTTTGTACTAGAGCTTCGACCCCGGCGTCTGTGATCTATGAACCTTTGGCTTGTGATGATTCCCGGCTTTGGTCGGACAAGAGTGCCCGACCCACACGGTCCAATTTAGTTAGAATCATTTCATGTCGCAGATCGATTTCGTGGTTGACCAACTCAAGCGAGCCTTCGACGGCGAAGCGTGGCATGGCCCGGCACTCATGGAAATTCTCGACGGAATCGACACCAAAACCGCCGCCGCACGTCCCATCCCGGAGGGCCACAACATCTGGGAACTGGTGTTGCATGTTGCCGGCTGGGAGAAAGTCGCTATCCGAAGAATTCGCGGAGCGGTGGCTACTCTCACTGACGAAGAAAACTTCGGGCACATCGAGCGTATCGGCGAGCAAGAGTGGCGGCAAGCAGTCGAAACCTTGCGGCAGAATCATACGGAACTAATCAAGGCGGTTTCCAGCCTCTCCGACTCGCAGCTGAATGGCCGCGTCCCAGGGAAGGATTACAACCTGCTATTCATGTTGCTCGGTGTTGTGCAACATGCCGCATATCACGGCGGACAGATCGCCTTGCTGAAGCGGTCTCGCTCCTAGATACTTTCGTTTTCAGCGGAAATCGAAACAACGCCCCGAATGCGCTATCCTTGAAATCTCTTCCCCGGGGTAATTCAGGAGAATTTTCTGCCGCACAAAAAATCGCATACAGGATTGGTCCCGGTCGCCGTTGTAGGCGCGGGCGCCTTCGGACGAAACCACGCTCGTGTGTACCACCAGCTTGCCCAGCAGGGCGAGCCAGTCCGCTTAGTCGGAGTTGTTGACAAAGACGCCGCCCGGGCCGATGCCGTGGCCAAAGAATTCAATTGTCGCGCCTTCGGCTGCATCGAACAGCTCATCAGCACCCACAGTGAAGTACAGGCGGCATCGGTCGCAGTCCCCACCGTTCACCACCTCGCCGCAGCACGCACCCTGATGCAGGCAGGAATTGATGTGCTCATCGAAAAGCCGCTCGCGGTCTCGTTGGCAGAAGCAGACGAACTGATTGCGCTGGCAAAGAGTTGCAGCCGGATTGTGCAAGTGGGACACCTGGAGCGCTTCAACCCTGCGGTGCGCGCAACTGTTCCACTCATCACCAAACCGATGTTTTTTGAAGTCCACCGGCTCAGTGTTTTTACTCCCCGCTCGCTGGACGTAGATGTCGTACTCGACCTGATGATCCACGATCTCGATGCCGTGCTTTCATTTGTAAATTCTCCGGTACAGGAGATCCGAGCAGCCGGCTTGCCTATTCTCTCTGACAAAGTGGACATCGCCAATGCCCGAATCGAGTTTGAATCCGGGTGCGTCGCCAACTTCACGGCCAGTCGCGTATCCACAGAGCGGGTCCGCAAGCTGCGGTTTTTCCAGCCGCATCAATACATTTCCCTGCATTACGGAAGACAGGACGTGCTGGTCTTCACAGTCGGCAGCGACCAAGGGACACCGTCAGTCAACCCCGAAATCAAGGTCTTCAAGCCTCAGGTTGTGCCTCAAGAACCCCTTCACGCAGAGCTTCAGTCTTTCCTGCACTGCGTGCGCAAACGCGAATGCCCGGTAGTTCCGCTGGAGGATGGCCGCCGTGCCCTCGCAGTCGCGCTCGAGGTCATCGCAAAAATCGAAGAACACGTCGCCAAACTAAGGCTTGCCTAACTTCGGCTTACATAACTTCGTCAATCTGACAACTTTTTACACTCTTTGACAGCTTGCAGACCGAAACCTCGGTAGCCTTAATGGGGTGCTCTGGTCGTAAGTACCTGTACTGTCAGAATTTTTGCACCGGGCGCGAAAGATGAGAGAATAAGGGTAAAACCGCCTGCCAGGCGCATCTCATAACCAGTCGATGTCTTTGATCCAAATTCCGGATTTGCAGTCGCCCCCGCCGCCTCCCCCACGCCCGTCCGAGCAGGGAGACCTCTTCGACGCGACTACATGGGAGTCGGCGTACCGGCAGATGCACGACTTCCCGACCTTGCTGATCCAATTGCAGGACGATCTCTCACGTTCTCGCAAGCGTGAAGCGTTTTGGATGTCGGTTGTCGCTCACATCCTGCTCCTCCTCGTGATTCTCAATCTGCCCAGCCTCGAGAAGTATCTGCCCAAGCGCTCCGTCATGCTGGTGCATCCCGCCAGTGAGCGCGACCGGCCGCTCACCTATCTCGAAGCGCCGCCGGATACCCAGAAGCCGGTAAAGCGCCCAGATAGCGACAGGATCTCCGACAACAGCAGCTGAAGAAGTTGCTCGACGCCCTGCGAGCAGGCCGGCACGGGCAGACTGCGCCCCCGGCGCCCCCACAGCAAAGTGCCATGGCCCAAAATGCGCCACCGCAGCCTCAACCGGCGCAACAACCGCAACCTACGCCGCCGCCTCAGCAGATGGCAAAGTTGCAGAGCCCGCCGGTGACTCCGAAGCCAACGTTTAATAGTCGGAGCTTATCTGCCGGCAAGGCGATCGAGCAGGCGGCCCGCGCCGCCGCCGCGAACCGAGGCACGTACCCCGGTGAGAACGGCGATCTCGGACTCAACCAACGGCAACCGACCGCCCGCATGGGCCCGATGGAAATAATGACGGACACTCAAGGCGTGGATTTTGGCCCCTACCTGCAACGTGTGCTGCACGACGTGAAGGAGAACTGGTACAACATCATTCCTGAGTCTGCCATGGCGCCATTGCTCAAGAAGGGCAAAGTTTCTATCGAATTTGCAATTACCAAGAATGGCCAGATTGCCGGCCTGCGATACGTCAACGGTTCCGGAGATGTGGCGCTCGACCGCGCCGCCTACGGAGGAATCACTGCCTCCAATCCCTTTCCGCCGCTTCCTTCCGAGTTCAGCGGACAGTACCTCGGCCTCCGCTTCACGTTTTTCTACAATCCCGACAAAGACGAAGCCGACCTTCACTAGCTATTTGCCCGTCCTCCGCGGGTTGTGTTACTTAGGCGGCTGGAACTCAGGTACTCCGAACTGCCATAGCAAGAACGCGAGCTCATCGGCCAGTTCTGCGTCACGCTGCGATTTGGTCGAACCCAGGCCGTGCCCAGCGTCATAGTCCACCCGCAAGAGCACAGGCTTGCCGCTATTGGTTGAAGCTTGTAGCCGGGCAGTCATTTTCGCCGCCTGCCAGGGCGCGACTCTGGGATCGTTGACCCCTGTCGTGAGCAGCACCGCAGGAAAGGGTGTGTCCGGCTTCACATGCTGGTACGCATCCATAGCATAGAGCGCCTTGAAGCCATCTGGCTCTTTTACCGTCCCGAATTCAGGGATGTTGGCGGGGCCGCTTGCCATCAGTTCGGAGCGCATAGAATCGGAATCGCCTACACGAACGAGCGCCGCGCCGAACAGATCAGGCCGCTGCGTGATCGCTCCGCCGACAGTGACTCCTCCGGCGCTGGTCCCTTCTCCTGCCAGCTTCGGCGTGGAAGTGTATTTATTTTCGATCAGGTACCGAGCGACGGCAAGAAAATCGTCAACCGTGTGTTGCTTGGTCAGCAACCGTCCCGCATTGTGCCAGTCTTCGCCGTATTCTCCACCGCCGCGCACGTGCGCGA
>WNGR01042831.1_pt1 | contig 10687 bp, 8 predicted proteins | sample 5407581 | NCBI WGS metagenome assembly WNGR01 (sample SAMN13153383, study PRJNA577476) | soil metagenome | isolation source: 80 cm soil or saprolite under Garry oak tree replicate 2 | place: USA:California | collected 2016-06-15 | reverse complement strand
AGACCTGGGAGAAGAGTGCCGCATGCCTGGCTCGTAAGGGACGACTGGTTACCTGTGGAGCAACGACGGGCAATGAGGGGAAGGTCAATATCTGGACGCTGTTTGCCAAGGAAATTTCTTTGATTGGCTCCTATGGAGGCACTCGCCAGGATTTGGCCGACGTACTCAAGCTTGTGGCTGCACACCAGCTAAAACCCGTGGTTTATGGAACCTACCCTCTTGACCAGGTGGGCGAGGTTGAACAGCTTATGGAGAGTCGTGAGCAGTTTGGCAAACTGGTTGTGGTACTGTAGGCATGCGTGTATAATGACAATGTCAGCAATTCTCGTAGGGATGATGACGCCACCCAACACACGTATTTAACAAGAACTTGATTTGAAAGGAAGTATTTACCATGGCACAAACAGTAAGCGATGTGGTCGTGGAGAAGATCGAAGTCGTTGACCAGCCAGATGAGATGACCGAAAGCAAAGGCTTCAACTTCTGGTTGCTCATTCCGGTTGTCCTGCTCGTAGCAACCGGCACGTTCTTCTTTGTACGCCGCTGGTTGACCAGCTCCGAAAAGTAGGATGCTAGTGCGGAAGCAAGAGAGCCATTCGGGAAAGGGGGCACCCTGTCTGGGGGACAGGTAATAGGGGGCGAAGCCCCTTGCCGGGGGATCGGGGGTGTCCACCGAAAATCTCTCTTAATTCTGCAATAGAGTACCCACGAAGAAGCCAGGGCAACCGCACGGTTGCCCTGGCTTCTTCGTGGGTACTCTATTATTTTCGCTTTCAGGTCTAATTCAGGAACGCCTCAGTTTCATTTCAGTTCCCCAGACTATAACAGACAGAGAATATGTTATGATAAGCATATGCAGCTAGATTGCATGTGCCCGGAGGAGCAAAGGAGGCGATCCACTATGCAGAAGAAATCGGTCTTCTGGCTTCTGTTCACGTTAAGTATAGTGCTTACCCTTATTACTGCCTGTGGGTCTAATTCATCAACTTCACCTTCAGGATCGACGAAACCTGTTCCAACTGTCCCGCCGGGGGAGAACCTGTACGTGCTTGACGGGTACACTCCTTTGGGAGCAACCAGTACGACGCAACACATCCTGGCCTTCCATCCCGAGGGTGCCAACCCAAGCGCATTCGCCACGCTTCCTGCCGGTTTAGTGTCACTGGATCATCAGCGAATCTACGCAGCTACTGCCGAGAACGGGAAGACGACTATCTCCGTCATCAACACACAAACTGGTACGACGATACGCTCACTCGTTATCACTGGCACCTATTCGACCGCTGGAAGAAACTATACCAACTCGGTACTTTCAAGCGATGGACACTGGCTGGCACTACGTGCGCTTGGACAGCCAGATACTCAGACAACCATTGCATTGATCGATACCCAGGCCGGAAAGCTGGCCAAGACCATTCAGTTGAGTGGGAACTTTGAGTTGGATGCGATTTCTCCTGATGGCAACAGTCTCTACCTGATTGAGAAACTCAACGATCACTCAGGCAACTACAATGTACGCCTCTATCTTGTAGATCAGAACCAGCTCTACGAATACCCGATCATTGACAAGACGGTAGCAAACGACAACATGTCAGGGGGAGCATTGACACGCCAGATGTCCAGCGATGGGCGCATGGCCTATACATTGTACATTAACACGGCTCGCAATATCGCTTTCATACACATGCTGCCCCTGGATGGCTCATCCTTCCCCTTCGCTCGCTGTATCGATCTACCCGTAGGGCACTCTGCTGATCGGCTCCACTACTATACACTGGCACTGTCCTCCGACGGCACGACGCTATACGCAGCCAATGGGGCATTGGGGGTGGTCAGCGAAATTAACGTGAGTGGAAATGGGACTGACATCTTCAATGACAAGCTCGTTGCCACCGTTCATTTTAATTCGGGCGATGTCAGCATGACTAGCGCTGACAAGACACGCATGCTCTACAATGCCGCCGCACTCTCGCCCGACCAGAAGACGCTCTACTTCGCAGGAATGTATGGTATCCGGGTGGTGAACACCGATGACCTGCATGCTCAGCGCAGCTCCCTGGTACGCGGGAACTACTTGTCGCAGCAGGCTATCACCGGCCTTGCTCTGAGTGGCGATGGCCGGACATTGTACGCCGTTGACCCTGCACATGGCATTACACTGCTTAATGCCGCAACCGGGCAATCTCTGCGAGTCTTGCAGGGTCCGGCGCAGACCCCATGGGGTATTGAGTGGATTGCTGGCTAATACACGATGAAAGCACATATTCTGATAGTTGATGATGATAGCCGTCTCACCAGTGCCCTGCGCCGTACATTGGCTTACGAGGGCTACCAGGTCTCTACAGCACCGGATGGTGAGGCGGCCCTGGCTATTGCACGCACAAAACCACCCGACGTGGTCATTCTCGATATTATGCTACCAGGCATTGATGGACTTGAGGTCTGCCGTCGATTACGGGCAGCAGGTGACGGAGTAGCAGTACTCATGCTCACGGCGCGTGATGCGGTCACTGACCGGGTGGCTGGCCTGGAGACAGGGGCAGACGACTACCTGGTAAAGCCGTTTGCACTTGAGGAGCTGCTTGCACGAGTCAAAGCTTTGTTACGACGACGCATCCCACCAGATATCAGCCGCGAAATATTGAGTTTTGCCGACCTGGAAGTGGATACGGCCACCCGCCAGGCCCTGCGTGGTAATCGTGTTATTGATCTGAGCACAACCGAATATGAGCTTCTAACGATGTTCTTACGCAATCCACGCATCGTCCTGACTCGAAATGTGTTGATGGATCGCATCTGGGGACGAGATTTTGAGGGTGGGCCTAATGTACTTGAGGTCTACATCGGTCACTTACGCAACAAGCTGGAACAGCACGGAGAGAAGCGACTCATTCAGACAGTGCGTGGCGCTGGATATGTCCTTCGCGAGAATCCGTAGGGGAGCCATAGATATGTATATTCCCTTGCCACTTCGCCTCACATTTTTCTACACACTCTTGCTGGGGTTAGCGCTCTTCTTCTTTGGTCGCACTGTCTATATTCAGGCCGAACAACGTGCTTATAGAGACCTTGATAACACGCTGAACAGCCGGGCTGCCAGCGTGCAGCTGGGAAAAGACCTTTTCAATGGAAGTCCTCATACTTCTCCCATCACTCTGCCGAGCGTCGACGGGTTGGGGACAGGTGGGGTTGCTATAGAGGTGCTGGATAGCAACCTGAATTTGCTTGCGACGACGGCTGGTAGTCCAACTGATGGTGGGCAAACCACAGTTGGGGGTCTTAGCCCTAACCCCGTTCCCTGGGATGCAAAGGCAGCTCAATGGGTTTTGCAACATCCTTTCGCCGAAGATGGAACAGCAAACAGCATCTATAGCACTATTACATACCAGGGTCAGCCTGTACGTGTCTATACCTTGCTAAATCAGGCTTTTGGTTCCGATGGTCATATCATTCAAACAGCACGCTCGGAGCGAGATATCGAGCAGTCACTGAGCGACCTGCAACAATTGCTCCTGCGTGGCGGTGCACTGGTGCTCACCTTCGCGTTTGCCGGTGGCTTCATTCTTACGTGGGGTGTGCTGGCAAGAGTGCGACATATGACAAAGACAGCCCAAAGTATCAGTGCCTCACGCGATTTTAGCAAGCGGGTGCCATATAAGCCACTGGTAGGACGTGATGAACTGGCAACACTTGCGATGACGTTCAACGAGATGCTGGCAAACCTGGAGGAGTCCTACCAACGCCAACAGCGCTTTGTAGCCGATGCCTCACACGAACTACGAGCTCCCATTACCTCGATTCGCTGCAACCTGGACCTGCTTGCGGAGGCTCCCGACCTGCCCGCCGAGGAGGTGCAGGCCGCACTGATTGATGCACGAGCCGAAGCCGACCGCATGGGGCGGCTGGTAAGCGATCTACTGACCCTGGCACATGCAGATGCAAGCCAGCGGTCAGAGACAATCAGGGCCAATGGCTATAAGAAAGGCGATGGGCAGACAGCACAGGTTGATCTGGATAGCCTTTTACTCGAGGTCTTCCGTCAATATCGACCCTCGGAGAGTGCAGATGAAGAGAAGAAACAGCAAGGGCCACGCCTGTTACTTCAACACATTACGCCTGTGAAGGTTGATGGGGATGCTGACCAACTGAAACAAGTTCTGGTAGCCTTGCTGGATAATGCGCTCAAGTACACACCTTACGAGGGAACGGTTTCACTTTCGTTGACTACCAGGGCCTGGTATTGGTATTCTGCCAGAAGACCTGCCACACATTTTCGAGCGCTTTTATCGTGCTGATCGGGCGCGCTCACGCGATCGCGGTGGGAGTGGTCTGGGCCTGGCAATAGTGCAGAGTATTGTGCAGGAGCATCATGGTTCTGTTGAGGTGGAGAGTACTCCTGGGAAGGGGAGTACGTTTACGTTGAGGTTGCCTGTGGTGGGCGAGTGAAAGTAGATTCTATGGTACCTGTAAGGCAGCCTGTCCGGCGGACAGGCTGCCTTACAGGTACCATAGAATCTTATCCTTTGAGCGTACAGTCTGCAATGGCATTGCTCCATTCCTGCTGCACGATGTAGTAGTGCTCGTTCCACTGAACGTTTGCTTTGCCCCCATCCAGAGAAACCGAGCCGAAGTTCCAGGCGCACTTGTCCCCGTTTTCGTTCCCATCGATATCGTACCAGGCGTCTAGATGGGCGTCGGTGACAGCCTCCATATGCTCGTGGCTGCTGACGCTGATCGTACTATCGGCATCGCTGTCATTGTTGGGCGAGGTTTTGACCACACAGTCATGCACAGTGCCAGCGTAGGGCATGTTGGCGTAGAGTATGGTCTGGTTCGAAGTGTTGTAGTAGGAGTGATAGGCACAGAACTGGGTGAATGCACACGAACTGACATCGTAACAGGACCCTTCACCCGACGAAGTGTAGACAAAGAAGAGATGGTTGAACCCGCCGCTCCAATGGTTCACCTGCATGGCCTTCGTCACTTCGTCCTGAATCTGTGCATCCGACAGGCATCCGTGAGGAGTCAGGGGATCGAAGCACTTTGGGAGGGGATACGGTGAATGATCGATCCAGACACCACCAAGCGTGGAGTTATTGGCGATATGGGCCGCTATGTCATAGTACTGGGTGTTGACCTGGTACACACCCGACCCACCAATATCCTGAAAGTAGCGCTGGATCAAGCCATTGTATGTGGAGCTCACATGCGTGGGAAACCCATCCGGGAGCACGGGTGGTTCCCAGAAGATGGCATAGGTGGTGCTGGTAGTATGCATGACCGGCCCACGATGGTAGGTGAGCAGATGCGTTGACGTACTGGCCGTCTTCCCAGGAAGCTTGAACGGGTGGATACGCGGCAGCTGCAGAGGTGGCGGGTTGGGAATTTGCTTTGTCGCTATTGGCGGTGCTGGTGGTGCTCCCTGACCGATGCCGCTTTGTGCGCAACCTGCTGCTAAGAGTGACATACACAGGAGAACAAAGAGTGTTGAGAGAAGAGAGCGTCTACTTTGTCGAGTCATTGTAAATTTGTCCTTTCTACAATATCGTTTTCCGTAAGTGTAGCATCTCTTCCGTTGAGATGCGAGGGATGAGTTCACAGAGGAGACGTGATGAACGTCACAGCAAAGCATTTTTGCTGAAACGTATTGTAGGGGCTATGCGTCTCCTATTCGTTACGGGAAACGTTACGAGGGAGGCTATGTGATCGGCACCGGTAGTGGGTGCAGCGCATTTGAGAATGCCAACACCTGGCAGGCATCCATTGCAGACTGGAGGCAGACGCAGCGCAGCACTTATCGGGGTGTTGCTTATGTCTCTACCGATGCCGATCGGTATACAGGAGCAGCCATCTATGACTCGACATCCGTCGAAGTACAGTCTGGTTGGTTTCTGGCTGCCATGCCCTAAGCCCTTTAGCCAGGCTTCACCTAATTCCTCGGATGACTCTCTGGTTGTCTTTGCCCTGGACGCAGAGGCATGCCTCGCATATCCTTCTGCTGGTAAGGAGGAGCTGACCTCGCTGGAGCAAGCCCGTTATGCATTCCTTCATGTGATAGTTGAGTTTGAGCCGCTCCGCTAACCAGGCGGAAAACACCACTCACCGTTAATTGGCTATCCGCCACCTCTTCAGCGGTGATGGTAACGTTGGATGTCGGCCCATAGAAACTGGAGTTTTCACGCAACTTAAACGCTTCCACTGAGGTAAGCAACTGCTCTGCGAGGCGTGCCAGGCGCTCCATTTGCTGTGAAGCCTCACGTGTGCTGGCACTGCTTTGCTGAGTTGAGCCAGAAACGCCCTGCATGATTTGCACTACAGCGCTCGATGATTGCAATTGCTGCATACTCACCCGGTTGATGAGTTCGATTTCTCGTGCCTGGCGTTCAACGACTGCATAAATCGACTGGAGTGCCGTACCTGCTTCCTCAGCGAGTTTAGCGCCTGTTGATGTTTCGCGTTCGGTATCCTGCATGGAGACCGCCACTGCGCCGATATCTTCACTGACGCTACGGACGATACGTGCGATCATACTCGTCTGGGCCTTGGCCCCCTCGGCTAAGCGGCGGATATCAGCGGCAACTGCGGCGAAACCTTTCCCGTGTTCACCTGCCGTTGCCGCTTGAATGGCGGCATCCAGTGCGAGGCGATTCGTCTGGGTCGCGATACCCGAGATAACCTCAACAATGTTGTTGATCTCACGCGAACGGTCGCCCAGAAGTTGGACTTTACTGGCGGTTTCCTGTACGTTTTGGTGGATGCGTCCCATTCCTTCAACGGTCTGCTGCACTGCTTCACGTCCGTCTTGTGCGGTCTGGTGCGCCTCACGCGCTACGTTGAATAGGATCCTGGCTCGTTCAGCGACCTGGCGACTTGCTTCTGCCATGCGCCTTACTTCGGTTGCAGCCCGAGCAATCTGACGAATTTGCATGTCAGCATTCTCTACCAGTTGTGCCATGCGGTCATATGTGAGCGCCGTTGAGTCTTCTACCTCGTGTGCGACCATTTTCACACGCACCACCAGGCTACTGAGTTCTTCCACCATGTAGTTGAATGAATCAGCGAGCACGCCTAAGGCGTCGGTGGTGACCTCTGCTTGTATCTGGCGCGTGCGCTGGTATCGCCTTTGCTTATGCGCCTTGTTAACGAGGTAAGCTGGCGCAAGGGGCGAGTAATTGTGAGGTTCACTATGGACCCGGCAAAGACTACCACCAGGGCGACAAAAATGAAAGCCATAAAAGTAGAGATCCAAACGGGAGAAGTTTCTGAAGGCCCAACTGCAGTGACGGTCTTGCCCATAGTCACTGCGTCACTTACCACGCGCTGCCAACTATTCCTAAGCTCGGTAAAGCTTTTGTTGGCCTGGTATAAAGTAAAGTAGGCTTGTGTGTAGGCTTGATTGATCTGCTGTGGAGTTAATACTGCATGCTTCCGCAAAGCAGAATCCAGTGTCGAGAGTTGATTGAGCTCTTGATCCTGCAAATTTTTATAATCAGGCCACTGTTTGTTTATCACAGAATTGAGCGCCTTTTGCTGATCGCTAATAATACCGCTTTCAGGATCATCGCTCAGCAAGATGCCACGAATAGTGCTCATATTACTGGAGGTAGCTAACTCAAAGTTGTTTTGGTACTGCCTGAGTGTCTGATCAAAGTCGGCCTGGCGAGCGAGTATATCAGTGTAGATCAACGCTCCCGAGGCGTACAATGAAGAATCTTGCACGCTTCCACCCAGACTCGCAAAGATCTGGGCATGACGTGTTTGTAAGAGCGCATTCATATTTTGCAAATTTGTTTGCTCTTGAGATGCAATACTTTGCGCATCAAAGCTGGTTTGCACGGCCTGGCCTCTGATAAGCAGCGTGTTAATATAGTTGCTGCCCAGCAGCACAATAACGATACCCGGTATCGCAGCCGCTAGTGTAAATGCTATGAAGAGGCGACGGAAAATAGGTGTGTTGCTAATAAATTTCAGCATATCAGCTCCAATCTACGTGCCAATTCATTGGCACTCTACAGGGCATACTACTGTTTGGGAAACTCCGGATTTTCCGCTGCTACAGAGGAAGGATAGACGGGTATGAACTGCCCATGCTGCCATTGGAACAGGTAAGCCAGGGCTAAGGTATTTTGACCCGTGTAATCGAACTGGGCCGTCCCTTGAACGGTATTGAACGTATCGCCCGAGTGCAATTCTTTGATGAGTGCAGCGTTGTCGAGACTATGAATTTTCGTGACGGCTTGTTCCACTACCTGACCCACGGAGTACGCCTCTGCCACATCGGCGTTAATAGTATCAGCGGTACCACCATATTGAGCCAGGTAGTCCTGGACCATCTGGGCATTTTGGAAGTTACTGGCCTGGGGATACCATCCGTTCGGAACGAAAACCCCCTCTGTAGCTGCGATACCGCCAACAGCCTTGACGAAGTCGTTACCGAGGTCGGGTCCGGCAGTCGCGATAAGCGCTTTTGGATTGTAATGTTGCTGCTTAAATCTTTTTACACAAGCAGAGGAATCAGGAAGTAGGGTGCCTAAAATAGCCACGTCCGCACGAGACTGGATCACTGCATCAGCGATAGGGGTATAGTCTTTGGTTGTATCCGCTGGGTAGACGTGGTAGTAGACAGTTTTAATGCCGCCGTTCTCCAACATAGACCTTGCCAGATCCACCTGCGGTTGGGTAAATGGGTCGTCCTCGGTCGCGTAGGCGGCTGTCCTGGGTCGCAATGATTGGGGCAGTGATAGAAGATACAGTGCAAACGTGTTCAGGTTGTTGACAACCGGGAGAGAGACGTCGAAGATATTATTCAGTCCCCTCGCAAAGACGGAAGGGCCGCCGCCCGCGCCCTCTACCATGGCGTATCCATATTTGTTAGCAATTACTGATGCCGGTTTCGTCAGCAGAGAGGAGAACGGTCCGAATATCAGGTCCACATGATCAACCTTAATCAGCGTCTCATAGTTCTTTGCAACTTGATCAGGGTCGCTCTTGTCGTCAAGGATGACCAGCTTGACCGGGCGGCCAAGCAGTCCACCATTTTTGTTGACTGTATCCGCCCAGAGTTGGTACCCTTGTTTCATAGCCAGCCCATCGTCTTTAAAGTCACTTGAAAAAGACAGTGAGGTCCCAATTGTAATTGGTGTCTGGCTACCAGTAGGATTTTGTGCACAGGCACTGAGTCCTGCCAGTACTATGGCAGCAACAGCAATGACTGGTAGAAATATTCTGATCCTTACGGTATATCGTTTGAGCACGTCTTTCATCCTGCTTTTCCCTCCTCAAGACGGTCGAGACTTCGTGCTACTTCTGCGCTCCTGGTAATTCCGACCTGCAACGCCGCTCGGTCGCGGCTGAACCAAGCCACCGCGTCCACGCTGCTGTCGCAGCTAGCCTTCGGCTCAGACGCAGTGCAAGGTGTACGCTCGCGTCAGCAGGTCTGCAAAGCAGCCTGGTATATATCGATCAAAGTCAATTTAGTGGCGAATAGTATACATTCCGAAAAACTATTCCGACCTACTTTACCTTACTTCGCTGAAAAATGAAACTTTTGAGTAGCGAACTGGCCCGATTTTCCTATTTTCAATCACGCTGTTTTTCGGATAGAAACACCTTTCCCTACTCTAGCACAATTGTGATATATGTTAGGATAGGATAACTTGCTGGACTAAAAGGAGCAGGATGAGCGAGAAAAGTATGCCAGCCAGGCTGGAACGTCGTAAGGAAGATTATGGACTGATTACAGGCCTTGCCCGCTATGTGGATGACCTGAGGCCGGCCAGAGGGCGACCCCCGGCTCTGTACATGGCTGTTGTGCGCAGTCCATATGCTCACGCTGAGATTAAGAGTATCCAGCTCGACACAGCACTGGCTCTTCCAGGTGTCGTGGCTGCCTTTGAAGGTGCGGAGCTGGTGAGTGGCATGCCTGCTCTTGATACTATACCGGTGCCAGGTCTCAAAAAACCAGCACGGCGACCCATGGCTATCGGGCGGGTACGCTACGTAGGTGATCCTGTAGCCGTTGTTCTCGCCCAAAGCCCCTATATTGCTGTGGATGCTTGCGACCTGGTTGAAGTGGACTATGAGCCTTTGCCCGCAGTAGTAGCCCCGGAGGCGGCGCTTGCCCCTGATGCCCCGCTTCTCTACGAAGAGATCGGCTCGAACGTGGCTTTCCACTCCCAATCCGGGGGCGGTGATATTTCGACCGCTTTCGAACGTGCCGAACGTGTTATTCGCCTGCGGGTAGTCAACCAACGACTCGTACCAGGTTCCATCGAACCACGTGCCTGCATGTTCGATTTCGACCCGGCCAGTGGCGAACTTTCGGCCTGGATGTCTTCTCAATCCATCTACCGGGCACAGGATACCCTGGCCGCTTTCCTCAAACTAGACCGCAGGCGTATTCGTGTGCATAATGCTGAGGTGGGTGGTGCCTTTGGAGCTAACAATGCCCTCCTGGGCGAAGAAATCGTGGCTGCTGCGCTGGCTATCAGATACGGGAGAGTCGTCAAGTGGATTGAAAGCCGTAGCGAGAATATGCAGGCGCAGACGCAGGGACGTGGTCAGGTGAACTATATCGAAGCCGCCTTTCAGAACGATGGGCGACTGCTCGGCCTCAGAGTGCGCACGATTGCCGATCTGGGCGCGTTCCTCGCCGGTGCGACAGCTATGGCACCCAACCGCACGCAAT
>WNGR01029058.1_pt1 | contig 10687 bp, 9 predicted proteins | sample 5407581 | NCBI WGS metagenome assembly WNGR01 (sample SAMN13153383, study PRJNA577476) | soil metagenome | isolation source: 80 cm soil or saprolite under Garry oak tree replicate 2 | place: USA:California | collected 2016-06-15 | reverse complement strand
AGCAGGGCTCGAACGGCAAGCCGTGCAAGGACGCGCAGACCGCCTGGCCTTTGGTCCGCAGCGTTCCCGGCGGGAGCGTCACGAAGCGCACCGGACCGCTGCCGCCGAGCTGGATCGTGCCTGCGACCGAGCCGTCGCCATAGATGCGGCCGGCGCCGCGAGTGCCGTCGTAGCAATTGTAGGCGAACTGGTTGCCGACGACGAAGCGCCGCGCGGCATCGGCATTCAAGGTTTCGGCATTCGCGGACCCCGCTGCAAGGAGACCCGCCGCCGCAATCGCAGCACGCACACGCATCATACCCCCCCTCCCACTGCCTCGGAGTTTAGCGACTTAACCGCTCCCTAACCATCCGAATCACGCCGAGCATGCCCGAGCTTTGTCGCCAAATCCTGAACGTCTTTACCCAATTTTGACCACGATTCGCCCGCGCGTCGCGCCCTCGACGATCTGCCGGCCTGCCTCCATGACATCGCCGAGGCCGATTTCGCTGGTCATTTCCGCGAGCTTTGTGCGGTCGAGGTCGCGTTCCAGCCGTTTCCAGGCTTCCTCCCGGTCGGCCCGCGGGCGATAGACCGAATCGATGCCCAGGAGCGCCACCCCCCGCAGAATGAAGGGGGCGACGGTTGTCGGCAGATCCATCCCGCCTGCCAGCCCGCAGGCTGCCACCGCACCCCGTTACCGGGTCATGGACAGCACGTTGGCAAGCGTGGTCGAGCCGACCGCATCGATCCCGCCCGCCCAGCGCTCCTTGGCGAGCGGCCGGACCGGGCCGGCGAGGTCCTTGCGCTCGATGATCTCGGCGGCGCCGAGCCGCTTGAGGTAGTCCGCCTCCTGCGGCCGGCCGGTCGAGGCGGTCACCTCGAAGCCGAGCTTGGCGAGGATCGCGAGCGCGACCGAGCCGACCCCGCCCGCCGCACCGGTCACCACCAAAGGCCCGCGCGCGGCGGTGAGGCCGTGCCGTTCGAGCGCGATCACCGCGAGCATGGCGGTGTAGCCCGCGGTGCCGATCGCCATCGCGTCGCGCGTGCTCATGCTCGCAGGCAGCCGCACCAGCCAGTCGCCTTTCACGCGCGCCTCCTGCGCATAGGCGCCGAGATGGGTCTCGCCGATCCCCCAGCCGTTGAGGATCACCTTGTCGCCCGCCTTCCAGCCGGGATGGGACGAGGCTTCGACCGTGCCTGCCAAATCGACGCCGGCGATCATCGGCCAGCGCCGCACGATCGGCGCCTTGCCGGTGATGGCCAAGCCGTCCTTGTAGTTGACCGTCGACCATTCGACGGCGACGGTGACATCGCCGTCCATGAGGTTTCCCTCGTCGAAGTCGGCGAGACCGACCTTCTGGCCGCCCTCGGTCTTCTCGATCACGATCGCCTTGAACGTCGCCATTGCCATGCTCCTGATGCCAGAACCTGTTGTGTGGCCCGAAGCCCCCTCCCTGCCCTCCCCCGCAAGCGGGGGAGGCGGAGCCTATGGCTCGGTCACGGGCTCAATCCTCCAGCCATTCAATCCTCCAATCAGCCAAGGTTATTTCCCGTTCGCCAACGGCCTGGCGACTTTGCGGGCACAGTCGATGAAGAGCTGAGCCACGGGGCTGAGCGTTCGATTCTTCAAGGCGACGATCCCGACCGGCCACGGCGAAATGGGGAGCTCGACCGACAAGATCTTGAGCGACCGCCGCCTGCTGGCGCTGAAGAGCAGGGTGCCGGGCGGCAGCATCGTCAGAAAGCGTCCGGTCTCGACCAGCATGCAGACGACCTCGATGGAAAGGGCTGTTGCGCTGGTCCGCGGAAGGTCCAAGCCGCAGGCGCGAAATGCGCTGGCAATCAGGGTGCCCGGAAAGCTTTCCGGCGGCGGCAAGGTCCAGGGCTCATCGACGAGCTCGGCAAGTTCGATCTTGCGGCGGCGGTTCCACGGACTCTCTCTCCCGGCCACGACGCATATCCGTTCGTAGAACAACGTCTGCGTCTCGGTATCGTCTGCCGGGGTCGCGCTCGGCAGTCGCCCGACGATCAGGTCGATGTCGCGCGCGCGCAGTTCGCGGTGTTGCAAGTTGGGGGGCTCGCCAGGCTTCACATGAAATAAGAGCCGCGGATATTTCCTGACGAGTTGATCGATCACGGCGCAAACCAGACCGGCTGCCGCATCCCCGCAGCCGATGCGCAATTCACCCGCGGTAGGGTCGGTCAGGAATTCGATTGCCTTCACCCCCTGCTTAAGTTCGTTGAAGGCCGCAAGGCCGTGGGTCAGCAGCGCGCGGCCATAGAGCGTGGGTTCGATTCCATTGCGGCTGCGATCGAGGAGGCGCACGCCGAGCGTATGTTCCAAGCTGGCAATGGAGCGCGACACCACGGGTTGCGAGATGGCGAGCTGGTCGGCCGCCTTGGCCATGCTGCCCCATTGCACGGCGGCAAGCAGAATGTGCATGTCCTGCAACTTGATGCGACGGCCGATGCGGTCTCCCCACTGCATTTTGGCGTCCATAGCAAAATAGACATGGAACTAGAGCAAAATAGAATTTGATTGCTATAGAAAAACCGAGCACGGTTCAAGCGCGATTGCGGGCCAGATGACTTTGCGCGGAGGACTTGAAATGATCGCCGGTCGAATGCTTCGCCGCCTTTCGCAAGGTGCGCTCCTGCTGGCGTCGAGCGTTCTCGGCGCGTCCTCCAACGCCGAGGCTCAGTCTCTTCCCTCGTCCAACGGCATCCGGATCGTCGCCCCGGCTCCTCCGGGCACGCCGCCTGATGTGTCCAGTCGGATCATGGCCACCGAGCTCGCTGAAAGCGAGGGCTGGCGGGTGGTGGTCGAAAACAAGCCTGGCGCCGGCGGCGCCCTGGCGGCAACCAGTGTGCTCCTGCAGCCGGCCGACGGAACCACGATCTTGATGATCACTCAGCCGGATACAGTGACGCCGGCGCTCATGGGCAAAATGCCCTTTCGCTTGGACACCGACTTCGCCCCGCTGATCAAGGTTTCGGTAGGCTACAATGTTCTGGTCGTGCACCCCTCGGTTCCAGCGAGGTCGGTTTCCGAACTCGTTGCCCTTCTCAAGAGCCAACCGGACAAGTTCAATTTCTCTTCCGGAGGCTTTGGGACGCCAGCGCATCTCCTCGGCGAACTGTTCAAGCTGCGGACCGGCGTCCGCGCCACGCATGTCCCGTATCAAGGGCAACAGCGCATGGCTGACTTTCTCAGTGGCGCGACTCATTTCTCCTTCTACAATACGGCTGCCGTTGTCGATCTCATTGCCACGGGCAAACTGCGAGCGCTTGCGGTCACAGCGCCGCAGCGGATCGCGGTTCTCAAAGATTTGCCGACGATGGCCGAGCAGGGATTCCCGGCTCTCGTGGTGGAGGGCTGGGATGGCTTTGCGGTAAAGAACGGCACCTCGAACGACATCGTCGCGCGCATGAACGAATCCATGAACAAGGTGCTCACAAGGCACAAGATCCGCGTGGCGTTTGCAAATGGCGGATCCGAGCCCGCTGGTGGAACCCCGGCCGAGTTTGGCAATCTGATCAGGTCCGAGATCGCCCGCTGGGGCGAGGTCGTCAAGGACTCCGGGATCAGGATGCCGCAATGAAGGTCGATCGAGGATCTTGGCAAAATGTCCGGGTGCAATGCGACAACAAAGATAAGAAGCGTGTTGCAGGGTTGCGATGAACGTCCGCGCGCTGGCTGTGCGGAGATGATCTGATGCGCTGCCGCGACTTCGGGGTTCTTGTCTGCGACGAGGGTCGTGCGACGCGGGGTTACACCCTGTTCTCTCCGCTGCATGGCAGGGTCACCTGTCTGATCGGCTTGCGGGGCGAGGTCGTGCACCAATGGGAGCACCCGCTGACGAACGGTCCCTATGGCTATCTGCTGGAGAGCGGAAACCTGCTCTGGTCAGGGAGGCTCCCGGAAGGCCCGCAGCACATGGGCGGGCGCGGCGGGCTGCTGCGGGAATACGACTGGGACGGCAAGGTGGTGTGGGAGCATCGGCACATCGGCCAACATCACGATTTTCGGCGGCTGCCCAATGGAAACACGATGTTTCTCGCCTGGGAAGTCGTGCCACCGGACATCGAGCGACGTATTCCCGGAGGCCTTCCCGACACGGCCCATGCCGACGGCTGCATGTACGGCGACGTCATCTACGAAATCGGCCCGCACGGACATGTGGTGTGGGAATGGCACGCGTGTCGCGGCATGGAGGTCGAAAAATATCCGATCAGTCCCAGCCAGCGCCGCGACGAGTTCGCGCATGCCAACGCAATCTCGCCGCTGCCCGATGGCGACTTCCTGATCAGCTTTCGCCGCCTCAACACCGTCGGCGTGATCGACCGACAGACCCGGAAAATGAAATGGGAGCACCGCGACGATAGCTGGGGGATGCAACACGACTGCGAGCCTCTTGCGAACGGAAACATCACTTTGTTCGCAAACGGCTGCAACATTGCGACCAACCCGTTTTCGCGCGTCATCGAGATTGATCCGCGAACACGCAAGACAGTGTGGGAATATCGAGGGAAGCCGAGCTACACTTTCTTCAGTCCGCACATCAGCGGAGCGCAACGACTTTGGAGCGGAAACACCTTGATCTGCGAGGGCCAATGGGGGCGCATTTTCGAGGTAAGCCCGGAAGGCGACATCGTCTGGGAATATGTGAGCCCGTTCATGGGACCGGACCGCAATGGCGATCCGTCAAATGAAGTATTTCGTGCCTACCGTTACGCCGCGTCCTCGCCACAAATCCAGAATCGGGTGAAATCCATTTAGGCATGACGCTAGACCCTCTTTGGTTTATGCGCGCATTGTCTTTCGCCTTCACGCCGCGGCCAGCCGCGCGACCGGCTTCTCGACGATCGGCAGATTGATGAGAGCCGAAGCGACGCCGAAAAAGACCGAGAGCCACCACACGAGATCGTACGAGCCGGTCCGCTCGAACACGAGGCCACCGAGCCAGACGCCGAGGAAGCCACCGACCTGATGGCTGAAGAAGGCGAATCCGAACAACATGGCAAGCCAGCGCGTGCCAAACATCAGCGCCACGAGGCCCGAGGTCGGCGGCACGGTCGAGAGCCAAAGCAGCCCGGTGACGGCCCCGAACAACATTGCGGCCACGGGACTCGCGGGCAGCGTGATGAACGCCACCACGGCCAGCGCCCGGCCGAAATAGATGACCGACAGGATGAAGCGCTTGGGCACGAAATCGCCGAGCCATCCCGACATCAGCGAGCCGACGATGTTGAACAGACAGAAGCACGTAGCTCCGATGACCGAACGCTTCCATGAGCGCCTGCACGACGGATTGCTGCGGTCGAGCGGCGCTGGCGGTCCGCCCGTCACCGGTCTTCGGCGCTGCCAAAGCGAGCGACAGCGGCAGGATGAGGAGGATGATGGCGCAGAACATCAGCAGGGCGGGCTGCCAACCGTAGGCATCGCTGAGCGCGCGGGCGAGCGGCGAGAACAAGAACTGTCCGAACGAGCCGGCTGCCGTTCCCGCGCCGAAGGCCAGCGATCGCCAGCTTGCCGGCACCAGCTGGCCAAGCGCGCCGATGACGAGGTTGAACGAGCAGCCGGAAAGGCCGAATCCGATCAGCACGCCGGCGGAAAGTTGAAGCATGCTCGGACTGGTCGAATACGCCATCAGGCCGAGGCCGAGCGCGTAGAGGACCGCACCGGTGCAAATCACCCGCACCGCCCCGAATCGGTCGGCCACTGCGCCGGCGAACGGCTGACCTGCGCCCCACAGGAGGTTCTGAATCGCGACCGCCAGCGAAAACACGTCGCGGCCCCATCCATTCCCCAGCGACAGCGGGGCGAGGAACTGACCAAGCGCGGAGCGCGGCCCAAAGCTGATCATCGCGATCAGGCAGCCAAAAACGACAATAACTGCAGGCGTGCGCCAGCCGATCGTCGGCGAACCGGGGACGGGGGCGGGGGCGGGGGCGGAAGCTGATGAGATGGCCATGACCGTGGGACCTGTGCTTGCGACACCTGGGACTGCGGGCGCAACGTCGCCCCTTCCGCTCCCTCGGCTGCGGGATTGGTCGACATTGCGGGATCGAAACGAGGACTTTCTGACCCCCGGGACGCTGCGTTCGCGTGCGCGACCGGCGCGGCCCAGCCTTGTACGGCCTCGCCGGCTGGAGCCCAAACGCATCTTGCTCAGGCCCGCATCCCATTTGTGCATGACACCTCGCCAGAGAGGGGCTGGCAAACGGCGGGCGAAAGTGTTATATGTCTTTTGCTCGAATTGAGAATAAGGGTCGGCAGAGGCTATCCAAGGGGGGATGTGGCCGGCAGCACGTGCCGGATGTTTTCGTCCCGATATATGCTCAAAGTGAGCATATATCGGCTGGAAGGTGAAACCATGCCCATCCTGCAAGCATTCGGCCCCTCTCCGGGGCATCCTCGGCTGCCGCCCGCCGGCGTCGGCCCGTCCGTTGCCGCCCGTAAATACGGCGTGCTCCCGATGCCGGCGCTCGAGTGGAACGAGCAGGTCGCGCGCGAGACCGCCGCGCTCTATGCCCGCGTGCAGAATGTCATTCCCTCCGTCGAATGGCCGTTCTTTGCGCCCTATGTGAAGGCGGTGAACGCGCTCAAGAAGGAGCGCAACGCCGTCATCCTCGCGCACAATTATCAGACTCCGGAAATCTACAATTGCATCGCCGATTTCGTCGGCGACAGCCTGCAGCTCGCCCGCGAGGCGACGAAGGTCGACGCCGACATCATCGTCCAGTGCGGCGTCCACTTCATGGCCGAGACCTCCAAGATTCTCAATCCCGACAAGACGGTGCTGATTCCCGACCGCAAGGCCGGCTGCTCGCTCGCCGCCTCGATCACCGGCGAGGACGTGCGGCTGCTGCGCGAGAAATTCCCGGGCGTGCCGATCGTCACCTATGTCAACACGTCGGCCGACGTGAAAGCCGAGGCCGACATCTGCTGCACCTCCTCGAACGCGGTCGAGGTGATCGAGAGCCTCGGCGCCGACACGGCGATTTTCCTGCCCGATCAGTATCTCGCCAAATATGTCGCTTCGCAAACCAAGGTGAAGATCATCGCCTGGAAGGGCGCCTGCGAAGTGCACGAGCGCTTCACGGCCGAGGAGCTGCGCCGCTACCGCGAGAACGATGCGTCGCTGCAGATCATCGCCCACCCGGAATGTCCGCCCGACGTGCTCGACGAGGCGGACTACACCGGCTCGACCGCCGGGATGATCGACTGGGTGCGCAAGAACCGCCCGCAGCGTGTCGTCATGGTCACCGAATGCTCGATGGCCGACAATGTGCAGGCCGAGCTGCCCGACGTCGAGTTCGTGCGTCCCTGCAACCTCTGCCCGCACATGAAGCGGATCACGCTGCCAAAAATCCTCGACAGCCTCGTCTACCTGAAGGAGGAGGTCGTGATCGATCCCGCAATCGCCGACAAGGCTCGCCGCTCGGTCGAGCGGATGGTGAATTTGAAAAGTTGATCGCCGCAGACCCTGGCGCCGCGATGATCTCCCTCCTCTGCCCCGATGCGTTCCTCTCCCCGCTGGAGATCGACGAGGTCGTCACCCGCGCGCTGGCCGAGGATCTCGGCCGCGCCGGCGATGTGACCTCGACCGCGACCATCCCCGAGGGCACGCCGGCGCGCGCCTTTGTCGTTGCCCGCGAGGCCGGCGTGATCGCCGGGCTGCCGCTGGTCGAGGCGGTGTTCCGAAAGCTCTCGCCCGCGACCGAGATCGCCGCCAATGCGCGCGATGGCGCCGATGTCGCGGCCAAGACCGCGCTGATGACGGTCGCCGGCCCCGCCCGCACCGTGCTCGCGGCCGAGCGCGTGGCGCTCAATTTCCTCGGCCATCTCTCCGGTGTGGCGACCGCGACCCATGAATTCGTGCGCCGCATTGCGGGAACGCGCACCCGCATCTGCTGCACGCGCAAGACCACGCCCGGGCTGCGCGCGCTGGAGAAATACGCCGTGCGCTGCGGCGGCGGCTTCAACCACCGCTTCGGCCTCGACGACGCCATGCTGATCAAGGACAACCACATCGCGGTCGCGGGCGGCATCCGCGCCGTGCTCGAGCGCGCCAAGACCTCCGCCGGCCACCTGGTCAAGATCGAGATCGAGGTGGAGACGCTCGATCAGCTTCGTGAAGTCCTCGATAGCGGCCTCGCCGACGCGGTTCTGCTCGACAACATGGATACCGCCGAAATGCGCAAGGCGGTGGAGATGGTCGCCGGCCGGCTGGTGCTCGAGGCCTCGGGCGGGGTCACGCTCGACACCATCGCGGAGGTCGCCGCGACCGGCGTCGACTACGCCTCATCCGGCTGGATCACCCATTCGGCGCCCAACCTCGACGTCGCGCTCGATATCGAGATGTGAGGACAGAGGACGGAAATGCGAACCATCTGTCCTCTGTCGTCCGACATCCGTCGTCGGTCTACAGCTTCTTCGTCGCATCCGCAGTCGCATCAGCGTCACCCCAGTCGGGGGCGTTGGAGCCGTCGCCCCAGCGCCGCGGGCGGTAGAAGGTGTGGACGCCAAGCTTGTGCATCTTCGTCATCTCACGCACCCAGCCCGGATGAACCCAATAGGCGTGATAATGGGTGGCCTTGCCGACCTCGGGCAGCCAGAGCTTGCCATCGAGGGTCTGCGCCGCGATCTTCTTGGCGCGCTCCCAGGCATCGGGCTCGCGGATCACCTCGGGGATACCGTCGCAGGCGAAGGTGAATTGGCAGCGAAGATGTCGGTGGGCATTCTGGTAGACGACGCCGCAGATGGTGTTGGGGTAATAGCCCGAGAACGCGCGGTTGACGACCACCTGGGCGACCGCGATCTGGCCCCGCACGAGCTCGCCACGGGCCTCGAAATAGATCGCCTCGGCGAGGCACTTCTCCGCTTTGGCGCGGCCCTTCTCGTCGAGCTTGAGGCGCTCGGCCGGACCCATCGGCTGCTTGCCTTCGCCGGTGACCTCACCCTTGACCGCGATCGTCTGGCCGCCGCTGGTGGTCTCCTCGCCCCTTGCCGCAACCGTCTCTCCGCCCTTTGCGACTTGCCTGCCCTCAGGCGCGACCGGCGTTCCGGCCTTGGCCCTGTGTTGCAGGGGCTCGGCTCCCGTCTCCGGCCCAACAGGCTCGGGCGGCAAAGCCGCGATCCTGGCGTCCGGGTCGACGGCCACCGGCAAAGTCTCGATCGTCGGCTCCTCGCCCGCATCCCAGGGCTGCAGCGGGTCGAGCTTCTGTCCCATCGGATTGATGCCGAAATAGAGCCGCGCCATGCGGGTCGCCGGATCGATTTCATCGGCAGCGAAGGCAAAGCTTGCCAGGTTCTCCACCCGATCGCCGAGCATGTCCTGCCGCTCGCGTGTCTCGGCCGCACGCGAAGGCGCAACCATCGAATTGCTCTTTGCGATGTCGGCCGCAATGGGATCGAGGCTGGCGAGCGCAGGAGTGGCTGGCGCACGCTCCTCGGCCGGCTGCTGTTGCGCAGCCGCCACCGACGGCTGTTCGGCAAGCTTGATGCCAGTTTCCTGGTCAGCCGGCGGTTCTTGGCCAGCCATCTGCGACTCCGGCTGCGGACTTGCATCGAGGCGATCACCCTTGAGTCGGCGCGCCGATGTCTGCCCTGCCACCGGCGCCGCGTCCGGCTCCTGGTCCGGCCGCGGCGTCGCAGCGAGCCGGTCGCCTTTGCGGCGACGCTCGACCATCGGGAGACCTGACAGTCCGAGCGACGCTTGGATCGGCATGTCGCCGAGGATGCGCTCGCGGATCGAGCCGGTGATGTCCGCATTGCTCGAGTCGAGGCCGGCCAGTGCGTAGCTCAGCGAGGCAGGCATCGCTGTGCTGATCGGGCGCGGGACGCTGAAGGTTGCCACTTGGATGGCGGCGAACGGCGCCGCAAGCACGTGATCCGGCGCGCGCTCGGCGAGCGCCGGCTGCCGCTCAATCAGCGCGGCGAGATCCTGGAAGCCGACCTCGCTCGGCATCAGGACCGACGCCAGGACTGCAAGGCCGAAGGGGGCCGCAAGACCACCCTTCGGCCGGTTACGCAACGCAACCATCAGCACGCCCACGCTACGCCAAGCTACGCAACGCATCCTTCCGTCGGCACAAGGCACCCTCGTGGCGCAAATGCGACAGGTTTTCTTATTGTGCGATTAACCTTGCGATCGCGTTAATCGCGCCCGGGGCCATTGCGGATGATGCGACTTCGAGCCAGGAGTGCTGATTCGCCCGCAGTCGTACCGTGCTTGGTAAATGGTTCGTCAACGCCGAGGCCTTCGGCCTCTCGGCATGTGGCAAGATCAGAACAACGGCCCGGGAGAACCGGCCAACACCGGAATGACAATCAAGAGAACCAGCGCCAGCGCGAAGCCGAGAATCCTGGTCCGCATCGTCACCACCGCGCCGGGAATACCGCGCTCGCGAATGACGAACGCCGTGATCTCGAACATCGCCATCGCGATCAGCACCCAGAAATAGGGTGGCAGTTTGTAGGTCCGGCTTTCCGGCACGACGACCAGCACGATCCCGATCGCCACGCCAACGAGGCCCATGAACAATAGAAAGAGGCAATCGACCTTCGACATGGCTTCATCGTCAGCGCGCCGAGAACAGATGGAGGGCGACCCAATTGCCCACGAGGAACGCGGCCACGCCGATGATGCAGCCGACGATGAGCGTGCGCTCGGGGATCAGCTCCGGCACCGGCCGCGCG
>WNGR01008727.1_pt1 | contig 10687 bp, 12 predicted proteins | sample 5407581 | NCBI WGS metagenome assembly WNGR01 (sample SAMN13153383, study PRJNA577476) | soil metagenome | isolation source: 80 cm soil or saprolite under Garry oak tree replicate 2 | place: USA:California | collected 2016-06-15 | reverse complement strand
GCCGGGTCTTCGGTGGATGGGTCGTCGTGGTCGGTGGCGTGCCAGCGGGCGCGGTAGCCGCAGCCGGGGCAGGCCAGGGTCAAGAACCGGTCGCTGGTGCTGGTGTCCAGCAGCGGGCCGCCGCAGTCGGGGCAGGCCTCGGGGGCCAGCCATCCGGTGATCACGCCGTCCCCCCGAACGCGCGGGGGCGGGTGCCGGGCGTGGTCATGGCCTGGATGTCGGCGTCGGAGACGAACGCGGCGCGGACCCGTACCGGGTCGGGGCTGGCTTCCAGCCGCACATACCCGATCCCGGCGCCGGTGGCGGGGTTGGCGGGGATCTCTTCGCAGCGGGCGCCGCGGTCGTGCGCGCCGTCGCCGAGCACCAGGTCCACCTGAGCGGGCTCATCGAGGCGCAGGGCGATCTTGTCGGGGAACAGGTTCCTGATGTTGAGGACTTCCTTGCGCGGGTCCTGCAGCGCAGCCACCACGCAGTACCCCACGGCCCGGCCCTGGGTCGTTAACGTGGCCAGCGCCGCGAGGGTCCGGTCGCGGAGTTTGCGGTCGGCCTGGTAGGCGGTCAGAAAGGCGACCTCATCGACCAGCACCACCACGAACGGGAACTCCGGTGTCGGGGTGTGGTCGCGCTGGCGGCCCGCGAACCGCCCCGCCCGGGCCTGCATGTCCGCCACGTCGGCTTCCAGCAGGTCAGCGATGGCGGCCGGGTCGGCGGCGTACTTCCCGTGCTTCTCGAACAGCTCCCGGCCGAAGGCCAGTTCCATCAACTTCGGGTCACAGGCGTGCACCCGGACCAACTCGGCAGCCATCGCGGGCAGCAAGGCGCGGACCAGGCCCCACAGGTAAGAGCCCTTCCCCGCCCCGGTGGCCCCGGCGATGAGCAGATGTGTGCCGTGCAGCCGGATCGTGAACACGGCCCCGTCTTCACACCGGCCCACCGGCAGCGCCCGCAGGTCCGGCACGGCCGGGATGGGCAGGGCGGGGATCACCGTGGCCAGGGCGTCGCGGCGGACGAACTCCACCACCACCCTGCCCGGGCGGGCGGTGCGGACCCGGCAGGAGTGTGCGCCGAACCCGTGCGCCAGTTCCTCGGCCCGGTCGGCGAACAGCTTCGGCGACTGCCCGGACACCAGCCGCACCGCCACCAGGTCCGCGTGTGCTCCGGCCCGCACCTTGCCGAGCACCGGCAGGACCACCTGGCCCCGGTATTTGGGGCCGACCCCGGCGATGGTCAGGACCGCGCGCCAGCGCCGCCGGTAGCACCACCACCAGCGCCACCGGCACCGAACAGGCACCGTGACAAGGCGGGTGAACCACTTCGGCCACACGATCCGCACAATGCCCAGGACGCCGAAAGCGCTCGTGGCGGCAGCGATCACGCCGGGCCAGCCAGCCTGGTACCAGGCCAGCACCAGCACCCCGGCGGCTAGGTCGAGCAGCGGGTGGCGGAGGATGAACCAGACCGACCGGACCAGGAGGCGGACGAGCTGGACCAGCCAGATGATCCATTCGGGGGTGCGGTGCACCGGGGACCGCCACACCGCCGGGGCGAACGGGTCGGCGTTGTCGACCTGGGCGTACCGCTCCCCGTGGATGTCGCGCATACGATGATCACCTCTTCCTGTTGCTCACGCCGAGGGGGAAGGGACCGGGGACGGCCGGAAGGTGCAAGCTCCCGGCCGTCCCACCAGGCATCAGGCCGCGTCCTCCGCAGCCGCCGGGGCCTGGGCGTGCTGGGCCGTGTGCAGCCGCTCGCACTCGGCGGCGAACACCGCGGCCTGGGCGGCCAGCTCCCGGGCGAAGGCCACCGCGTGCGCGGGGATGACCGTGCGGTCGGCGATCGAGATGCTCACGCTCAGCCGGCCCGCGTAGACCGACAGGATCGGCGTGGTCTGCTCGTAGGTGTAGCAGTCAACCCGGGCACCTTGGCCCGCGTGTGCGTTCACCGAGCCGAACGACTCCCGGCCGCCGCTCATGCCGCCGAACCTCTCGCCTCATGGGAGCCGCGCGGGCCGCGGGCCGGGGTGATCCCGGTCGCCTTCATGGAGTAGGCCAGCCGCCCGGCCGGGTTGACGTAGGGGATGACCGTCAGGCCGGTGAGTTCCACCGGGGAGAACGGCATTCCCGGGGCGGCCGGGGGCAGCACCGGCTGGTCGCTGGATGCGATCTTCACCCGTGCCGTTTTGACCCGGGCGGCCGGGTCGGCGTCGATCACATCGACCGCCCACATCGGCAGCCCGCTCTCGCGGTCTTTCGCTTGCACGAACCGGCCGTCCTTCGACGCATCGAAGTCCCGCACCGGCTCGATGACCCCGGCCGCGAACGCCCCGTGCGGGAACACCTGGGCGAACTGGACCGGGATCGGACCTTGAAGTGCCACTTGGCTTCTCCTATCGACGACGGAGACCTGACTTGACTTATCAGGCCATACGACAGCTAGGTGTCATCACATGACTTGTCAAGTCGCGTGTGCCGGTAGGCGATGACAGGGCAGGAGAGTGGATCAGGTGAAGGGGTAGGCGTCGCGTATCTCGTGCCGCTGGCCGGGCAGCACCAGGTCACTGACCTGGATCGGGCGGCCGGTCGCGTCATAGGCGGTGGCGATCACGCTCAGGACAGGGGCGTCGCTGGCGATGCCCAGCAGCTCGGCTTCCTCGCCGCTGGGACGGCGGGCAGTGATTTGCTCGACCGCGTGGTCTAGGCGGATCTTCTTCCGGGTCGCTAGGTGCTGACGGATGCTCTCGCCCAGTAGGTCCGCCGAGGCCAGGCCCGTCCCCTCGGCCAGTTCCAGCGGCAGCCACGCTGACACCAACTCCACCGGGTCGCCATCATCGGTGAGCAGGCGCTGGCGGACAAAGGCCCTGGCCCCCGGGTCCAAGCCCAGCAGGGACGTAATGTGGCGTGGGGCGAGTTTGACCCCGGCCTGGACGAGCTGGCCGGACAGCTCGGTCTCGGGAAGTTCCATCACATCGTGAGCGGGGCGGGTACGTTCGGCGTCGGCGAGCGCGGGGCGCCCGCGGACGAAACTGCCCTTGCCCTGCTGGGTGTCGATCCACCCGTCTTGCCGTAGCGCCGCCAGCGCTCGGACAATCGTCGGCCGGGAGATGCCGAACTCCGCGACGAGCTGGTGCTCAGAAGGCAGCAGCGACCCCGGCGGGTAGGTGCCGCGCTCGATCCGCTGTTTGATCGCCGCGACGACCTGCGCGTACTTGGGCGGCGCGTCGTATGCCATGATGCCTACCTGATCGGATTGCTGACTTATCAGGTCAGGTTATCGCGCCAATCACGAATTGTCACCTAGTTGTGATCCGTGTCCGCTGGTCCCGCTGCGTCCGTGGTGGTGCGGTAGCACGCGCAGGTGGTTGCCGGGGCGTGCCACCGCACCGGTTCACAGCCGCCGCCCTGCCGGAGCTTGGGCCGCCGGGGCGGCAGAGGAAACATCCCCTGCTGCCGTGTGCCGTCGCGATCAATCACCGATGCGGTCCGTCAGCAGGTGCAGCGTGCCATTGCCGGCGCGCTGGGCGCAGGCCCGCGTCTCTAGCCGCTCATAGCCATAGGTCACCGGCAGGTAGAGCATCGCGACAACCCAGCCCATCGCGGGAGTCCCCCGGGGAACCGCCTCTAGCGCCTCCAGCATCTGCGCTCGTGCCCGCAGCTCGGCGTCGGTCACCCCGACCGGTGACAGCCTGCGGTTGCCGCCCGCGCCGGTCACGACGCACCACTCATACAACCGCTTCACGAGGGATCACCGGGCCGTGCCGCCAGCCCCGATCCATCGCAGGCCCTGCACGTCGTCCGCTGACGGCGCACCGTCCGCTCGCTGGTGTCCCGGCGTGCCACCGACCGCCGTAAGGTGAGCCATTTCCAGCCCTTCCCGCCGCACCAGCCGCATACCCGGGGCGTGGCGCCGTTCCCGCATGTCATGCCACCGATCATCCAGATTGTGACGTTGCGTCGCAGCGCCGTGACTGTGCCTTTTCAGGCGTGGATGTCTCGTCGGTGTCTCATCAGCGTCCCGGGAGTCCGCTAGCCTTACCGGCAGGCGTAACGCAGCGAACGGAGGCGGGCTCATGGCTGAGCATCCGACCGTGCTCGCGGTCCTGCTAGAAGACCGGGGCCTGCACCGCTATGGGAGCTTCCGCGCGGCCTATCACCAGGCCGCCGGCGCCCTGGACAAGCAGCTCGCGCACAGCGTGCCCAGCCGCGCCCAGTTCCATCGCTGGCTGACCGGCGAGTTACGCGGCCTGCCCTACACCGATCACTGCCGCGTCCTTGAGCACATGCTGCCCGGGTACTCCGCACAGCAACTGTTTGCCACCTGCCCGGATGGCAGCCTTCCCGCTCCTGCCCGCGCCGCGCGGGAGAACGCCACACCAGCCGCGTCACCCGGAACTGCCTCCGCTGGCATGGCGGGGGTGGTCGCCGTATTCACTACCCGAACCGAGTTCACCGCCAAGATGGACCCGATCAGCCTGTTCGACAGTTCCCCGCGTGTCCGGGCAGCGGGGTTGTCGCTCAACCTGATCTGCCAGCAAGTCCCCGACCAGTACCTGCGGCAATGGCTCACGGAAGGCGGCCAACTGTCCTGCCTGTTCCTCGACCCTGACGGCGAGGCGATCCGGGCCCGGGAGAAGGAAGAGGATCACATGCCCGGGAACCTATCGGTGCTGACCAGGCTGAACATTGACATCCTGGCCCGGTTCCGTGACCGGCTCCCAGACGGCATCGGTGAGCGGCTGCGCCTGGCGGTCTATGACGAGACGATCCGGTTCAACCTGACCATCTCTGGCGATCACCTGTGCGTGGCACAGCCCTACCTGCCCAAAGCTCGTGGGGTGGACTCCCCTACCATGCTGATCCAGGCCACCACCGCGCGCGGTGGGTTGTTCCCGGTGTTCGAGCAGGTCTATGAGGCCCTGGCGGAACGGAGCAAGCCCGTATGACCTCTGACCCCGGGTCGCTGCTCCCGGTAGCGTTCCAGGCCGCCGACATCGCCACCGCCCTGATGCGGACCAAGCGGCCCGCCACTCTCACCGAGAAGAACGACCGCGACCTGGTCTCCGATGTGGACTTGGCCATCGAACGCCAAGTCCGTACCCACCTGGCCGAGACCACCCCAGACATCGGCTTTCTCGGCGAGGAGGAAGGCCAATCCGGCGGCCCGGCCGGGGGATGGCTGTGGACCCTTGACCCCATCGACGGGACGTCCAACTTCGCGCACGGCATCCCGTTGTGCGCGACCTCGCTCGCCCTGCTCCGCGATGGCCACCCGGTCTTGGGCGTGATCGACGCTCCCTTTCTCGGCCAGCGTTACCACGCCATCGAAGGCCACGGCGCTTACACAGGCGAGAACCGGATGTCGTCCAGCAGTGCCGCTCACCTCCGCAACGCCGTAGTCGCGGTCGGCGACTACGCCACTGGCCCCCGGGCCGATCACAAGAACGAACAGCGCCTCGCGCTGACCATCCAGCTCGCGCCCCGGGTCCACCGGGTTCGGATGATTGGCAGCGCCGCGCTCGATCTGGCCTGGGTCGCCGAGGGTCGTCTTGACGCCGCGATCATGCTCGCGAACAAGCCATGGGACACCGCCGCGGGCGTCCTGCTCGCCCGGGAGGCAGGCGCTGCTGTCGTGGACATTGACGGCAGCGCGCACAGGTTCGACTCGGCCGCCACCATCGCAGGCCCCGATGCCCTGATCAGCCAGCTCCTGCCGCTGATCCAGGTCACCGAGACGAACATGCTCGACAGCCAGCGGGGATTCGCCTCCCCATATGCCGAGCTAGACGCCATCCTCAGCGGTGCCCGTTGCCTGCTCTTCGACTTTGACGGGCCGGTCTGCGACCTGGCCGGGGCGATGCCCGCTGATACCGCCGAGCGGCTGCGCAGGCTGGTGCTCGCCGAGGGCATCGAGGTACCGGCAGACAGCGATCCGTTCGAGCTGCTGGCTTCGGTGGCCGGGCGCGGCTCCTATCTCGGCGCGGCCCTGGACGCCGAGCTTGCCAGCATTGAGCTGGCAGCGGTCGCGCATGCCACGATGCCGGGGTACGTCCACGAGGCCCTGTCCGCCTGCCGGGACTCTGGGCGTGCACCGGCTGTCATGGGCCGCCAGTCCGCCGAGGCTGTACGTACGTACCTGGCCAAGCACGGGCTCAGTGACCAGGCCGCCTGTGTCGTCACACCGGGCGGCTACCCGCCTGGTCACCTCCAGAGCGTGGCCCACCTGGTCGAAGACGCCATCGGGACGCTCAGCGCGACACCCGACGAGTGTGTGCTGATCACCGCATCACCGGCAGGCATCGACGCGGCCCACGGCGTCGGCGCCCAGGTCATCGGATATGCCCGCACGCCAGGCGACCGCGAGCACCTGGCCCAAGCCGGAGCCACCTGCATCATCCCGAGCCTCGCCGATCTCACGCTCAGACTCCGCGCCAGACCACTGCCGAATTAAGCCGTACTAGATCAAGGCGGCGCCTACGGCGCCGCAGGCCCGGCGTCAGCGCCGGGCTCTGCCTCTCCGAGGCCCGCCCGGCGCACGCCGGGCTGCACCCGCAGAACCCGCAGCTCCAGGTGGCGCACACGTCAGGCAAGCCGGTACGGCGCGTATCCGTGAGTGCCGCGGTAGGCGAGGCCGAGGTTGTGGGGAGTCTCGCCGCGCCCAAGGGCGCGTCGCCTGCGGCGATGGCCCAAGCGCCACCCTTGACACTGATCTTCCACGGCAAACCCGGCGCCTATGGGGGAGGACGCAAGATCATCGACTCTGCGACCGTGGGGCACAGCACGTCACGTAGCTGCCGTGGTGATCGCTGGGCTAGGTGCACAGTTCGGAACCCAGGACCAAGATCGCAGCGACCAAGCCGCTGAGTAGTTTGTGCAGCACTCGCACTAACGATCTTTAATTTTGGGAGTTAGGGACTGGTGACGGCCGGCTTGGCATGCGGTATGCCGGATGTATGAGGTATGGCGAGGGTGGTGGGCTGACCGCGGCTGAGCGGGCCCGCCGGGAGCAGGTGCGGCTGGCGGCCGCGGATTTAATCGAGGCTGGGGCCAGTGACCGGGAGGTGGCCCGGCGCTTCCGGGTGTCGCGGATGTCGGCGAACCGGTGGCGGCGGGCGCTGGCTGCCGGTGGCCGGGCGGCGCTGGCCTCCAAGGGCGCGGGCGGCGCCCGGTGCAAGCTGACCAGGGCTCAGTTGCGTGAGCTGGAGGCGGTGCTGGAGGCGGGGCCGGCCGCGCAGGGCTGGGAGGATCAGTGCTGGACGCTGGCGCGGGTCACCGAGGTTATCTGGCGGCGGTTCGGGGCGGAGTACACCTTGGCCGGGGCGGATCTGCTGTTGCACCGGATCGGGTGGAGTGTGCAGTTCCCCGCCCGCCAGGCCGCCGAGCGGGACGAGGCGGCCATCGCGGCCTGGCGGCAGGAGGTGTGGCCGGTGGTAAAAGAACGGCGGCGGACCTGGGCGCCTGGCTGATCTTCGAGGACGAATCAGGCCAGGGCTTAAGGCCGCCGAAAGGACGCACCTGGGGCCGGCGCGGCCACACCCCGGTGGTGAAGGTCACCGGCGGCAGTAACAAGCGCGTCTCGCTGGCCGCGCTGATCGCCATCAAGCCCGGGCACCGGCCCCGGCTGATCTACCGCGTCCACAAGAACCGCCGGCGGCGCGGCGACCAGCGCAAAGGCTTCACCGAGGCAGACTACGCCCGGTTCTTCGACGCCGCGCATCAGCAACTCGCTGGCCCGCTGGTGGTCGTGTGGGACAACCTGAATTGCCACGTCAGCGCCGCGATGGCCGAGCTGATCGCGGCCCGGGCCTGGCTGACCGTCTTCCAGCTGCCGCCGTATGCGCACGAGCTGAACCCGGTGGAGCAGATCTGGTCGCAGCTCAAGCGATCCCTGGCCAACCTTGCCAAACGCAACCTCGCCCAGCTCACCGTGCTGGTCAAGACCCGGCTGCGGCGGATGCAGTACCGGCCCGGCCTGCTCGGCGGCTTCCTCGCCTCGACCGGGCTGGACCTCACACCCTTCAGTAACACCCACCATTAAAGATCGTTAGCCTTCGACGACATGCGTAGCCCATCATCGAGATATGGATAAGTTCGACGTTGCGTGGCGACTGATCGAGACGCACGCCGGTGAAGAGTTCCGGACGAAGACAGGACTGCCATTCACCTACCAAGTGATTGGTAGCAGTATTGTCCCTAACCGTACTACCTACGCTCTGCATGTCAGTCAGTTCCGTAGGGCGTTTAAACTCCTTCCTATGAATGGACCTGGCAAGCTCAATGCCACAGTCCGGGGTCCAGCGTATGTTTATGCAATTTTGACCGATCGAAGAATCACGGGTCATATAGAGTAACATCGCAATCTGTCGTCGCGGCGTGTCGGACTCGCACTGCGGTTCGACGGCTTGTAGCATCGAAGTCCTCTTGCTGCGCTAGTCTGCTGGAAGCGGAGGACACGTCCTCGCTGTGCGCCGGATGCGTCCCGTGCGACCAGCGGACCAGGCCAAATACTATGAACATCTCATCGGCCACCTAGAGAAGGAGGATGCCCGTGCGCGAGCCTGTGTGCTACGGCAGCGGCGACCACCAGGTGTGGCATGGTGATGCTCTTGAAGTCCTCGACATCGTGCCGGATAGCTCATGCGCTCTCGTATTCGCGGATCCCCCATACAATATCGGCAAACGTTTCAAGAGCTTCTATGATCGTTGGGAAGATGACGCAAGCTACGTGGCTTGGTGCAAGCAGTGGCTCGATAAATGTATCGATAAGCTGACGCCGAACGGATCGCTGTACGTAATGAGCAGCACTCAGTGTATGCCATATTTGGATGCGTACCTTCGCTGCGAGATCACGATTCTATCGCGCATAATCTGGCATTACGACAGTAGCGGAGTTCAGGCGAGAAAATACTTCGGATCACTTTGGGAGCCGATCCTGCATTGTGTGAAAGACGCTAAGGACTACGTCTTTAATGCAGATGACATCAAGGTCAGCGCAAAAACTGGCGCACAACGAAAGCTGATTGACTATCGAAAACCGGTTCCAACCGTATATTCCTCTGAGAAAGTTCCCGGAAACGTTTGGTATTTTCCGCGCGTTCGCTATCGAATGGCGGAATTTGAAGACCACCCTAGCCAAAAACCAGAGGCGCTTTTGGAGCGTATTATACGTGCCAGCTCCAACGAAGGGGATACTGTTCTTGATCCGTTTTCGGGGACTTACACGACTTCTGCCGTTGCGCAGCATCTTGGACGTAGATCTATTGGCATAGAACTTGCCGAAGATTATGTTGGTGTTGCCCTTCGTCGCTTGGGCCTCGCGACCGAGCTTAACGGACAGGTCCTCGAACCAATCAAGAAGTCGACGGCACGTCGCAACGGGGTCAAGACCTCGTTGCGCCTTTCAGGATCGGAGCAATTGTTTTAATTGAGTACGAGCGACGAGTTCTCACATCGTATCAACGAGATACTCCTGAGCCGGTATGGCGCTGAGACAGCAAGTGACCTGCTCGTCAGTAGCCCACTAATCGGCTATCTGATTCGCAAAACTAGAGCTGCGAACAGAGACTCTAAAGCACGCGGCTCATTTGCAAATTTGTATGCGATCTATGTCCTCGTGGAGGACTATCTCTCGAAAGGCTTCGATAGTACGGGCAGCTACAGTGAATATGAGGGAGCAAAGTTCACCAGCCTCATGAGTCGTCAGAGGCAGCTGCCGTTTGGCGAAAAACTACAGAATCATGCCTTGAATAGCAGGCTCAACGATGAGTTCCATAAGTTTTATCCCGACATCTCGACCAGACCCATTATCCGCGACGTAGGAACGCAGAGGTACTGGCTGAATGAGTCGCTTTTTCTGGTTGATGGCATCAATATTGCGGCCGCGGTGATCGAGATAATTGATGCTTACGTCGATGCTCGCCGCGGGAACTTCCAGTCATTCATCGAAGCATGCAAGCGAATCGAAGCACTCGGTGACGCTCAGAACGATGAGAAGGTTGCCTTTATCGCATCTCTCCTTCAACCAAATTCTGACGCCCGCATCTTCGAGATCGTTTCATTTTCCATCATGAAAGCTCACTATGGTGATAAAACCGTATGGCTGGGATTCGCTCGGGACGAAGTCGAAGAGCAACCGTTGATTCTTTACAAGACTGGCCGAACCAATGCCAATGATGGCGGAATTGACTTTGTAATGCGTCCACTCGGACGATTCTTCCAAGTGACTGAGACGCTCGACGTGAAGAAGTACTTTCTGGACATCGACAAGATTCAGCGTTTTCCAATTACCTTTGTCATCAAGACCATGCTGCCTGTTGAGGACATACGATCACGGCTACGGCAGTCTGCACAGCAGATGTTTGGTGTAACGCGTGTCGTTGACAGCTATATGGCTGCTATTGAGGAGATCATAAATATTCCAACACTCATGGCTCACCTGAAAGAGAGTGTAGAAAACGGCACGATCGGTGACGTAGTACACGAGATTGTCTTGCAGTCACGAGTCGAGTTTTATCTCGACGACGACGAAGAGGCGATGCTCAGAACTATGGACGCTTGACTAGCGGTAGTTTGTTGGATCAAGATGAATGGCGGGTATGTTACTGGGCAAGGTTGCCTGGTGAGTGTGGGAGCCGGTGATGACCAAGCCGAAGCCCTGTCCGCGTGCTCCGGGGGCGCTGGAGGAGTATGCGGCA
>WNGR01008726.1_pt1 | contig 10687 bp, 14 predicted proteins | sample 5407581 | NCBI WGS metagenome assembly WNGR01 (sample SAMN13153383, study PRJNA577476) | soil metagenome | isolation source: 80 cm soil or saprolite under Garry oak tree replicate 2 | place: USA:California | collected 2016-06-15 | reverse complement strand
AACTAGTGTAAAGGCTGTAGTTACAGGGTTTATAAACACTATCAGGGGTAATGAAAAGAATCAGAAGATTGAGATCAAGGGTATATGGAAACCAGGGGACTGAAGTACGATCACAAAATCACAGGATACTAGTAATGCCAAGGAAAGCCCAAGTTGGCTGAAGTGTGGGAAAGTCGGCCGAAGCCTGAGAATGCCAGGGCATGTGGGAAAGTTGTAAAATGAGCAAAATAAGGGTTTTACATGGCCAGTGGCACACTGGGCATATTATCCCCTCCCAACTGATATCTTGACTGTCCTCAGTCACCTGGATGGAACTTGGCTCGGCCTGCGATGCGATTGCTGCTTCCCCTGAGGGGATCTTGACAAGTGGGACCCATGTCAGTATGTCAATGTCACTGGGTCAGATATGCCTGGCCGATGCTGAGTCTGCCGATGCAGCTATCATGCGTGCTCCTGCATGTGCGCTCTGAGTAGCTATGGTGCTCCTTGGATGGGTACTGTCCTCGGGGTGGGTTGCAAAAGCCTGCATGGGTGTGGTGCTGCTGCTGTGATTTGCATGTTGGTGGCTTTCTTGCACGGTGTGCTGGTGTCTTGGGTTGAGTCAGGTTTGCCGTGCATGCTGTTGCGGGAGTCGGAACCAAGGTTGCCTGCATGTGGGGTTGTTGTTGTTGCCTAGCCAAGCGACCAAAGTCTGCCCGATTGCAGTGCCATGGCTGGTGTACACTTCCGCTGGAGGTGCTTTGCCAGGAAATACTCTTCGCATAACACTAAGTTGCTCCTGTCGCACACATACTTGCAAGTCTGGAAAACACTGTTGTTGACTCCTAGGACTGATCCGAACGCTTGCATGAGCCGCCAGTGTCCGCACGGCACTGATACTGTCGCCGCTGTACTTGTACTTGCCCAGACTTCTTGAGTTGTGTCGCTCTTGCCAAGTGGATCTGCATGTGCTGCACAAGTCGCTGTGGGTATTGTAAACGCTGTCATGGGTGCCTCTAGCTGTTGTTGGTCTTAGAACATGCTGCGGGCATCCACAGGCATGTGGGGCTGTCGCCAAAGTTGCTCTTGTGATAGTACCAAGTCACTCTTGCCACGTGCACAATTGCAAGTCCTGAAATCGCTGTACTTGGGATGCTCCATGATGCATGCTGCTCTTGCTAAAGTCAATCTGTGTGTCTCGTGCATGTTGCTGTGGGAGCTGTACATGGTGTCACAAGTATTGTAGGCCATTGCTGATCTTTGAACATGCCGCAGACATTCACATGTGCATGGTACTGTCGCCAAAGCCTTGCGCTTGCGCTCCTATCTGCGCTGAAGTACTCCCAACAAAATCGTGTCGCATTCCTCCATGCACATTTCTGCATAACATATAAACACTGCCGCCGACGTGTGACATGGGACTTAGTCCTCCAGCAAAGTGGGGGCATCCGTGCGATGGTGGCGTGGTCGCAAACTGGCCTGCGCTCAAAGTAACTTGATGAATGCCGCTCCTTGTGAAGGTGGGTCGCCTTGGCTGCATGTGATGTCGCTGGGGCTCCTTCTCTCTACTTGAGACTCCTTGAGGCATGAACTGACTCTGGTCTTGCCATGGAAGGGTGTGTGACTGTGGCGCAGTTGTTATTGTATGCAAGCCATGGTCACTGTAGGTTAGCTTTGGTTCGCCAATGTCTTGAGCCACTGCTACTGTGCACTTCTCCACAGAATTGAAAGGTGGATTGTGAACACTCCTGTGATGTGTTAGAGGTGTGGTGATCCTCTCCAAGGGTTGCCAAAGTCTGCATGTTGATCTGTATGGCTGAGAATGAACATTGGTAGCCAAAGGTGAATAAACTGGTGTCTGACCAAATGTCAGAGGCATATAAACAAAGCAAATGGTGAGCTGCAGATCTGGTGCGAGTGTGCTGATTCTGTGCAAGATGCCTGGGACCTGGCTCTCCCCCCAACTGAAAAAATGACTGTCCCCAGTCTTGGGTGTGTGGCCGAAAATGGTGGGGGGTGTTCGTGCATGTAGTGTATCGTACGCATTGAGGTGGCTGTCCAGGGGCTTGGGCGGGTGGAAGAGCCACCAGGCTGTGATCACTTGGTGGCGAATTGTGACCGGCTTGTCGCTTGGCTTGGTACTGCGTGGCTCACCACGCTGGCTTACGAAGGATACAATACATGGGAAGGGTGTGTAAAAGAACACTGGGGTTGGATGCCGAGCCTGCTGACACATGCAGGCTGATACTAAACGAGAGAAATGATTTTGCGGCCATCGTGGCTGACTTCTGACTGCATTTGGGACATAGGGCGCTTGAAATGCTAACTGGGGATGCTCGGGGACCCTGAAACTGACACTGGCTAACTTGGGGACACTGACAGAAACACTAGATGTTATGTTGCCACTGAACGTCAGCCTTGACTTTAGGCTTAGAGACGGCATGCGATACGACTTAGCAAAGACAAGTATACACGGACTCAGGTAGTCACGTGATACAGTGGTCACAAGGCCTGATGACACTTGGACACAAGACAATGGTCGCTTCTTGGATACAAGTAGAGAAAGGGAGATGGAGCCCTTATATCTTGCAAGGTAGAAGAGAGGACTAGTGGCGATTCAAGAAGACCAAGCTGGAGAGCTAGGTCTTCTGCAACTACTTCTTAAGTACTACAAGAAGAGGGCTTTGAAGCGCCTCACGAATCCCGAACCCTAGTACTACTATCCTAGGATCAAGTCATACTACTGTACATGTGATATTCGAGCTGACTGATGGTTAGTCCATGACTAATTACCACTTACTCTAGTAGTCATAACCTATGAGTAAGTGTCTTTGAATGTGAACATAACATCACCCCCTTTTCAGGCGTGACGCCCACATTGCGACCCCTTGGCTGCCGTACGCAGCATGTCGTCAATAAGTCCTTTGTCCTGCTCCTTGATTCTCAGTAACATGTCTGCCATCTCTAACCTCCGAATGGTCTTGACCTGCATGGCCGCCAGCCCACCCCATTGATCTTCATTGGCCACCATGGCCTCTTCAAGGCATTTGAGCTCTTGGGATACCATGTGGAAACGGTGGACCTCTGCCATTAGTGATGGGTCGTGAAGGCGGTGGATCATGCGGTTGGTATGCTGCTCACCCTCCACATCTTTCTTGAGCATCTCCAGCTCCTGGACCTTGTACATGGGTTTCCCGTCGTACTGGAAGATGGGCGTGGCATACAACGGCTTGGTGTACACCTTGTCGCTGTCGCTACGCAGCCCAACGACAATGGGGTTCGGGTGGAGTATGACCTGGACATACTCTGCTTGTCTGATGTCCCCATCTGGTCCTTTGATAGGAAAGGCGATGAAGTGATCTCCATCGTTGCGTTTGAACCCTGGCGGGGCCTCATTGTGATGCATGACATAGCTCCCTTTGTACAAAGGGAAGCTGTCGGTGGTGGCTGCGTATGGGGTTTCATCCTTGTTGTTAGTGTCTTTCAAGTTTTGTATGAATGGGTGCTCAGCTGGGTAGAGATCCTCGCTCATGTGACTGTTGGTGCAGCTCCATGGTCCCCTCGTCGCCAGTGTACTGACTGGCACAGTGCTTCCCTCACTGCCAGCTTTGCGCTCCTTTTGGTGATGGCTCTTGTGAATTTGTTACGTCCTAGCAGGGATGTGACTTAAGTTCAAAGGTTCGTGGTAGCCCAAAGGGCAGTGTCACACAATGTCAGAGCAAAGACGTCTATTGTCTTATAGCTACGATGTACAAGGTGTCCAAAGTGTTGTGCACGGAGTGCACAACGACTTAGCGAGGAGGACTTTCGTCCGAGGTGCCAAAGCACTTCTCTGCACCTAGTTGCTGGTGCGCTAAGTCTTTAGCGGAGTGTGGCGTTGTTATAGTACAACTGCAAAGACTTCGATGGGAGGGTTTGGTTCTAGAAGAACCGGAGGGAGATGGTTCACAAGGAGAGGATGAGATGTTTGCACACTCAAGGATTCAGAGGCAAGTTTGCTAGATTACAAACGAAGCCAAGTCTGGCTTCGTACTACATGTACACAGGGTTTATATACTTAGACGAGACAAAGACCCGAACACAGATCAAGACACTGGTAAACACAGTCGAAACGGGTCAGACAATGTGTTATCATAGATAAGGTGTCTGGGGCGATGCACGGATAGAAAGGGAACAAGGGGAACATATGAAAAACGTCAAGATAAGAAGACATACTGTAGTGGTACAAGTCCCATGACCCGAAGCGTCCGGATCATGACAGAATTGCTCTTCCCTCCACATTGAGCAGACCTTCTTGATGACGTTTTCGGATGCGGTTCGGGTCCCTAAAAGGGACTGGTAGCAGGATCTCTCCCTCACCACCCGTTTTAGGTCCCCAAATGTCGGCATTGGCTTCTTGTGTGTTGGACTGATGGGTGGGAGTGGCTCCCATTCCATCAGGGTCTGACAGTCATTGCACCATGGGTGATAGTGCACGCGGGGGCATTGGCTCCTGGCTGAGGCTTGGAAACTTGAGAAGGACTGCTCCCAACTCTTGTTCGGTGAGAGGTGCGATGAGGAGGTCCTCATCGGTGACGTGGGGTTGAATGTACTTTTTAGCGCATAGCTCTTGCGCTTCATCGAGGGTAATGAGCCCTGACTCAAGCTCGACTCCAAAGATTTGCTCCAGGGATCCAAGGTAATAGTTGTTGACATCTGTCATGAATGAGAGGAGTTTAGTGAGTAATGCGGGATGTGAAGAGGAGTAGGAGGTGAGGGACTTGCTTGAGTGTCCTCTGTTTATATGTGTTTCTTATGTGGGGTTTTGATTTTTAAACTCCCTTATCGCTTCGTCTGCATATATGTCCTTCTTATTGACCCACTCATTGTCCAAGTCAGGGTATCCCTTCCATTTGACGAGGTATTGCAATTTCCATCTTCTGCTGAATCGGCGTGAGTCCAGAACTTTCTCGACTTCATATTCCTCCTGATCCTCGACTAGGTCTGGAGGTGGTCTAGAATAATTTGGTCCGTGAAGTGTCGTCTCATGGTATGGTGTGAGAAGATCGATATGGAATACGTCATGAATACTCCACTGTGTGGGAAGTTTTAATTGATAGTTGATGGGGGACATCACCTGAATGATGGGAAATGGACCGTGTCTCTTGGGCACAAGCTTTATCATAGGTTGGTTTGTAAGTGGTGTCCTTCTAGCCATACTAGGTTGTTTTCTTTGTACTTGGGCGTATCTTGGTGTTTGACCCATGACTGCTGTGCCTTGATCATCAGTTCCTGAGCCTTTCGTCTTGCTTCTTTGAATTGCTCCACTCGGAGCACCACTTGTGGGATAGGGGATGGCTTATCAACCCAATCAGCATGCGGGTTGAATCCATATAGTGTAAAGAAGGGGGACTCCCTTGTGGTCTCATTTGGCCAATTGTTGTGCGTGAACTCCACCAGGGGGAGATAAGAGCACCAATTGTCTTGTTGTTCGTTTACCCAAAACCTTAGATACTGTTCTAACCACTGATTGGTGCATTCTGATTGCCCATCTGTCCTTGGGTGATATGCCGTGGATATGTTTTGGGTCGTTCCTGTGCTTCTGCACAACTCCCATATGAACCTGGATGCGAATCTGGGGTCCCTGTCGCTTATGAATCTTCTGGGTAATCCGAATCTTGGGAATACGTGTTGGATTATCAGCCCCACCGTTTCTTCTGCTGTAGCGGCCTCTTTACATGGAATGAATATTGCTGCTTTGCTGCAGTTGTGGTCTGTTATGGTGAGTATCGAGTCATGTCCCTGTGATACGGGTAATTTAGTGATGAAGTCTAGGGTGACAGTTTCAAAGGGCATAGCTTCGGGTCAAGGGAATATAGGTTGCAACGGTGCTTTGGTAGGTTGTGTATTGATTTTGTTTCGTTGGCATTCTGCGCATCCCTTCACATACTCCATGACATCTTTTCGCATGTTGGGCCACCAGTACCTTCAGCTGATCAACTGGTTTGTTTTGTTGATGCCAGGGTGTCCATATACTGGTGAATCATGGTGAGCCTGTATTAGGAGTTGAGGATGACTGGACCCTCCTGTTACCACGCGCCTTCCATCTTTATACCATGCCCCTTCTATGTTCTTGAGTCTGTGTGCAGCGACCCATGGTTTGAGAAGGTCTTTGTCTTGTTGGTACATCAGGTCTTGTGGTTCCATTTCTTCTTGTGATGCTATCCGATGCATGGGCGGTGCTTTCTCTACATTCATTGCTCTAGCGAATACTCGTTCTGGCAATACTATGACATTTGTGTTGTCCCCTTCTCCCATGTCGTAGTCTGGTCATCAGGATAGGGCATCTGCACGACTGTTTTGTTTTCCTGGAATATGTCATATTTCGAAGTCGTACTTGGACAGTTCCAGTACTTCCCTTGCGACTCTTCGCGATATCTGTTGAGGCATCTTCCAGTACTGTAAGTTGAGGTGGTTGGAGTAGATGATGATTTTGTGGGGCGATCCAGCCAACAGTGGTCTCCAGTTTTTGAGAGCCATGACTATTGCAAGGAGTTCAAGGTTGTAAATGTCATAATTCCATTGAGCCTCATTGAGGGTAGCCAAATAATATCCTATGGGGTGCTTTTTACCATCCTCTTTGCGTTGTAACAATACGGCTCCTACCGCGTATCCTGATGCGTCCACTTCTAGCTTGAATTGATCCTCCAGTTTGGCATGGGCTAGCACCGGGTTCACTGTTACTAGTGCTTTCAGTTTATCGAATGTGTCTTGTTCTCTTTTGCCCCATTGCCATTCTTGGTTTTTGTGCATTAGTTGGTGTAGTGGTTGTGCTATATGGGTGAAGCCTTTGATGAAAGGGCGGTAAAAATTGAAAAAGCCTACTGCCCTTCGTACTTTGGTGACGTTTTTGGGTGTTGGCCATGCGGTTATGCCAGCAATTTTTACAGGGTCCATGCGTGTCACCCCCTTCTCAAGGATTACCCCCAGGTAATCCATGGAGGGCGCATGGAAAAGGCACTTTTCTGGTTTGAAGTAGAGGTCGTGTTCGTGGGCCACTTGAAGGACATCACTAACTGCTGCAATGTGATCAGCAGAGTTAGTGCGCGTGGCAATGCCAATGTCGTCCATGTAAACACAGATCGTAGTGCCTCGTAATTCATGCTTGAGAATTACATCGTGATAGATGTAGTTCATCATGGTTTGGAAGGTTGCTGGTGAGTTCATGAGGCCAAAATACATGACCATTGGTTCAAATAACCTGTATTTGGTTTTGAATGCTGCTTTGTGTTCGTCACCTTCACGGATGCACACATTATTGTATCCCCACTGTATGTCCAATTTGGTGTATATATGTGCATTGCTCAAATCATGTATGAGATCTGAGATGAGGGGAAGCGGATATTGGTTACACATGGTGAGAGCGTTGATTTTATGGTAGTCTTGCATGGGTCTTAGTTTGCCATCCTTCTTTCGTATAAAGAAGAAGGGTGATGCATAGGGTGATTTGGATATGCGAATGTACCCCTTTTCGAGTTCGTTCTTTACGAACTCCTGTACTGCCGCATCTTCTGTTTGGTTTAATGGGTATACCTTACAGTCAACGGCATCCGGGGACCCTTCTTTGAGTTCGATGGCATGGTCCCATGCTCTTCTTGGTGGGTATCGTTTCGATTCTTCTTCGCTGAATACCTTTGCATACTTCTGGTATTCTGGTGGTATTGTGGCCTTTGTGGTGTATTGATTGGTGGCGACTGCTAGGTCTGTTGCTGTTGTGGCTCTGATTAGGGTTTGAAGGTACTCTTCGGTTTGTGTTTTTGTGGCTGTGATGATTGGGTCTTTTCCTGGGATTCGAGGATTTACCGATCAAATTACAACCGGAAGGGCTGCTTTGTGGATTACCATGTGGGTCCAGTCGAACTGAGGTTTGAATGTGGAGAGCCAGGGGTATCTGAGTACTATGTCTTTGTGTCCGATATTGGTAATGAGGAAGCGCATGTCTCTGCAAATGTTCTTTGTTTGCACATTTAGATTGACATAATGCGTGATCAACCCATCTTTGTTTTCCGTGTTGTCTATGTTCCATATCTGTTGACACGGACCGCTTAGCTGGTACAATGTGTCGCTAGATGATTAAGTCATCTTTGTTTTCCTGATACAGTATCTGCCTGTTTAGGACTTGTTACTTACATGGACTTATTCTGGACACTCACGGACCGGTTATTGTTTATCCTTATTAGGATTCTATATTAGGTCCTTATTATTCTTATTGTTAAGATACCAGCTCTAGATGGCTCTAGGCCTTCTATTGTTCTCAGCCCTCCAATGGCGTTTCTCCCTCTGGCACACAGACCACCTATATTGTGTTTGGATCACATGTGTGCACGGACCATTCTAGGTAATCCTTTAGTATATAAGGACTCCTGTTTACGCCTTTACACTTCAGAGTTCTTCTACCTCTGAAGTGTAAGTCCCCTCTTCACTATAGCTCTCTTACCTTAGCTCACTACCTTCTGCAGTGTGCTCTTGTCTAGGTGTGTAGTATAGCAATATAGAGTTCTTCTACCTCTGAAGTTGCGCTCTTGTCTAGCTATCTTGCTAACCCTCACACGCTGTCAGTTGTCTGCGTCAACAATATCTTTCGTGGTTTCTGGAGGGGTCGTGTGCCTAGTTTCATCCTTTTGATGAAAGTTGGACTCATGAAGCAGTCGGTTGCTCCACTATCCACAAGTGCTTTTTGGTCAGCCATTGAACAGCTAGTTCTGACAGAGATGGGGATTCGCATGGATTGAAATTGCATAGTCACTATTACAGAATTGAGCTGATGAATTGCCCTCACCCAGGCCGATGGGTTCAGGCTCTTTGAAAATCCTCTTGTCCTAACAAGTCTCTCATTACGAGATCCCGCACCTCCTCTCTTTCTGCTGCTACTCCTCTCAGCCATGCGTTGGCCGATTGTTGAGGAGTCTGCGTGGTGCTTCTTGCTATGGTCGATGGTTCTTCTCCTACAACACTCCAATCGTCTACTATCGCTTCACGTCCTTTGCTTCATTGGTTCCATGTATTTTGGCAGTTTTGCCTATTCCACATGTGCTGTGGGCAATTGCGACTGAAGTGTCCCTTTTTATGACACGTATAGCACTCAACTTCGCGTATGTCTCTCGGTCTTCCCCCTCCTCTTCCCCGCTGCATGAATCCTCCTCTCGGTACATATCCCCCTCAAGGCATTGTTGCCAGGTTCATTTCTTCGCTTCCAGCAATTCTTCCCCGTGTTCTTCCTGCTGATGTATCCATCACATTCGGGTTTGAAAGTTGTTGAGTCGGTGCCCATCCTCTTGGTCGGGATGGGACGCTTCCGCCATGATGTGCTCGTAGTCTTGCCTTCATATGCATGTACACTTGTTGTCGATCGATTGCCACTTGTTTCCATTGGTCGTACAAGCGAGGTCAGTCAAGTTCAAGTATCTTTTGGTATAGTCCCATGGGTAGTCCTTCGGTGAAGGTGTCGATGGTTTGGGGTACATCAAACCTATATTCCGCCATTCAGACTGCTTCTTCAAATTCTGTGATATATGAATCGATGTCTTTGCCTTTCATTTTGATCCCTTCTTGTAATAGGGTTTGAGCCTTTTCTTTGGCTAGGTAGTCTGCGAAGCATCTAAGGAAGGAGGATGCTACTTTGTTCCACAGTCTCTCATCCGTATTGGTGATTCCTCCTTGTAGTTGCCTAGTAAGCCATCGGTTTACGGCTACGACCCATTCGTTAACATGGCTTCCTTTGATGTAAGTGAGGAAGAACATAGCTCGTCGGTAGGGGTTGATCATGAGGGGGTTATCGTTGTTTACCCCCCAATACAACTCCCATTGATTGATGAAAAGTTGCGTGTTCTTCCTATTGCCGTCGTAGATTGAGGGGGTTTCTCCTACCAATTTTCCTGCTTGTGGTTGGGGTATTTGGACAGGTGGGGGTCCCCAGGCTCCTCCCAGTGGTCCTGCTCCTGGTGGGCCTCCGCCTCCTGGGTATCCCCCTCCTCCTCCTGGTACTCCTCCTCCAGGGAATCCTCCGCCTCCAGGGAATCCTCCTCCTGGAAATCCTCTCACAGGTCTGTCATCTTGGGGTAGTCTTATTGGTGGTAGTTCAGGTAGCCTCTCGGGTCCTCCGCTTGGTGGATCAGGTCTGTCGGGTTCTTGGGCTTGTCTTAGGGCAGCTTTGTCATCCACTGTGTTGGCTATGTGGTTTGCCCTATGCCCCATATGCGGGTTAATTTCTTCCATGACTTCCCATCTGAGGTAAGTAGATCCTTCTGTTATTATTTCCACTGGTTCTGTCATTGTGGTCATAGCTGGCGGGTTAATGTGAATAGACTCAGCTAGATCGGCCAGCCTTTCTTCTTCAGTGGTGTTTCCTAGTACTCCCGATTCGACTGTATTTTCAGAGTTTTCACTTCCTCTCTCTTCTTCTTCGTCTTCTGTTGATGGCACCAGAGTTCTGGGGTTTGGGACACATAATGATCAGCGATGGCTTACATGATTCATGGGTGAGCCGACAGTGAGATTCTCCCATAAGTCATGGACAGCTGACGTTGGCCGACGTTAAAGATTCTTCCATATTTCATGGGCCAGCCGACATCGGGTGGCGGAGCAAAAAACATCAGAGCATAGAAAGCTCAGGTTGGTTCAGAAATCATCTCCGAACTCCCTGCACTGATCTGACCACTTGGATGCTGCT
>WNGR01011698.1_pt1 | contig 10688 bp, 7 predicted proteins | sample 5407581 | NCBI WGS metagenome assembly WNGR01 (sample SAMN13153383, study PRJNA577476) | soil metagenome | isolation source: 80 cm soil or saprolite under Garry oak tree replicate 2 | place: USA:California | collected 2016-06-15 | reverse complement strand
TAGAGTCACGACAACAATAGAGACACGAGAACATACCGAGTCACGAGTCTGTATAGTAGGTGGTCACATGAGTCAAGCCTGTGAGTCACCATGAGTCGCAGAGAAAAGGTTAACATGGGGTAAAATAAAGAAAAATTAGTAGAACGGTTCCGGGACGTAACACACAGAGCAACAAAAATATCTGCTCCAATCTCCGAACACTCCTCAGCCCCAAAATAAACACAACATTTTTGTCTTGATTTTTGTACTTGTGTACTCATCATGTGCGATGACAAAGTGTCACATATGTACATACATATTAGTAATAAACAGAATCGATAGTGACAGGAGCATGGCACTATATAGGAAACTTCCCAAATAAACTACAGGGGGTGTGAAGTGTCAGACGTGGTCGCGCAGGCCTCCGCACCACATGAGATTTCGTAGGTGTGTCCGCTATGGTAGCAGAGAGTTGAGGTTCAGATCTCTAAAGTCACATGCAAGTGCAGCAAGCTTGGGAACAGAGAAAGTGGGCTGCATGGAGCCTTCCTTGGTTCTGATGGTTGAAGGAGGACAGAAGCGGTCGCGCAACTTGTAACTTTGCAGAGGTGGCTGTGGCAGTTGAGGATGTGTCTCACTTGAATCACTAAGGCCATGCACAAGTGCGGCACAGTAGGGAGCGCAAACAATAATTTATACTGAGAGTCTGAGACACAAGGGGAAGAGCATCAGAAAGTGACTGGAAACTACAAAAATGGCATTTTCAGGGGCAAGAGAGCAGGCATATTACCGCGGAGAATCATTGTAGTAGAGGTCCATGCACAGTATAAAAACAAATCATCATCATTGTTGTACAAAATCAAGGCTGATTTCCATCATCTGCATATACAAAGGTGTGTGACTTTGTGTGTGATTTCAGAAACTGATAAGGGTGTATATGTATTACCAAAATTAATTAAGACCAAGATACATTGATTCAGGCAGCGTTGGAGCAGAGAATCAAAAGAGATAAACAGGTATTTTCATTGCCCCAGTTTGATAGGGCTGCCCCAAGGAAACTCTTTGCCAACCCCTTGGAGCAACGTGCACCGAACAGCAAGTTTGCCCCTCGGCGCACAGTAGGGGCAACTTATTTTTTTTGGCAGGTGCGCTGCAGGGCAACGGGTGCGCTGGACAGGCCCTAAGTTACTTAAAAACGCATTTTCGCATTTCCATAATATTGTTTATTATTCCAATAAGTGTTGCTAGATTAGTTGTATTTGTGCTTACTTAAAAATACTACCATCTGAGTTCAAACGCTAATCGGAGTGACGGTCTCGTTATGGACAGGTAAAAACGTAACGTCTTGGCACCTTCCTTTTTTGGGAGGTGACACTTTGCGGAATAGACGTAACTCGGAGCCGGGCCACATTCCACTGATTAGTAATCATATACTGTATAGTTCCTCTTGGCAATATCCGGGTGGCTGAACGCGATCCATCGTTTCGTGAACAAATCCGTGAATCGACGACAAAGTCAAGATGGTCAAAGGTGTGTGTTTCTGTATCTTGGTTGTCTGGTACGGTTCTTACCCTTATTTTTAGTGTACAAGCCAGGAAAAGTACCCGTTGTCCTTCCATGTATAGACCATGAGTTTGATGAGGGTGTGCTTAGGTCGCAATCGTCCTCCAAGGTCGCCAGGCCGGCAAGAAGGTCGTCATCATAAAACAGGTCGACGATGGTACCAAGGAACGCCAGTATCCACATGCCATCGTTGCTGGTATCGAGCGCTACCCTAGAAAGGTGACCAAGCGCATGGGAGCCAAGAAGCTTGCGAGGAGGAGCAAGGTCAAACCCTTCATCAAGGTACTTCTTTTTGTCCTCGCGACCTTATTCGTCTTATCCACCTAACACTCGTAGGTGGTGAACTATTCGCACTTGTTCCCTACTAGATATTCGGTGGAGCTAGAAAGTTTGAAGGGCATTTTGTCTGCAGAAACCTTCAAGGAGCCGTCACAGCGGGAGGATTCAAAGAAACAGCTGAAGAAGTTGTTAGAGGAGCGTTATACAAGCGGAAAGAACAAGTGGTTCTTCCAATCTCTCCGAGTACGTATCCATAAACCGTATCCTCAGAGCCACATACTAACAATGCTCGCAGTTCTGATTTCTTCTTTCTTATCACTCTTTTATGACGTCGACAAAATGCCACATGTACACTCATGTCACCTGTGATATGTCCCGCACCCTCACAATCTGCATGTCAGGTTCCGTTTTCCTTTGATTATACTCAGGCGTAGGCACTCCAACCGCACTAGCTGTCAACCACCACTACATGTTTTTCGTCTCAACGAGTAGTCGGGCCTCTACAACAGTGCGCTCCGGAATGCTTTCCATTGCGCCATTTCTTTCCACACACATTCCGGCAGCCTAAACTGCTAAATTGAGACCGTTCAATTGCAGCGACATGGACATACCTGAACGCTATGTCGCAGAAGTTTGATCATCTCGACTTTGGACGGTTGTCTATTTCCGAATTGCATCAGGCCAGCAACAAAATACCCAGTAAAACAGTCGCCTGCGCCAGTTGTATCCCGTACGTCGCCTTGAAGCGTCGCTGCAGGAAGGTAGAACATCTCCTTCGGGCTTTGCATTGACGCGAGGACGCCAGTTGCGCCTAATGTACACACCACAGATGTTGAAGGAAGAGCCCCACTATGAGACAGTTTGTTGAGCGTCAAAAAGGCAACCCTCAGAGCGTCATCGTTCGGCCACTCAGCGTGATACTCTGCTTCGGTCTCCTGGTTCGTGGAATTGCCCCCGATCACGCGAAGAAGGCTCTCCGCCTCGCCTTGGTTGACAATTAGCCAGGAAAGTCTTGTCCAGGGAAAAAGGTGTAGCTGCACATCTGCAGGCATGGGCGATGGGTTGAATATCGTCACAACGCCGCGCGCGTGCGCATCGAGTAGGTATGCGAGTGTGGTGGCCCAAGGAATCTCGTTTTGTAGAAGGAGATGAGAAATACCGGTGAAGTGTCGCTCGAATTCGCCTTGCGTCGGAAGATCGGGTAGAGCGTAATTTGCTCCTTTGTGCAAGACTGTGCGTCAGTTCGTTGTGAGCAACCTCAGATTGGTGCAATGCAACGCCGTGGATATAGGCACAGACGCACTGATGCAATTTTCGCCTTCCGGAGTAAGTTGGATGATAGCGCGGCCTGTGACCTCCTACGAGAAGAACAAGTCAGCGCTGGGGCTGTTTAGAAAACTTGGACGTGCAAAGACAGCACCCCGGTGACGGGATTGCGAGCGTACCTTCACAGTAGAGACATGGGCAACAGAAACCCCATAGCCCTCAAGATCGCGAACGAGCCACTCGCCATCCTCTCCGACGGCGCCGACAAGGCTTACAGCTCCCCCTGCGCGAGCGACGGCAGCGGCTTGATTTGCCCCCTTCCCGCCTCCGCGACGCTCAAACTTCGTAGACGAGATGGTCTGTCCCGGGCGAACGACGTCGTTGACTATGTAGCGGTTTCATAACGAGCACATGGAAAGTCAAGGATGCGTACCGTAGAAGAATTCGTCGATGTCTGGAGTTTGATTTTTTAAGTCTCAGTGAGAAGCAGAGTGGATGAAGTATCGCTGACTGAGAGATCCACGGACTAAACAGCGCGACATTGCGATGTGCGACTTGCTCCTTTTTGTGTACGCGAGACCTCGAGAAGCGCCACGGCGCCACGGCGTGAATCCACGCTCAACAGGTCCCTTCGACTTACTGTAGCAAAACCAAGACGCGTGTCGGCCATTAAATCAACCCTCTTTCTTGTCTCTCTCTGACCTCGGGTACGTGTCAAAATGACAAAGTTGAAAGTTAAATAACTGTAACAACGCAGGACACGTTCTCTTCTCAACGGCAACAAAACAACAAATTGGCATATTGAACAGACTCGAACATGGCGGCCTTTGGGGGAAGCCTCTTTGGAAATCCGAGCACAACCCAACAACAGCCTGGTCAGAGCGGTGGACTGTTCAGTGGATTGGGCTCTGGAACCAACCCTGGGACCAGCACGGGCACAACGGGCGCCCAGCCTTCGTTGTTTGTCACCCAGCCGGGCAGTACGCAAGGTCAGGGTGCTGGCACGGGTCTTTTTGGTGGAGCCAATACCGGGACTCAACAAACTGGCAGTGGCCCCTTTGGCAGCAACGCCACCCCGGCTGGCACGCAGAATCCGGGTCAGACAGGTGGCGCCCTTTTTGGTGGTGGAACTCCGCAAAACCAACCGCAGGCCAGCGGGGGCCTCTTTGGCAGTACGACGCAGCAGAACCAGCCGCAGGCCGGTGGCGGTCTCTTTGGCGGCGGGGGGAATACTCAGCCCCCGGCGGGTGGTGGCTTGTTCGGAAACACGACGAATACGAGCGGGGCCCAACCCCCCGCAGGCGGTCTGTTTGCTTCCGGTAACGTCGCAAACCAGGGAGCGTCTGGGACGGGGAGCACGGGTCTCTTTGGTGGACAACAACAACCAACGGCGCCGGGTGGGCTGTTTAACACGGGGGCAAGCACGGCTACACAACCCACGGGTGGTTTATACGGGAGTACGATGCAGCAACCTGCGGCTGGCGGTGGTTTGTTTGGCGGTTCGACTGCAGCTCAGCAGCAGCCTGCGCCAGGCGGAGGGTTATTTGCGGCTCAACAACAACCCGCTACGAGCGGTGGACTATTCGGGAGCACAGCAACACAGCAACAGCCGTTGGGTGGCGGTGGACTCTTTGGCTCCTCCGCAGGGCAACAGGGCCAACAATCTGGGTCGAGCACTCTTTTTGGCTCGTCGACAACGCCGGGCGCAAGTCTATTCGGGACCACCGACACAGGAACGACGGGTGCTGGCGGAACCTCGTTTCTCCTTGGTGGGCAGATGTCTCAACCACCAACATCCGGATTACTTGGCAGCAGCACACTGGGCACAGGCAGTTTGTTCCCGACAAAGATCTCTAGTGTTGCCCCCCAAAATCAAACCGACGCTCAAACTCAGTTTGGACAGCTGCAACAGCGTATAGAGGCTATCGTTGGCGCCTGGAATCCCGCGTCTCCCCTTAATCGCTTCCAAGTACGCTCTATTTAGCCTTTGCGCCGGGATAGGACCACTAATATGCTACAGCACTATTTCTATAATTTCGTCGACCCTTCCCAAGTACACCAATACGGGCGGCCAGCCAACGCCACAGATGAATCCTTATGGCAGAAGGCCGTTCGTGAGAACCCCAACCCGACGCAGTATGTCATGTCGTCTGGCTACCTTTGTCTTGTACTTACGCTGCGATGTGACCTCACACAAGCCTTGTTCCGGTCTTGGCTACTAGCTTTGACGACCTGCAGAGGCGTGTCGAAGCCCAATCTCAGCAGGCAACAGCACAACAAGAAAGGTTAAAGGAGATCCGTGCACGGATCGAGAAGGCCTCGGAGAGGCATGTTCTATCGAACGCACCTCGGCTGCAAAAGTTGGCAAGCGCGCAGGCTCAGCTGACACACCGGCTGCTCCGGCTGGTGCAGCATTTGCATTTGCTGATCCCCGCGCTTCGTTCTTCGTCAATTCGACCAGAGGAAGAGGCGCTTCGGGCGGCATTGGAGGAAATCGACGGTGAGATACGGCGGCCAGGGGGAATGGGAAGAATTATAGGAAAGTTGAACGAACTGTGGGCGCTTGTCGGAGCGGTGAATGCCACACGCGGCGCAAACTCAAAGGGAAGCACAGATGGGGTTGAGTGGGCTGTTGTGGATGAGGAAGGACTGAATCAGATTGTCCAGGTATGGGATTCCGCAGGTCACAGGCTCGATCAAGGGGGTGTTTTAACGCGCACCGTTCTTTGCAGATTCTAGGAGAACAGCAGGCGGGGCTTACACACCTGACGAGGATCATTCAAAAGGACGTGAGAGATATCGGGATTATTTACGGGGAGGATGATGGACCTCAGGGTGGAGTGGACTCGAGCCGCAGTGCAATATAGTTGATTGTAATTAGATCACGTACGGCTCGTTCCGTGGCACGGCCCTGCTCGAGCTTAAGTGGCCGTCGGTCATACACTCAACTCTCCTCTCTCATATCCTTCACTACCAAAAATCACGTCCACAAATGCGCGTCAGGACGCTCGAAATACGCTGGCACGACAGCAAACCCATCTCAACCTGTGATTTTCAACCGGTCTTCTTCAAGAAGGCGCGCCCTTCCCAAGACAAAGCTTTTGCTGGTCAGTCCTATCGTCTGGCGACAGGAGGAGAGGATAACTATGTTCGCGTTCGTATCTCTTCCCGTTATTCTCTTTCGGGATATTTCTGAATAAAATATTCTCGCAGATCTGGATGGTCTATCCAAACATTACCCCTCCATCCCTCGTCGAGGCCGCACTTAGCGACGCGGTTAATCCACCCGTACCACGACCCCCCAGAGTCGAATACCTCGCCACCCTCAGCAGACACTCCGCCCCAGTGAATGTCGTCCGTTTCAGTCCTAATGGTGCGCATGTGTCTTCCCATTCCAGGCGCCGTCGTTCCGTATTCATCGCGATGCTTAGGAGAGCTAATCGCGTCAGCGGGTGATGGTGCGTGTTATCATTCATGTCATCGTCGTCTGTCGCGTCCATTGATGATGAATGGTAACAGACGGAATGATTATCATTTGGGCTCAGTCAACCTCCCCATCTCAAACCGCGTATGGCAGCGACCTCACTGCCGACGACATGCAGTTTGAGAGGGAATACTGGAAACCGCGTACCACTTTTCGGTAGGCGCGGCCATCTCAATTGCCTTGTTTGGGCGCTGACCCTCCTCCCTCCAGCTGCACGACCATGCAGGTTTATGATCTTGCTTGGAGCCCGACGGGAGAATATATAATTTCTGGCAGCACCGATAATGTTGCTCGGATATTTTTGGTGTCCGAGGGTAATGATATTCCATCTTGAGTCAAGGCCGATAGGATTCACTTGTTCTTCAGGGAAATGCATTTCCGAGATTGCCGAACACAATCATTACGTCCAAGGCGTCGCATGGGATCCGCTCAACGAATTCATTGCTACCCAGAGCAGCGACCGTTCCATGCACGTCTATAGCGTCTCTATGAAATCAGGCGCCTTCGAAGTCCATGCAGTGGGCAAAAATTCACGCATCGCTCATCATCACACACGCACCCCCAGTTCGCAAGGTCGGCCGAGAATGTTCCGTCGAGAATCCACTGCAAGTGACACCGAATCCGTTATAACCACCTTGAGCGAGCAGATCAAGGAAGAGACACTTCCATCTTCTGTTTCTGGTGCTACGCAGCATCAGAACGTGCCACTTACTCCTGCGACTTCCATAGCTAGCACCCCCTCTCAGTCGATGTTCCCCCCGCCGCCCATGGACAAGCCATCTTCACGGCGCTCATCCTTCAGTGGTTCCAATGCGCCTAGTTCTCCAGCGCTCTATGCTCGCTATGCGCGCTCTCCTTCGCCGCTACCTGCATTACCTGCCATTCGCTCTACAAACCCTTCTCCGTCCACCTGGAACTCTGTCAGGTTGTATGGAGATGAAGGTTTCACCAACTTCTTCCGACGCTTGACCTTCAGCCCCGACGGAGGTCTTCTGATGACCCCGGCGGGTCAATTCGAAGATCCGTCAGTGATCCCGGGCGCATCCCGGTCGTCATCTTCCGGTAACAAAACGGAAGAGGCGCGTGGGAGGAAAGGTCATCCAGACGCTGCCAATCCGAACTCGGGATCATCTGTCTACATCTATTCGCGTGCCAACTTCGCACGGCCACCGGTTGCACAACTTCCCGGGCACAAGAAGGCGAGCGTAGCGGTCAGGTTCTCACCGATATTGTACGAGCTTCGCCCTGGTGTATTTGGCCCGGACGTCCCGACAGACACAAGGCATGTGGTAGTAGAGAAAGGCCGAGATACAGCCGTCAATGTGGACGTTGGAGGTTCGCAGGCCTCGACACCCAACACGCCTGCACTCTCAGCGACAAGTGAGATCCCCCAGATGGCGTCGCCATCGAAGTCGGCGCTGTTGGCGCCGCTCGCCGTCCCTGCACTCATGCCTGGGCTGCCGACATCTCTGACTTTACTGTCCCCCGTGCTCTCAGCTACTGACTCTGTGCGGGCTTCTAGCCCAGCAGTGTCGAAGCCGTCGACGCCAGCGCCACCCCCGAGTAGTGGGTCCGTTTTTGCACTGCCATACCGCATGTTGTTTGCCGTGGCAACGATGGATACCATCGCGATTCATGATACGCAACAAGCGGGGCCAATCTGCCTGCTCACGAAACTGCACTATGACGAATTCACAGATATGAGTTGGTCAGTTTTTTCTTCTCCATCTTGTGAAGACCAAACTCATACATGTGTGCTGTAGGTCACCCGATGGCCAGTGTCTCATGCTCTCCTCGCGCGACGGCTACTGCACCATCGTCGTTTTCGATGAGATACTCGCCGCACACCATGTCCAACAGCAGACGCTACAATTCCAGTCAATTGCGCACAACCACGCCGTCCCGCTGACGTCCTCGTCGTCAGTGCTGACACCGTCGACGACTCCCGCACTGTCCACCATATCTCTTCCACCGTCTCTCTCTCCTCGGTTGTCGGCAAAGCGACCGCTAACGCCAGCAAAGAGTGTCGCACCGGAGAGCGATGTTCTCCCCGAGTCCGAGTCTGTCGCTAGTAGCGCTGGCGAAGCAACTGCCGCTGCCGCCCCTCCCGTTGATAATGACGAGTCCGACAATGTGCCGGTGCCGGTGCCGGAACCGCCAAAGAAGAAGCGGCGCGTTGCACTGACGCGCATAGGTGACGTCGGTTCATGAAAGCCTTTTCGGCGATGCGCAAATTCTTGATTGTTTGTATGTCAGTCAGTCAGCCTTTCGTGGCCGTTAAGTTACTCTCCCTTGGGCCCATTACTCGTTTTACTCGTTTTAAATCTCATTTATTCACATTGTTCGAACCCCCACATGTGCCGTGTACCATAACTCTCTCGTACTTCCATACCTTATACCTATGAGCTTAAGAGTTGCCGTTCTGTTTCAACAACACGGGTACAAAGCGTGTAGTTCTATCCTGTACATGTCCGTCCAGCGACCTGCCACTACTAGCCGTACTACCCAGATCCTTATGATATGCATTGTGTTCATTGAAATTCCAAGCAGATGATGGCTCACATGGTTGCGCCTAGTATGGCTCTGTGACATGACACAGACGCTGTTTTTTTTTCTCTGCACTCCTATTCCATAGCAAAGGTGCACGCCCGCAGGAGACCCTACGACGCCGAGCACCCCGAAGATGTCACGTGTCGATGTGGAGGTCACGAGACTACTGGTCCACGTGACTCAGCATACTTAAGTTACTTGCCTTTGGTCTTACGCGCCTTTGGTCTACGTTGTATGCTGGTTTCCCTCAGTCACTTCTGTACTACATTGACTGAGGAGATACTCAGATTTCAACATCACATCTCAGAGAAAACGGGATGCCGCTGCGAACTCGCCGCAATAGGGACGGGACCTGTCAGGGTCCGGCTTGACCCAACCTAAAGAAGTGTCTCCCCGCGAAAGCTACACTGCTTTTAAAGTCGCCCTATCCATCAGAACGTCCGACCGACGTCCGAGAGGGTGAAACTGGCTCAATGCTAGAACGCTCGTGATCTCTGCACGGCGTGGTCCTGAACATCAACACATGGTGGGAGCACCCAAAGAAGGGGACAGAAGACAGGAAGGTCCCCAGATTAAGCCCGAGAATGCGAGGGATGGAATGCGAGAAGTAACATGGCTTGCGGATGCTCCAATCCTGCTCCAGACACTATACATGACAGATTTCAAGGTGAAAAAAAAAACTAACCACTGGCATAAGCAGTGTTGAAATTTTTTGCGCAGTTTCATCTGCTGCAAGGAAGTTCCGAAAAATGGACTCTGCCGCATTACCTGGGGCGTTTGTACCCAAAGGGTGTACCTGAAATGAGAAGAAACATTCATCAAAAATTTCCCGTACTTTTTGGCTGTGCTGTGAAGATCCACAAGAATCTTTTTACCCCCTCGATCGGTGAGTGAGCGACTCACTTCAGCATCAATTTAATTTTGCGTGCCAGCCAAAAAAAAAAACCAATCCGTGCTTTCCGTTGTTCACTTTCATAGTGTGCATTACAGTACTGTACCAAAGCCATATGCTGTCAGAAATGCGGTTGCCTTGAGGGCCCCCAAGCATGAGGCGTGGGCAATAACACGGACCATCGTTTTTGAACCAGGCCATATGATTCGGTATGTATGAACGACGGTTCTGGCCTCATGGTCGGCGTCCGCCTCAATATTTGCGGGTCTGGGTGGACAATTATGATGAGATGGGTGAGGCAACAAGTTATGAGAGGGTGAAAATTAGAGCCCGAAGATTTGGGCTAGTGTCAGTCTTTGGCAGCATGTCCGGTTGCTGTAGCCTTGATCAGTACCTTTTTTGATACGCCACGCGAGCATAAGTTCCCGTAATAATGGACGGTCCTGGGTGGCTATTGTACTAGTAAGTTAGCAGAAATGAGAAAATGCCATACCGTAAGTTACTCCCCCCCGAAACATGCTAACCGTGTTGGTAGACGTTGAACGAACCGGCTTATCGATGCCGCGACCGTGATACCCGAATTATTATTGTTTTTACTGGCCCCTCAGATCAGCGGTGAGGAAGGCGTGTCAGTCTAGGCCGAGTGCCAGTGCAAACCCTTCTCAACAAAGTTTA
>WNGR01008725.1_pt1 | contig 10688 bp, 10 predicted proteins | sample 5407581 | NCBI WGS metagenome assembly WNGR01 (sample SAMN13153383, study PRJNA577476) | soil metagenome | isolation source: 80 cm soil or saprolite under Garry oak tree replicate 2 | place: USA:California | collected 2016-06-15 | reverse complement strand
TTCGCATAGCAGTAGACGTAGGTATAGATGGTTTCGTGAGAGACACGCATGCTCATGTCTGTAGGATACGCCAGCTTGAGACGAGCGGCTATCTGTTCCGGTGACCAGTGGAGTTTCAGATGCTCAATAACGTACATTCGTAGCCGGTGGTTCTGAAGCAACTTTGGCGGGACGTGCCTGCGGTGGTTACTGCGGCTACATGCTATCCCATCGGCAAAGGTAGCGCGGTAAGTCAGTGGATTGTACCGCAACCTGGATAGCTCCCGGCTGACGGTGCTTACATCCCGGCCGAGATAGTGAGCGATCTGTCCGAAAGTCTTGCCTTGTGCCAAAGAGCGGCTGATCTCCTCCCGCTCCCAGGTACTTAATCTCCTGTAGGTTGCTGCGTGCTTCATCGTAGTTTTAGCCTACCAGCTGAAACTACTTACGTTGCATTAGGCTTTGGAGAGCAGCGTGTATCCTTCTATAAGGGTACAATGCTTTATGGTCTAGAATTGAGCTTGAAATACTGGCTTAAAAATCCAACCCTTAGCCAAGGATACGTTACCGCAAAACAACCCCGGCCATTCGTCGTGGCGCCAGACGGCTACAACGCGGCCCTTGACCTCAGCCATACAGCCCTGCGGGCCGAAAGCGAGGGTGAGAGGTATACTGGTGTGCTGCACCGTCCGACCCTCGCTTTCGCTCTTCGAGTGTAAAGGCTGAGGTCAAGGGAAGCTGCGCCCGCGTTGCGCAGACGCCGTCTGGCGCCAGAGCACCTTGGTCGCAGCCCCACATATGCCTCCGGCGGGCCTCTGCTCAGGCTCCTGGTGCCAGGTGTCTTGAGCCACCTCCCCTCCCTTTCGATGCTGTAACTCCACTGAGCTCAGATTCGCTAGGCCTCCATAGCTCCAGCACTCTCTAGCGGCCTTTCTCCTGCGCTTCAAGACGCGCTTGGAGCTCGGCCTGTTCTCGCAGCAGTGCTTGTAGGGAGGCACTGCGTCGATCCGTCTTCCCTTGTTTCTTGGCAATCTGCGTCTCCACCTGAGCCAGTCTCTTCCGGAGGTCTACAGCTTCATTGAATGCAGAACGCAGAGGTACCTTCTTGTTGAAATGAAAGGCCGGGCCAGGCAGCGTTGGCGGTGGAAGTGTTTCGAGTTTCAGCCTGGCGTCACTGCCCGCCTCATCCTGTTCGTTCAGTTCAGCCACCATTTGAGGTGGAAGCGGGATCGGGACAGAGATGACGATGGCTCCCTCGCGCTTCTCAATAGCCTCGGCCTGCTCATGGTCAATAAAGGCTTCGCATTCAATACACATCAATTGATGAATACAGCGCGAGAAATGCGGGTTGCCGCACATTCTCGGACGCCCGTCAGGCCCATCCGAGAGATAATAGAACACACATGGCTCTTGCCTTGCATGTGCGTTCGTGTCGAGGATAGCCGCTACGTATCTCTCAAGCGGATTCGCTTTGCGGTAGGCTCGGCCTAGATGATGCTTATCTTCTCTCAAATACCATGGCAACGAGCGCAGGGGATCAGTATGCCCAAGAAGTTTGCCGATATCAGCAGGAGCCATCCCCATCTTGTGCATCCAGGTAGCAGTGGTTGCTCGTGCCCGATGGGAAGTGATCCGCCCGACGACATCCATTTGACTGACTCCTGCAAGCTTGCAAAGCAGAGGGATCGCATGATCATTGAGAAATTTTGTCCCCATCAGCTCGTTCCGATACTGGAAGAGGTAGTGCGTCAGCCTGCGGGTCTTGCGATCAATCAAGGCCTTTTGGTTCGGTGGTCGCATACTCTCCCATACTTCAATAGCATCCGCCACATAAAGCGGTATTGGTATATAAAAATCTCCCTTCATTTTGTTAATTGGCACGCGAAGATACGCGAGTTCTGCCTCCGGTTCGATTTGCTGACCCTGTTCATCACGCATCTCCGGTGCCCATTCCCGACGCACACACCCCACATGGAGCCGCCGAATTTCATCCGACCGACGAGCAGCCGTGACCCAGATGAGGCAAGCGGCCCTGTAATAAGCGAGCGGATATTGAGCATTGCGAGCTGTACCCAATTTCTCTTTGGTCAGGGTACATGCTGCCCAAATCAGCTTGAACCAGGTATCTTCCTGAATATCCTTCGGGTTTGGCTGACAAGCTGCTTTGACATCGTCTGGCGTTCTGAATGTCTCATGTGGTAGCCATGTCACTTGCAGGCGAGGATAGTGCTTGCCATCAACGGTGTAGGGTCTCCTTTGGAGGTGTGAAAAGAATGATTGACCTTGACCCGCTTTCGTAGAGTGTCCGTCGATAAGAACTGAACAATAGGGGAAACGTTTTTACGTAACGTAACGTTTATATCCTTATTATAGCAAAATAAACGTACTACGTCAAACGTTTTCTTTGCTCTTTTACCTCCTTCTCTGTTCATAGATGAGTGGACTGACGTATCCAAGCGTTGAATGGCGACGAAGGCGATTGTAATAAATTTCCAGATAGGTGAAGAGAGCCAGGCGTGCCTCTTCATGAGACTGATAGATGGTGCTCCCCACACATTCCTCTTTGAGTGTTCCAAAGAAACTTTCCATCGCGGCATTGTCCCAACAATTGCCTTTGCGTGACATGCTCACCATCATCCCAGACTGCTCCAGGAGCAGGCGATACGCGCGGCTGGTGTATTGGCAGCCGCGATCGCTATGATGCAGCAGCCCCGCTTTAGGACGACGACGAGCCAGAGCCATGTGAAAAGCATTCTCCACTAACTCTTCATCACAGTGGGCTGACATCGACCATCCCACCACCAACCGCGAATAGAGGTCCAGGACCACCGCAAGGTAAAGCCATCCTTGCACGGTCGGGACATAAGTGATATCGGTCACCCATTTTTTATTGGGTTCTGTTGCTGTAAAATCTCGATCTAAGCGATTAGGAGCCACAGGATGGGAAGCATCTCTCTTGGTGGTCATCACATGACGCCGTTTTCGTTTGGCGCTTATTCCTGCCTCACGCATCAGCCTGGCTACCCGTTTGCGGGAGCATAAGGATCCCCGGTCTTTCAACTCAGCGTGCAGGCGCGGACTTCCATATCTGCTCTGGTGAGAAGTAAATACCTGACGAATCTGGGTGGTGAGCTGAGCATCTTCTCGTTTGCGCTGGCAGATTGGGCGCTTACGCCATGCATAAAAGCCACTTTCTGAAACTTCGAGGACTCGGCACATGACCACAACGGGAAATTCTTGCTTCTGTTGTTCGATAAACTGATATTTCATTTGAATTCCCGTGAGAAGATGCTCACTACTTTTTTTAGTATGTCACGCTCCTGCTGCACTCTCTCCAGCTCGCGTTTGAGGCGACGGTTTTCCTCCTCTAACAGCGTTTGGTGTCCACTGCCTGGAAACGCTTCTTTGCCATGCTCTGCCAATTCCTTGCGCCATTGATGGATAGAGGTGTCGCTAATGCCCAGCTCGCGGGCAACTTGCGTGATCGGCTTCCCACTGGTCTGGGCCAGCCGTACCGCTTCCTCTTTGAACTCTCGTGTATAGACTTTTTGAACCTTTGCCATAGTGATCCCTTTCCTGATTTGATAGAGTATATCTCAGCTTTAGAAACTCTACCAATTCGGGGCAGGGTCACTTAACACATGAGTGATTGTTCAGCAGATCAAATCGCCATCCGGTATGCGAAAAAGACCACCATTCTATACCCACTCTTATTTGAGGTTCGTGTCCAGGTCGAGTTGGGTCATCGTCAACTGGCTTGGTCGATGACGATGCTCCCTGGCCAGATCGTCCCGATCCAACTGCTTGATATCAATCAGCAGATCATCCTCATCGCCGGTGAGAACGAACTGCTGATTGATAGTAGCGGTTTGCAGAGAACAATTCCCATCCAGTTTCAGGAAGAGACTTCAGATCAGACCGAGACGTGGCCTGAAGGAGAGTATCATTGAATTGGCCTGACTTTGGGGTCTGAGGAACAGTGGAACGAAAAACCACGCGAAGCCGAATGTGAGCGTAGCCGAGCAATCATTGCACGTCTGCATAAGGCCAGTAGCAGAAAAAAGGCGACCTAAAATGCCTGTTTTTCTTCTGCTAATGTCGGCAAAAACCTCTAAACTCGATATCTGCTAAGGTTTTTACTGCCTTAACGTACGTTTCCGCTCTGTTGTTCCTCAGAGTCAGATATGGCTTTATCATGTCCTCCCAGGTCTCGCAACAGAGAGCTAGCGCGTTCCTGTGTTTTTTTGGTCTTTGGATGATGCGGACCAAGAACCCTTTCACGAATTGTCAATGCACGATTGTATAAGGATAGTGCCTCGGGTTTGTTGCCTTGAGCTTCCTGAAAGACAGCCAGATCATAAATGACTTCCGCTGTCTCCAGATGCGACTTTCCCTGTCGTTCTTCCCGAATAGAGAGGGCTCGCTGGTAGAGCGGCCCCGCTTGTTCATACTTGCCTTGATCTCGATAGAGGTTAGCCAGCCCATGCAATGAGTAGGCCACATCAGGATGATCCGGGCCATACACCCCTTCCCAAAGGTGCAAGGCTCGCAAGTAGAGTGCCTCTGCCTGGGCATAGTTCCCTTGCTTGTGATAGAATTCAGCCAGTCCATGCAATAGATCTGCTGCATCGGGAGAATCCGGACCATACGCCTTTTCCAGGATCTGCAACGCTCGCTGATAGAGTGACTCCGCCTCTGTATATCGGCCCTGTTCCCTGTAAAGGTTCGCCAGATTGTTGAGCAGAATGGACACATTGGGAGAATCCAGGCCATACGCCTTTTCCAGGATCTGCAACGCTCGCTGGTAGAGTGGCTCCGCTTGGGCGTAGTTTCCCATCTCAGAGGAAATGAGGGCCAGTCCGTTCAGCTGGTCTGCTACGCCTGGAGAATCTGGGCCATAGACCTTTTCCTGGATGTGCAACGCCCGCCGGTAGAGCGGCTCCGCCTCTTTATATCGGCCTTGCCTTCGGTAGGTCATTGCCAAACCACGCAGCGTGTCGGCCACCTCGGGATGGCCTGAGTCAGACTTCCGCTTCTGGATACGCAACGCTCGCCGGTAGAGCGGCTCCGCCTCTTTATATCTGCCCTGCTCCCTGTAGAGGCTGGCCAGGGTATTCAGCAAGGAGACCACGTCAAGGCGCCTATAGCGACGCCTCTGCCAGCGCTCTGACGTGTCTTGAATGTGTAAAGCACGCTGGTAGAGCAGTTCCGCTTGCAAATACTTGTTCTGTTCATAGTAGAAATTGGCCAGTTCGTACAATGGGGAGACAAGAGAGTAATCGTCAGGGCCATGGATCTGCTCCAGGATCTGGAGCGCACGCTGGTAGAGGGGTTCCGCCTCCGTATAGCGCTTTTGCTTGTGATAGAATTCAGCCAAGTTGGTGAGCGGATAGACTATGCGCTGAGGACCCCAGTTGTGATCGCGCTCTTGGATCTGCAGGCGCAATATCAATGATTGTTCCTTGTTTCCCTTTCGCCAATAGAGGTCGCTCAGATCAAGCAATAAGGAGAGTACATCAGGATGATCAGGACCATATGCTTGCTCCAGGATCTGTAATGCTCGTTGATAGAGCGGCTCCGCCTCCTCGTCTTTCTCTTGCCGGAAACAGAGTTTGGCCAGTCTCTGTAGTGGATGAGCCACCTCAAGATGATCTGAGCCATATGCCTGCTCGCGGATGTGCAGAGCGCGTTGGTAAAGTGGCTCCGCTTCCGTATATTTCCTTTCTTGGAAATACAGGTCGGCCAGTCCACACATAGAGGAGGCCTGAGCATGGTGATCCGGGCTTTGTGTTTGTTCCAAAATCTGCAAGGCCTGCAAGTACAGCGACTCTGCTTCCCTATTTCGTTTTCGACTAGATAGGTATGTAGCTGCATTAGAAAGCAAGAGAGCTAACTCTTGAGGAGTATCCTTCCAGGACTGCACATCAGTTGCACATTTCATGATGTGGGGTATCAATCGATCAGAAGCGTGCCACGTTTCTTGTTCTATTTGAGGGAACGCCGCATCAAGAGCGAGAATGAGCCTCTGGACCCAGAGCCTGGACTCCTGCCCCGCCATAGCGTCAAGGATCATCGCCTGCACCTGGCGATGGACAAAAAGCAAGTGATAATTGGGGTCACGCTCCAGGAGGGCGTAGGCATGCAAAGTATCGATTACCTCAGCTAATCGATACGAGTCGGCCAGAGATTCCAGTTCTGGCCCCAGGTATGCAGCTCCCTGCAAGAGCAGCTCTTCGGGAATGGCCTCTGGGGCCAGAACTGCGCAGAGGCGAAGTAGGTCTGCCGCCGCCCGATCATGCTGTTCTACTTGCTGGAAGGACAGAGTCCAGGTAATGATGACCGGCTCAGGGAGGTTAGGAACCCCTCCACCCCCTCGACGACGGAGGACTTGTCGCTGCCGTTGGTACATGAGACGGTACTCCTGCAAACTCATCCCTGTCGCGGCGAGGTACGCTCCTGCCAGATCGAGCGCCAGTGGCAGGCCTTCCATCCTTTGAACCAGTTGGAACGCCAGTGCTCTCTCCTCTAGCCTCGCCTGCTCGAGAGGAGCATCAGGAGCCAGCAATCCGGCTCGACGGAGGAGGAGCAAAGCCCCGTGCTTTGCCGGCAGAGCGCCTACCTCAATACTTTGTACCTCCTGTTGACTATCACTGGCCTGCGTGGTGATGATCACGTGCCCTTGAGATGTATGCAGCAGAGACGAGGGGAGCTGACTCAGATCGTCGAGATTGTCCAGGATCAGCAACCAGCGGTGGTGCGAGCGTAACCAGCTCTTCACAGCGGATACGCTTATGTTCTGATCAGGCTCTCTCCTCTCTGGTGGCTCTAAGAGATCGGCGAGTGCAGCAAGCCCGGAGAAGAGCACTTCAGCATTCGTCGCTGGAACCCAAAGAAACGCCTTATAGTCATGCACATGTTGATATGCGTATTCTATTGCCAGCTGGGTCTTGCCGACGCCCCCAAATCCGCTCATTGCCTGTGGCTGAGAAATAACAACAGGCCGATCAGTATAGAGAGCAGAGGAAAGCGCAGCTAACACGTCTTCGCTCCGCGTAAAGAAGCTATTGCGGGAAAAGGGTATATTCCATGGTTTGGTGGTGACACGATTTGAATTGGTAACCTGGACTTTTTCGCCGCTACTGGCTACAGCGGTTGTGTTTTGATTGGCCAGATCGCTATGAGCGTGTTGGAAATGCTCTCTTTTCTCTACTTGAAGAGAATCTCCATTATCCTGGCTGGGGACACCTATCGTCTCTTGTCTTATTCCGTCCAGGCTCTGAGAAGTAGTGGCAGCAGTACCTTCTTCTTCGCTTAAGGCACTCAAAATGGAAATCAATAAAAGAAGAGATATTAACACTAATGGGATGAGTATGATCTGTCCTAGCAGAGTAAATGTGAGAGGAAACAGAAAAATCTGGAGTAGAAGACAAGCAGTAGCAAGTGTTAAAAAAAATATTGCCGCGCCAACTGAAAATCCTCGATCATCCTTCTCCCCAAAAATTGCATCCGCAACGAACATTATCCCTAGAAAACCTCCACCTGCATAGAGGATTTCTAAGAAACGAGTTATTAACCGAGCAAATAGACTAATGTGTGCAGGTAAGTCAAAAGGGAGAGAAAAGTACAGTACAAATAAGCCGAGTGTCCCAATAATTACAAGCCAGAAAAATAGATCATCGTATGTACCTCCACTGGAGCGAGACGATGTGAGGCTGCTATGGGGAAGGGATGGCGTAAGATCTTGATCATCAGTCACTATACTAGCGCCTCGGATGCTCGGATCAAAATCTGATGGCCACTGGGTTTGCTTGTCGTAATTGGCAAACAGTAAGTGGACCCCGTCCAAGACAGCTGCAGTCAGATCAACCTTGCGCAATTGAGCTTTCTCCAGAGCGGCAGCAGTCAAGTCGGCTCCTCGCAGGTCAACCTCAGATAATTGGGCAGCATTCAAGTTCGCCCCGCGCAATTGAGCTCCGTTCAAATTGACCCTCTGCAAGTTGATCTTGTAGAAATTCGCCCCATTCAGGTTAACCAGCCGCAGGTCTACCCCACTCAAGGTCCTCCCGCTCAGGTCGACCTCGCCTAGCCTGGCTCTGCGCAGTTTCGCTTCCTCCAGGTTGGCCTCAGGCCAGCTAGCTCCACGGAGCTTAGCCCCGGACAGCTTAGCCCCTCTCAAATTAGCCTCACGCAGGTCAGCTCCATCAAGGCAAGCGTGGCTCAAATTGGCTCCGCACAAGTTGGCCTCATGCAGGTCGGCCTTCCGCAGGTCCGCTCTTTCTAAGTTGGCCTCGCGCAGGTCGGCATTCGATAGGTTGGCTCTTTCCAAATTGGCACCTTGCAATTTCAACCGGGAGAGGTTGAGTTCGGAGAGATCTTCGTTCACTAGTTCGACTGCTCTTCCGGTAGCAATATTCGCTTCAACCCTTTGACGCGTGAATACGGCCATAATGACTTCCTCGCATGCTCTAACTGAGACAGGTGCGCAGTATTTGATGGACTTGGCCTTTTAGAGGATTTTTTGGGAATCTGCTTTTATCTCAACAAGCATCTTGTGTTACATGGTCAGAGCGAAATTGGAACAAGTGCGCTGACCAATCTCAAAACAAATTGGGGGTCCGGTTATAGACCCCCAACTTGCCGAAGACGATGTCAGGACCCTGTCATCTAACGTATCAACATCATTTTCACAATGTCAATAACCGTAACGATGATCGAAACCACAGTGAGGATACTGTTGCTGATCACCAGGACACGGTCTAGACGGTCTTCTGTAGAAGCAGATTTCTTCTCTCCTTTGTGCATCTTGGACCCTCCATGAGTAAGAGGACAAAAGTTCTCTTATGGAGGCGCAAGACGCGCTGCTCCCAGCGTAGTGCCAAAAGGCTCATATTGCTTCGCCCCAATGTTCCTCTGACCCCTCTACCTACGCTTTGGTCGCGGAGGGGGCGATCAATAGAAGTATAAATTAATTCAACTTTATTTGCAAGCATTTACTTACTAACGAGATATCTATAAATCATTTGATAGACAAAAATTGTTCATGCTAACTGTGCAAATCACGCCTTCCGATGGGACTCAAGCATGCAATGATTGCTCGGCTATGCTCATATTCGGCTTCATGTGGTTTTTCGTTCCACCGTTCCTCTGACCCCACTTTCAGGCGGACCTGGATTGCCTTGACGGCCTTGCTTTTGCGTGCCAGCAGCTTCCCGCCGCCAGCCTTGCACAGGCAGCACAACCGGTTGGCTCTGCTGGCCGTCTCCAAACAAAAGGGTCCTCAAGGTCATTCCTCACCCTCATCTGATGCCCCTTCGAGTGCATCATCAGGCAATACCTCACGCGCCAGTTCGACAATGTCCGGCTCGGCGGCGCCTTTGCTGAAATCGAAATGCGCATTGGCGGCCTGTGCCAACCCCCAGACCGTCCAGGGAGTTCCTGGCTCGGCAAGTTGATACTGCGTCTGCTCGTTGTCTATTCCTGCTACGACTTGCTCCATCCAGGTTTTGACCTGATTGCGAGAAACTCTTAAGTACTTCTGTTACTGGAACCATAACTTTGCAGTAACTGCAAGGTTATGCCTCCAATTTTATCTGCAATTTTATGCCTCCAAGAAATGGTCATAAAAAATCTTGTAACTACCCAGGTGGGTTGCTGAGGTCTGCTAAAATAGGGCCATGACACAAGAGGAACGCATCGTCCAACTTGAGCAAGAAAATGCGGAGCTGCGAGCGAAGTTAGCAGAGGCGTACCAGCAGATCACCCAGTTGGCAGAACGGTTGCAACGGGTGGAAGGACAGTTGGCCAAAGACAGCCACAACAGCAGCAAACCACCGTCGAGTGATGGCCCGGGACGAAAGCCGCGGAGCCAGCATCAGCGAAGCGAGAAGCCGACGGGAGGGCAACTGGGACATGCTGGACGTACCTTGATGCAGATAGCCAGTCCTGATGAGGTGGTGCGACATCGCCCGATGGCCTGTGTTCACTGCCAGCAGTCGTTGGAGGGCGTCGCCGGGCAGATCAAGGAACGCCGACAAGTGCATGACCTGCCGGAGGTGCGCCTGCTGGTGCGAGAGCACCAAGTGGAGGAAGTGTGTTGCCCAACATGTCAGCAGGTGAGTCGGGGAAGCTTTCCTTTGGGAGTAGAGGCTCCCGTGCAGTATGGGCCGAAGATGCGTGCCTTGGCCGTCTATCTGCATGAGTATCAGTTGGTGCCGCTCGCACGGGTCAGTGAACTTCTCAGTGACCTGTGCGCATGCGATGTGTCAGAGGGAACCCTGCTGATGTGGGGCAAGTTCGCAGCAGAGCGGCTTGCCCCGGTGGTGGCACAGATTGCTGATTGGCTGAGCGCGAGCCCGTTGCAGCATGCTGATGAAACGGGCGTGCGCATCGTAGGCAAACTGCATTGGCTGCATGTCAACAGCACGCGCTGGCTCACGCATCTGGCCTGGCATGCCAAGCGAGGCCGACAAGCGTTGCAAGACATTGGGATCTGGCCGCGTTTTCGTGGGCGCGCCATGCGCGATCGCTGGGCCAGCTATGATCACTACCGCTGCGCGCAGAGCATCTGTGGTGCGCATTTGGTGCGTGATTGCGTCTACGTCTGCGAACAGGAACAGCAGGTCTGGGCGGCTGAGATGGCTGACCTGCTCCTGAGCATGGCAAAGGCGGCAGACGAATGGCGAAAGCTCGGGGCACAAGCCGTGCCCGCT
>WNGR01048944.1_pt1 | contig 10689 bp, 13 predicted proteins | sample 5407581 | NCBI WGS metagenome assembly WNGR01 (sample SAMN13153383, study PRJNA577476) | soil metagenome | isolation source: 80 cm soil or saprolite under Garry oak tree replicate 2 | place: USA:California | collected 2016-06-15 | reverse complement strand
CCTCCACCGTCTTCAGCATCCCTTCAAGGATCAGCTGCAGGCCGAACCCTCCGGCGTCGACCACCCCTGCGTCGCGCAGGATCTGGAGCTGGCTCGGCGTCTTCAACACGGCCGCGCGCGCGCCCGCCGCGGCGGCGGCGATCACGCGCGGTACGTTGGCGTCGGGCGCGCTTGCCGCTGTGGCCGCTGCCCGACCGGCCTCGCGCGCGACGGTGAGGATGGTGCCTTCCGTGGGCTTGTTCACCGCGCGATACGCGGCGTTCGCCGCTTCCTCGAATGCGGCCGCCAGCTCTCCGGGCGTCAGCGAGCTCTTGCCTTCTACGGCGCGGGCGAAACCGCGGAAGATCTGGGACAGGATCACACCCGAGTTACCGCGCGCGCCCATCAGGCTGCCGTGCGAGGCGAGCTTGGCGATCTTGCTCACCTCTGCGGCGTTGGATTCCTTGACGTCTTCCACCGCCGATTGCAGCGTCAGCAGCATGTTGGTGCCGGTGTCGCCGTCTGGCACCGGAAAGACGTTGAGCCGGTTGACCTCTTCGTGGTTGGCAGAGAGCCACGTCAAACTGCCGAGCAACGCCCGCTTGAAGAGCGGACCGTCGACGCCGGTCACCTTGATGGCGGCCACCACTCAGCTGCGTTCTTCGCGAACGCCCTGAACGTTGACGTTGACTTTTGTCACGGGCACATTCACCGAGCGCTCAACTTCGAACTTGACGGTCTCCTGCAAATTGTGCGCGACCTCGGAGATCCGGATCCCGTACTGCACGATCACGTAGACGTCGATCGCGAGCCCGTCCTCGAGCTGGACGACGTCGACGCCCTTGTCGACGTTCTCCCGGCGCAGAAGCTCCGCGAATCCGTCGCGCAGGCCGCGGCCGGCCATTCCGCTGATGCCGTAGCAGCGCATGGCGGCGTGCCCCGCGATGGCCGCCACGGCGGAGGGAAAAACCTCGATCCGGCCCCACTGCCGGGACTGCGTCAACGCGGTGGTCGTCTTCGAGGCCATCTGAGGCCTCATGGTACAATTCGAGTCCGCGCGCAAGCGTTTGTTTGCTGCCGCGCGCTCGTTCATCTCCAGGCAGAAGGTGCTCCATGGCCAAGCAGTGCGCGATTTGCGGCAAGACGCCGCAGTACGGACATCACGTGAGTCACGCCAAGAACCGGGTCAACCGGAGGTTCCTGCCTAACCTCCAGATGGGCCGGGTTACGGTCTCGGGAAAGACCTTTCGGGAGCGCGTCTGCACCCGGTGCCTGAGGACTTACTCGGTCTAGCTAAAACTCAGTCCGTGCATCTCGCCCAGGCGGTCGAGGTCTTTGCGCAAGGCGCTCCAGACCCGGTCCTGCGCCTCCTTGCCCGGCACCACGGTCGTCGGATCGTTGACATCGGCGGCGAGATCAGGCCGCTCTACCATCTCCGCGAACAGCAGGGTCCACGCACGCGGCACAACCTCGTAGATCGCGTAGCCGCCTCCACCCAACGCGAGCCACCGGCCGTCGCAAAGCTCGTGCGCGAGCTCGTGGAAGACCTTCCCGACGTGTGGCCAGATCCGCGTCGTCGCCGCAAGGTGAGCGAGAGGATCCAGGTGATGTGAGTCGCATCCGTCCTGGGTCACAAGCACCGTCGGCTTGAACGCACGCAGGAGCGCCGGCACCACTCGATCAAACCCGTACAGCCACGGCTCATCCCACGCGTAGGGAACGAACGGCAGGTTTGCAGCGGAGCCCTTGCCCTTCCCCACGCCGCTGTCCTGCGGGAACCCCGTCCCCGGGAACAGCCAGTGTCCGCTCTCGTGCAGGCTGATTGTCAGGACGTCCGGATCGCTCTGAAATATCTCCTCCACGCCGTCGCCGTGGTGGACGTCCACGTCGATGTAGGCGACACGGTGTCCCTGCTGCTTGAGCCATGCGCACGCGATCGCGGCGTCGTTATAGGTGCAGAATCCCGACGCCCTTTCCCGGTGCGCGTGATGCAGCCCACCGGAGGGGCTGAAGGCGTGAAGCGCGGCGCCTCCCTGGATCGCCTCGGCGGCGATGAGGGACGCGCCCACAACCAACGAGGTGCCTTCATGAAGCGCGTCGGAGATCGGGTTGTCGGCGGATGCGTAGCCGGCGGCGTCGATGGCTTTGGGGGGCACCTCCCTTCGCTGCCGGGGGTCGCTGAGCCTGCGCACCAGCTCCACATACTCGGCAGAGTGGACCAGCTCGAGCTCGGCGATCGTCGCCGGCCGCGGCGGAAGAAGGTGGGAGTGCTCGATGAGGCCTGTCGACCGGATCAGATCGACAGCGAGCTTGACTCGGATGGGCTGGAGCGGGTGCTCGTCCGACAGCTGGTGCTTCATGAGCGCCTCGCCGTAGACCAGGGCGACCGGGCCCGACACGGCAACTTACGCTAACGGTTCGCATGGATCGAGCAGCACTTTTCGAATCGGTGCCGAACTTTTCGGAGGGCCGCCGTCATGAAGTCATCAAGGCGATCGCGGCCGCCGCCGGTGACGCTTACCTCCTTGACACCGATGTCGATCCGGATCACAACCGTGCCGTCGTCTCGCTGGCGGGCGCCCGGGGCCGCCTCCTCGAGGGTCTGACCGGCGCCATCGGGGAAGCGGTCGAGCGCATCGACCTTCGCGACCACCGCGGCGTCCATCCGCGCGTCGGGGCCGCGGACGTGGTGCCGATCATTCCGCTCGGCTCGACGACGCTCGACGAGTGCCGCGAGCTCGCGCGCGAGGTTGGGCGCCGCGTCTGGTCGGAGCTGCAGGTCCCCGTCTATTACTACGGGCACGGGGAGGATCGGACGCTGGCCGACATCCGGGCGGGCAGAGCGGTTCCGGACCTTGGCGGACCCAAGCTCCACCCCACCGCGGGCGCGGTCTGCGTGGGCGCGCGGCGGATGCTCGTCGCGTTCAACGTGATCCTGTTCGACATCGACATGGTCGGGGCGCGCGCGCTGGCGCGCTCGATCCGCGAATCGTCGGCGGGGCTACGCGGCGTACAGGCGCTGGCCTTTGAGCTCCCCGGCTCGCGGGTGCAGCTGTCCATGAACCTCTTTCGCATCGACGAGACGTCGCCTTCCGACGCGATCGCGGAGCTCGCGCGTCGCGGCGTGGCGATGGGCGCGGAACAGGTCGTCGGGCTGTGCCCGGCGATCGCAGCCAACCCGGCGGCGGACGGCCGCCTGCTGGAGGGGAGGCTCGCGTCGGCGGCCGCCAGTGCGGTCGCGACGACATGCGAGGAGCGAGGCGGCGAAGAGCTCGCTGCGCTCGCACGCGACGTCGAGCTCGACGGATTGCTCGGGGCGGCGGCGCGCGGTCTGCGCGCCGCTGTCAGCTCCGCCTCGGAAGCCGTCTACCGCGCCCGGATCGAGGCCCTCGACGCCCGACTTGTCTAGAAGCTGGCCCGCGAGAATCGGGCCTGGCCTGATTCGGTCGTCGTGTCGAGGGTCACGGTGCACGCTCCGCCGTTGACCTTGATCCGGTAGCCGTTGGCGGCGCCCGAGACACCTGACGAGGTGTAGGTGAGATGCCCGATCGCGTGCATGCTCCTTCCATCCGCGTCGAGGCTGACCGCCCCGCCGGAGACCTCGATCGTAGCCTCGGTCTCACTCGGCCGGTGGAGGTGGACCGTCAGCGCACCGCCGTTGATCTCCACCGGCACGAGCCCCGAAGCAGGGCCGAGCGTGATGTCGTCGCGCCCGGCGCCGGAATTGAGCGTGACCGAGGTGACGTGGACATGAGCCACGTTGATGGTGGTCGTCGTCGCGCCGCTGTTGAGGCGGATCGCCCACGCCACGCCCGGGTTGAGCTGGACGTTTGCCTTGAAATGCGGCGGCCGGAGGATCCCGAAATTGTTGCTCCGCTGGTTGATCCGTACCGTGCCTCGAGAGCTGTCGTGGTTCACGGTGGGCGGGGGGCCCGTGTACTCGAGGTGCGCACGGTACAGATCGGCCCCGACGCCGGTGCTGCCCGACAGCGTCACCGTAGACGCGCCGGCGTCGATCTCGAGGGTTGCCTCGGTGAGATCCCCGGCCGGTGTTGCCGCGTCGAGGGTGTGGGTCGCGGATGGATTCGGGCCGACTGTCACGTAAGCGGCGGCGCCGACTACCGCGATGAGGACGATGAGCGCCGCGGCGACGTCGCCGGCGAGACCGTGGACCGTGCGGCGGATGATGAGCTCGAGGCCGATCACGACCAGGACGACCGGCCACAGGTTGACGAGTTGGTAGAGGCGATCGACCGGTATCTGCCCGGTGTTGACGAGCAGCGCGACGACGCCTCCGAGGATGAGGATCGCGGGCCAGAAGAAGCTGCGGTAGCGGTACGTGTAGCGCATTACCGAGCGCTGATGTTCACTCGGAGCGCGCCGCCCGAGATGGTCACTTCATAGCGATCCGCGGCCGAGTCGTATCCCGGGGAGCGCCAGTCGCGGCTGCCAATCCCGCTGTGGTGAGACCCATCCACGTGGAGGTTGACCGCGCCTCCCGATGCCTCGACCTTAAGCGCGGCCCCCGCGGGTCTGGCGATGTTGACGGTCAGCGCGCCGCCCTCGATGCGCAAGGGCACGATGCCCTTGGGGGCGCCGACGTCCAGCGTCACCTGGCTCGCGCCGGTCCGGCATTCGAAAGCAGTGATCGAGGTGGTAGAGAGGTTGAAGTCGCCGCGGATCGCGCCTGTGCTGCACCTGACCTCCCACGGAATCGCGTCTGAGACCTGCGTGTCGATCCGCAATCGCCGCGCGCCGGCAAACCAATCGAGTCGCTGGCTGATGCGGACGGTGCCCGTTGCACGGTCGAGGTTCACCTCTGGCGCGGTGCCTGCGTGCTCGATGTGGGTTCGGAAGAGCTGGTCGCCGATGTCAGCGGACCGGACCTCGATGCGGCCGCTGCCGACCGCCACCTCGAGCTTCGCCTTCGTCAGACCGTCCCTTGCCTCGGCGCTGTCGACGTCGGCCGACGCGCCGCCCGGCCCCACCCTCGCGACGAGCAGCCAGACACCCAGCGCGATCAGCACGACCGGCCAGATGATGTTCCAGTTGAGGTTGATGTCGAGGTTGCTGAGCAGGAACAGGACGCCGAGGACGACGAGGACGATGCCCCAGAAGATGCTGGGGCTGCGGTTCCACATGGCTCAGCGGCGGCCGCGCCGGAGGATCAGCCAGGCGCCGACCGCGATCAGGACGAGGGGCCAGAAGATGTCCGCACGGAGCCACTCCAACCATCCCAGGTTGCGGGCCAGGAAGTAGAGGCCCGCCAGGATCAGTACCGCAGGCCAAAAGAGTTCGTGGCGCCAGAAGTCTCGCCTCACGCGCGCCAGTGTAGAGGCGAGAGCTAGATCGCCGCGACCACCTCGAACAGGGCGGGGCGCTCTTTGCGGGCGGCGTCGATCAGGTCGGAGCCCGCGACGGTGGTCTGCACAGCGGGCGCACCGAGCAGGTACGCGCGGGTCACGCGCCGCAGGTCATCCGCTGACACCTGCAACAGGCGTTGCTTGAAGAGCTCGCGCGCCTGTCGCGTGAACCCGGTCGCGCGGTTGGTCGCCTCGCGGCGGCCTTTGATGTCCGGCGATTCGAGTGGATCGACGTCTCCGCAGGCGCCGAGAATCGCTTCCTTCAGCGCCTCCGCCTCGATGTCGCCATCGGTGACCCAGCTGATGGCCGCGTCGAAGATATCGTAGGTGCGGACGATGTTCGGGTCTCGATAAGAGCCGAAATAGAACGTCGCGCTGGCAACCCCGGCCTGGGCGTAGGCGCCGTACGCGCCACCTTTCTCCCGCAGCTCGCGGTGCAAATAGGTGTCGCGAAGGTAGTTGGCGAGAACGAGCAGCGCGGGCGAATCTTCGTGCGTGTAGCGCACCGTCTTGAACACGCGGACGTTGAAGGCGACCGGGACTGGCGCCGTGCGGGCCTCGGGTGCCCGCTCCAGCGCGGCCGGCTTGACCGGCTGGCCCATCGCGCCGTCGGCGGCAAGCGATCCGACCAGGCCGGTGAGCAGCTCCTCGTACGGCTGCACCATCGCTTCTTCGCAGGTGACCACGATCCGCAGCGCGCCGCCGCGGAAGAGAAGCTTGCGAATCTCTCCCAGCTGGGCGATGACGTCGCCCAGCGCGTCCTGATCGAGGCGCGCCAGCTTGCGCATCGTGTGCAGCATTCCGATGCCTTGCAGCCTGTCGTTGATCGCTCCCTCCGAGCTGAGCTTGGAGTGCGCGCGCAGCAGTGCGAACTGAAACCCCAGCCCGGCGAGCGAGCTCTCCAGGCGCGTGGCGATCTCGGCGATGATCTCCTTGAGGCGGCGCGGCTCGATTTCCAGTCGCGAGATAAGGTCCGTCAGCAGCTCGATGAACGGCTGCGCGTTGCGGTCCAGAGCGCGGCCCGAGATGACAAAGGATTGGAGGTAGTCGTCGCCCACCGCCAGGGACTGCACCTGCGCTGCGGCTCCGACCCCGCCGGTGACGGACGCGATGCGGCCCGCGATCTCCGCGTAGTCGGCGCCGGCCGCGCCGCTGTGCGTCAGGACGCGGCTGAACAGGGGGAGCAGATCCTTCTGCTCGGCCGACAGCACCGAGAAGTCGCTGCGGACGTCGAGGTAGGTGATTCCATTCGTCGGCTGCGGATAGAACTCGACCTTGGCCTTCTGCACGGCCGCGTCCTGAACCGGGACGTCCTCGAACTGCATCGGGATGTCGCTCAGCTTCTTCGGTCAGCCTCGCCTCGATGGCAGCCAGCCGGTCGAGCTCCGCACGGCCCTTCCGCTCCTCCAGCTCGGTGTCGGGCACGACGGTGAGCAGAGCACGGTAGGGGTTGTCGAGGAGCTCGGCCCGGATGAGGTTCTCGAAGAAGCGTCCTTCGCGGCGTGCCTTCTCCAGGCGTTCGAGGTCGGCGTCGAAATTCAGCGCCGAGAGGGGGTCCCCGCCGTACAGGTACGCGGGCATCGAGGCGAACAGGAGGCGCAGCGCGTAGGGAAAGCCCGCGTTCGAGCGCTCGCGCTTCTCGAACTCGAGGTGGTGGATGGCGGCGTCGACCATGGACTGGTCCACGCCGCGGTCGGCCACTCCTTCGAGGGTGTCGAGCACAACTTTTTGGACATTTGCGGCGTCTTCGGGGGCGATCCCTTTCAGGCCGGCGCCGAAAACCGACTCCTTGAAGTCGTCGTGCAGCCCGCTTCCGTCAGCCAGCGCGCTGCCCAGGCCCGAATCGATCAACGCCTTGCGCAGCGGTGAGCCTGCGTTGGACAGAAGAACCTCGGACAGCACCTTCATGGCAAGGCCGCGGAACGGGTCGGCGCTCGGGACGGTCACCCATGCGAGGAGCGCCTGCGCTTTCTTGGCATCGTCCTCGCCAGGCACCGCGGGGTACGGCTCGACCGCGGAGGCCGGTTTCACTTTTCGGTTGACGTCGGGGATCGAAGAGTCGACCGCGATGCGCCGGAATCGTCCCAGGGCGTTGCGTTCGATGGCCTCCAGGGTTGTCTCGAGCGGCAGGTTGCCGTACGTGTAGAAGCGGGCGTTGCTGGGGTGGTAGTAGCGCGCGTGAAAGCCGCGCAAGTGCTCCCAGGTCAGATTCGGAATGTCCTCGGGATCGCCGCCCGATACGTACGAATAGGGCAAACCGGGAAACAGGGTCTTGCCGACGGCCCGATCGACCGCGGCAGACGGGGTGGCGAGCGCGCCCTTCATCTCGTTGAAGACGACACCCTTGTAGCGAAGGCCGCTCTTGAGGTCCGCCGGGTCTTCGAACTCGAAGCGGATGCCTTCCTGCTTGAAGGAGTCTTCGGAGAGGCGCGGAAAGAACGTCGCGTCCAGGTACACCTGGAGGAGGTTCATGAAGTCCTTGGCGTTGCGAGTGCTGTAGAGGTACATCGTCCAGTCCGAACCCGTCAGCGCGTTCATGAACGTCGACAGCGAGCGGCGCGTCATGCTGAAGAACGGATCGCGGACCGGGAACCGCTGCGAGCCGGCGAGGACCACATGCTCGAGGATGTGGGCGACCCCGGTGGAGTCGCTGGGCGGGGTGGGAAAGAAAACCGCAAAGCCGTTGTTGTCGTCGGGACATTCGATGTGGACGTGGCGCGCGCCGGTCGTTTGATGCTCGAGCTCGAGGTACGCTCCCTCGAGTCGCTCGAGGGGTTCGCGCCGGGTGATGGTGTAGCTGCCGATCGTGTCGACGTTGTCCGCCGCGGTTCTTGCCATGTAAATCGTTGAGTCTAGGATGTGAGTCGTGTTCAGTGAGGCGGAGCTCGAGTTCTTGCGATCGCAGAGGATCGCGCGGTTCGCGACGGTCGGACCGACGGGCTGGCCACACGTTGTGCCGGTGATGTACACGATGAACGACGACGGCTCGCTTGACTTCGACGTCGACGGGGTGAAGCTCCGTAACCTCGCCGCGGAAACGCGCGCGGCGATGGTCGTGGACGCGATGGGTCCGAAGAGGGGCATCGCCATGCAGGGACGCGTGGAGCTGATCGCCCCGGAACGGGCGCGCCTGAACCCAACCCACAAGTTCACCTGGGGAATTTGATTCGAAAGGCAGCAGCCGGCCTTGCCTTGTGCGTGGCCATCGGCGCGTGCAGCTCCACCCCATCTGGCGTTGCGTCTCCGTCGCCTGGCTCGACCACCCCAGGCGCTTCGCCGTCCATTTCCACGGAGTGGGCCGAATACCACCGCGACGCTGGTAGGTCGGGGGCCGGTGCGGCTGAGCCGGCTGTGCATTCGCCGCAAGTCGCCTGGACATTCGCTGTGGACGCGGCGGTCTACGCGTCGCCGCTGATCGTCGGCGGGCACGCCATCGTCGCGACCGAGAACAACACGGTTTACGCGCTCGACCTGTTTACGGGCTCAAAGGTGTGGGAACGGCACCTCGGCGACCCCGTGGTGGCCGCGACGCTACCGTGCGGCAACATCTCCCCGATCACCGGGATCACCGGCACGCCCGCCGCGGATCCGGCCTCGCGGCGCATGTACGTCGTCGCGTTTTTGAAGGGTTACCACCACGTCCTGTACGCGCTGAGCCTGATCGATGGTTCGGTGGCCTGGCAGCAGGAGATCGATCCGGCGGGTTCGACGCCACAGGTGCAGCAGCTGCGTGGCGCGCTGGCGATAGGGTCTGGCTTCGTCTATGTTCCGTTCGGCGGGTTGTTCGGCGACTGCGGCGCATATCGGGGATACGTCGTGGCGGTGCCGCTGGGCGGCGGGCAGGCGCGTGTGTTCGCGGTGCCTGCCGGGCGCGGCGCGAGCATCTGGGCGCCGCAAGGCGCGAGCATCGGCTCGGACGGAAGCGTGTACGTGGTTACGGGGAACGCCTTCGGATCCGGCTTTGGATACAGCGATTCGGTGCTTCAGCTGTCGCCCGACCTGCGGTCGGTGAGGTCCTACTTCGCGCCCGCCAACTGGCCCGCCCTGAACGCCGGCGACGTCGACCTGGGATCGACCGGCGTGGCGTTGATTCCCTCAATCGACCGGGCCTTCGTGATCGGCAAGGAGGGAGTCGGGTACTTGCTGCGGATGGGCGCGCTCGGCGGAGTCGCCGGCCAGGTGGCGAGTCGGAAGGTCTGCAGCGGCGCCTGGGGCGGTACGGCATGGCTCGCATCGATGGTTTTCGTGCCCTGCAGCGACGGGCTTTACGCGGTGTCGGTCAGCGCGAGCTCGATGCAGGTCGCATGGCACGTCGGCCGCCCGACCCTGGCGCCGCCGGTGACCGCGGCGGGCGCGCTGTGGGCGATCGACGCCTCGACCGGCACGCTTTACGCGTTCGAGCCGGCGACAGGAAAGAGCGTCTTCAGCACGAGCATTGGAGCGGCGAACCGCTACAGCACGCCGGCGGCCACCGAGGGGTTTTTGGTCGTGCCCGCCGGGCAGAAGGTCGTCGCGATCTCCGTCGCGAGCTAGCCCTGGATTTCCCTCAGCGCGTTCGCCATCTCGATCGCGACCTGAGCGGCGTCGGCACCCTTGTTGTTCTTGAGCCCTGAACGGGCGAGGGCCTGGTCGCGGTCCTCGGTGGTCAGGACGCCGAAGGCGATGGGAACACCCGTGTCGAGCTGGACCTGCATCAGGCCGGCGGCCGTTTGCATCGCCACGACCTCGAACTGGAAGGTCTCGCCTCGGATGACGCAGCCGAGGCAGACGATAGCGTCGTGTCCGCCCTTCTCCGCCAGGGCGAGGGCGGTGACGGGAAGCTCGAGCGGTCCGGGCACCCAGAAGACGTCGGGATCCTGAACGCCGTGGCGCTGCAGCGCCTCCTGGGCGCCCCGGAGAAGTCGCTTGGTGACGTCGTCATTGGAGCGCGCGACCACGATCGCGAGTTGCAGGTCGGCCCCGTCGAGGTCGGGGGTCGTGCCTAGCTCAGCCACGCGTTGAATTACAGCAGGTGAGCGTGGCCCAGGGGGGTGCGGCTCAGCAATTGCACAACCGAATTAGGTCTACGAGATTCTCCAGTTTGCTTTCATGCGCTGGATCCGAATTTCTTGTTGGCGTTGGCTTGTCTCCATCCTCAGTGATCTGAAGAGTGAGTTATAGGTGAACAAGCCCTCGGGCTATTAGTACCGGTCAGCTCAAAGAATTGCTTCTCTTACACCTCCGGCCTATCAACCTGGTTGTCTACCAGGGCCCTTACCCGGTTAACCCGGTGGGAGACCTTATCTTGGAGTTGGCTTCGCACTTAGATGCTTTCAGCGCTTATCCAAACCGGCCATGGCTACCCGGC
>WNGR01021134.1_pt1 | contig 10690 bp, 10 predicted proteins | sample 5407581 | NCBI WGS metagenome assembly WNGR01 (sample SAMN13153383, study PRJNA577476) | soil metagenome | isolation source: 80 cm soil or saprolite under Garry oak tree replicate 2 | place: USA:California | collected 2016-06-15 | reverse complement strand
GCATATCCGGTCAGGCCGAACACGGCCCCGGCCCAGGCGGCGGCGGCGGACTTGGCGACCAGGACCCGGTTCCGGTGCGGCGTGGCGAGGTAGGTCAGCGTGGCGGTGGAATGACGGAACTCGCCGCTGGAGAAGGTCGCCCCGAAGACCGCGGCGAGCAGCAGGGCCCATACGCCGACGGTGATCTGCGTAGCGAGACCGGACGCGGTGTCAAGGGCCGCCCCGCGGGTCGCGTTCAGCACGGCAAACAGCGCGGTGAGCCCGGCGGCAGTGGCCAGCAGGCCGTAGCCCATCCGGGTGGTGCGGAGCTTTAGCAGTTCGACGCGGATCAGCCGGGTCATCGGGACGCCTCCTGAGCTGGCCGGACGGGCCGGTTCGCGGTGGCGGATGGCCCGGACTGGCCGGGCGGTTCGCCGGTGAGCCTGAGGAAGACGTCCTCCAGCCCGGCGGCCTGGGTCACGGACTCGATGAGCGGGATGGAGCGCTCCGCCGCGAGGGCGGCGACGCGCTCCGGGGTCGAGCAGGTGATCTCAAGCCGGTCCGGGGGCACCAGCCGCGCCGTGGCCCCATCCGCGGCCACGGCGGCCCTGAGCAGTTCCGCGCTGGGGGTGCGGACCCGCACGACCTGCTGCGCGCCCGCGGTCAGCTCGGCCAGCGACGAGGCGACGACGAGGCGCCCGTGGTCGAGGATCACCACGGAATCGACCGTCTGGGCGACCTCGGCAAGCAGATGGCTGGAGACCAGGACCGCGGCGCCCTCGGTGGCCAGGCCGCGCAGCAGGTCACGCAGCCAGCGCACCCCCTCCGGATCCAGGCCGTTGGCCGGCTCGTCCAGGATCAGCACGTCCGGGTCGGTGAGCAGCGCGGTAGCCAGGGCCAGGCGCTGGCGCATGCCGAGGGAGAACTCGCTGACCCGGCGGCCGGCATCATCGGTGAGCCCGGCAAGATCGAGCACGTCGTCGATCCTTGCCGGGTCCGCCTGCCCCGCCAGCGCCTGCACCAGCAGGTGGTTGCGGGCCGTCCGGCCGGGATGGCAGCTGGACGCTTCCAGGACCGCGCCGAGAGCGTGCAGCGGTTCCGTCAAGTCCCGGTACGGCTGCCCGTTGATGGTCGCGGTGCCTTCGTCCGGCCGGACCAGGCCGAGCAGCATCCGCAGCGTGGTCGTCTTCCCGGCCCCGTTCGGGCCAAGGAAACCGGCCACCGTGCCGCGCTCGACCTCGAAGCTCAGCTGATCGACCGCGAGCACCGGGCCGAATCGCTTGGTCAACCCGCGTACCTCGATCGCTGGCATGACCTCTCCTCTCCTGCCGCCCGCACCTCATGCGGGCCCTTCGGCCGACATGTCGGACCGATTGCGGCCTCCAGCGTGCCCAGCCGGGCATCCCGATGTCGTCAGCCGCGCGGCGCGTCTCGGGTCGTCTGCGGCGGTAGCGCGCGGCGCGCAGCATGCGCCATCGGAGGTATCACGGCGCGCTCAGATGCCGCCAGGGAGCCGATGCCTCCTCGCCTGCGGGCGCGTACCGTCGGGGACAGGATGAGCGAACCTGACCTGCCAGTACGCCGACCGCATGGACCCGGGACCCGGCCGGCGCCGGGAGCCCGCCCGCGGGCCGGCGCCGCATGGCCCGGCACCGCGCGGCACTGGGCGGCCGATGCCGTGCTGGCGGCAGCGGTGACAGCCGTCGCCGTCGGCGGCTCGCACGCGGCCGGGTCCTGGAGCCACCGCCATGCCGCACCAGGGATCTTGGCCTACGTCCTGCTCGCCGTGGGCGGAACGGCGCTGATGGCCCGGCGCCGCTACCCGGTTGGCGTTCTGGCGATCACCCTCGTGACGGCGCTCTGGGCGGGATCGCTGGGCGCACGCCTGGTCTGGTTCGCGCTGATCGCGGCCTTCTTCACCGCGGTGCTGGCTAGGCGGCGGGCGGCCGCGATCGCCTCCCTGGTCATCGGCTACGTCGTGTCCGTGTGGCCGCCCTGGCTGATCGGCCAGTCCGGCCACGCCTCTGTCGCGTTCGCGATCGGGCTGGCGACCGGGCTCATGTTCCTGCTGAGCGTCGCCGAGCTGATCAGGATCCGGAGCCAGCGTGCGGCCGCACTCGACCGGAGCCGGGCAGCGGAGCTCCGCCGGCGGGCCAGCGAGGAGCGCATGCGGATGGCACGGGACCTGCATGACGTGGTGGCGCATAACATCTCGGTCATCAACGTCCAGGCGAACACCGCGCTGCACCTGATGGACCGCCAGCCGGACCGCGCCCGCTCGGCCCTGGCCACCATCAACGACGTGAGCAAGCAGGCGCTGGTCGAGCTCCGCTCGGTGCTCGGGGTGCTGCGGGATGTGGACGAAGCCGCACCCCGGGCGCCGGCCCCCGGGCTGGCCCGGCTTGGCGACCTAGTGGACAACGCGGCAGCCGCCGGCCTCGCCGTCCGCATCGAGGAGGAAGGCCAGCGGGTCCCGCTGCCTGCGGACGTCGACCTCGCCGCCTACCGGATCGTCCAGGAGGCTCTCACCAACAGCGCCCGCCACTCCGGAAGCGCGAACGCCACGGTCCGGCTCAGATACGGCGACAGCGCCCTTCAGGTCGAGGTGGACGACGACGGTGTGCCCCGGCCGCCGGGCAGGCCTCTCGCTCAGGCAGGCGGCCCGGGCCGTGGCCCGGGCAACGGGATAGCCGGGATGACCGAGCGGGCAACCGCGCTCGGCGGAACGCTGCGGGCGGGTCCCCAGTCGGAGGGCGGTTTCGGCGTCCGGGCCTGGCTGCCGCTGCCCGGGAGCGACCGGTGATCCGGGTCGCGCTGGCCGACGACCAGGAACTGGTCCGGGCCGGGTTCGCCGCGCTGCTCGATGCCGAGGACGACATCGAGGTGGTCGCGGAGGCCGCCGACGGCGAGCAGGCCGTGCGCATGGCCGCGCGGTGCGCACCGGACGTGCTGCTGATGGACATCCGCATGCCGGGGCTCGATGGCATCGAGGCGACCCGGCGGATCGCCGCGAGCACGGGCCTCGGCTCGGTCCACGTCGTCATCCTGACCACCTTCGAGCTGGACGAGTACGTCTTCGAGGGGCTGCGGGCCGGCGCCGCCGGGTTCCTGGTCAAGGACACCGACGCCGCGGAGCTGATCCGGGCCGTGCGAGTGGTGGCCGGCGGGGAGGCGCTGCTGTCCCCGACGGTCACCAGGCGGCTCATCGCCGAGTTCGCGCTGCGCACGAGGCAGGCACGCCGCCTGCCCGGGCTGGACGAGCTGACTCCGCGGGAGCGCGAGGTGGCTGCCCTGATCGCCTCGGGCCTGTCCAACGACGAGATCTCCCGGAAGATCTACGTGAGCGCGTCAACGGTGAAGACGCACGCCGCCCGGGCGATGACCAAGCTCGGGGCCAGAGACCGGGCCCAGCTGGTCGTCTTCGCCTACCAGGCGGGCCTGGTCCGGCCCGGCTGGGCGGACTGACCGGAGCCGGCCAGGCCGGGAGGTGACGTCCGCCGGTAGCGTGCGGCTATGACGATCGAGCGGCGCCCGCTGGGGCGGACCGGAGCGGACGTGACCATCCTCGGATACGGGGCCATGGAACTGCGGGGCCGGCCGCACGGGCCCGCGATTGCTGACGAGGAGGCGGGGCGGCTGCTCAACGCGGTGCTCGACGGCGGCATCAACCTGATAGACACCTCGATCGACTACGGCCGCAGCGAGGAACTCATCGGGCGGTATGTCGGCCATCGCCGCGATGAGTACTTCCTGGCGTCAAAATGCGGATGCCCGCTCGGCGATCCGCCGCCCGGTGCGACGCCGCCGTTCCCGCACGACTACAGTCCCGGCAACATCCGGGCGGGGATCGAGCACAGCCTGCGCAGGCTCGGCACGGACCGGCTCGACCTGGTCCAGGTGCACATGTCGCCCAGCCGAGCCCAGCTGCAGGCGGACGGGACCGTCGAGACGCTGCTGTCCCTGCGCGCGGAGGGAAAGGCCCGCTTCATCGGGATGTCAGGAACCCTTCCGCACCTCCCGGACCACATTGCCTCGGGAGTCTTCGATGTGTTCCAGATTCCCTACTCGGCGGTCCAGCGGGAGCACGAGGATCTCATTACCGCAGCGGCAGCGGCGGGCGCAGGCACGCTGATCCGGGGTGTGTCCCGGCTGGAGTTCGTGCTGCGCTTCACGCTCAGCCACCCGGACCTGTCGAGCACCATCGTCGGCACGTCCAAGGTCGATCACCTCCGCTCCAACCTGGCCATCGCCGCGAAGGGCCCGCTGCCGGCGGCACTCTACGAAAGAGCCGGAAAGCGCCTGGCGGCAGCGGGCCGGTAGCTCATGACGCGGACTGCGCGGCGGGCGCTGGGGCAGGATGGGCTGGGTGACCAATGGCGACCTTGTGCGAGCTGCGACCGGGGAACTGTACTCGGCTGACCCGGATCACTTCATTGACCGCCGCGGCGCCCTGGCGGCCGAGGCGCGCGCGGCGGGCGACGCCGCGGCGGCGAAGCAGATCGGCGCATTGCGGAAGCCGACCAGGTCCGCCTGGGTGCTGAACCAGCTAGTCCGCGCCGAGCCCGGCGCGACCAGCCGGCTTGACCTGCTCGGAGACGAGCTTCGGGGCGCGCAGCGGGCCCTGGACGGCGCCGGCATCCGGGAGCTTTCCGTGCGGCGGCGGCAGCTGATCGGCGCGCTGGCCCGGCAGGCGTTCGCGGCTTGCGGCCTGCAATCGCCGCCCGCTGCGCTGCGGGATGAGGTGACCGCGACCCTCGGCGCGGCCATGGCCGACCCGGAGGTCGCCGAGCAATTGCGCGCGGGAACCCTGCACCGGCCGGCTCGCCGGGATGGCTTTGGCCCCGACGACGCACCGGCGCTGACTCTCGTGCCGTCAGCCACCGAGAAGCGCGGCAGCACCGAGAAGCGCGGCAGCACCGAGAAGCGCGGCAGCACCGAGAAGCGCGGCAAGCCGGCCACGCGGCGCCCGCCCGCCGGGCCGGCCGGCTCGGCGGACAGACCACACCCGGCGCAGGCGGCTAAGCCGCCTGCCAGGCGTCCCGCCGCGCCTGCGGTGAAGGCCGCCGATCTGGCTGCCGCCAGGGAAGAGGCGGCCCGGCAGCGTCGTCGCCAGGCCATCACCGCGGCTGAGCTTTCTGCGGCCGAGGCTGACCAGGCCGCCGACCGGGCCGACCGGACGGAGCAGGAGCAGGAGCGCGCCGTCCAGCTGCTGGAAGAGCAACTCGCCGATGCGCGCCGCGACCTGGCCGATGCGCGACTCCGGGCCCGGCGAGCCAGAACCATGCAGCGTCAGGCTCGCCAGGCGCTCGGCCGCCTGCGGGACTAGCCGTCTCGGGTCGCCGTGCGCCGGCCAGACGGGCGCACGGCGACGGACCCGGGCGGCCCCGCCCGTTCGCCCGCCCGCCCGTTCGCCCGCCCGCCCGTTCGCCCGGGGGCCGCTGCTGGCCGCTAGCGGAGGTGGCTGTGGCGCCGGTGGCCATGGCGCAGCCAGAGGAACGCCAGGAGGCCGATCAGCAGCCATGGGAGGAGGTGGTATGACCAGGCCAGGGTCGGCCCGGCGGTGACGATGATCGCTATCACGAGAAGCGGGGCGAGCAGGCGGTGCCGCCGCCCTGGCCGCTCACGCGGCGCCGCTTCGGCTGTGCCGGTGCCCGGCAGGTCGGCGGTCAGGCCGCTCAGGTCCGCCTGGGTGGTGGCTCTCATCGCCTGATCGAGGCGCTCATCGAATTCGGCCTGGCTGAGCCGCCCTTCGCCGTAGTGCCTGGACAGCTGATCGGCAACCTCGGCGCGCTCGGCGTCGGAGACCCGCAAGCCGGGATTGGCGTAGCTGGCGCGGCGGGCTGAGCCGCCCGCCGCTGGCCTGGACCGCTTTGACATGGTGACGACCTTTCTGGTCAGCGGGACCGGGCCTGCCAGGACTGGACGAACTCGGTCGCGACGGACTGCTCGGCGCCCTCTTCGGGCATCAGCAGCCAGCCGGCCAGGTAGATGGGCACGCCCGCGCCGCCCAGCACGGTCAGCACGGCGAGGACGATCCGCACGATGGTGACGTCCACGTCGAGGTAACGGGCGATGCCGGCGGCGACTCCGGCGAGCATCCGGCCCTGCACGGGGCGGCACAGCGGCCGCGGCCCGACATGAGCGCTGGCTTCCTGATTCGTAGTGGTGTGGCTGCTGGCTGCTGGATCTGTGCTGGCTGCTGGATCTGTGCTGGCTGCTGGTTCTGTGCTGGCTGCTTGATCTGTGGTGGTTGCGTTCATGACTCCAGCTTGCTGGCGCCGGCCGTGCCGGTCGATCGGGAAGACCCCGGACCGGACCCTGATACCGGGCCGGCCGGGTCAGGGTTTGCCCGGATAGCCGGGCGGGCGTTCTGGCGAGATGATGGGCACGTGGCAGAGCGAACCGGCTTGGCGTTGACCTGGCGCCCGGACCGCCCGCAGGGCGGCTCCTGGGCACGCAGGCAAGGCAACGACGATGTGCGGCCACCGGAAAGGTGGCTGGGTCACGGCCGTCTCTGGCGCCATGGCCGCGGCCCGCGGATGCGGCATCCGAGGGGCAGCGGGCCGTTGCGCCGCGGCCGGGATGACCGGCTGGCCGGCGGGGTGGCGGCCGGGCTCGCCGCGCGGACGGGCCTCGACGTTACCGTGGTGCGGACGGTGTTCGTGCTGGCCGCTCTGGCGGGCGGTTTCGGCGTGGCGGCCTATGTCGTGGCCTGGCTGCTGGTGCCGGCGGCGGGCCGGCAGCGGAGCATCGCGAGCAAGGCGATGACCGACCGGCCGGGCATCGCGCTCGCCGCCGGAATCGGATCGCTGCTCGCCGTCGTCCTGCTCATTGCCTCCGCGCTCGGCGCTGGCTGGCTCGGGTCGCTGGCCTGGCCGCTGATGATCAGCGCGGCCGGCATCGTGCTGATCTGGCGAAACGCCCCGGCGGATGAGCAAGCGACAATGCGGCGGCTGGCCGAGCCGCTGCTGGGCCTGGCCGAGGGCAATAAGCGATCCCGGATCGCGGCACGCATGTTCATCGCCACCCTGCTGATGGGCGTCGGCCTGCTCATCTTGCTGTCCGGGCCCGCGAGCCGCGCGGTGCTGCGTCCGCTGGGCGGGGTGGCCCTGGTCATGGCCGCGATCGTGGTGATGCTCGGCCCATGGTGGCTGCGTATCGCCCGCGACCTCGTATTCGAGCGCCAGGCTCGGGTCCGGGCGGAGGAACGCGCCGACATGGCCGCCCGGGTGCACGACTCGGTCCTGCAGACGCTTGCCCTGATCCAGCGCCGCGCGAGCGAGCCCCAGCAGGTCATCCAGCTGGCCCGGGCCCAGGAACGCGAGCTGCGGTCCTGGCTGTTCGGCGGCCGGGCACCTGGCTCGATGGACGAGCGGGGCCTGACGCTGGCCGCCGGAGTGCGGCTCATCCAGCAGGAGGTGGAGGCTCAGCACGGGGTAGCCGTCGAGGCCGTCACCGTCGGGGACTGCGATCTCGATGATGATCTGGGCGCGCTGCTGGCGGCCGCGCGGGAGGCGACGGTCAATGCGGTGAAGTGGTCCGGCGCCGAGGTCGTCTCGATCTTCGCCGAGGTCGAGCCGGCCGAGGTGTCGGTGTTCGTGCGGGATCGCGGCCGGGGATTCGACCCCGCGGCGGTGCCCGGTGACAGGAAGGGGCTGGCCGAGTCCGTGCACGCCAGGATGGCCCGCCGGGGCGGTTCCTCGGCTGTCCGCAGCGTCCGGGGCGAGGGCACCGAGGTATCCCTGACGATGCCGCGCTCCGCGGGCACTCGCCAGCCAAGCCGGACGTGACCATGCCAGCCGCGGGCGCCACTGGGGGCGGCAGGCCGCGGGTCTTCTTCGTTGACGATCATGGCCTGTTCCGTACCGGGGTCCGGTCCGAACTTGGCGACCAGGTCGAGGTCGTGGGCGAGGCGGACGACGTCGAGCCGGCCATTGCCCTGATCGCGGAGTGCGTACCCGATGTCGTGCTGCTTGACGTCCATCTGCCCGGCGGCGGCGGGCAGGCCGTGGTCACGGCGATCAAGAACACGCACCCGCAGGTGCGATTTCTCGCGCTCTCTGCCTCGGATGCTCCCGAGGACGTGATCGCCACCATCCGCGCGGGCGCGCGCGGCTACGTGACGAAGACGATCTCCGGGCCTGGGCTGGTGGACGCGGTGCGCCGGGTTGCGGCCGGCGACGCGGTGTTCTCGCCCATGCTGGCCGGATTCGTGCTGGACGCCTTCGCCGCCCTGCCGCCGGAAAGCGCGGACCGGCCGGCCTTCGATCCCGAGCTTGACCAGCTGACCCCGCGCGAGCGGGAGGTATTGCGCCTGATCGCCCGCGGTTATACCTACAAGGAGATCGCGCGGGAACTGTACCTCTCCGTCAAGACGGTCGAGAGTCACGTCTCCTCGGTGCTGCGCAAGCTGCAGCTGTCTACCCGCCACCAGCTGACCAGGTGGGCCACCGAGCGGCGGCTGAACTAGCTACCGGCCGGCGGCCTGCCTTCCTCGATCGTCATCTCCGAGACGAATATTGACCGAGCCAACGGCTTCGCGGTGCACGACCCCCGGCCGCGCCCTTCGCGAAGGTGGTGAATCCCGGGAGCGCACCCCTTGCCGGGTGAGCGATCGCGAGATCCATCACCACCAGTTGGCCGCCTGGCTCAGGCGCTGGGGCGCGCCGCCGCGGCGAGTCCGGCCCGGCGGAGCTGCTGCAGCGTCCAGCCCCGGCCCGCCGGGTCGAGCCGGCGCGTCACGGACGTGAAGATCTCGGCGGCCCGCCGGTAGGACATCCGTGCCCGGCCGGTGACCGGGCAGACATCGGCGGGCAGCGCGCCGGGCGGCGCCCGCCGGCCGGTCAGGAAGACCGGCCCGGACCGGCGGCCGGCCAGCAGCCAGCTGAGCAGCTGGCTGGTGCCGGGCTGCCAGCGGAACCAGCCGTCCGGAGCCGCGGGCCGCCAGGCCCGCGCCCGGTGGCCGCGCGGGTCCAGCTGCCCCGCGTCCAGCCGCAGGATGTCGTCGGCGTGCCCGGCCGTGTCGTACAGGACCCGCCAGAACGCGTGCTCGCGCAGGCTGGCGCCGGCTCCGAACAGATCGCTGACCTGATCGCAAGTGAGGGCAGGCAGCGGCGCGGCCGAGCCGGCCACGTGCCGGATGCCCTCGGTCGGATCCGCGCTGATCCACCCCCGGTCCAGCCACCAGCAGGCCGCGCTGCGCAGCGCGGACAGCTCCCGGTTGACGGTGCGGACGTCCGCCGCCAGGGCGCGGTCCGCGGCAGCGGCCGCCAGCCTCGCCCCGGTTTCCGCGCGGTCGAGCAGCGCGAGCGGCACGACCGGCGGTACCGCACGCCGTCGGCTGGCTCCCCGCGGCGGCTGCCTGCCCACCAGCGGCCAGGCCCAGCTCGTGAGCGAGATGCGGTAGACCCGGCGCGAAGCCGGGCCGAGGGAGGCACTGGCGAGGAAGTGGTCGACCGCGACCGCGTACTCGACCGGGGCCGGCCCGGGCGGGCAGGCCCGCACCGCCGGCGAGCTCGGCCGCACCGTCGGCGAGCCCGGCCGCGCCGTCGGCGAGTTCGGCCGCATGGGCGTACTCCTTCCGGTGCTACGGCCCGGCGCAGGCCGCCGCAGTAAATGCCGGCCTGCGTATGCCGCGCGCTTCCGCTGTCGTCGGCATCATAACGCATTGCCGCGACTGCATTTACTGCGGAAAGGTCTCCGGTAGCGGCGCCCGACCGAAGTTCTCGGCAAATTATCGAGCCACTATATTGCGTGGCATAAAGCATGCTGGCATGGTAATCACCGTGCGCAATCGGTCCAGCCTGCTAAGGCGCAGTCGCAGTAAATCTCCTGGTAGATACTCCAGGATAGCCGCAGCAGACGGAGCTAGAAGACCCCGTAAATGGCGTTCGAGATTTTTCTTTAATTCGGCAGCGGTGTTGCGGGAGCGGAATTTCCGCAGGTTCTATGCCGGCTATGTGACATCATTGTTCGGCACGTCAATGTCCACGGTAGCGCTGGCGTTCGCGGTCCTTGACGGCGGCGGGAGCGCGGCAGATCTCGGCTATGTCTTCGCCGCCGGGGTAGTGCCCCAGGTCGCGTTCATGCTCGGCGGGGGAGTGGTCGCCGACCGCATCGGCCGCCGGCCGGTCATGCTGGCAGCGGACCTGCTCCGGTTCGCGGTGCAGGCGACGCTCGCGGTCGCGCTGCTCACCTCGGCGCCGCCGATCTGGCTGTTCGCGGCGCTGGAGGGCCTGCTCGGCACCGGCGAGGCGTTCTTCACCCCGGCGCTGACCGCGCTCACGCCGGACATCGCGCCGCCCGCCCGGCTGAGCGACGCGAACGCGCTGCTCGGCGTGGCCCAGTCGGCGGCCCGGGTGACCGGGCCCGCGGCAGCTGGGATCCTGGTCGCCGTCACGATGCCCGGCGTGGTCATCGCGCTGGACGCCGCCAGCTACGGCGCGAGCGTGCTCGCCCTGGGCCTGCTGCGGCTGCCGGCCGCCGCGCCGCGCCGCGGCTCGCCGCTGCGCGACCTGGCCGACGGGTGGGCGCAGTTCAGGTCCCGGACCTGGCTGTGGGTCACCACGCTGCAGTTCGCCTTGTTCAACCTGTTCACCTGGGCCCCGTTCCTGCTGCTCGGGCCGGTGCTGGCGAAGGATTACCTCGGCGGCGCGCGGGCGTGGGGCACGATCGCGGCGGCCATCGCGGCCGGATCCATCGTGGCGGGCGC
>WNGR01017778.1_pt1 | contig 10690 bp, 19 predicted proteins | sample 5407581 | NCBI WGS metagenome assembly WNGR01 (sample SAMN13153383, study PRJNA577476) | soil metagenome | isolation source: 80 cm soil or saprolite under Garry oak tree replicate 2 | place: USA:California | collected 2016-06-15 | reverse complement strand
CCGGCCGCCCCAGAATAACACAGCTTTCCCCCCTCCTTTCCCCGTTCTCGCTATGTCTCACAACGCTTCTACCGGACTAGCCGCTATGCCCGCGGCCCGGTCTCAACGGGCGCCCCGCTTCTCGGGCCAGGACGACGAGATCCTGTCCGAATTCCTGCGCGAATATGAAGATCTCTCCGACGACGATGGGTTGACGCAGAAACAGAAAGTGGAGACCATCTTACGCTACGTACCTCGTTCCTTACGAAACCTTTGGATGACTCTGCAATGATTATCGCGCTGCGGATTGGCGCCACTTTCGGGCCCAGCTCGAAGGGTTCTATCCCGACATCGCTGCGAGTACCCGATGCGCGTCATGGTCGTTGTCGAGCTTTCAGCGGAGTATCGCATTCGCGACGAGAGCGACGTCTTGAAGTATTACTGGAACTTCCTCACCATCGCCCTCCCTCTCCTCGAGGACAATAAGCTCACTGACAACGACTTCAATGCAGAATTCTTCAAGGGCTTCCACCTAGACGGCCAAGATATCCTTGCCGACCAAGTCTTCAATATGATTCCGCGTCACCCAACGAACCAGCCATTCGACATCCAGGACGTCCTCTCGGCTGCGTGCAATACTTCGCCAGCGATCGATTCACAAGACGGGTCCGAAAGAACCTCCACGGCCGCTCGAGGACCCGTCGGGGAGACCCCGAGAGGCCTATTCAACGGCTGTTCGGCGACAAACGCGCACTCAAGCGCTCGGAACCTGACGATGACTCAGATTCCGAGCAGGAGGAAGACGACTCTCCCGCTCCAGAATGCCCGACCTACGAGACTCGGAGCATCCGTTTCAAGGAATCAAGCTCGGCCCAGTCCAAGAACGAAGATGTCCCCATGGCGCTGGCCATGAAGCTGAAGAGCCTTTCCGTCCATGAACCCTCCTACCTCGTTCTCTACTCGCAGTGTCAGGAGCGCCTCCCCAACGTCGCACAGCACCGACGATGACTGGAAATCTGGCAGGCAAGTTCTTTGCTGTCAACGAAAATAAGAACCCGAGGCCGCGGAGCAGCCAAGGAAAAGGGGGTTACGAAGTAACAAAGCCAGACAAGGCGAGTGCCCTTCACAAGACTTAAAAAGCTGTTCCATGGTCACAATTAGGAGTCGAGTGGACCCAGGAGCTCGCTTCCCATTGTTCCAGACATTTTCCGTGGACTATGGTCACAATGAGAGAACTCTAATTCACAGTTCACCAGGTATCCTCTCTGGGGGTTTCCTTGTTTATCACAACCGTAGGAATACCGTACTACCAGGTATTGAAATCGTTATCTTGAGTGACCTAGAGACACTTCGAGGCTGAGATAGTAACCAAGGTCAGCGTCTTTGCCTCGCTACAAGACCGTGACATCACGAATGCCCGTATCACAGCCTGAGTGATACGCTACGTCGATGATCGATGAACACTCATCGCGTTTAGATCTAACACATGCCAATTCTGGAAACCGTTGTTACTTTATTGGGCACACTGAGGCTACCACTGGCAAACACAGTGCGGCTTCGTTCGAAAAATCCCTGACAGCGACTCTATCATAGTCGCTACCGCCCGAATTCAAGGCCAGGTATATCAGCCGCAGAATCGAGGATTTTACGTCGCTTTCGACAATCCTCATCCTGATTCTCCGACTCGTTACGAGTCTAGGCAGGCCCGGGTGCGAAGCATGACTCAGAGCCCGAGGACAATGAGAGTTCGCGTCCCGTCACAGCATGACACACGCGTTTAGACCGTCACGGTGTCCTTCACGCTCAGGCTAGAGTCTAGAGTGCGTTCTAATATGTCAAGTGCACCGAGCTGGAAGAAATTCTTTGCGGAAGGTACGAAACACTTGCGGCGTCAAGACATAGACTGAATCCTTCGACCAGGTAAAGGGGAATTCCCTCTTCTTGGCTCGAACGAGTTCATGATCTCTTCATCCTTCGCAGGCTCTCAGCCTTGCTAGCGACAGATCTTATGTGTTATACGACTCTCGCGCGTTTGCCTCTGAAAAGCAGAATCGCCTCACAGATGCCCTGCGCGACGCGAAGAAGACTATCCCCCCAAGCAATGGCACGGCTACTTTCGCTCCGCTCGCATCTTCGCCGCCCTTGGCCAAACCGACGTTGCGTTGCGGATGTGCTCATTGGCACTGGAGCGCCTCGGTGATGGCCCAAAGCACGAAGCTCGTCGACGCTAGCTCACCGATCTGCGTCAGCACCTGGAGGCACAGACCAAATGCCCGGTCTCGGGTATGCTAGTCGAGGTACTCTTGACGACATTCAAACTTTCGAACAACCCCGTCGTTATCTCTCACGTCTGCCGTCGATGGCGCGAGATCGCGCTTTCACAGCCCACGCTTTGGCGTTCCTTGGTGCTCGCGGCACCCGCGAAGAAAGCTCTTCTCAGGGTCCAAGAATGGTACAATCGGTCCCGTGGGCGGATCGCGGAGCTCAGTATCCGTAAATCGCTCGCCGCAGCCATCTTCCCGTCCACAAGAGACCGCAGGCACCCCGAGGATCGCGCGATGTACACGGATCTTCTAGCCATGCTTCGGCACCTGGATTTGACGGAACTCAAAGAAAGCCATATGGAGAACGTGGATGCAGAATCGTTCTCTGCACTGAGTGACGGTACGGCGTTCTCCCACCAACACCTAGAAACCCTCTCCGTATCGTATGGGTGTCCCTATGATGTCATCTTCGGACACCGCGAACTGCCATGGGAAAACCTGCGCGCTTTCAGCGTCATCAATGGAGGATGTCACTGGTCGCGGTTAGCGATGTCCATGCGCCGTCTTACATCCTTTGAGTACAAGATCAAAAGCTCTATCGGCATTTTCGAGAGCTCTTGCAAGCCAATCCTGGCCTTGAAAAGTTCGTCATCGACCCAGTTATAAACTACTCACATTCCCTCCCTGAGGCTCCAGACTCACTGACGTTGGCAATCCTTTATTGTGCGCCTGAAGGCAGATTGCCTTATGTAGCACTTCCCTATCGATACATTTGCGCAGAGTCGACATCATCTAGAGTTAAACAGAGTTGTCCCTTTCGTATCAAACGCGGAAATTTCATTCTTCCCTCGCGGCACTTCGATGACATCTTGCCGTGATAATGCTTGACGATACGCATCTAGCTTGCAAACTGGAATGGGGAGATTCTCCTTATGTACACTTCTTCCGTATCTTGTATTTGTGGACGCCACGGTTTCATGGGCACATTCGTTTTCTGGAAACACCCGTCACTTTACCCCAGATGTGGTGACGCGCAACGCGAAAGTTGTGTCGTGACGCTACGTGTTCCGAGGGCCTTCCAGGAAATGGGGAGTAATGTCGGGTTAGCTTCAACTTGGTCCAGCCGGTTGTCTCTACGAACGATACATCGTTTCGCCTTTTGGTCGTTCGACGAGGGACAGGAGGTAAGCTGCTTGCGAATCGGCTTCGGAAAAGCGCTCCAAGTACGTCTCCATGCCCCACACGCCGTATCCCGCGGCCATCCATACAGAAGAGTGGGTACAGCGTCCGCCCGAGGACGTCGAGCGTGGGCGGCGCCTCGGGCGCGCCATGTATTCCTGCGCCGCCCGTTAATGCCCCCGCGTCAGAAGCAGGGAGCGGTGGGTCGGACCACACGTTGGTGTGGCGCACGTGGCTCGACGCCCCTGCGCCCGTCGAGAGCGCGGCTGCCGGCGGGGCCGGGGCCAGATGCTGTGATTGGCCAGATGACGACGAAGACGTGGGCGGATGGTCTGGCTAGTCCGACGCCTGCGACGGCAGGGGTGCGGTGAGCTGTTAGACGCGGCCGAGTTCGGCACCGTCCGGCGTGAGCAGGGATTGCCTACGCTCGGCGACGAGGAGCGTGCCGGCGCTGTAGATGGCGAAGAGGATGTTGCGCGTGATTTCGCCGAGGTACATGCCCGAAATGAACTTCTCGCATGCCTGGAAACGCGGGTTGATCGACTCCCGGTCGACTCGTTGTCGAACGGTATCAGGGAAGCACCGCGCGTCCGTTGTTGACTATCGTCACGCCGCCCGCTGCGCCGCGGAGCTGTTGCCGGGCTTGGTGATGTTGGAAACTTGCTCTAGGTATGCGCCGTTTGTGCTCGTTCCGAATATCGCGCCAAGGACGCATCTACCGGCCGTGTACGCGCGAGAAAGCGCAGCGCCTACCGTCTAAAATCCCAGTATGCACCGCGAATGTCATTTTATACGAGTGGAGGAAATTCAAGTGGGCATACGTCGTTCACACGTGCGACACACGTGGCTTGCGGTCAACGCGTCTTGGAGCAACCTAATGACGTCTTTGATGGCGGCGTTGAAACCCTTTGTCCGCGTGAGATAACCCTTGTCGGGTGCTGTTTGTTCGACCGGGAATGAGAATCTCAGGCCAAGAGGCACTGTAAGCGAATCGACATCGACATTGTATTTTGCACGTCCTCTTGTAATTCCGCGGTTGAAGTAAGGAGCGCGTCCACGGAGTCGGCAAGGCAATCTGAGCTAGGCGAAACGCGGGGGAAGTGCCGACGCATATAGACATCCCCAAAACATCAACTAGTTGCCAGAGGTCAAGAAAGTCGTCCAAGTAAGATACGAGGAATAACCCGTCAAGTGGAAAGTCGACGCACCGAATAAGACGTACATGTTTGCCACCTCAGGCTGACCATATTCGCTCAGCCCGAGATTGAATAGTTTGTGAAAGTGCGAAGTTAATGAGATAAGAACATCTCCATCGAGAGTGACCTGTTCGATATCCGCAAGAAGAGAGCTGGTCCTGTCTGGGTGTGCATTGTATACCGCTGTGGTGACTGGCATGGTGGCGACTGCGGGCTACTGTAACTCGGATCTAATCAGTCAACATCCTCCTCTGACAGATGGGAGATGGCCACCGACGGACTCATCGTACTGGACTCGACCAATACCAGGCAAATTGGCGCCGTGCAGACCTCCTTTCGCTCTTTTCCACCGGCGTATTCACTTCTTCATACGAGTCAATGCTTATAGCAACGCCCTCGCAAAGGTTCTTCGTCCAGAATGATGTTGACCCGGTCCTTCTCGTGACCCTCCTGGATGCACCAACCGCATGTTGTCATCTTCGGCATCGGTCTCTCACCTTCTTGCGTCCCGTTTCTGGTGATCGTGAATTGTGTCGTGCACTCGCTGTGGCATGATACGATGAGCTCAGGCTCACGTTCCGCGCACTCCACCCAAAATGACCCGCTATATGCCTTTACATTCATCCGCACCTTCCTGAACATCCTCATCTAATATTTCGGAGAAAAGTAACCGCCCCAGTGCTCAGGGTGTTCGACCGATCGTCCACCCTACCTGAAGAAGAGCCGAAGCAGAAGAGTTTAAGCATGCAGCAGGAAGGCTGAAGAAGCGTAACGAGCGCAGGGACCCAAGGGTTAAGGCACAGGTACGCAAGTGATGGTGTGTCTCAACCTCCCTTTCACCTGCATGCATTCGGTGGTAGACAGGCAAGTAGACAACACAGTGTGCAGTGTTGACAGTCGACAATTGCTAGCGTGCGAAATAGGCAAACAACGCGTAAACAGCGCGTGCTTTCTAAGGCGTCTCTCCCGCGTGTGGGTCTCTCTGGGCTGTATGCGTCTACCAGCAGTCTGTAACCCGGAATCGAAGCATTAGTACTCGCACCGTCCCTAAGCACTCCTGACCCTTTCCCTAAACGCGCCTCTCGTGAGCCACAGAACCCTTGTGGTAATGATGTATCATGACGAATCAGACGTCATCAGTCCTATTGGTGCTCAGACGAAAGCCTATATTACACGGCGGACATCATACCCTCGGCCGATACACCTCTGTCGCACGCATATATCGACTTGCATCTGAGCCGTTCATCGTCGGATGTCGAACATACCAAACAAATCAGAATAGGTCGCTGAGACCGACCTGAATGAGAGCGGAAATGATTACACAGGTGAACACTCTATCCTTTCTCTTACTCTCTATAGGCTGTATGCTGTGGCGAAATATCGTTGAGAGCTGACGAAAAGGTGGTCTCTGAAGTAGGTGTGTATATTGATGCACAGCAGCCCCCGCTGATAGCGCTGATACCTAGAGAAGTGTGTGCACCCAACACAGGAAAGACAACGCCCGCGCTTTTACCTTCATCACTGGACTCAATTGCAAACATTGTGCTCCCTCATTCAATGCCCGTCACAGACGGTGTCACTAACGGTAGAAATGGTGAATCAGCGCGCCCCCAGGCTTCGCCGGCTCTAGGCCACTTCTGACCGCGGTCCGCTTTGTAGACTGAGTTATCCCATGGTATTCCCAGGCTCCACGCCGGACGTCTGCCAACTTCCACCGGCCTCACCTGGATCCGGACTGGGAGAAGAAGGTAAAGAGATTACCCCACTGGGTTCCTTCTTACTCCGAAATCGCATTGAAAGTGGAACGGCATTTAAAAACCAGTGGCAGGAGGTCGTCGGGGTACTGGCAGCAACATTTTTGTGAGTTTGCTTATTCCGGCGCATACGCAGCCATCCACGCGTCCTCATGCACGCTCACGTAGAAGAGGGGGTACAGCGTCCCCCCGAGCGCGTCATACACGCCTGCGCCCCCGTTACTGCCCCCGCATCCGTAGCAGGGAGCGGTGGGTTGGATCAATCGTTGGAGGGGCGCACGGGGCCAGACGCCCGTGCGCTCGATCGAACCTGGAGCCCAATGTTAGGCGGAGTACTACCCAATCTTCCCCAATTCCGGACGCTATCAGGCCCTGTGCGCAGAGATGGAAAACGGACATGGAAGATGAGATCGATGAGAGTCTGAGTATGCCGAAGCCTGGCAGGATCGAGCGTGCACGTCCACGGCCGAATTTCATCACTGCTGACACGCGAGGGGGTGTATAAACTCAGGGTATCTGCAGGTGGAGCTGAGCGCTGAGGCCTGAGACGTTGTGCACGGTCTCTTTTCTCCGCCTGCGGCTTCAAGTAGTCGAGAGTGGTACATGATGTTGGGAGGTCAGAAGTGTGCATAATGTAGTGTTAAACGCCTCCGTCTGTTGTCTTGAATTGGTACCTCTCACTGGCAGCATTCTGAAGGCCGAACACGCATCTCGCAACAAATTACCTAGCCTGGTATTTTGTTTTAGTCACCTTTTACTGACGTTTGGGGCAGGCCTGAGAAAATATACCTCATGACCGCTGCTTCGAGTTAGCCTGTTTCGACACAGCCTACAAAAGCGCCCTCTGCAACCTCCTGTAGCCTCCCATGTCTTTCATATCCGTCGAACCTCAGTCCAGAGTGCTTTTAGAGAGCTACTCCAATACTCTGCTCGCCCAATTCGATACACAACTGAAAATCATCGCAGACCGCTATTTGGCTTTCTTCCAAGAAAGGTACCTCAATCTTCTTCGAGTCTCACACTTAACACTAACCGTTCGATTGTCAGGCGACATATTGAGGAAACCTAGTCAGTTATCGTCTGAAAATCAAACCTGTCACGTATCTGAGCTGATTTGTTTCTCTTGAAGTATCGACTCTTTACGGAAACTCCATCGCAAGGCAAAAATCGTTGATGTCTCTTTCGACCCACGTGCCGAACCAATGCCGACGAGAACAGCCTGGGATAAAGTGAGAGACAATTTAGAAAGAGGTATGCGTTTGCACATCCTAAACTATGGCCTGGAACCCACAGCCATTGCCGAGGCCAACATCCAGCAGGCTTTCGTGGATATTTTGGATAACGACGTCATTAAACCCCTTTCAGCATTTAAGGTAAGCCAGGAACATCTCATCCGATCGGGCAACCCTGTTCTAATAATAGGGTGATCCGGAAGGAATCGAAAGATGAGACAAGAAAGCGGATTGAGAAAAATCTCGAGAAATCCGCCGCGATATATACCAGTCATGCAGAGAACAAAATCTCGAAGCTCCAGCAGACATACTTGAAGAAATATTACCCTCAGCAATATGCCCACTCTACCGACATCTCGCAACGTTCTCCGGATGTTCCAAACAAGAGGTTTGGAGGTAGGGTCTCGGCACTATTTCGTGGTCGGCGGGAAGGTTTGCGGGATCCTGAGCCTGAGGCTGCCAAGTCTGATGAAGGTATTGCCGATATCACCCATGGATTCCGACTTAGTTTACTGAATTAGCCCTCTGAATTAGATGATGACAGGATGGCCGTTCGCATGCTCAACAGCTTTCGATTGGTGAGGGCAGAGAGTCTGGAGGATGGATATAATGTGAGTGATATTCTATGCTACGATATTGATTGATGCTACACCAAACGTTGCCAATGCAGTGTCTTGAAGAACTCGTTTTCACGCCAACCTTCAAGGACGTTTTTGTCAAATATATGGACGGTATGATGTCAGTGCTGTTAAGCTTTCATGGAATCTTCGAGAGTTTGACACGGCATGCAGCACAGCATGCGCAAAGCATGGCAACCTGGCAATGAGTACTAAGGCAGAAGTTGAGAAAGCCTCGGCCCGTACAGATGTGTTCGATCTGAGAGCGTCTTTCCGTCTTGCCCTTTCCTTTTCTATTCCTCCCCTCACCCTCTACCACATCAATTGTCCCGGTGCATACTTAGACGTGATTTTCGGTGTCCCCCTGGTGGACCTTGAGACCAACGAAGACAATGTTCCGAAGGTGATAAGAATGTGCATTGAAGAAGTCGAGAAGAGAGGTCTGGATACTAACAATATATATTCGGTAAGCTGATCAAGGCATGTGTTGGGATCCATGCAATATTCATGTTTAGTGTCGCAGTTGGGACATCTAATCAGCGCAGAAGTACTACAGGCCAGTGAAATCCATCTCAATGAGCAACCTACAAGCTGACATGAATTTCAGTTGCAGGGCAGGTTCGAAAGTGAAGAGCTATTTTCGTTCAGCACTACAGAAAATATCTATTCTGTTGCAGCGCTTCTCATGGTCAGCCAATGCAACCATTGCAAACGCATCAATTCCTTAAATTCATTTATAGCGCTATCTCTCGGATCTTCCAGAGCCACTGTTTATGCTCTCTTTGAAAGATTATAGAAACTACAGACAGAGTAGAGGTAAGCAAGCTTAATTCTTTCATCCACATCCACATTCTGATGTCACATATAGCCAGATATGCTGAAAACGATTTCTCGCTGTTGCGATCGAAGATCGGTGAACTACATCCGATTCAGAGGGCATCTCTAGGAGCTCTTTTGCGGCATCTCTTGCGTGTTGCCTCTCATTCGAATAAGAATGCAATGACCATGAAAGTGCTCGCTGCTATCTTTCGTTATGGTGTCCTTCATGGGGATATAGTCTCGCCGGATAGTGTTCACGTGAAGGCACGTTGCATCGACTTCTTGTGATCTTTTCCAACTGACCCCCTCAGAGACACTGGTTATGGAAGATCTCATCCAAAATGCGCATACCCTGTTTGACGAGCGCCCTCCCCCGTCCCCACCTGTTCCCTCACTCGATGTGGCAGGGACAACGTCCACGTACACTTACAGCTCGCTTTTGAGTCCTGAGTTGCCACAACCTGCTGAGGTTGAAGCCATGGGCTCTACAACCCGACACCGTCCAGGGCTTATTGGTGGCATCCCCACGTCTACCCAATCCTCTTTCTCCTCATCACCTTCGGATGCCGCTATGGAGAGTCGCCTCACACCATCACCGACACCCTTGCTAAGCCCCCTAATTCCCTCGTCAAAGACGCTTGCGGAAGGAGTGGAGACGACTATGCAAGAGCAGGTTATACCCGAGGCAAGAGGCACCAAGGCGGTGGAGACATTGCCGCATAGTACTCCGCCGGAGGTTGTGCCCGTTTCGCCCACATCTGTCGCTGAGTGGCGGTTACGTCAATCGCAGCTATCTCCACACCCAGAAGCGCCGAGGATCCCACAAAGCCCACCCGAGAGCGTGCTATCCAGTACCTCTGAATTTCCCCTCTCGTCGGCTACGAGCTTGCAAACTGCAATGAGGCCTTTCTCCACATGATACGTATATTTCTTCCATAATCTTGTATTTCTGGACGCCACGGTTTCATGGGCATATTCGTATTTTGGAAACACTTGTCACTTTACTAGGGCTGGTCCACAACAACCCCAGATGTAGTGGCACGACACGATAGTTGTGTCGTGCCAGTGATAATACTACGTGTTTCGAGGGCTTGCTGGGCATTGTGTCTGGCAGGGAGTTATGTTGTGTTGGCTTTGATTCGCCTCTTGACGCTAGGAACAATACATCCTTTCACCTTTTGGTCGTTCGACGGGGGATAGGAAGCTGCTTTGCGAATCGGCTTCCGGTGATATTGGCCTCGCTCATCATCATGAGTCGTTTGAATTCTATTATTTTCATTGGACCCCTCACTCGAACGAACGAACGAACGAACGAACGATGAGCAGAGATATAACATAAGGACTCGAAAAGTCGCACTCTAAAACCCCCCCTTGAACCCCCCTGCCTACTTGCGGAACGCATACAGTGCATACACGTCCCGCAGAGCCGCCCAGTCCAAACACGTCCAAAAGCGCTCCAAGTACGACTTCAAGTTCATGCCCCACACGCCGTATCCCGCGGCCATCCACGTGTGCTCATGCACGCTCACACTGAAGAGCGGGTACAGTGTCCACCCGAGCGCGCCATTCATTCCTGTGCCGCCCGTTATTGTCCTTCCGAAGCAGGGGCGGCGGGTCGGACCACACGTTGGAGGGGCGCCCTGAGCCCGG
>WNGR01010823.1_pt1 | contig 10693 bp, 10 predicted proteins | sample 5407581 | NCBI WGS metagenome assembly WNGR01 (sample SAMN13153383, study PRJNA577476) | soil metagenome | isolation source: 80 cm soil or saprolite under Garry oak tree replicate 2 | place: USA:California | collected 2016-06-15 | reverse complement strand
GACACCCACGGCTAAAGCCGTGGTGCTTTGTTGGCACCACATAGAAGAGATGACGCAGTTGGCTGAACAAGTACTCGGATACAAGAAAAACACATGAAACCGATACTTTCATAGCCTTCACTACCCCGCAAAGCCAACGGCAGTAACCACTAGGGACTCATAACTTCTTTCGCCGTTTTCCTCGACCTGGAAGTCTAACCAATCTTCCCAGAGTAAATCCTTCCATCTAGCCACTCCCTCAACTATGAGGGGTGCACTTTTTTCGAGGGGCTCCATCATAAGAGACTTTCGAAATTCGGTAACTGGCAGTCTCTTACCCCTGCCAAGAATCAGCATAGTCCCAGCCCCTCAGTGCCGGCTCAATTAGTCAGCAAAGTGCGGCCCTCTGCCGACAGGGCTGCGTGACTTGACCTCGATATCCATGTCTTTTATAGTAAAACTTCATGAGACTTGTCGGCGGGGTGCAAGCTTTTAGCTCGCGTATTTTTGGCGAACGGTTTATGGGGGATGTGCAATCATTGTATGGCGGCGATATAACTTATATGCCTTCAGACCACTATGGCGGCGAGAAGATACATTTTGATAGCTTTGACGAGCAAGTGCATGCCTCGGTCGCTCCGCCCAAGAAGTTCGGCGGTCTCAGTGTATCAACTGTTAGAATTACCAACCTGCAGGAACCTGTTAACACATGTCGCTGGACGGCACTGCAGGCGTATCGTATTCGAGGGGGACTCAATTTCACGCGCGTAATAGTTGAAGTGCCGGGAGTGTACGCCTATCAAGAATGGCAGGGACGAGCTGCGCTGAGCCGGCAAGATAACGGTGCCGACAAATCAACCACAGGCGTGATTCCAAACTTCTCCACGACATTAGCGCAGGGCTCGCAGATCAGTCGGCAGACTCCAGCAACGTGGTTTCATGCCGAAGGCACAGATCTACCTGCTACCGCTCACACGCTAGCGAAGAGTTACAGCGACATGGTATATCACTGTGATGATGATCCTGAAGGGACGGTGGCCGGTGTGCTTGGCGTGCGGACTTTATCGTTCCTAGGTGCGCTCTGGGAAAGCGCCATGCGCCAACAAACACCACTTGACGCTGCCCGCCTCGTTATGGAGACGCTTACGGACTTGGGTTAACACGAAAACATAAAGCGCTGTGATGCTTTACCTCCTACTACGCCAACCCCCGCGGACGAATGCGCCTAGCTTAATGCTGCGGCGCACCTTTGTACGTTGCCTTGCCGAAGCCGAGCATAAAGTAGCCAATAATTGAGAACAGCCACAAGCCGATAACACCATAGGCGGTGCTCTTGCCAAACGCCTTCGCGAGGTCAATGGCAACCACAATAGAGATTATGAGGCTGACGAGTGGAATTAAGAACAAAATCAGCCACCAGCCCGGCCGCCCCACAATTTTCAAGAGTATATAGAGGTTGTAAAAAGGAATAATTGCTGCCCAGCCCGGCTGCTTCGCCTTTTGGAAGGTACGCCACATGGCAATGATGCTCAACAGCCCTAAAATACCGGCTATAATGAACAACATCGGCGAGTGACCACCTGTCGTTGTACTAGTTGGTGTTGCGTACGTCAGATCTGCGAATAAAGTCGAAGCGTCCATTTTTTCTCCTGATTTTATGCTTATGGTTTAAGCTTACCTTAATGAACGGATTTTCTCCAGCAGTTATTTCATAAAATTTAGGAGGCTGCCACGATAGCTACTCATAAGCGGTTTGCAAGTTCCAAGCATTTTTGAGACCATTTGCATGTAACTTCTATGAGGATGTGATATGGATGTCGTCCTGAAAACACAAAAATTGACAAAGCGTTATGGCCCACTCAGCGCACTTGAGGGACTTAACTTGGAGGTCAACAAAGGCGAGGTGCTCGGCTACCTTGGCCCGAACGGCGCCGGCAAGACTACAACCATTCGCTTGCTGCTCGGACTGATAAAACCAACGGCGGGCCAGGCGGAAATTTTTGGCATGGATACCCAGCGGCAGAAGATAGAAGTCCATAAACGGTTGGCATATGTGCCGGGCGAGTCTGCGCTTTGGCCGGCGCTAACTGGGGCCGAGACGTTGCACTTGCTCGGCCGGGTGCATGGCGAGGTCGACGTAGTCTACCGCAATAAGCTCATTCAACGGTTTCAGTTCGAGCCAAACAAAAAAGTTCGCACGTATTCTAAGGGCAACCGCCAAAAAATCAATCTGATCGCGGCGTTCGCGTCCCGGCCCGAGCTGCTGGTTTTGGACGAACCGACCAGCGGGCTTGACCCGCTTATGGAGCAGGTGTTCCGTGAGTGCATACTCGAAGCCAAACAACGCGGCCAGACCGTGTTCCTGAGTTCGCACATTTTGGACGAGGTTGAGGCACTTTGCGACAGCGTTGCAATTTTGCGTGCCGGCAAACTGGTCGAGATCGGCAGCCTAGCTGACATGCGCCACTTGGCAGCGCTCACGGTTGAGGCGACCTTCGACGGTGCGCCGCCCAAAGTCGACCATCTAAAAGGCGTGACTAATGTGAAGATTGTCAGCCACAGCCTGACGTGCCAGGTGCGCGGCTCAATCGACGAATTACTGTCGGCCATCGCAAGTGCCCATCCCAAAACGCTTTTGAGCCGCGAACCCTCGCTCGAAGAACTGTTTTTGTCGCTGTATGGCAACGAAGAAAAGCGTAGCAGCGAGACCGGCAATGAGCGCTGACGAAAGCGGCGCGGCAACAGCCTGGCCGCAGACCGTCATCGGCCGTTTTGTAGCGCGCCGCAGCTATCGCAGCGCGCTGCTGTGGGCGGTGATTCTGGGTTCGTATGTGGCTTCAAAATCGATCGGCTATGCCGCCACCTACCCAACCCTCAAAGCGCGATTGCAGTTGACGGCGACACTTGGCAACAATGTCGGACTCGACGCTTTGTTTGGCGCGCCGCATCACCTCGAGCAGGTCACGGGCTTTACAGCGTGGAACGCACTCGGCCTTATGATCATCGTTGGTGCAGTGTGGGGCCTGCTGTTGGCCACCAAAACGTTTCGCGGCGAAGAGAATGCCGGGTGCTGGGAGTTGTTGCTCGCCGGCCAAACCACGGCCCGCCGGGCGGCAGCGAACGCGCTGGCCGGACTCACTGTTGCCTTACTTGTTTTGTACGTTGGCATTGCGATCATTTTTTCGGCCATAGGTGCCATGCACAGCGTGGGCTTTGGTGTGCACGCGGCGCTTTATTTTGCGCTAGCGGCTATTGCCAGTGCGGCAGAATTCGTGGTGATCGGCTCACTAGCCAGCCAGCTCATGCCGACCCGCAGCCGGGCCGCCTCGCTGGCCGCCGGATTCTTTGCCATTTGCTTTTTGCTGCGCGCCATGGGCGATACGGCGCAAGGCGCGCATTGGCTGGTGAATATTTCGCCGCTTGGCTGGGTTGAAAACTTGCAGCCGCTGTATGGTGCGCGACCGCTGTGGTTGTTGCCGATTGCCGGTTTCGTTTTGGTTGCGGCTGCGCTGACGATTTTTTTGGCAGGACAGCGCGATTTGGGTGCCAGCTTTTTCTCGGACACGGAAACGGCTCGGCCGCGCACCGCTTTGCTTGGCACACCGTTCGCCGCCGCTGTCCGGCTCACGCGACTGGCAACGGTAAGCTGGCTGCTTGCGGTAGCTGTCGTTGGACTGGCTTTCGGGCTCATCACCAAGGCGGCTGCGCAGGCCTTTGCTGCTTCGCTCAACGCCCAGCACGTCGTTGACCGGTTGGCCGGAACCACACAGGCCACCGGCGCACTCACCTATTTAGGTATCGTTTTTTTCATATTGATGGCGATTATGATGTCATATGCGGCCAGCGCGGTCGGTGCCATGCGCAGCGATGAGGCCGAGGGTTATTTGGACAATTTGCTCGTTCGCCCGGTGGGCAGATTGCAGTGGCTCGGCGGCAGAGTGGTGATTATTTTTGTGGCGATTGTGTGCGCTGGTGTACTTGACAGTCTGTGTACATGGGCTGGCGTGGCGGCCCAGCATCTGAGCGTGCCAGCGCACCAACTGTGGATTGCCGGTGTGAACGCCATGGCTCCGGCGGTTTTGACGCTTGGCGTGGCCATTGCCGGCTTCGGCTTTGTGCCGCGGCTGACCATGCCCGCTGGCTACGTAGTGATCGCCTGGTCGTTTTTGGTGCAAATGGCGAGTTCGGGCATTAACCTCAACCACTGGATTCTGGATACGTCAGTGTTGCATCACATTACCTTGGCGCCGGCAACTAGCACGAACTGGACAGCGGTCGTCATAGTGAGCGGCATCGGTATAGTAGCTGCCATTTTGGGCGCGCTTCGCTTTCAGGTGCGAGATCTCGAAACAGAATAGCCGGGCTGGCCACCCCTGCTTCCATACTTTCGTTTTACGGAAGAGCCTGGACATCCGAAGCGTTACGCCTGATAGACTTAGGTGTCAACGCGCCGATAATGCACATTGATCGGCCCTGTCGGCTCAGTTAGAGTGCTCATGCCAGGCATGCGATCAACTACCAAAATGTCTTTCAGGGTTGCGTAAGCTCGAAATAGCGATTGTGTAGCCATGTTGAGAGGCAAAAAGTAGCCTGCGTTCCTGTGAACCTTGTCGGCGTTTTCTAGAAGCGGTCTCTGCCAACAAGCGCTAACCAGCAAGGCGTCGATTTGAGTAGTTATCGGATCGGCATAAGGCTCTTCAGGACCGCCATTCGCCAAGAAAGCCACTTTACTTTCGGTTGGAAGATGATGGAAGAGCAAATCGGAAGATATTATAGGCAAAATGTGGGGCATGTCTGGCAATGGTTGACTGACTTGTGCCGAAGTAGCGCGTTCGTAAGGGGTTTCCATGCCCTCCGGCAGATAGGGCAGCTTTGAAGTTTGGCCAACGATCTCGCCCGCTTGTATATATAATAATGAGTTTTTCGGCTTGGCCGCCGCCGGGTCGGTGGTCGGCGTGCCCAAAATAAGCGTCGAGTCTGGATAGACAGTAGACATATCACGGGCGGCCGTGATACGCTCTTCGACATTAACCTGCAGCACGTCACTAGGATCCCCCATTTCATAAGGCGCTATGGTGATAAGTTCAGGAGCCAGAATAATGCTACCTATCGTTGCTGGATTGTTGCGCAAACTCTCAAAAGTTCCAGCGAAATCTTCCCAGGTATCTGCCAAAATGCCGGTGACCGTTGTGCCATTGGCCAAATCAAAGTTATGTACACTTTCGTTGCGTATGAAATTGAGTCGTAATTCTTGAAAACCTGCCATACGAAGTTTTATTATACGGTTTTAGGCTGGCGTTTCAACCTTGAAAAAGTTGTTATGTGCTGCATGTTTGTTGCAAATTCACGGCTTTGTCTGGCGGGATGCTTGACGCGGGCCGGGTAAGTGGCCTAGGCTAGTTTCAGATGTTAGAGAAAGCCAAGAAAATCAAATCAGTTGCCGCCAAGACCGCTGCCAAAGCGCGGCTGCTGCCGTTTATAAAGGGCAAGAGCCTCACGGCCGAGGATGTCAAAATAGCGCGCGACTACGTTCGCGAGTACTGGACGAAACTCGAGCGCTACAACCCGAAAGACACCGAAAGTCTGATCGGTTTGCCCAAACCTTACCTGGTGCCGTCGTTCGCTGAAGGGCACGAGTTTGATTACGACGAGCTGTACTACTGGGACAGCTATTTTATGATCCAAGGCATGCTCGACGAAGCCCACAAAAGTTTGGTTATGGGCATTCTCGAAGATTTTGTGATGGAGTTCAAGCGCTTCGGCATTATTCCCAACGGCTCGCAAATGTATTACTTGAGCCGCTCGCAACCGCCGTTTCTGACCAGCTTTATCTTCGACTTGTACGACGCCTATAAACTCGACAAGTCGTGGCTGAAAGAGCACATCGAAGTCGCTCAAGAAGAATATCGTGCAGTGTGGATGGGCACGCGCAAGCCCAACGCCCGCCAAATTTACCGGGGTTTGAGCCGCTACTACGACTTCAATTATTTGCACGCCATCGCCGAGACCGAAAGCGGCTGGGACATGACGCCGCGCTTCGGTCACAAAGCACTCAATTATTTGCCGGTCGACCTGAATGCCTTGCTCTACAAATATGAAGTCGATTTTGCCCGGGCCGCCCGTATTTTAGGCAAGAACGACGAAGCCAAAGAATGGCTGAAAGCCGCCGAAAAGCGCAAGCAAACCGTGGATGAGCTCATGTGGGATCAAGGCCGCGGTCTGTTTTATGACTACAATTTCGTGAAAGAGAAGCGCGGCAACATTAGCTCGCTGGCTGCATACTATACCATGTGGGCGGGCATGGCCGACGGCCGGCAGGCGCAGGCGATGGTCAAGGCGCTGCGGCGCTTCGAGCAAAAAGGCGGCCTAACCACCACTGACTTTAATCCGCTCAACAAGTATATTCCCGGCACCATGCCCATGCAGTGGGGTTATCCGAACGGCTGGGCGCCGCTTCATTTTTTAGTGATCAAAGGCTTGCGGCGCTATGGCTATAACGAAGATGCGGCCCGCATCACCATGAAGTGGCTCGATACCAACTTGCAATGGTTTAACGAGCACGGCTTGTTCCTGGAAAAGTACAACGTGGTCGCACCGGAGAAGCCGCCACTCAAAGGCGTGTATCCGTCCCAGACCGGCTTTGGCTGGACAAATGCCGTGTTTGAGCGCTTGTGCCAAGAATATATCGATGGCGACATGCACCTCGACATCCACGCATAAAACGCTTGTCAGCCATCCCCTTAATGTAACGAAAACGTTTCGCCGATTTCGGGCATAGAAACGATTTTCGGAACGACGGAGCATGCGCCATCGCTTTTGCAGAGACATGCACAACTTCTCCGATTAGCCATAATTTGCTATATTACCTGGTAATGGGGTTGTAGCTCAGTTGGCTAGAGCGCAGCATTCACATTGCTGAAGTCGGGGGTTCGAGCCCCTCCAACCCTACCAAAGTGACCAAGTTCGAACCCTCGACCCCCAACAGGTCGGGGGTTTCTCATGACAGCCTTCTTCAAGTACCCGTTCAGTGGCTTGCACAGCTCGCTGAGCTGCCCGACCTGCCGCAGGTAGGTCGGGCCTTCCTGTCCTTCGTCCGATTGTCAATCTATGTCGAGCTTAACGCCCCGGAAGGTCGTCCCCAGGCCCACCTCGCAGGACTCGAAGAGGAGTAATTCTACTCGTCGGGCACCATAGTGCGAAGTGCCTCGACGAAAGCCTGGGATTGGTCTGAGAGGGTAATATCAGAAGTGTGTTCGATCACGAACCCGGCCGCCGCTTGAAACCAGTCCTTTTCGTGGCCTGGTATCCCTTCGTCAATAAGTCGCCGGCCACGACCCTGATGACAATGACATTGCCTTGTTGTGCCCTATTGCGGATGGCAGCCTCTCCGGTCGAGGGTACGGTAAACAGACCAGAACGAGCTATCCGGTCGTCGCTGCACTGTGCAACCAGTTCGAGGTGGTCAACTGGCTCACACGAATAGTTGGTGCCGAGGTCGATTCGGTTGCCGGATGACCATGTTGATATCTTGTGCTGGCAGGTGTTTGGCTGGCAGGCTGGAGTCTGGGGCGGAATGGCGTTCTCTACGAACTTGAATTCCTGGGCGCGATACAGTCATCAATGCTGTCTAACGTCAAATATGTGCTGATGATCGACCCTGGCAGCTATGGTGAGCTGAAGGCGAGCTGCGACTCGGTCGCTGGCTCGGCCCTGGCGACCTGGTTGAAAGCGGTGCCCGATGCCTACTTCGTTATTCTCTCGGGCCCGGACACCATCGATGCCACCCATCCGATCAACGGTTACGGTAGTCCAGCAATCACAAGCATGACGTCAGGGGCACGCTGGAGTCCGTGAGACAACGGTCGTGAGACAACGGTGAATCGCTCGCCGACGCGACGGCCGGCTTCGCTTGTCAAGAAAGTGCGAGCGAAGCCGGTGTTGCGTTAGAATAACTTCAGCTCCCGAACGCAAGTCAACAAGTAACTGGCATGGTCAAACTCCGACCCCACCGAGTTCATTCGGTACGCAGAGAAGTTGAGCGTGCACGTCATATGCTTGTCGACATCACGCGCGTAGCTCATCTCCACATCAGTCAGACTGCTGTCGCTGCTTTCGCTTGGCGCGTCACCGACAGGACGAGACCATCCAGCTCGCTGTAACTCGGACGGTATCCCTCGTAGCGTTTCCAGTGATATACCAACCTTCTGCGTCGAAGACACTTGCTCACTAGTGGCGTAGCAATTGATAGTGGCAGCCATCTTCGCCGCCCACTCCAAGTCGCAGTTGTGGTAGTTAACCACAGGACCTGACAAGGCAGGCAGCAATGACCGGATGTTGTTCGACTCGGACGATTCGACGGCCGCAACGTGGTGCGAAACGAACACCCCGACGAGCCGCGGCTCAAACGTCATGCGAATCCAGCCACGGAGCAGAAACGCTGACAGTATGGCGAACACCACAATAGCGAGAATCGCAATCGCACATCGCCGAAAGGTCCTGTATCGCTTGAAGTAAATCATTTGTAAAATCAATAGTAGCACGCCGGTACGCGATCGTCTCATATTTCGTTGCCCTTGCTCTTCACTGGAGCCGTAGTCACACCGTTGCACTACTGTTTCCGCACCGGCCGCACCACCACATCCGTCGGCTCCTCGTCCGCACCAAGCAGGCCCGCGGCCGCCGTCGTTCGCGGCTCTTGGCTTGTCTGCCCGGCCTGTTCGCGCCCGGCCGGTACACCTCGATGGCTTGCTCAGCACCGGGCGACAGGCGGTCGCTCACTCTGAGCGGCGGATCGGTTCAGGACGGTCTGTGATGGCTTCGGTCAGGCGTTGCTGGACTACGTCGCGGTCGCGCTGCCGCCATTCCCGCAGGTAGCGTGTAGGCTGACATCTGCCGGCACGCGCCAAAATCAACCCGTTTCGTAAAGACGAAGTTTGTACTTTTCTCGGCGGGATTTGATATGATCAAGGCATGAAAATTGTCATCTTGGCTGCGGGCTTCGGAAGCCGTTTGTGGCCGCTGTCTACGTCTGAAAAACCGAAACAGTTCCAGCCGCTCTTGGGTGACGTGTCACCCTTGCAATACACGTATAAACTTTTTGCTAAGGTCACTGACCCGGCCGATTTGTACGTGCTCACACTGCCGGGCCTGGAGCATTTGGTTAAGGAACAGCTGCCGGATTTCTCTGATCACTTAATCATTGCCGTACCGGAACGACGCAACACGCTGCCGCACACGCTTTTTGCGCTCAACTCCATAGCAGATTCTGTAGACGAGCCAGTTTTGTTTACAACGGTTGACCACCTTATCCTTGACGAAGCGGCGTTCGTTGCTCCTGTCCGCCAACTAATCGACGGCAAACAAGGACGCGAGCTAGAGCATGTGACACTACTTGGCAATCAGTCTGAAACGTTTGACGCCAATGCCGGGCCGCATACTACGCTTTGTCGAAAAGCCAAGCCAGCAAGACATTACAGAATTGTCGCGGGCCGAAGGCATTGTTTACAAAGATACCGCCATGTTCATAGCTTCGCAAAACACTTTGGCGCAAGCGCTCGCCACTATTTCTGACGAGATATCATCGCAAGCCCAAGCGTTGCTCTCTGCTCCGGAAAGCGAACGCGCTGCGCGTTTTCTTGCTATGCCACTCGTAGATATTGCCACTGGCTTCTACGAAAAAGCAACAAATCTATACGCTGATTTCACGGCGGGTGACTTCGTAGATCTTGGCAGCTACGGGTCGCTTTACAAAGTGCGACCTAAAGACGCGCATGGCAACGTCGTGGCGGGCGATGTGCTCATCGACGAGCGTTCCGAAAACAATGTCATTATCAACCAAGTGGCCAAGCCGCTCGTCGTCATTAACATGCACGAGTCGGTTGTGGTGCAGGGCGAAGCTGGAACCGTGGTGGCGCCGAAAAGCGATATCAATGCGGTCGGCGAACTCTATAAAACGAAAATCCACGGGCGCAGATAGATGCGGTGCTCGCTATCCTATTCTCACGACGACCCGCTCGACGTCAGGCATGCCATATCCTGGCACGAAACCGTCGCAGGATCAAGGTGAGGCACGACGATGTGGAAATGCAAATGCGCAATTGTGCCGCCAATTGCGCGAACGTTGCCCTCGCTTAAGCGCATGAATAGTTGCCGCCGGTGCTGCTCCGTAGTTTTCTTGTGCATGCTCCAGTATGTCCCAGTAGGTAATCTTATCGACTGGCGTCAACTCTTTAAGCTTTTCTATGGTTTTTGACCTCGGCTGCATTGCATTTCACGTTACTCCTGACATACAATGAGGCCATAAGTTTAGGAGGAGCGATGGCTGGCGTGATTATTTTTCTGGTTGTTGTCGTGCTGTTTATCATTGCGAACGGTGTGCGGATTATTAACCAATATGAGCGTGGCGTGGTATTCCGCCTGGGCAAAGTGCGTTCGCATATTAAGGGACCGGGGCTACGGCTCATCATTCCGATCGTCGATCAAATGCGAAAGGTGGCCCTGCGGACTGTGACGCTGCCGATTGAGTCGCAAAAAATTATCACCAAAGACAATGTGTCGATCGACGTCGCGGCGGTGGCGTATTATCAAGTGCAAGACCCGATCAAGTCGATCGTCGAAATTGAAAATGTGGTGTCGGCGATTTACCAGATCGCGCAGACAACGGTGCGCAACATAGTCGGCCAGAGCAGTTTGGACGAAATTTTGAGTGAAACAG
>WNGR01009340.1_pt2 | contig 10694 bp, 5 predicted proteins | sample 5407581 | NCBI WGS metagenome assembly WNGR01 (sample SAMN13153383, study PRJNA577476) | soil metagenome | isolation source: 80 cm soil or saprolite under Garry oak tree replicate 2 | place: USA:California | collected 2016-06-15 | reverse complement strand
CAAGATGCTTCGCAAGGAACTTCTCGGCGACTGCATAGAACTTGAGGCGGTTTTCGGGCTTGGCGAAACCATGCCCCTCATCCGGGAAGAGCATATATTCGTAGTCGATGCCCTTGCTCTTCATAGCATTCACAATCTGTTCAGACTCTGCCTGCTTGACGCGAGGATCGTTTGCCCCCTGTGCAATCAGCATCGGAATCTTGATCTGGTCGACCTTGAACAGCGGTGAGCGCGATTTCAGGAACTCCTCCTCGGTGTCGGGATTGCCTACACGCTTGTGGAAGGTTGCCAGGAAGGTGGACCAGTATGGAGGGATCGTTCGAATAAGTGTGATTAAGTTGCTGGGGCCCACAATATCCACGGCACAGCAGAAGAGATCAGGTGTGAATGTCGCACCCACCAGTGCTGCGTAGCCACCATAGGAACCGCCGTAGATTGCAACTTTCTGCGGGTCAGCGATACCCTGCTCAATCGCCCAGTGAACAGCATCCACCAGGTCATTGTGCATGTCGCGGCCCCATTCCTTATCGCCAGCATTCAAGAAATCCTTGCCATAGCCTGTGGAGCCTCGGAAATTCACCTGCAAGCAGGCATATCCACGGTTGGCGAACCACTGGCCTTCCGGATTATATCCCCAGGCGTCACGTCCCCATGGACCTCCATGCACATCGAGCACTGTCGGAAGATTTGTCCGACCTTTTCCCGGTGGCAAGGTGAGGTAGCCATGAACGGTCATGCCATCGCGAGAGGTGAAGGAGATGGGTTCCATCGTCGCCAGAGTGTACTTGTTCAGGTCAGGTTGATTGTCAAAGAGGAAGCTAGCCTTCCTGGCTCTCCTATCGTAGGCGTAGAATGGTACCGGCCCATTATCGACGGTAAACGCTAAAATCCAGGTAGCATCGGCATTATCGCGGCTAATGATCCCAAAATCTCCACGGTGGATATCCCGGATGTTATCAAAATCCTGCTTGATAGACTGATCCAGGACGACCCATTCGACGCGGTCTTTGTTGAATGCGACCGCTTGGACCTCGTAAGTGTCGGGGTGAATCATCACGCTGCCGACATCATACTGCGGGTCTTCTGCGATCTTGCTGATCTCGCCGGTGGCAATGTTCATCTTCACCAGCCGACTTGCGTTCACATTCCGTGAATCCTCAAGATACAGGGACTGTCCATCTTTGGTGAAGCCCACTGGAGCGCTGGTGAGTGCATCATCTGGGTTCCAGATGATCAGTTTTCGCCAGTCGGCTTGCTCATTCTCCCGGACCATCAGTTCAGTTCCACCATCAGGAGTTGCGGCAAGCGCACCACGCACCTTGAAGTTGGTATCGGAGACCCAGCCAAGAAAATTTCCCGGATTCTTAGCAACCAGGGAGAGTTCACCGGATACCAGGTCGAGATGGTAGACATCATGAACCTGTGGGTTCTCCTTGTTCATGCCAATCAGCAGCTCGTTGGGGAAGTGCTTATCGCGGTCAACGATCTGCACCTGCACATTCTCATAGGGGGTCAGGTCCCGCGTTTCCCGCGTTTCCAGGTTTGTGGCATACAATCGCCAGTTCTCATCGCCCCCCTTATCCTGGATATACATAATATGTTTGTTGTCTGCGGCCCAAAAATAGAAGCGTACACCCCTATCGGTGTCTTTGGTAACAGGTTCGTAATCATCGCTGCCAATCTTGCCTACCCAGACGTTCAGGACGTTGTTCACCGGTGCCAGGTAGGCCATCATCGTGCCGTCTGGTGAGATTTGCGGACTGGTTTTGACGGGGTTGCCAAAAAGAATTTCTCTTGGGATAAGCTCAACGTTGGTTGAGGTGGTCATGTAAGGTTACTCCTAATCTAATCTAAATGTCGTGCTTCTGCGAGAGATAGGGGCCAATCAGCGATTGATCTGAACCCGATTTAGGATATTGGAGGAAATCCTGGTTCCTTGATAATATGCAGTTTATCACATCAAGATCAGAAACTGTTTTTGTGGTTCTGATTTTCTCTCAGTGAAGACTATTCTTCTGCTTAAATGCTGCCAGCTGCTCAGGCGCTCCTACGACTATCACCGTGTCGCCCGTTTCGATGCGGGTCTCCAGCCTGGAACCCATCATCAATCCACCTGGCTTTTTTACTGCGACGAGCATAGTGCCATCGCTCAAGATGTTCTGTGCGTCCGCCATGGTTTTGCCGACAAGCGGCGAGGTAGGAGCAAGCATCACTTCCTCAACTGCCAGTTCCAGGTTTCCGGCCTTCGTAATGGCATCAAAAAATTCTACCACTCCAGGTTGAAGCGCCAGATTTGCCATCCGATGTCCAGCAATCTTGTAGGGGGAGAACAGGCGATCGGCTCCCGCTAGCTTGAGCTTTGCTTCTGTCTCAGTGTGGTTAGCCCGTGCGACTATGAATAATTTACTATTGAGGTGACGTGCTGAGAGAGTGATATAGATGTTGTGCGCATCGTTATCTGTAGCGACCAGTAAACACTTTGCGTGTTGGATGCCTGCCTCACGGAGCACTTCATCGCTTGTGGCATCTCCTTGCAAAGCCAGGTATCCACGCTGGATGGAGTTGCGAACCATTTCTTCCTTCTCATCTATGATGACAAATGGTATACGTCTTGTTGCAAAGTCTTCAGCTATCTGTGAACCAACCCGGCCAAGACCGCAGACGATATAGTGGTTGCGCAAGGCTGCAATCTTATTCTCCATAAAACGCCTCCTGATTGCCTGGTTGAAGTGACCTTCAATCACGTACTCCATGCCTGCACCGAAGGTATAGAGCAGTGATCCTACTCCCAGAACTATGATAGCCATCGTGAATATGCGACCAGCCTCAGAAAGCGGATGAACGACGTTTCCTACGGTTGCCATCATGTCGATGGTGGTATAGAGGGCATCGATAAAGGAAAGGTGTTCGATCAGCATATAGCCGACGATGCCCAGGGCAAGTACGCTGAGCACCAGGAAAATGGCTATTTTGAGATGGCGAAAAGAGCCAGGGGTATTCATAATGACGACCAACTATTCTTCTGGTTCTAAGCGGACAATGCCCTCGATCTTACCGGAATCGCTACCTGTTCAGAGAGCGTAAGCCAGAATCACTGACTCTCCCCGTACTAACAAGTTGACATAGTATTGCTCAATTGTCAAGGAAAACATGCCCTACCAGTTGGGTGTCTGTCATTTTGTTGCAGGCCAGCAGGGCGACCGCAAGGGATCGCCCCTACCCAGGCACGATGAACCATGCCCCGTAGGTTGGGCAGGGGCGATCCCTTGCGGTCGCCCAGAGGCACCAACTGAAGGGTTGAGGGAAGCAGGTGTTCAGCACCACCCAGGGCGGGGACAAGCCACCGCCCCTCCTATGGGACGACCGAGCCGGTCGCGCCTCCGGTGTGGGGCCATGCTGCAACCCGCCTTCAGTTGGTGCCTATGGGCGATCCCTTGCGGTCGCCCTGGTAGGCTCCCTACAGTTCATCCTCTGGTCTAAGAAACCTTGCAGAAGATATAATAAACTCATTATCCCAATGGACAGAGGAAAAAACATGACAGAGACAAGTATAGTGACTGGACTGGAACGACGCAGAGAAGATTATGGACTGATTACTGGTCGTTCCCATTATGTGGATGATCTGAGGCCCCCTGAAGGGCGACCTGCTATCCTGCATATGCTGGTTGTGCGCAGCCCGTATGCTCATGCGGAGATTAAGGGGATGCAACTGGAGGCGGCACGGGCACTGCCGGGTGTTGTCGCTGCCTTTACGGGTGCAGAACTGGTAAGTGGCATGCCTACTATTGATACTATGCCGATGCCGGGCCTCAAAAAGCCGGAACGGCGGCCTCTGGCTGTGGGTCGGGTGCGCTATGTAGGTGACCCGGTGGCGGTGGTGCTGGCTGAAAATCTTTACGTTGCCCAGGATGCTCGTGACCTGGTTGAAGTAGAATATAACCCGCTACCTGCTGTGAGTGACCCGGAGGCAGCACTTGCCTCTGATGCGAACCACCGCAAGGGTCCTCACCCAACCCAACCACCAACGCCCCTACTGTATGATGAGTTTGGTTCGAACGTTGCTTTCCATTCTCGATCTGGTGGTGGGGATATTCAGGCTGCTTTCGCAAATGCTGACCATACTGTTCGATTGCGTGTGGTCAACCAGCGACTCGCTCCCAATTCCATGGAGCCACGCGCCTGCCTGTTCGACTTTGACCCGGCTAGCGGCCAATTTTCAGCATGGCTCTCTTCTCAGGCCATCTATCGAGCGCGGGATATCTTGTCCAATTTTCTGGGTATCGAGCGTAGCCGTATCCATGTGTACAACGCCGAAGTAGGTGGTGGTTTTGGCTCCAAAACCATGTTCGTAGGTGAGGAAATCATCGCAGCGACGCTGGCGGTCAAATATGGGCGGCCCGTTAAGTGGATTGAAAGTCGGAGCGAGAATTTGCAGGCCCAGACCCAGGGGCGCGGCCAGGTGAACTACATCGAAGCTGCCTTCCAGAACGATGGGCGGCTGCTCGGCCTCAAAGTGCGCACAATTGCTGACCTGGGTGCCTTCCTCATGCCAACGACAGTAATGGTCCCCAATAGCACACCATACTTGCTCAATGGTCCCTACCAGATCAAAGCTGTGGATAGCCAGGTAGTAGGCGCTTTCACCAACAAAGTGCCGACCGCCGCCTATCGTGGTGCGGGGCGACCTGAAGCTGCCTACATCTTGGAACGCACGACGGACCGCATCGCCCACGAACTGGGACTTGATCCAGCCGAGGTGCGCCGCCGCAATTTTATCGCTCCCGACGCCTTTCCCTATTCGACGGTGACAGGCCCTCAGTATGATAGTGGCAATTACCAGGTCGCGCTCGATCGTGCACTCGAAGTGGCAGATTATGCAGGCTGGCGAGCAAAGCAGCGAGAACAGCGCGAAGCTCGTAGTTCTTTACTTCTGGGTATTGGCCTGTCCACCTTTATCGAATCATCGGGTGGTGCTATGGGGCCAAACCGACCCGGCATACCACAGGAAGCTGCTACTGTGCGTATTCGCCGGGATGGGACGATTCTGGTGCAGAGTGGTGTCGCTTCTAATGGTCAGGGTCACTTCACCGCCTTTGCCCAGATTGCAGCAAGAACTTTTCACCTACCAGCCTCAAAGATAGAAGTTCGTATGAATGACACGGCTCTGCCTGCCTTCGGCATCGGCACATTCGGCAGTCGCACCACCCAGGTAGCGGGTTCTGCTGTAGTGCTCGCCGCCGAAGCTGTGCGTGAGAAGGCCCTCCAGGTGGCAGCACGAGTGCTGGAAGCTTCCCCGGCAGACCTCATCATGGGGCTCAGCCAGGTGATGGTGCGAGGCGTCCCATCGCGGGCTGTCGCATTAGGTGAACTGGCCCGGTTGGTTGAGGAGCAGCCCGAGCTGGTTGAGCACGAGCCTCCTAATCCGGTTAACGGTGTGCCCATCGAAGGACTGGCTGCTTGGCGTGATTTTGTTCCATCAAATGCAACCTACTCTTCCGGCGCTCACCTTGCCGTGGTCGAGGTAGATAGTGAGACTGGCGAAGTACATATACTGACCTATGTAGCGGTGGATGACTTCGGGCGAGTTCTCAATCACTACCTTGCTGAGGCCCAGATACATGGGGGGCTGGCTCAGGGTATCGGGCAGGCTCTGTATGAAGAAGCCCTCTATGATCAGGAAGGTCAGCTACTGACGGGTACTCTGATGGATTATGCCTTACCCAATGCAGAGCAAGTTCCGGCTTTTGTCACTGCGATCATCGAGACTCCTTCACCCATCAATCCATTGGGTGCGAAGGGTGTAGGTGAAGCGGGTTGTATTGCTGCACCACCTGCTATTGTCAATGCTGTACTGGATGCTCTCACGCCGTTGGGTGTCAAAACTATCGATATGCCGCTGAAGCCTGAGAAGGTCTGGGCGCTGATCCAGGCGGCTCGCCAGGGGCCATTGGGCCAGCCCGAACCAACATTGCCACCTATCTTCAACCTCTCTCCTTGACACGTTTTGAGCTGGACTGCCGACCCAAGGGTGCTTCTCATTTTTCTATAGCAGTGAGAGGTCGTGGCTCTGCCACGACCTCTCACTGCTACAGAAAACTGTAGGGCATCAACTCTCCTCAAAGCCGGACAGGTTGATACCCAGTTCTGGCACCAGGTCACTTGAGGTATCTTCAACAAAGTGGATCGTCTGTTCCTCTTCGTTAAGGACCTCAACATTGATGCCCAGAGCCTGCAACTCCTTAACAAGCACCTTGAAGGAGGCTGGTACACCCGGCTCCATCAGATCCTCACCTTTCACAAGGGCCTCGTAGGTCTTGACGCGGCCCAGCTCGTCGTCCGATTTCACCGTGAGCATCTCTTGCAGTGTATAGCCTGCACCGTGGGCTTCGAGCGCCCAAACTTCCATTTCGCCTAAACGCTGCCCACCAAACTGGGCCTTACCGCCGAGCGGCTGTTGCGTAATCAGGCTGTACGGGCCGGTTGAGCGGGCGTGAATCTTGTCCTCAACCAGGTGGATCAGCTTGAACATGTAGGTATAGCCAACCGTGATCGGCTGATCGAACGGTTCGCCTGTGCGACCATCGAACAACTGGACCTGGCCGGTCTGCGACAGATTGGCGCGGCGCAGCAGGGTCTCGATATCCTCTTCCGTCGCACCATCAAAGACAGGAGTGGCGGTCTTCAGGCCCAATGCACTCGCAGCCCAGCCCAGGTGCATCTCCATGATTTGCCCAATATTCATGCGGTTGGGCACGCTTAAAGGGTTCAAGATGATGTCAACGGCCGTACCATCCGGCAGGAAGGGCATATCCTCAATGGGCAGGACACGCGAAATGACACCCTTGTTGCCGTGACGACCGGCCATTTTGTCGCCCACACCAATCTTGCGCTTTTGCGCGACGCTGACACGCACGCGGTAGTTCACTCCCGGCGGCAGCTCATCGCCAAGTTCACGCGAGAATACCTTGACCTCGATAACTTTGCCGCGCTCCCCATGGGGGATGCGCAGCGAGGTATCTTTTACTTCGCGGGCCTTCTCACCGAAGATGGCCCGCAGCAGCTTCTCCTCGGCTGTCAGTTCGGTCTCGCCCTTGGGGGTGATCTTGCCCACCAGGATATCCTGGGGACCGACCTCGGCACCCACGTAGATGATGCCGTATTCGTCCAGATTGCGCAGTCCTTCTTCGCCCACATTGGGGATATCGTGTGTGATCTCTTCCGGCCCGAGTCGGGTATCGCGAGCTTCAATTTCGTATTTCTCAATATGGATGGAGGTGAAGAGATCCTCGCACACAAGCCGTTCGCTGATAACGATGGCATCCTCAAAGTTGCCGCCTTCCCAACTCATGAAAGCTACCAGGACATTCTGCCCCAACGCCAGTTCCCCATGCTCGGTCGATGAGCTATCGGCGATCACCTGCCCAGCCTCAACGCGCTGCCCTTTGCTCACTATAGGCCGCTGATTGATACAAGTACCCGCATTCGAGCGCGTGAACTTACGCAAGCGGTGGATGTGCACCTTGCCCTGGTCGTCCACAATCTCAATCAAGCGTGCTGTTATTGAAACCACCTCACCGCTTACGGGACTCACAATGACATGACCAGAGTCGAGGGCCACCTGGCGCTCCATGCCGGTGCCGCAGATCGGTGCCTGCGGTTGCAGCAAGGGAACGGCCTGGCGCTGCATACCTGCGCCCATGAGCGCGCGGTTTACATCGTCATGCTCCAGGAAGGGGATCAGCGCGGACGCGACGCTTACTATTTGTTGAGGCGATACGTCCATGTAGTCCAGGTTGTCGGAACTCTCCAGGAAGAACTCGCCCCCGTAACGAGCCAGCGCCCGGTCCTCTACGAACTCACCGTTGTCTGAGAGCCTGGCATTCGCCTGGGCAATCCGGAAGTGCTCCTCGTCGTCGGCAGCATAATACTCTACCTCGTCGGTCACAAAGGGCTTCACTGCCATCTCTGTACCGCCCAACACCTGGGAAAGCCGAGAGAAGAGCGCTTCATCCACACGTATACGAGTGCCTGCTTTAAGATTGTCACCCTGAGCGAAGCGAAGGGTCTCCTGGCGGGTTCGTCCATAGATGCCCCGTAACTCGCGCCCAATGAGGCGACGGTCATTGGCAGGCAGGCGCTTGTGGACCTTGCGATAGGGCGTTTCGATGAAGCCATAAGCATTGATGCGTGCATAGGTTGCCAGGTAGCCGATCAGGCCGATGTTCTGACCGTCGGGTGTCTCAATAGGGCAGATACGGCCATAGTGAGAATGGTGTACATCACGTACCTCGAAACCGGCACGTTCGCGGGAAAGGCCACCGGGGCCGAGTGCCGAGAGACGACGCTTGAGGCCGATTTCGGCCAGGGCATTGATCTGTTCCATAAACTGGGAGAGCTGGCTGCCACCGAAGAACTCGCGTATAGCTGCCACGACCGGGCGAATGTTGATCAGTCCATTGGGTGTCGCCTGCTGGCCCGATAAATCGGCCCCCATGGTGCTCATGCGCTCTTTAATCACGCGCTCCAGGCGCAGCAGACCAACGCGAAACTGAGCCTGGACCAATTCTCCGACGCAGCGCACCCGCCGGTTGCCCAGGTGATCGATGTCATCGGGCCGTCCATGCCCGTTATTCAACTCGATGAGGCGACGCACAATAGTGACAATGTCATCCAGCGTCAGGAGATGGTGGTTCAATGGAATAGCGAGATCAAACTTGCGGTTGAGTTTGTACCGACCGACTTTGCCGAGATCGTAGCGCCGGGGACTAAAGAACAGATTTTTGACAAGCGAGCGTGCGTTATCTATGGTGGGTGGGTCGCCGGGGCGCAACTTCTTGTAGACTTCCAGCAGGGCTTCATGCTCGGTTTTCACCGGGTCACGGTCCAGCGTGGCCTGGATGTAGCGTATAACCGGGTCGGTATCAACCCCGGCGAATGCGGCGAGGATGCCCTCGTCGGTTGACAGGTCCAGGTCCTCTGTGTGGAGGTGATCGCGAGCAAGGCTGCTGAGAGCACGTAGCAAAGTGGTGGCAGGCAGCTTGCGTTTCCGGTCAACCCTGACCGTCAGCAGGTGCTTATTGCTGGTCTCGAACTCCAACCATGCACCACGATTGGGGATAACCTTGGCCGCAAAGAGACTCCCGCCCGTGGCGACATGCTCATCGGCAGAATAGTAAACGCCGGGCGAGCGCATCAGTTGGCTAACCACCACGCGCTCTGTGCCATTGATGATGAAGGTTCCATCCTTCGTCATCAATGGGAAGTCACCCATGAAGATATCCTTCTCGATGATCTCGCCGGTTTCTTTATGGGTAAGGCGTGCCTTCACGGTCAGGGGGGCTGCATAGGTGGTATCGCGGTCACGACACTCATCCTCGCTGTACTTGGGCCTGCCGAAGGGCTCCGGTGGCACAATCAACTCCAGGCTGAGGATTTTGCCTGCGAAGTCTTCAATGGGAGAGATTTCTGCAAAAAGTTCGCGCAAACCTTCTTTCTTGAACCATTCGAATGAGTCAAGTTGGACCTGAATAAGGCCCGGCATGGGGACGATATCAGGCATACGTGCGAGGGAGATACGTTCAGGGGCAGCAGCAGTCCTGGTACTTACTTCCATAGGGATATCCTCCTTTGAGGCAAGGTTGATGAAACAGTACTCAAAACCATGATGAAATCACTTCAGCGCTATGAGGAACTGTAGCAAGGATACCCGAAAAAGCAGAGAAAAACATCGGCCAATTGGACGATGTTTTTGCTTGACAAATAAGGTATAATGATAATGGAAAGAACCAAGGGTTCGGAAGGTTTCATATTGTCTTTTTTCAGCCGCCCTCGTTAACTACCATCCCTATCTTAAGCCCCGCTTATAAAGAGTTAACCTTCATTTCCAGGTACACCTCATACGTCTGCTTCGCAATCTGCTCCTGTGTATAATTCTCTAGTACGCGCTGGCGTCCCTTTGTGGCAAGAGTTGCGTAGAGTTGGGGATCGTCCAATAAGCGACGCACACAGGCAGCCAACTCCTGGGAATTGCCTTCCTGAAAGACCAGCCCGGCATCATCAATGACGTAGGGAATCTCGCCGGAATTTGAGCCAATGACGGGTGTTTCACAGGCCATTGCTTCACAGAGGACGCGGCCAAATTGTTCCTTCCAGTTGGGGCGGGTCAAAGACGGGAGAACCATGCTGCAACTCTTTGGGAACTTCGTAGGTTGGCACGCCAGCTTTGAAGGTGATACGGTCAGCAACACCCAGGCGTGTGGCCTGCTCTTCCAGTTCGCTCTTCATCGGGCCGTTGCCAATAAAGACTACACGGCAACGCTCTGGCAGGCTCGTCAATGCTTCAACCAGGGTTGGTAAACCCTTGTTCTCGACGAAACGTCCAAGGTAGCCGAGTATGAAGGGTGCCTCTGGGGAGCGAGGTGGACGTGGTTCAGTGCGCCGGTAGATGTCGGTGTCAAAGCCGAATTGCGGGATGATGCGAATCGGGCCATGATAGCCTTTGCGCCTCAATATATCAGCGGCATCGCGGTTGCCTGCGAGTGCGACCGTGGCATGGCGGTAGTTATATAACTCCATCTGGCGAAAAGGGGGAGGATAGTTGCGATAGAGGTTTTGCCAGGTGAAGAACAAGGCATGGGCTTTCTGTTGTACCGCCAGGCGCATTGCCCGGAAGGTTGCGAAGTTGTAGGGCTCCT
>WNGR01008716.1_pt1 | contig 10694 bp, 10 predicted proteins | sample 5407581 | NCBI WGS metagenome assembly WNGR01 (sample SAMN13153383, study PRJNA577476) | soil metagenome | isolation source: 80 cm soil or saprolite under Garry oak tree replicate 2 | place: USA:California | collected 2016-06-15 | reverse complement strand
CTACCATGCCAATCAATCCAATGGATTACAGCGGCAAAGATACCGTACTCGACGTAGTGCGCACCGAGCGCGCTAGGTTCTACAACATCATTGATGATCCAGATAACTGGAACGTCCAGACGCGCTGCAGCGAATGGGAAGTGCGCGATATCGTCGGCCACATGATTGATGTCACCGAGGGTTATCTATCGCGTTGGGACATAGCTCACAAGGGTGAAGCCGCCGATGCGCTTGGCTGGCAGGTAATGAGCGAACGACTCAACGAGAATGCCCAGGCATTCCGCAGCCTGTCACGCGAAGAGGCCATCTCGCGGCTCAAGGCTGACTCGGACACGATGCTGACTATTTTCGAGGCCCTGACGCCAGATGAGTGGGCGAACTTCATGGTTACTCATCCCTATACGGGTCCGACGCCAGCGTTCTGCTATCCGGCCTTCCAGGTCATGGACTATGGCGTTCACACCTGGGATATGAAGTGGGGCCTGGGCGAGAAATTTGGCGAACTCGACGAGCGCACCGCCGGGGTGCTTGTGCCGTACATGTTCATCATCATGCAGTCTACCGTGGACCAGGAATCGGCCAAAGGCGTAGATGCTGAGTTTGGCATCAAGGTCGATGGCGAATGGGGCGGTCAGTGGCGCGTCACCATCAAAGACGGCACCTATACCTACAAACCGACTGACAACCTTGATGGCGTGCAAGCCATTTTCCACTTCAAAAATGCATCAGATTTTGTCCTCACCACCTATCAACGCTTTCCAGGTGGTGAAACAAGTGGAGACCCCAAGGTAATCGAACAGATCCGGCACCTGTTCTTCAGGATATAGGAATGTGGAGATACGACCATGTCTAAAATCCAGGCTCAAGGTGTTCACCATATCACCTTCGTTGGTTCCAACCGTGAGACGACTATCGATTTCTACCAGGGGGTACTGGGAATGCCATTGGTTATGGAGCAACCCAATCTCGATGTCCCAGACGAGACCCACCTCTACTTCGACGCAGGCGATGGACGGCTGATCACCTTCTTCGTGCGCCCCACGCGGGTAAATGATTCTACTCCCAACCCCGAAGGCATCGGCAACCTGCATCACCTTGCTTTTACCGTCTCGCGTGCTACTTACACCCAGGTCGCCCAACGCCTCAACGAGCGTAACATTTGGAACACGGGCAACATCGACCGCGGGTTCATGGACTCAATCTACTTCAGAGATCCCAACGGACAGCTGCTCGAGATGGCCTGTTACAAGTTCGTTCCACCAGAAGGCTACAGCGTTGCCGACGTACTCGCCACGGCGCACCGTCTTCGGGTGGCCGCCGGTGCCTATAACATCCAGGAAGCCCACCTGGCCGACGCCATCGCCGAACTGACCCAGCGTAAAGCAATTCCCATTACGGAGGTGGTCTTAGCATGATGCACCCCTCCGAGCCCGATGCGCAGCCTCAGAGTGCGCTCTGGATGTTGGATCTCGGCCAGCTACTGCCGGTTGGCCCCGTACTGCAAGGTCTCTCACCGGTAGATTTTTTGGACAATGGAGACGCCACCTCGCGTAGGGGCGGGGGTGGCAGGGATGTGGGGTTGGGGCCCTTGTGGCCAAGACATTTCAACTAAGACGCGTTGCGAGTCAAACGAAGCCGCTTCACGAGTGTCATCCTGAGCGCGAGCTTTGGATCTCTCTCCGGAGAGAGATCCAAAGCTCGCGCTCAGGATGACAAAGCGAGATGGTCTTGTATTTGAAATGGATTGACCACAAGGCCCCACGCCTACAGACACATTACCAGAGTTCTTGTGAGGCGAGCTGAGCGCCATCGGCCAGGGATTGGAGTTTGGCCCAAGCAACGCTAGGTGCAACGGCACTAGCCCCAGCGAAGGTGTCAAAGCCACAGTCCGTACCTGCGATGACGTTTTCTCGGCCCACGACTCGGGCAAAGCGCACAAGCCGTTGAGCTACGACCTCTGGATGTTCGATATAGTTAGTGCATGAGTCGATCACTCCAGGGATCAGTATCTTCCCCACCGGCAGGCGCACCTGCTCAAATACATTCCACTCGTGCTCATGGCGCGGGTTGGCCGCTTCGATGGAGAGGGCATTGCCCTCTATCTTCAGGAGCAGGTCAATGATTTCTTTCAGTGGTACATCCCGGTGGTGTGGGCCGGGATAGTTGCCCCAGCACACATGGATTCGTACCTGTTCAGGTGAGATGCCACTGAGGGCATAATTGAGCACTTCCACGCTTTGCTGCAGATGTTTGCGAAACTCGTCGATGGACGCTTCGGCAAAACGCACGTGGCGCTGCATGGCCAGGTCTGGACAATCCAATTGCAACGAGAAGCCAGCCGCAACGATGGCTTGATACTCGTAGCGCATAGCATCCGCAAGGGCGTAGAGATAGGCTTCCTGAGTAGGATAATAGCTATTCTGCATCACCTGGGCGATCGCCCCAGGCGAGGCAGCAGGCATGAAGACCCCTTCAGGCTGCACTTCTTGTAGAGCAGCCTTGAGATTCGCGATATCGCGATGCACAGCATCGTTGTCGCGCAGGCTGATGGGGCCAGTGCAGGCCGGGATAAAGTTGCGGCCTCCCCCGTCTTCACTGCGGCGGTGTACTCTTAAGTCTGGATGGTCCAGGATATCTTGTACCGTGAAGGGTTTTGACTGGCCACCAAAACCCGTCAGGCGGTCCTTGACGTAGTTGGCGAAGCCGATCTTGCTCATCTCACCGTCGGAAATGATGTCGATGCCGACAGCGACCTGGTGTTTGACCGCGTCGGCTACCGCATTCTGTACGGTGTCGGCAAGCTCACTTGCCGACACCGGCTGCCCTTGCTCTTTGGCAATCATCATCTGCATCAGGTTGTCCGGTCGAGGCAAACTACCGGTATGGGTGGTCAGGATTCTCGTGGTGCTGCGTCTCATAGTTTTGTCTCCGTCTTCTTTCTTTGACACCCCACCTGGTCTCAGTTCCCACGTGTGCGGTTCTGATCGCCATCGATTTGCCTCCCTTTGGTTAAATACTTCGGGCCAACACACGTTCGTAGCTTGTCACCGGTGCATATACCTCTTTGTCAACGATCACATCAAGGAGCGTAGGCACATCCGTTTGCAGGGCTTCGCTCATCCTATCTGGCAATTCCCGAGGATCGCTGATCCGGTGACCATGAGCGCCAAATGCACGTGCAACCATACTGTAGTCAACGTCAATGAAATCGTTCACATAGGGGATGACGTGGTTATCATGATTGTACTTCTGCTCATGGTACTCGAACGCCAGGGCACGATTATTCAAGACTACGACGAGGACCGGGATATGACACCGCAGCGCTGTTTCGAGTTCGCTCAAATGATACCCGAACCCCCCATCTCCTATTACACACGCAACATGATGGCCTGGCGCGCCCAGAGCCGCTCCCAGCGAAGCCGGGAACGCCCAGCCTAGTGAGCCTGCTGCTCGGATGTAATGGCGTCCTGGAGCAGTGACCGGAAAGGCTGCTCCAGTCCAGGCCCCCATGTAACCTGTATCCGCGGCGACGATATCCGTCGGATCGAGCGTTGCACGCAGGGCGCTTATGACCGCAGCCGGATGGATCGGTTCTTCTGGCGGTCGGGAAGCCAGGCGCTGTACCTCTTCTTTCCAGGCCTGCACGCGTGCAGTTGCTTGCCGTACCCAGACTGTGCGTTCACCGGGAAGGCTGCGCTTCAAAGCTTCCTTCACAAGAGCCTGGAGCGTCAGCTTCGCATCCGCTTGTACGCTGATCTCCTCGCGATATGTGGCGCCCAGCACGTTTGTATCGACATCGACATGCAGAATGCGCGTCGAAGGAGGAGGCACCTTCCACGAATCACTGGCTAACCCTCCAAGCCGACATCCAACGACCAGGGCAAGGTCGCACTCCCGCACAATATCGTTGGCAACCTTGCGCGAGTAGCGGCCGATTAAGCCGAGCGCCAGCTCGTGGTCTTCGCGGATAGACCCCTTCCCACCCATCGAGGTTGCTACCGGCAGGTTAAGCGCCTCCGCCAGCGCTTGTACTTCCTCCCAAGCCTCTGACAGCAACACCCCGTTGCCCGCAATGAGTACAGGACGCTGCGCGGAGAGTAGGGCGTCCATCAATGCTGTCACCGCCTCTGGCGGTGGCGCAGTACGCAGCGACGGGATATGTCCAAAGGGAGGCTCCTTATAAATGAGGACATCAGCAGTTTCAGCGCGAAGCATATCCGATGCAATCTCAAGATGCGCAGGTCCAGGAATAGCTCCCGTGGCAGCGCGAATAGCCCCGCGCAGCATTTCCGCAGCGCGTTCCGGGCGAGCCACAGCCTTGTTCCATCGCGTCAAAGAAGTATGCAGCGGCAACTGGTCTAACTCCTGGTACTCATATCGATCTCTCGATGGCGTGCGCATAGAGGTGGTGAACGAAATGACTGGGCTCATCGACCAGTAGGGGTCGGCGAGACCCGCCGCAACGTTTGAGACGCCCGGCCCATATTGTCCATAGACAAACCCTGGCTTGCCACTGATACGGGCATACCCATCTGCCATATAGGCCGCACCCTTTTCACTTCGACAGGGGATCATCTGAATTCCAGCTTCTTCCAGTGCAATCCACAGTGCCTGATCACCGCCGGTCACCTGGAAGAAGTACTTCGTATCGTAGGCCTTTAGCGTTTGAGCAATCGTCGCGGCAACTGATGCCATGGTATCCTCCTAAAACGTGCTGCGAATACACAACGGCTTAAGCAGGGAACAAGTCGAGATGGGTAGTATCATCTTTGGCAATTTGGATCGTGCCATCGATGTTCCGATCATAAATCCCATGCGGAGCAATGTCAAGTGTAGTGGCAACGTGAAGTGTTCCCATTGACAACGACGCTTTCATGAGCTATACTCCGTGTAGCAATAAACCGAGACTCTGTTTGTGAATAAGAAGAGAGAAACCATGGCACGCATCGTCAACGAAGCAGCCTATGCAGCTAGGCGCAACGCCATTCTCGACGCAACCCAGCGAGCCGTCGAAGCCAAAGGCTACGAGCAGATGGCGATTGCCGATCTGCTGAGCGAACTGAACATCTCCTCCGGTGCCTTCTATCACTACTTTGACTCCAAACCGGCGTTGCTCTCGGCACTCGTCGAACGCACGGGGGACCAGATAGAACAGCTTGTGCTCCCCGTCGTCCATGATCGTGAGCTTGGTGCCCTGGACAAACTCCAGGGCTTCTTTGCCACGCTCGACCACTGGAAACTCGCGCACAAGCGCCTGGTGTTCGCGTACCTGCGCGTCTGGTATGCCGATGAGAATGCCATCGTCCGCCACAAACTCTACCAAGCCCGAGTCAAACGACTCACGCCCTGGCTGGAGGAGATCATCCGTCAGGGAGTCGAAGAAGGCGTCTTCACGACCCCCTATCCTGACCAGGCGGCGAGAATGATCCTCTCCCTACTTGAAGACCTTGGCTATGCCACAGTCGAGCTCCTCCTCTCAACAGAACACGAGCCCTCCGACCTGCCCCGCCTCCAACGGATCGTCAAAGCTTGTGCTGATGCGCTGGAACGCGTGCTGGGAGCTCCAGCGGGTTGCTTGCAATACACTTCGCGCGAGGAACTCTCGCAGTGGCTGATCGCGCCCTCTGCGACGATCGAGAAAGATGAAAAGGAGCCGTAACCAGGAAGAGCTGAGCATATGCGACACAGGCAAGAGGTGAAGATACATCGTCTCCCATGTTTTGCCCCAAGACCTGGATCGTCACAGGACATCCGCGCAGACTCAATTGCAACAGGAAGAAGAAGCATGAAAGAAGAAGCACAGATCACTCCAGGAGATTTCGACGTGAATACTGAACAGGATAGCCCTCTTGTGTTAGCACTGGATGACGCCTCTGCCACCCTGGAGCGCGTAGGAGGCAAAGGGTCTTCACTGGCACGCCTGGCGGCAGCCAGCCTGCCGGTGCCTCCCGGTTTTCACATTACGACGGCCGCCTACCGCCTGTTTGTTGCCAAGCATGGACTGCAAGAGCAGATTCTTGCAGCAGTCTCGACGACCTCGTCCGATCAGCCCGCAACACTTGAAGTGGCTGCGCAGACGATCTCCACGCTCTTTGCACAGCACCCCATGCCGGACGAGGTGGCTTCGGCGATCCGCCAGGCATACATCAGGCTGGGTGGAGGTGACCTGCCCGTCGCCGTTCGTTCCTCTGCTACCGCTGAAGATCTCCCGGATCTCTCGTTTGCCGGTCAGCAGGAGACGTATCTCAATATGCATGGAGAGGCTATGGTCCTTGACGCAGTCAAACGCTGTTGGGCTTCTCTCTGGACGGCGCGCGCGATTGGCTATCGGGCACAGCATGGCATCGCTCAAGAGGAGGTGAGCCTAGCAGTCGTCGTCCAGGAGTTGGTTCCTGCCGATGCTGCTGGCATCATGTTCACCGCCAATCCCGTGACTGGTGGACACGACCAGATCATGATCAATGCCGCCTGGGGACTGGGCGAAGCTATTGTCGGTGGGCTGGTGACTCCTGACACGGTTGTCGTAGACAAGAACAGGGGAGCCATTGTCACCTCTGAGATCAACGAGAAGGACGTGATGACCGTGCGCACGCCCACCGGCACGCATGAAGAACCTGTCCCAGCGGATCGGCGCAGGCAAGCAGTACTCAGCCCAGGGCAAGCCGCTGAACTGGCCCGCCTTGGTGTACAGATCGAGGAGCTGTATGAGCAGCCGATGGATATCGAATGGGCACTCTCTGATGGTCGCTTCTTCATTGTGCAGGCGCGACCGATCACCACCTTGCACCACAAGAACCAGGGAATCGATGCGTGGAACGATAGTCTGACCATTGATTGCCTGTGGACGAGAGGAAACGTTGGTGAGGCTGTTCCTGATGTGATGACGCCCTGCTCCTGGTCGCTTCTCCAGCTTGTCTTCGATGATATGATGCCGACACTGTTCATCGGAGGCTATTCGCCGATAGGCAACATCGGCGGACGCCTGTATATGAATCTGAGTGTGATGATGACAATGGTTGCGGTAGTTGGCATGAGTCGCAAACGCCTCTTTGAGACCATCGGCGATATCTTCGGACGCGTCCCCGACGACCTGGAGATCCCGCTGCTTCCGGTGTCGCCCTGGACCGTGCTGCGAACGTTGGTACCAGCAGTGCTGCGGAACAGGCGGCGTATACGCGGCAATGTAAAAAGGCTCCCGGCGTTCCTGGCTACGGCAGCGGCACGAGGCGCCGAGCTGATGACCCGCATCCAGGCCGCATCCAGTCCTACGGACCTGACGAGGCTCTGGCAGGACGAGCTGTTACCATACCTTCATGAGTGTAACTACATGCTGGAGGCTGGCAGCAAGGGCGATGGTGGCGCTTTCATCAAGGTGCGAAATACGCTGCGGAAACTTGTGGGCGAGGCTGATACCAATATGCTGCTCCTGGCGACGGACTCCGGAGCGAAACAGTTAGCCAGCCTGGGACCCCTGCAGGGCCTGACACAGTTGATGCGTGGCCAGATCGATCGTGCGACCTTTACCCGTCAGTACGGTCACCACAGCCCGCACTTGTTCGAGATCTCTTACCCACGCCCGGCCGAGGACCCGCATTGGATCGATCAGCAACTCGCCGGATTGCGCGAAGCGCCAACGGATATCATGACGCTGCTCGCCCGCCAGAAAGAGGCGCAGGAGGCAGCGTGGGACCGTTTCCAGCGCCGCTACCCACGCCAGGCAGCGAAGATGCGTGGCCAGATCGCCAGGGCGAGAACCGAGGCTCATGAGCGTGAGGCGACACGCTCTGAGCAGGCTCGCGTCTTGTGGGCGCTGCGGGCTTTTGTCCTGCGGGCGGGTGAGCTGACCGGATATGGCGAAAAGCTCTTCTTCTTATCGATAGAAGAGATCCTGGCCCTGCTCAGCGGAGACGACACCGCTCTCTCTTCTGTTCCGGATCGCCAAGCAATCTACGCTGGCTATTGCGCGCTGCCGTCTTACCCTGTCTTGATCCGCGGACACTTCGATCCCTTTCAGTGGGCTGCAAACCCACAGCGACGCAGCGATGTGTTCGACGCAAGCGGCAAGAGTACCCCCTCCGGCGATGCGATTACCGGTTTTCCTGGTGCGCCCGGCACCGTCGAGGGTCGTGCGCGAGTGGTCCTCACAGTCGAAGAGGGCGAGCAGTTGCAGTCCGGCGAGATCCTGGTAACCACCGTCACGAACATCGGCTGGACGCCGCTCTTCCCACGCGCGATCGCGATCGTGACCGATGTCGGCGCGCCGCTCTCACATGCGGCTATCGTGGCTCGCGAGCTGGGCATCCCGGCCGTGGTCGGCTGCGGCAACGCGACGATGCGCCTGCACACCGGCGATTGGCTGCGCGTCAACGGCGAACTCGGCACGGTCGAGATACGAGTGGTCACTCACGCGGCACAGCGTCTGGCCTGACATAGGCCGCCAGGTTCGAGTCAATATACCTCTAGGGTTCCCGCTGCGGATGAGGCGCACCCATGGCCGTCCACCAGGAGAAGAGGAAGAAAGAAGATGCCTTCCCCCTGGCACATCTCTTGCTTATCCCGGATGCATCACATACAATATCTTCAACGCGATGACTTGACATTGCAAAGGACAGGGTGCATCCGATAAGGACCTTGAGAAAGGACGAAGTGCGATGGACGATCAAGTTGTACAGAAGGTAAAGGAATGTGCCGTCGACTATCTTGGCGTGAGGATGGATGATATTGTCTCTGTTTCTGAAATGTTTCGTGACGATACGTCCCAGGGCTTTGAGGTCAGAATACAAGGAAGAGCCGTCTCCCCCCCACAACGATGCTTTGTGGTGGTGAAAGACGGTCAAGCCAGCATTGTGGACGAACCAGATGCGCCTCTCCCATTCCAACCGTGAGAGCAGCAACAAGCCGCAGCGTCAGCCAGAAGCCTTTTTCCACCGTTCAGTTGACGGACTGAACCGGCATACAGCGGTGTCCAAACAGCTTGAGCCAGTGGGTCGTCGCTCTTCGTGGCCGCTTTCCTCGATTTCAGCGTGGAGGGCTCACGCGCTCTGATCACCGCTCTAGGAATGCATGGCGCCCTCGATCGCCGCAAGCAGCGTCTCCAGTGCATACGAATCATCGTGGCGGACCCCATTGATAAAGAAGGTCGGCGTGCCGTTCACGCCACTGCGTACCCCGCTCAGGAAATCTTCGCGCACGCGATGGCTATGCACGTGCTCCGTCATCTCGCGCACGAACGTCTCCTTCTCAAGATCGAGGGCGAGAGCATAGTCGACTAAGTGCGCATCGTCGAGCGCCTGTTGATGCTCAAAGAGGCTGTCATGCATCTGCCAGAACTTCCCTTGTCCGGCAGCCGCTTCCGCGGCTTCTGCAGCATGCTCAGCATGCGGATGGGCCTGGGTCAGGGGAAAATTCCGAAAGACAAAGCGCAGCCGCTCCCCCAATCGGAGCTGGATCTCCTTCACGATGGGATAGGCCTCCCCACAATAAGGACACTCATAATCGCCGTATTCCACGACGGTCACTGGGGCGGTTTCTGGTCCCTGCTGATGATCGCGCTCACCCACTGGCGGCGTGAGCGAAGCCGTTGCTGATTCGTGTGTCATTTCGAGGTCTCCTCCGTCTTCAATGCTTCAAGGGCCGTCAGGATCCCATCCGCACCGGGGTTGATCCCAACAGGAGAGACGTAGCTCCAGCGAATCATCCCCTGCGCATCAAGCACAAATAAGGCTCGTTCACTCGTCCCATCGTGTCGACGATACACCCCATACATTTTGGCAACTGCCCCCTTGGGCTCGAAGTCTGCGAGCAAGGGAAAGTGCAACTTCCTGTCCCGGGCAAAAGCGGCGTGACACCAGACCCCATCAACTGAAATACCGATCAACTCGGCATGGAAGCGGCCAAACTCCGGCAGGATCTCGTTATAGAGGGCCATTTGGTCACCGCATACGGGACTCCAGTCGGCAGGATAGAAGGCCAGAATCACGGGTTGACCGCGAAATTCGCTCAAAGAAACCGATTGATCAGGCGTACTGTGTAAGGTAAAGTCGGGGGCTGGAGTACCAGGTTGGAGCACTCTAGATGGCTCATCTTGAGCAGGCTGGTTCTCTCTCCGATCTTTGTCACGGCTCACAACGTTTTCTTCCTCTCTAGATTGTGTGGACTTGAACGCGTATACATATGAATGACAACATTCACACTACTGTCCGATATTCCTGTGACTTCTCGCGTATCAGCAAACCTGCGGGAGAATCCGGTTATGGGTCAAAGCACAGGCCGCTCGTCCGGCCCGCCGTTTCGCCTCGGTCAGTCTGAGTGTCATCGATTTCTCCTCCGGCTCGTGAGTCAGGGAAGCCTCCCACCTCTCCACTTGACTGTCTCTCCACTGAGCTCAAGCGCGTCGCGTCAGCCAACGTCTGCTGCCGTGACCGAAGCTTGGTGCGCACCGCACCCCTCCGAGCGCGGGAACGCTTGCGTCACAAGCGGGGGCATCTGTGCCTGTGCCCGTTGCGACGGCTCATGAGTGGGAGGCGTGCTTCGCGCATCACCCAAGACCGGTCCAGAACCCCTGGCGCCACGTCGAGTAGCTCGGTGTCCAGTCGAGTTCACGCCTGGCTTTAGCATTCATCGTGCCGCAGATCTGCGTCATCATCGACACGCCGACCTCGCCGATGATCAGGCGACCGAGCCAGACCGGGATA
>WNGR01011768.1_pt1 | contig 10695 bp, 5 predicted proteins | sample 5407581 | NCBI WGS metagenome assembly WNGR01 (sample SAMN13153383, study PRJNA577476) | soil metagenome | isolation source: 80 cm soil or saprolite under Garry oak tree replicate 2 | place: USA:California | collected 2016-06-15 | reverse complement strand
ACAGCATCGAATCCCATGCTTTGAATGTAGTCCAAGTGTTTCACGATGCCACTCCAAGTGCCCCCGCAATACTTGCGCGCACCTGTGTCACAAGGCACAGTTGAGTCATTTGGGGTCGCAAACCGGTCCGTGACCACCTGAATCCTGCTGTGAGACGCGTACGGATCTAAGGGCGGCGGCGGGTTACCTGATAGATCGATCGAGTGCTCCAGTCCGTAGCGTTAGCCGAAAACGCGGGTACCGCCAAGATAATTGTCCCGAAAAGGGAAGCAAGTGGACTTGCAAGCATTCTGATGCCAATAGCCGAATAGCGGTGGGGTTGCAGGCGTTGCGTGTCTTGAAGTGATAGAAATGTGGTTGGTAGAAGAAGTGAAGGAAGAGTGTCTATGGTGGCTCCCGACAAGCTGAGAGAGAATTATGACTTCCAACGGGCGATGCGATTTACCCAATCAAGGTTTGGTATCCATTCTGTGTATGAGTTGCCTCTCAAATTAAGTTGGCCCAAGTGAACATCCTGAAGCGAGATGCTCAGTCTACCCCCGTAGCAGAAGGCTAAAATTCGAGAAGCGTTCGGGTCAATTGGCGCATGTATTCGGTTGACAGGTCAACATGTCAGATAGAACAAGCCAAAGCTCAGCACGTATCGACTCGGAGTCGATAAATATAAAAGGGGGAAGCTAGAATAATATCCGGACCAAAGCCACCAACAGAGGGTAACGAAGCATAGGAAGAAGTGCCACAAATCTTAGTGCTCAGATACAAGATCGAAACCACTGTGCCACGAGAAAGCAGAAATGGGGTAAATATTAGCGCTGAAGCAACAACCGAGATGCTCCGAAGAGTCGCACGATAGATTACAGTGTAGGAGGCACAATAACCAAGAGTAGGTCGTGATAGAAACCCAACTCGGATGAGATCGGCGGCTAAAGCCGGTAGACCACTTTAATCTTCGCGGATCGCACAATGTTCACCCATCCGGGATACCTGGATGATAAGTAGGTCTCGAAGAGTCGCTGACAGACTAATTTCCGAGCACTGACCTAGCCTCCGCCCATATGGCCAACGAATCCCCCGGTCTAAGTGCACCGATGATTTCGTTACTCATGTCCAGGACGACTTCTTTAGTCTGCCAGGTTCTCGACGCGTGCAAGTTGGTGTATATCCTCCAATCGGGAGGTGTTTCTGTGGGAACGCTCCCGGTTGGGTTTCGGACGAGGGCCAAGTTGAGCCAAGTCCACGAATTATTGAACGTCCCTTGGTCTTGCGGGTAGCTGCTCCAGCCTTGGTCGTGACTCTCCGTCTGAATGACGACGCGCGATATGAATTCAGAGTCCACGATGGGTGAAGTGAGCATGACCCGGAGGCGCCCTTCTCGGACTGCGAGGGGATGGTTAAAGTGACGCGCTGGCATGGCAAAGATGTTGTGCGGGTAGTACTCCCCAGCGTCTAGAATTATCTCCACGAGTTCCAAAGGGAAGTGACGGAGGAAGATGCTGCGGGTAGCAATGACGTCCGCGCGAGATGGGGTGTACTGGTTCGAGGATTCGGAAGGCTCGGACTGGGACGATATATCAGAAGATGCGACGCTCAAGCTCGATTGAGATGTGGGTGCATAAAAAGACCAAAGTAGGTTTGCCGAATGGAATGAACTGGCCTCAGAGTGCACATTAGAGGGCACAAGACTTGACGTTGAGTGAAACGGAGATGAACCGTACGGCCCTGGAGCGTCTGCAATCTGAAAATTTTCGGGCTCTGAAGGAGTTCCGGAAGGTACAGGGCTTGAAGCTTCGCACGATGGCTCTGCCCTGGGAGAGGGATTGTGCGGCTCCAAGGGGGATGCGACCGGCGCCAAAACCCCATTATTGGAAGATGATAAATCGCTTGCAGCTGCGGGAGATTGGGAATCATTCTGGACGGCCGAAGGAATCGCAGCCATCGATGGTTCCAAGGCGGGGGTAATATTGATAGAGCTGGACTCGCGCACTGTGCAAGATGCGAACCTTGTAAAAAAGCTCGGCATCCTGGGCTGGGTATTAGTTTCGGTGAGGAGATACACACAAGGGAGATACTTATTGTAAACCGTGACGCCGTTGCCACGACGCTGGCCATATCCATATGGAGCTAAAGCTGCGCGGGCGCCTCTTGGCTCAGTCTTGACTCACGGGTCTAGATTAATTTGCATGTCGCAGATTAAGTCCGAGACAATAATCCAGCTCGAGAATTTGAAACAACATGTTGTGTTGTCACGGTTTCAATCGACTTGTACGGAGACGCGGGTCGGAGACGCAACCCGCGATCGACACTTGGGTGGGTAAGTCGGGCCGCTTGTGCCGTGAGAACTGTGGGAATGCGCACTCCGAACGGGTCGGTTTCGGGCCGCACGTGCCGCAATACAGCAAGAACTTCTGAAGTCTCTCGACGATAGGTTGGTTGCCTGTCAACACCGCTGCCGATGGGAAGTGAGAACGCTCACCTATAACAAGCCCCAGCCACCGATGCCAATACCAACCCCAAGTTATCTAAGCAAAATGAATAATGTCTTGATGAGCTCCTATTGTCACCAGACGGATTCAGACCCCTAAGCAAGAACACATTGTTGCAGCAGTTCTATCTAGGTGTTAATACAAGTACTCCAACTGTGACCGCGTACGAAAGTAGAAAGATCCAGGAGAGTTTCATGTTCGCCCGCAACCCAGATATTGCTTGGGCGGTGAAGATTTTCCCTGTGTACTGGTGGAATCCACGTTAAAAGCTCGTCATTGCTACCAAGTATCCATCCCTCATCGTTCATCTTGGATCGGTCAGTGAAGTCAGCCTGTCTAGTAGTTTCCGTCTTGCCTGTCGTTACATCCAACATACGAATTGATCCATATCCTGATGAGACAATGCGCTGGCCATCTGGCGAGAATGCCACAGACATGACCATATACGCGTGTCCAGTAAATGGGCCTGCCTCTGTCTCTCCCGTCGTGGCGTTCCACACACGAATTGTTCCATCGTTCGAGCCTGAGACGATGCACTGGCCATCCGGCGAGAATGCCACAGACCAGACCCAATCCGTGTGTCCAGTGAATGGGCCTGCCACATTCTCTCCCGTCGTGGCGTCCCAAACACGAATTGTTCGATCGGAAGAGCCCGAGACGATGCGCTGGCCATCTGAAGAGAGTGCCACAGACCAGACCGAATCCGTATGTCCAGTGAATGGGCCTGCCTCTGTCTCTCCCGTCGTGGTGTTCCACACACGAATTGTTCGATCGGAAGAGCCCGAGACGACGCGCCGGCCGTCTGACGAGAATGCCACAGACCAGACCGAATCCGTGTGTCCAGTGAATGGGCCTGCCTCTGTCTCTCCCGTCGTGGTGTTCCACACACGAATTGTCCGATCGGAAGAGCCCGAGACGATGCGCTGGCCATCTGGCGAGAACGCCACAGACCAGACCGCATCAGTGTGTCCAGAAAATGGGCCTGCCTCTATCTCTCCCGTTGTAGCGTTCCAGACACGAATTGTTTGATCGGAAGAGCTTGAGACGATGCACTGACCATCTGGGGAGAATGCCACAGACCTGACCCAATCTGTGTGTCTAGTAAATGGGCCTGCCATATTCTCTCCCGTCGCGGCGTTCCAGACACGAATTGTCCGATCGGAAGAACCTGAGATGATGCGCTGGCCATCTGGCGAGAATGCCACAGAGGTGACCCAATCCGTGTGTCCAGTGAATGGGCCTGCCGCTTTCTCTCCCATCGTGGCGTTCCACACACGAATTGTTTGATCGTAAGAGCCTGAGATGATGCGCTGGCCATCTGGCGAGTATGCCACGGACGTGACCCAATTTGTGTGTCCAGTAAGTGGGCCTGCCTCTGTCTCTCCCGTCGTGGCGTTCCAGATACGAATTGTTCGATCGGAAGAGCCTGAAATGATGCGCTGGCCATCTGGCAAGAATGTCACAGACCTGACCCAATCTGTGTGTCCAGTGAATGGGCCTGCGGCTTTCTCCCCCGTCGTGGCGTTCCAGACACGAATTGTCCGATCTTTCGAGCCCGAGACGATGCGCTGGCCATCTGGCGAGAATGCCGCAGACCTGACCGAATCCGTGTGTCCAATGAATGGGCCTGCCACATTCTCTCCCGTCGTTGCTTTCCACACACGAATTGTTCGGTCGGAAGAGCCCGAGACGATGCGCTGGCCATCTGGTGAGAATGCCACAGACCTGACCGAATCTGCGTGTCCAGTAAATGGGCCTGCCACATTCTCTCCCGTCCTGGCGTTCCACACACGAATTGTTCGGTCGGAAGAGCTTGAGACGATGCGCTGGCCATCTGGCGAGAATGCCACAGACCTGACCGAATCCGTGTGTCCAGTAAACGGGCCTGCCTCTGTCTCTCCCGTCGTGGCGTTCCACACACGAATTGTTTGATCGGAAGAGCCTGAGATGATGCGCTGGCCATCTGGTGAGAATGCCACAGACCAGACCGGATCCGTGTGTCCAATGAATGGGCCTGCCACTTTCTCTCCCGTCGTGGGGTTCCAGACACGAATTGTTCCATCGGAAGAGCCTGCGACGATGCGCTGGCCATCTGGTGAGAGGGCAATGGAACGGACTTTGTCCCCGACGTTTGAAATCACCATCTCCGATGATGGCCAATGAGATAATCGCCCACGTTCCACGCGTAAGGTTCGAGGAAATGAGCTGGAATAATGTGCAGAGACAAGAGAACGAGTCGGCGCAAATGGTAGGGCAGAAAGATAGACATGTGGAGCACTCTTTGCAATGGCTATCCCGAAATACCGTACAAACGCAGAGGCGTCATTGATGAATGCCCGCAATTTCTCCAGTTCCACTTGAGAAACCTGTTGCGATCATAACTATTAGTTGTTGTTTGCCTGTCTCATCGGATCAACACTTACACTCACTCCTTGACCAGAGACTAGCCACACATCCAGAGACGACAATGCTGGTAAAGCAAGACGCACATTACTTGTCAAGCTAAGCACCTCCAGCCAAAGGAGAAAATTCTTGTCGAAGAAGGCCCGAAGTTTGCTAAAGAGATCGGATCCGAAATCCAAATGTTTCAAATGATCGTCCCAGTGTCGACAGGCATACAACAGAGCAGGTGGGATATGTTCAGCAATGCGGGATTTAAGGTCTTGGACGTCGCTGTTGGCAAGATATGACGATTCGAGGTTGCAGATGTTGAACTTAAGGTCGTGAAGCACTAAATCGAGACAGGAATAGACCAAACGACGATGGGAATGGCCAAGGTTAACGTAAAAGTCGCCGCTCTTCTCTTCGTTTGTCAGGAAATCACGGAATGAGGTATGGAGAGGGACGATGGGAAGGTTTTGATCGGATGAATCGACATTACTCAGCAACGAGCTTAGGCGACGGAGCATTCTACCAATAGATTCAGGATCGGAGTTGTCGCCAATAGAGGCGCGCTGGTGTAGAGCGATGAGGGAGTGGATGGAGAGAGGTTCAAATGCGGCGATGAGTTGTCCCATAACAGAGCACAGCAGGCGCTGCGCTCCTTGGTGCCTGAAGTATCCTTTAAGGACTTCTTCATATAATTCGTCTAACGGATCTGGTCTGCGGTGATCCGCCGTAGGTTTCAAAAGGTGCTCTATGCACTTTACCCTGCTAAAATCGAAGAATTCGGGAGGATCTAGGATGTACCCACAGGCAACCGCCGCCCACTGAAACAATCCCTCCGCCTTTGTTGCCAGCGGAGCGCAGTAAATATTGAGCTGGTCAGAGAGGAGCGTGGTCCGAAGAAAGGTGAGAATATCGTCGTGTGTTTTAGCAGCTAGCTCAAGATCGTCCATGTATTTGATGCGGAATGACGGAGCTCCAACGAACGCAGACTCGATGCCGTCCTCTGGCCGTGAGGTGATCAGCACACGGAAGTTCGACGGAAGTCTGGAGAGGTTTTTGGCAAGAAATTTGTGCAACCCGTTTCCACCAGTCACATCCCCGCTCTCGTCTAAGGCATCGATTACAACAAGAATAGGACCGACGATGTGCAGATCCTTAAGCGGTTCTAGGATAAGGGATTGAAAAAGCGTGGGATAGTCACGAGTACCGACTCGAAGAGAAGAGTTGTCCTTGATGACCTCTCCAAGGGCGGCTTTAAATGATGGATAGCGGTCGGAGAGATCGCGAGCAAGAGTTGTAAAGAGATGGTAAGCCTTGTGTTTGGACCGCTCCTCACGCAAAAAGATAAAGGATGACGTAAGACGATGCATTTTGTCAAAACAACGCGCGATTTCATGTGCGATGGATGACTTTCCCGTGCCTGCCTGACCAAAAAGAATGAGACTACGCTCAGAGACGGAGTTTTCTACCCAATTAATGATGAAATTCAAAAAGGCCATGCGGGTTCCCGGAAGACAGCCTTTCTCAGGTGTGAAGCGCGAGCCTGTCCCATATGGGATTTCTCTGATTTTTGCATCTAGCTCTGTGATAATCCTCAGAGCTATAACCCTCAAGGTATCGTAACTACGTACCGGCGTCTGAAACTTGGCTTGATACCCACTTTAGCCGGGTATCCATCCCATCAAGCTGACTTGAAATACTGCCAACATTGGCAGAAATTATTCCCACACCGTCCAGAATCTGGAATGCAGTCATCTCTGTAGTGATGGTAGCCTCATCCAAGAATGCCTTTCGGAGTTCAAGAAGGGCGATGCTAAAGTCCTCAATTTGTTTGTTGACTTGGCCACTGATATTCTTCAACGTTCGCTTCCCTAAAACCGTATGTTTACATCGGCGACTGAAATGGGTGAAGATTACGTACAGAATTGCGAATCCTTTGCATACGATTGGATAAAGTCACAGCAATTGCAGACGTGCTGCAACATGAGCGTAAGGATTTGGGCCTGCTTGGACCCACGCCCGATAGCTTTGAAAGTGTCTTGGCTTGTGAAATTAAACGCATCGTGCATGGCAACAAGTAAGGTCTGGATGTTGTCGTCACGTTGAAACTGTTCTAGAAGGGTCTAGCAACCAAAATAAGCATTTCCATCCGACAATAACGCAAACAGATCACCTTGGGGATCGCAAAAAATAGACTATATGCTATGTTTGCATACGGGTGAAGCTGAAAAGTTAAAACGAAATTCGGCTCAGTCGGTAATTGGCAAAAGGACATTGCACGCACTTCTGCGACTGGGTTCACAGTATCCATGACCCACTTGATCCTCTCGAGAGTACCTTCCCATGTGTTCGAGAGGTTAATCGTCGTCATGGCGTCATCGGTGTTACGGAGAGCATTCTCGGCAGGTGACATTCCCGCACTACTGTCGGCCGCTGGCGGCATAGAGGTGGCAATCCCGCCTAGAAGGTGATCCGTCGGGGGTGAGAGTGCCTCAGAGCCGGTGGCGACGATGGGTCGAGTGGTTTTTGTGTAGTCTTGGGCCATAGAGGGCCTCATAGCTTTTCTAGCACCGACTAAGTCACGCTTTCCCGGGTGGGAACTTGAAGTCGTGTTCAGTGACACACTGACCGTCAAGTACAGCGTGACCGGCTGCACCGACTGACCAGCTTGTCTGCCGCAGTTAGTAAGGATAAAAGCAACGTCTACGCCCGAGATATTTAGCTAGTCGAACGAGCGAGGATTCTAATAAGAAACGAACCACTTTGGGAATCGAGAGGTATCATCTCATGCATTCCAATAAGGATATCCCGACCTACAAACCGCGCCGCATAGAGGCACAGTACAAGGCGTGAAGACGATTGCACATAGCTGAACAGAACTCTCAGCCGAAAAAAAAAGAGGATTAAAAAAAGTATGTCTTACAAGGCCCCAAGGTTCTTGTTCCACTGTACCGTGGGTCCCTCAGTCGGAACGCTTGACGTCTTCTTTTTCTTCGTCTGACTGGCTACAGTAACAAAGAACTGCCTCTTTTTGCCAAACCGGTTCTTGATATTAGGAACATCGTTCGCTCGGAGGACTAAAAAAGAGATTAAGCACTTGTCGGGGGACCAACGTTCAACGACTCAGGATTCAAGTACATACCTGTGACCTCAACACACAGGTGGGACGAGCTTCCCTGCAATTCGGCGATCTGAGTGCTATCCAAGAACGGTTCTGGACCCGATATCACTGGAAAAAGCAGGGAGTTACGCACCTTATTCCTGAGTTTTCCGATGTAGAGGGATCTGGGCTGAAGTAATTGTCATTGACGGAGAATTGCGGGTCAATGACCATTTACGCACGAATTCGACATATCTTTTGCGAAACTAGTACAAGAGTCTTAGAACGAGGGTGGCACAGACGCTGAGTGCGTATTGTGTTGGGTCGAGAGAGTTTCCAGTACTGGGGTTCTCACGCTGCACATCCTGCCTGCACAGTCTATCACGCTTTGTCAAGATGGCCCTTTACTCCCGTTTTCCCTCGCCCCGTCGTCGACCACAACCACTGACCCATAGCCGTCGTCAATGCTGGTACTCATAACGCCTCATGGCTGCGCAATACCACATTCGCCATATATGTATCATCCATGGCGTTGCAAACCCTCTCGCCCTCAAAATCTGCATGTCCATTCCTCAGCCCAGACATAAGCTGTTACCATTTCTCGCTCCCTCGATATATGAGGAGGTTCCGACATCGAAGTACAAGACGTGGGCGAATGGTAATGGAACGAGAATAGACTTACCAAGTTGTCGTTCATCCGAACTCTAGCCTGTTGGCTCTTCGAGAAGAGGGAACCGTCGCCAGAAAGGTTGACTAGGGCATCGAGGATGTGTGGTGTAACATGTAGGCTCTCCAAATTATATAATGTGCGTTGGCTTCACTTTCGAACCCCCAACTTGCTTTGTCAAATATTCCTAACTGTGTCGTCACCCCAACCTTGCGCGGGCGCTCTCCTGGCATCCAACCCGTACACGCCGACGTCTGCGCGCTCTTAAACTCAAATCTCGGGTTAATGAACGAATGGCTACATGACACCACGCCTCCGTCCCCACACCTGAACGCGACGACCGACTACCGGCACTTCACGAAGCACCGCGCCATATGGGGTCTCTGGACTGGGAACACCGGCAGCGGGACGGACGGCGTGTTTCGCGGCGTAGACGGGGGGGGGGGGGGGGGGGGCAGGTGGCCGAGATTTCGCGTAGTTTGGCAGCCAACGATGCGGTGCGTGACTACTCCCTCTGTCTTTTTTTTGTCTAGTTCGGATGTGATGCCATCGTGGCCCTCTTCCCTTGGCCCATGATCTGTGAGCCCTCATGTCACCACCGGTTCTGTTAATTTAAGCGACATGTTTCTCCACCAGCCACAGCGCGACGGTTGTACGCGCGTCGCACTCGGCGCCCACTTGTTGCCCCGTAGACGGAATCGATGGATTTGGCCGCTGTTCGCTGAATCCGTTCCGAGATGAGATGCGGCCGAACAGCGAACCCTTGTTGCAATTCCGCAGCCCAGTAACTAATACATGCACCGCAATGTAGCCGAGCCTAACAGATGCCCGATATACTCCGATAGGTCAGATACGCCCTCGCTTTTGCATGTACGGATGCGGGCCTTGATGGTAGGTAGGGTGATGGCTTTGCTCTGCGTCTTGTCATGGGATCATCCGAACCTGAGGAGAGAGAACTCGAAGCAGGATGCTGCAAAGAATACAATTGACGACGCCACCCAAGTGATTCTAAAAACGTCACAACTACCTATTCCGCGTAGTGTACAGGCGTACAAGAGACAGTGCACCCCTAGCGACAACTGCGGTGATGCGACAGACGAGGAGAGCATCCTCTGGATGCCCATAGTGACGATTAACGGAATACAAAGGGGGCACTGACACCCCGGCCGGCCAAATCTCCTTTGGTTCTTTTCAGGAAAGACCGAACCCCACACACCGGAGAAAACCGCTTGCAGGAGTATCTGGCGGAGGACTATTTCGCTTTGGTAGCGAGGAAGCTGCGTGGTTTAAGGGGAGGGAGGGTCCGGTTTAGCTCAAGGTATTGACACTAGGAACCACTAAAGTGCACCGACCACTTTGTTACATCAGCCCAGGACCCGGATGTCCCATGATGCATGCACTTTAAGCCCGGAGGGCCAATCCCACCCGTGTTCAGGGCAGGTACTAGTTCACATGATGTTATTACCGTTCCTTGATCCTCTTGGCGACCCTTGTTTTGAATTTGGATTCCGGGTGAGATAGACGGGTTGACCGACGTTGATCATGACCGATATCGTGATCACTCGTGCCCGGGTCGAACTCCGGATTATTTATTTATTTATTGGGGGCGATTCGCGTGGATGGCGTTTGAGCTTATTTACATACGCTTGCCCCTTATTTATCCGCTGTTGTCGTAGCGTAGATACAGTACATGTCGCTACTTCTGTCGCGATATACAAATGTTTTTAAAAAATTGAAAAATAGCGTGTATGGTATTTGGCGAGTTCCAAGGGGTACGAAGTAAAAATAGTGGGAATAGAGCTTGAGATGGTAGTTCTGCATTCGAGTTCGCCAGTGGATTTGGTTCAGACGTCGTGGACGAGGCGCTTCATAGGCGCGGCCCGCCCAGATAACCCCATCTTCGTCCTCGCCGTCCGTTCTCACTTTCACGCTTACAGTAACACAATCATGTCGTCGATGAGCACAGAAGAGCGTGTCCAAGCCGTTTCGCAATTCCTTTTACAGTCACCTCCAGGAGAAATTAACGATGTACTAAATGGTCCCTTCATTGCTTTCGT
>WNGR01009155.1_pt1 | contig 10696 bp, 9 predicted proteins | sample 5407581 | NCBI WGS metagenome assembly WNGR01 (sample SAMN13153383, study PRJNA577476) | soil metagenome | isolation source: 80 cm soil or saprolite under Garry oak tree replicate 2 | place: USA:California | collected 2016-06-15 | reverse complement strand
TTCAATAAACAAATACTGCGGAACCGAAGATGTTCCGGAACTACTGATACCTCCTTTCGTTGTCGGCGCGGGCAATGACGCAAAAGAAACACGTGAGGAGAAATTCAATGTCGAACCGCTTTATGATCTCGGTTGCCGCACTCGCGCTCGTCGCCGGCACCGGACTGGCGAACGCACAGGGCACCATGAACCGCGACAGCGGTGGCGCTGGCGCGCAGCCCGCGCAGCAGCAAACGCAGCCGTCCGGCGGCGCGGCCGAGCACGGCGCCACGGGCAAGGACACCATGACCAGGGAAAAGGGCACGGTGGGCCAGGCCGGTGGGGCGAGCACCATGAAGCCCGGCGCGGCTGCGGAGGACAAGTCTTCCGGTGCGATGAAGGACGAGCACTCAGGCGCGATGAACAAGAACGCGGCTGAGGACAAGGCCGGCGCGGCCAAGGGCCGGCACACGGATGAGCGCGCCCAGGGTCAGCAGGACAAGTCGAAGAGCATGAGCTCGGAGACCCAAACCAAGTCCGGCGGCAAGGACTTGAAGGCCGAGGACAACAAAGCCGGTGCTACGAGCAAGAGCAACGCCGAGAACCGTCCGGCGGCCGGCACCTCGACCGACATGAAGGCCGAGGGCAAGTCCTCGACGACTGTCGGCCAGGCCGGCGCGGGCGCCAAGCTCTCGACCGAGCAGCGGACCCAGATCACGTCCGTGATCCGCGAGGAGCGCGTGGCGCCTGTGACCAACGTGAACTTCGCGATCTCGGTCGGCACCCGCGTGCCGCGCGAGGGCATCGAGCTGCACGCACTGCCGTCCCGCGTCGTAACGATCTATCCGGAGTGGCGCAGCTACCGCTACGTGCTGGTCCGTGAGCAGATCGTGATCATCGACCCCAACACCTACGAGATCGTGGCCGTTCTCGACGTGTAAGGCGAATGACCGTTAACCCTTGGGGCGGGCAGTGATGCCCGCCCCTTTGCGTTCGGCCGGCAGCCATGCTTTGGACTGGTTAACAAGCAATTTCCGTAGCTTCCACACAGGTTTTTGCACCCTGGATGAGGTGCCTGAAGGCCTCTGGGAGGTCCTTCAAGGCTTCCCCTAGGGCGCTTTGTTACCTATAACCCCCGCCACGCTGAAACCACCTGCCGGGATAGGAATGGCCGAGCCAGCAACCGACACGATCCTCGTTCTCAATGGGCCGAACCTCAACATGTTGGGGACGCGCGAGCCCGAGAAGTACGGCCATGCCACGCTGGCCGACGTCGAGACATTGTGCCGGGAGACCGCGGCGCAGTTCGGCTTCAAGGCCGATTGCCGGCAGTCCAACCGCGAAGGCGAGCTGATCGACTTCATCCACGAGGCGCACGCCCGCAAGATGAAGGGCATCATCATCAATGCCGGCGGCTATTCGCACACCTCGATCGCGCTGCACGACGCACTGCTCGCGGTGCAGATTCCGACCGTCGAAGTGCACGTGACCAACATCCACGCCCGCGAGAGCTTCCGTCACCACTCCTACACCGCGCGCGCGGCCTTCGCCTCGCTCTGCGGCTTCGGCATCGAGGGCTACCGCCTCGCCATCCAGGGCCTTGCCGCCAAGCTCGGCATCAAGCCCAAAGCCTGACGCTCCCTCAACCACACAGAACATTCGGATCAAAGAACATGGCGCGCCAGCCAGACGACAAAGCAGCCGCAAAGTTTTCCAGCGAGGATTCCGCGCTCGTCCGCGAGCTCGCACTTCTGCTCGATGAGACCAGCCTCACCGAGATCGAGATCGAACGTGCGGGCCTGCGCCTGCGCGTCGCCCGCAACATCAGTGTTGCCGCGACCATGCCTGTTCCGGTGGCGCATGCGGCCCACCTGCCGGTCGCCGCTGCGGCCGCCGTACCTGCCGCGGCCGCGGACCTGTCGAAGCATCCGGGCGCCCTGACCTCGCCGATGGTCGGCACCGCCTATTGGGCGCCTGAGCCCGGCGCCAAGCCGTTCATCGAGGTCGGCTCGAAGGTCTCGGTCGGCCAGACACTTCTGATCATCGAAGCGATGAAGACCATGAACCAGATCCCCTCGACGCGCGCCGGCACGGTGAGCCAGATCCTGGTCGAGGACGGCCAGCCGGTCGAGTTTGGCGAGCCGCTGGTTATCATTGAGTGAGGGAGTGGCGAATAGCGAGTAGCGAATAGTTACTCTTCCCTATTCGCCATTCGCTATTCCCCATTCGCCCCCTGAGGCACCATGTTCGACAAGATCCTCATAGCCAATCGCGGCGAGATCGCCCTTCGCATCCTGCGCGCCTGCAAGGAGCTCGGGATCGCCACCGTCGCCGTGCACTCCACCGCCGACGCCGACGCCATGCATGTGCGTCTGTCGGATGAGAGCGTGTGCATCGGGCCGCCGCCGTCGAAGGACAGCTATCTCAACGTCCCGGCGCTGCTCGCGGCCTGCGAGATCACCGGTGCGGACGCGGTGCATCCCGGCTACGGCTTCCTGTCGGAGAACGCCCGCTTCGCCGAAATCCTTGGCGAGCACAATCTGCATTTCATCGGCCCCAAGGCCGAGCATATCCGCCTGATGGGCGACAAGATCGAGGCCAAGAAGACCGCCAGAAAACTCGGCATCCCCGTGGTGCCCGGCTCCGACGGCGCGGTCGGCCCCAGTGACGACGCGATGGCGATCGCCAGGAAGATCGGCTTTCCCGTGCTGGTGAAGGCGGCGGCCGGCGGCGGCGGCCGCGGCATGAAGGTCGCGCAGAGCGAGGCGGACCTTCAGATGGCGCTGTCGACGGCGGCCAATGAGGCGAAATCCGCCTTCGGCGATGCCTCCGTCTATCTGGAAAAATATCTCCAGAAGCCGCGCCACATCGAGATCCAGATCCTCGGCGACGGTCGCGGCGGCGCGATCCATCTTGGCGAGCGCGACTGCTCGCTCCAGCGCCGCCACCAGAAGGTCTGGGAGGAAGGCCCCTCGCCCGTTCTCTCCGCAGCCGCACGCGCCAAGATCGGCGAGACCTGCGCGAAGGCGATGCGCGAGATGAAATATCTCGGCGTCGGCACCATCGAGTTCCTGTTCGAGGACGGCGAGTTCTACTTCATCGAGATGAATACCCGCATCCAGGTCGAGCATCCCGTCACCGAGAGCATCACCGACATCGATCTCGTGCTGGAGCAGATCCGCATCGCCGCCGGCGGCGAGCTGCCGGCCAAGCAGAGCGAGATCCAGATCATCGGCCATGCGATCGAGTGCCGCATCAACGCCGAGAACCCGCAGACCTTCCGCCCCTCGCCTGGCCGCATCACGCAATATCACCCGCCCGGCGGGCTCGGCGTTCGCATCGATTCCGCGGTCTATCAGGGCTACACGATCCCGCCCTATTACGACTCGCTGGTCGGCAAGCTGATCGTCCACGGCAAGACCCGCAGCGAGTGCCTGATGCGGCTGCGCCGGGCGCTCGACGAGATGGTGGTGGAGGGCATCGAGACCACGCTGCCGCTGTTCCGCGACCTGGTGCGCCAGCCCGCCATCATCGACGGCGACTACCATATCCATTGGCTGGAACAGTATCTGGCAGGCCAGGCGGAACCTTCTGGGAAATAACGCTCTTTCCATGGAACCCTTTGGCCCCGATCGCGTTTTGGTCGGAGCCAGTTCCAAGGGGGCGTTTTGAACTCCGCTACGTGTAACAAAGCGAGACCGTCGTGACGGCTGGGCAGCGGCGGCGCGCACTCTGGCAGATCCTGCTGTTCGCGGCAGGACTTCTGGTGCTGACCGTGATCAGCGCCGGCTCCGTCTATCTCGTCAACAAGGCCCGCGACGACAGCAAATGGGTGGTTCACACCCTCGAGGTGGAGAACCAGATCAACGCGCTGCTGCTCGAGATCCGCCACGCCGAGAGCACTCTACGCGGCTATCTCCTGACGCTGGGACCCGAATTCCAGGCCGACCATGGCAAGGCCGTTGCAGCGATCATTCCCGCGCTCGACAGGGTCACGCGTCTGACCGGCGACAATCCCGCGCAACGCGACAATATCGAGAAACTGAGTGCGGCGATCGAAACCCGCCTCGGCCAGTTCGGGCGCGAGATCGACCTCATCAGGCAGGGACGGCCGGACGAGGCCGCTGCGCTGGCGCGCGCAGCGGCCTCCGACAATACCACCACCACCACCACGATCAGCGACGTCGCGGGCGCGATGATCGGCGAGGAGGAGCGACTGTTCCGGCTCCGCTCGGTCAATGCCGACCGCAGTCAGACGCTCGCCGCCTCGATGACGGGCATCGGCTCCGGCCTCGTGGTCGTGCTCGCCCTGATCTCGATCTGGCTCGTGCGGCGCTCCGTGCGCGCCCGCGACGAGGCCGAGGAGAGGCTTCGCAGCGCCAATCTCAACCTGGAGGGCACAGTCGACGAGCGGACGGCAGACCTGCGCGAGGCCAACAACGAGATCCAGCGCTTCGCCTATATCGTCAGCCACGACCTGCGCTCCCCACTCGTCAACATCATGGGCTTCACCAGCGAGCTCGAGGAATTGGGCAAGGACATCTTTCGACGGATCGGAGGGCTCACCGGGGCGCCGGCGGGCGGCCCGTCCATTGATATCGCCGAAATGCCGCTCGACGGTCCCGACAAGCAACTGTCCGTCGACTTTTCCGAAGCGCTCGGCTTCATCAAGTCCTCGATCGCCCGGATGGACCGGTTGATCTCGGCGATTCTCAACCTCACCCGCGAGGGCCGGCGCGAGTTCCAGCCGGAGAAGATCGACACGCGCGAGTTTGTCGAGACCATCGTGTCGTCGCTGGCACATCAGGCGGCGGAAGCGCAGGCCGAGATTCACGTCGAACCGCTGCCGAATATCGTCAGCGACCGTCTTGCGCTCGAGCAGATCTTCTCTAATCTGATCGACAACGCGATTAAGTATCTCAAGACCGGGGTGCCCGGCGAGGTCAGAATTCGCGGGCGCACCAAGCTCGGCTACGCTATCTTCGAGATCAGCGATAACGGCCGCGGCATCGATCCAAAGGATCATCATCGGATCTTCGACCTGTTCCGCCGTGCGGGAACCCAGGACAAGCCTGGCCAGGGGATCGGTCTTGCGCATGTGCGTGCACTTGTGCGTCGCCTCGGCGGCACCATGTCGGTATCGTCGGAACTGAACACGGGCAGCAACTTCACGATCACACTGCCTGTCGCCTGGAACACCAGCAATCGGAACGCGGATCGATGACCCAGCCTGTCACTATCATCATGATCGAGGATGACGAGGGACACGCCCGTCTGATCGAGCGCAACATCCGTCGCTCCGGCGTCAACAATGAGATCGTGTCGTTCGCCAACGGCACCGACGCCATGAAGCATCTGTTCGGTGCCGATGGCAGCGGCCTCGCCCAAAAGGGCAATGCGCTTCTGATCCTGCTCGACCTCAACCTGCCCGATATGAGCGGGATCGATATCCTGAAGCAGATCAAGGAAAACAAATATCTCAAGGCGTCGCCGGTAGTGGTGCTCACCACGACCGACGACTCCCAGGAGATCAAGCGCTGCTACGAGCTCGGCTGTAACGTCTACATCACAAAACCGGTCAACTACGAGAATTTCGCCAACGCCATCCGGCAGCTCGGCCTGTTTTTCTCGGTCATTCAGATCCCGCCCGCCGCCACATGACCCAGCGAACGCCAACACTGCTCTATATCGACGACGACGACGCGCTGGCGCGCCTGGTCGACCGCGGCCTGACGCGGCGCGGCTACAAGGTCATTCATGCCGCGAGCGGCGAGGAAGGCCTCGAGCGCATCCGCCGCGCGGAGACGGACGGCTGCATCGACGTCGTGGCGCTCGATCAATATATGCCGGGTCTCGACGGGCTCGAGACGCTCGAACAGATCATGGCGATCCCGGGCGCGCCGCCGGTGGTGTTCGTCACCGCATCGCAGGATTCAAGCATCGCGGTCACGGCGCTGAAGGCCGGCGCGGCCGATTATCTGGTCAAGGATGTCAAGGGCGACTTCATCCCCCTGCTGCACGTCGCGGCCGACGGCGCGCTGCGCCAGGCCGAATTGCAGAAGGCGCGCGACGAAGCCGAAGCCGAGATTCACGCCTCGCGCGACCGCTACGCGGCGCTCGCCGCCGAACGCGAACTCTTGCTGCGCGAGGTCAACCACCGCGTCGGCAACTCGCTCCAGATCATCGCCTCGCTCTTGCACTTGCAGGCAAGCTCCGCCGGGCAGGAGGAGGTCAAGGCCGCGTTGACCAATGCGATGGGCCGCGTCGCCGCAGTCGCCCAGGTGCACCGCCGCCTCTACACCTCGCAGGACCTGAAGAGCGTGATGCTGAACCAGTATCTGGACGCGCTGCTAGAGGATCTGCGCCGCTCGGCCGAAGGTAACCGGATGTCGCGCCTGACAGTGAAGGCCGAACCGGTCGAGATTGACCCGGACCGTGCGGTCGCCGTCGGCATCATCGTCAACGAGCTGGTGATGAATGCGGTGAAATACGCCTATCCCGACGGAGCCGGCCCCATTCATGTCGAGCTGATCTCGCAGGGCGATGATCTCCTGCTGTCGATCACCGATGACGGGGTCGGTGACAACGTCAAGGCCGATCCGCGCTCGACCGGTATGGGCCAGCGCATCGTCGCGGCCATGGCCTCCAAGCTCGATGCCTCCGTCGAGCGCGATCCCGCACATTCCGGAACCCGCATCACTCTGAGGTTCCGCCGCGTGCCCGATGCACCCGGCAAGGCGAACAGCGCCGCGGCGAGTTGATCCCCGCCCAGGAATCGCACCCATCGCCCCCATCGCACGCGCATCGCGATCCTGCTATTGTCGTTCACCATGACTTCGCGCGACTCTGCCTCGTCTGAAATCACGCCGGCCGTGCTGCTGCGCGCCTATGCCTGCGGCATCTTTCCGATGGCCGAAAGCGCCGATGATCCGACCCTGTTCTGGGTCGAGCCGGAAATGCGCGGCGTGATTCCGCTCGACGGTTTTCGCGTGGCCTCGCGGCTTGCCCGCACCGTGCGTTCGGATGTGCTTCGCGTCACCGTCAACACCGCGTTCAAGGCGACCATCGCCGGCTGCGCCGCGCCGCAGGCCGGACGCGAAGACACCTGGATCAACAAGCGCATCCGCGACCTCTATGGCGGCCTGCACGAGCTCGGCCATTGCCACAGCGTCGAGGCCTGGCAGGGTGACGATCTCGTCGGCGGTCTCTATGGCGTGAGCCTGGGGCGTGCCTTCTTCGGCGAGAGCATGTTCCACACCGCGCGCGACGCGTCCAAGGTCGCGCTGGTGCATCTGGTCGCACGGCTGATCCATGGCGGCTTCGAGCTGCTCGATACGCAATACGTCACCGAGCATCTCAAAAGCTTTGGCGCGGCCGAGATTTCGCGGCGGCGCTACACCGGCCTGCTCGACAAGGCGCTCGCCGGTGAGCCCGGCGATTTCCTGAAGCTGCCTACGGATCACCCGATCGCGGGCGCACGCGCGCTCGAGATCATCGCCTCGCGGCAATAATCGGACGAGATATTACCGGCCGAACCCGGGGAAACCGAAAAGACCGGGCTGCTGCTGTGGCGGCGGAGGCGGCGGGGCCGGTTGCTGCTGTGATGGCGGCGGCAAGGGCTGCGGCGGACGCTGCTGCACCGCCTGCTTGGGCGCGGCCTTCTTCTGCGCCGGAGGCGGCGGTGGCACAGCCGGCTTGGTCGCGGGATCGGGTGCCGCCGTTGCAATGGTTTGCTGCGGCTCTTTGCAGTCGGTCAGCCAGATGTCGTAGATCGGGTGCTCGACGCCGTGCAGGCCAGGGCTCGCGGCATACATCCAGCCCGAGAAGATCCGCTTCACTTCGCCCTGCAAGGTGATCTCGTCGACCTCGACAAAGGCGTCCGTGTTGGTGGCCTCCGTCGCGGGGCGCGTGTAGCAGGCGTCGGTTTTGACGCGCAGCGCGCCGAACTGCACGGTCTCGCCGATATCCTCGTCGAAATTGATGATGCGCCCGGTGATCTTGTCGAGGCCGGAGAAGGTCGCCTTCTTGTTCACGATCTTCTGGGCCGGCGGCTCGGTGACGACCTCGTCGCCGGGCTGGAGGCTCGCGGGTGCCTGCGGCACGGCGCCCTGCTGCGTCCCGCCCTTCTGCTGGGGCTGGCGCTGGCCGGGAGCGGCGCCGGGCTGCGGCGCGGCTTGCGGATTGGGCGGCGCAACCGCGACGGACGGCGGCTGGTTCTGCGGAGCGGCGGTGCTGCCCGGCGGCGGCGCCAGCGGCTGGGTCTCGACCGGACCCGGCATGACATTGCCTTGCCGGCTCGGCGGCGGGATGGGGCGCGACGGCAGCACGCGGCCCTGCGGCGGCAGTTCCGGCACCTCTTCGTCGTCGTCGGGAGTTGGCTGCGGTTGCGGCTGCCCGCCACGAGGGATGCTCCCCGGCGGCCGCAGCGGCGGCGGATCGGAGAAAATCGTGCCGATCTGCGCCTGCGCAGGCGTCGCAACCGTCAGCGCGGTAGCAGCCAAAAGCGCCGCAAGACCTGTCAGGGTAATGGTTCGAAACATAATCTCGCGCGGCTTCAACAGCGAATCGGGTTCGTTGGACATTCTACAGGGGATACCGCCGCTCGCAGGCCCTCCGGTTAACACGGCGAATACGGCGGGGAAAGGGCGGCATCCCAGCCCTGCCCGCCACCGGCGTGACAGGCCGGCGGCCGGATGGGATAGTCCGAAGGCTCCTCCCCGGGGCCGAGGCGGGCATCGCCGTCCGGAAACGACGTCCAACCAGAACCAGAAACCGCAGGACCTCTCCCCCATGCCCGTCGTGCTCGATCCCGATGCCGCCGCCGTCTACAAGGCCTTCCAGGAGGCCGGCCGGCCCGCCTACGAGACCCTGACCGCACCGGAAGCGCGCGACTACTATTCGCAGGCGCGCTTTGCCACCAACCCCGAGCCGCCGGAACTCGCCCGCGTCGCGCCGCTGTCGATCCCGGCACCGCACGGGGCGATCCCGGCGCGGATCTATGTGCCGAAAGAGCCACGCCAGCAGAGCGGGTTGGCGCCCGCGCTGGTATTCTTCCATGGCGGCGGCTGGGTGATTGGCGATCTCGACTCCCATGACGTCGTCTGCCGTCAGCTGGCCGACGCCGGCGCGCTGATCGTGATCGCGATCGACTATCGGCTCGCGCCTGAGCACAAGTTTCCCGCCGCCATCGACGATGCGATCGCCGCGACCAATTGGGTCGCCGCGAATGCGCGCGAGCTTGGCATCGACGCTGCGCGACTCTCGATCGGCGGCGACAGCGCCGGCGGTAATCTGACTGCGGTCGTCGCGCTTGCCGCGCGCGACGGCAATGGTCCGAAGATCGCGGGCCAGGTGCTGATCTATCCCGCCGTCGATTTCGCCATGACGCACGGCTCCCACAGCGAACCCGAGACCAGCGTGCTGCTGACGCATTCGGTGATCCGCTGGTTCCGCGACCATTATCTCAACGGCGCCGCCGACATCCACGACTGGCGCGCCTCGCCCGCACGCGCCACGACGCTGGCCGGCCTGCCGCCGGCCTATGTGCTGACCGCCGGCGCCGATCCCTTGCGCGACGAAGGCGATGAATACGCCGCGCGCCTGAAGCAGGCCGGCGTGAGCGTGACCACCAAGCACTTCCCCGGCCAGTTCCACGGCTTCTTCACCATGGGCAAGCTCTTGCGAGAGGCGAACGTCGCCGTGAGCGAGATCGGCGCGTGGCTGAAGGGATTGGGCTAACGACGCCGTAACCGAAATGCCTTCCGTTCTTCAAACTCTCTTCGCGATTCCTTTGCGCGGCCTGACCTGGCTCGGCGGCCAGGGCACGCGCGCGGTGGCGGCGGTCGTGTTCATCGCCGTTGCAGTGCCGCCGCTCGGCGCGCTGCTGCGTCCCTATGTCACCGAGGCGATCCTCGGCCTGCTCTGCATCTCCTTCATGCGGGTCGATCTGGCGGCGCTCTACGGCCATCTGCGCCGGCCAGCGCTGGTTGCGACCGCCACGGCCTGGACCACGATCGGCGTGCCGCTGATCGTCGGGCTGATCGCGCATGCGACCGGGCTCGACAGCCGCGTTCCCGGGCTCTTCCTCGCCATGATGCTCCAGGGCATGGCCTCGCCGATGATGGCCGCGCCGGCACTCGCCGCGCTGATGGGCCTCGATGCCACGCTCGTGCTGGTCACGCTGGTGACCGCGACCGCGGTCGTGCCCTTTACGGCGTCGCTGTTCGCCAGCCTGTTCCTCGGCGGCACGATATCGCTGTTCGCCGCGACCATGATCCGCTGGATCTTCGGCGCTGAGGCGATCCAGCGCCACAAGCGGCCGATCGACGGCTTCAACATCATCATCCTGCTGATCTTCGCGTCCGCGATCATGGGCGACGTGGCGCATGACTTCGTCGCCGATCCCCGGTTCACGATCGGCATCGCGGCGCTTGCCTTTGCGGTCTATTTCACGCTGCTCGCCGTCACGACCTTGCTGTTCAGCCGCATCGGCTACGAGCGCGCGTTGGCGCTCGGGCTGATGGCGTCACAGCGCAATCTCGGCCTGATGCTGGCCGCGACCGCGGGCGCGCTACCGCCCACGACCTGGCTCTATTTCGCCCTGACGCAGTTTCCTATCCACCTTGCGCCCTACATTCTGACGCCGATCGCGCGGCGGCTGACGGCCCGCACCAAGAGTTCTGGCGCTGCGGCAGCGGGCAGCACCGCCTCATCAGGC
>WNGR01021284.1_pt1 | contig 10698 bp, 16 predicted proteins | sample 5407581 | NCBI WGS metagenome assembly WNGR01 (sample SAMN13153383, study PRJNA577476) | soil metagenome | isolation source: 80 cm soil or saprolite under Garry oak tree replicate 2 | place: USA:California | collected 2016-06-15 | reverse complement strand
CAGAACGCGACCCGGCGGGGCCGCCGGTGAACGCGTCGGCCAGCCCCGGGTAGCCTCAGGCGGTGACAGATGTCCCGCTGGAGCAGCGCCGAGCAGTTCAAGTCGCGCATTCGCTGAACGTGATCGCGGAGCTGCCGCGGTACGTGGACGACACGGCCGTCCCTGTGGGCCTGCGGGTCGCAGCCATCGAGGACTTCTTCGTTCATCTGCGGCTACTCATTGAGTTCCTGGTCAAGAGGCCGGACCCTCATCATCCCGCAATCCATCGTGACGACTATGCGGGCGGCTTCTACCTGGGCTCAGTGGATCCGGCCCTGTACCGCCGTCTCAGCACCGACTTCGACTTCGCCAGCCAACACGTCGCCCACTTCAGCTTCAACCGCGTTCCGACAGCGGAATCAGCGGGCGTTGACTATGTGGATGCCGCCCGCCTGCGTGCCCACGCTGAAGATGTCTTCGGGGCCATGGGGGCCTTCATCCGGCACATGCGCACAACCCAGAGCGCCTATACCGACGACTTCGAGCGGTGGCTCTCAGACGCCGAGGCCCGTCGGACGGTGGCACCGCCGGCTGCTGCTCCGGTCGGCATTGCGAACGTCCTCCGGGTGCTGGCCCGGAGGCTTGCGACCGGGCTATTTAGTGGTAACGCGCATGACCGGTGACATCCCTGGGACAGCGGACGATCCTCAGGCGGCGGACTGGGGCGGCCTGCCCTGGGCAGGGTGGCATGGCTTCGACGAGGCGCACCACAGCAATCTCATCCCGGCGACCCCTGGCATCTACCGTTTCCGGGCGCGGGACGAGCCGGGCCTGCTGTACATCGGCGAGAGCGGCGCAAGGCGGGGAATGCGCGGGCGCCTGGCCGCTCTCGCGCGGGGGCGCAAGCGCCACCCGGCCAGCTTCTATCTCAACTGCGGACGGTCGGCCTCACCAAGCGGCCGCACCGCGGTCACTACGCTGCTCCACACATCCGCCGGTGCGAGGACGTCGGGTGTCATGTCGAGGTCTCGTGGGCCCTGGAAGAACACCCGGAGAAGACTGAGCGGCGGGCCGTGGAGGCACGGCTGATCCAGCGGCACCGCCAGGTCACGGGCTTTGACCCGCCCATCCAGCACGGCGGCCGGGGAGTAGCCGCTACCTTGAGAAACGGCCACCGTCCTACCAGATCCCCGCGACGGGGCGCAGGTGACCACCAGGCTCCAGCCCCCGCCGCAGCGGCTTACCTGTGCGACCCCGGCGGTCTCGCGCCGCGGTTTCGCTTGTCGCTCCTACATGGAGATCCGGCTGGCACCGGGAGAGGACGGCCAGGCGCCCGGGCCGATCACACCCGGTATACGGCCGTCCTGTCGGCCCGGCCCATCACACTCCCAGTCCCGAGCCCAGCTAGGTACGGGCCCAGCCAGGGGGGACCGCCACCATCTGGGCCAGCAGAACAATCGGGCACCCAAAGAACTGGACGCCCGCACGGCTCGCCGCCGGGCCAATCCACCCACCCGGTGCAGAAGACGCAGAAATGAGCCCATCAGCCACCACCGGGAACCGTTCCGGTGAATCCTGCAGTAACCCAGCAGCCACCAGGTTGCGAAGTCCAGGGCTAGGCTGCGAGTGATCTCGTACGGCAACCGATCTACCTGGCCAGCCAGTGACTTTGATCTCGTATCGGGCGGTGCTCGCGACCCCAGGCGCGCGGTTCTTCGTAATCGCCGCGTTCATTGGCCGGCTGCCGCTGTCCATGCTTGGCCTTGGCACCATTGTGCTGGTGCAAAGCCGCACCGGGTTTTACGCCCTGGCCGGGGCGGTCACCGCAACGCTGACGCTGTCCTTGTCTGCCGCCGCACCGGCGGCCGGGCGGCTGGCCGACCGGCTCGGCCAGGCCCGGGTGCTGGTTGCCAGCCTCACTGTGCACCTCGCCGGCCTGACCGGCCTGGTGGCGGCTGTCCTCACCGAGGCGCCGCGCTGGACCCTGTTCGCGGCCGCGATCCCGGCAGGCGCCGCGGTTCCCCAGCTGTCGTCGATGGTGCGGACTCGCTGGACCCGCCTGCTGGGCGACAGCCTTGACCTGCAGACGGCCTATGCGCTGGAGTCGGTCCTTGATGAGGTCGTCTACATTCTGGGCCCGGTGATCGTGACGGTCCTTGCCACCCAGGTCACGGCGGCAGCCGGGCTGGGCAGCGCGGTGGTGTTCGCGGCCGTTGGCACGCTGTTGTTCGCATCTCTTCGGGCAACCCAGCCGGCGCCGGGCCGCCTCAGCCGCCGCGGCGGGCCGCGCCGACCTGGCCAACCAGGCAAGCTGATCTTGCTACCTACAACCTGTCCCGCACCCTGCCTAGGTTCTCGCCGTCGGCGCTTGTCGGCGGCATAGGGGACCATGGCCCCGGGGGGATGCCTTCACTCTCTCCTGGAGGAACCATGAACCGAGACCTGGTCACCTGTCCCGTCTGCGATGGGACCAAGCTGGCTCGCGACGACGACACCAGGGCGATTGCCGAGTACCGCGGCCTGCGCTCGCCGTTCCGCCGTCGGCTCCAGTGTTACTACTGCACTGGCAAGGGCCGCGTGCCGGGATACGACGTCCCAGCACCGCCCGGCCAGGCGGCGAAAGAGGCGGCTGCCTGCGGGCAGGCAATGCAGGAGGGGCGGCGCCGGAGCTGGTGGGCCTAGTGCAGCACATCGTAAGTTCCTGACTGGGTCTCGGTTACCGAGCGTTGCGGTCATGCGGCTGCCGGGAGGGCGGGTACGGGTTCGGGTTGCGGGTGGCGTTCGAGGTAGCTGGCGTGGTCGGCGTCGGCGTCGTAGCTCCACTTGCAGGGGCGGGCGCTCTTGTTGTGCCGGATGGTGAATGCGGTGATCTTGGCTTCGAGGTCGCCGCGGGAGGTGAAGTCGCCGCGGCGCAGCAGGCGGCGGGTCAGGACGCCGAACCACTGCTCGATGATGTTCAGCCAGGAGGCGTGCCTGGGCGTGTACGTGACCGAGAACCGGGGGCGGGCGGCGAGCCAGGCCCGGGTGGCGCGGGAGGTGTGGCTGGAGCCGTTGTCCATGATCAGGTGGATGCGCAGGTGGCGCGGGATCATCTGGTGCAGCATGGACAGGAACCTGATGAAGGTCTGGGAGTCGTTGCGGTGGATGCGCTCGGCGATGACCTCGCCGGTGGTCACGTTCATCGCGGCGAGGATGGATACCGTGCCGTGGCGGACGTATTCGAACTCGCGGCGTGCGTCCCGGCCGGGCCGGCCGGGGATGTCCGGGTGCTTGCGGGACTTTGCCTGGATGCCGGTCTTCTCATCGACGCTGATCAGCACGGTGCCGGCCGGCGGGCCGAGGTAGAGGCGGCAGACGGCGCCGGCGCGGATCCAGAAGGACGGGTCGCCGGCGCGGTTGAGCCAGCCGCGGACCTTGTGCGGGCGGACCTTGGCCTCGGCCAGCACCCGGCTCACGGTGGCGGCCGAGATCACCAGGCCCCGGTCGCGCAGGTGCCCGGCGATCAGCGTGTGCGACCACTGCGATTCGCCGTCGGGCGGGACGGAGGTGGCGACTGCCACGACCGCCAGCCGGGCGCTGGGGCCGTGGGTCTCCGGCCGCCCGGAGCGGGGCTTGTCGAACAGGCCGGGTATCCCCAGGCGGGCGAACCGGCCCCGCCAGGTCCGCACGACCGCCGCGCTGCAGCCCAGGTCGCGGGCGATCTGCGCGTTCGCCGTCCCGCCGGCGGCTGCCAGCACGATCCTGGCCCGCAGCACCAGCCGCTGCGGGCTGGTTCCCGCCGCGATGATCTGCTGCAGGTTGCGGTGCCGCTTGATAGTCAGCCTGACGGGGTCTGTCAGATTTTCGGTGTGAGGGCTTTTCCGGCCTCCTTCTTTGTCCATTCTAAGAAGGACCTGCGCGCATGCACCCGTCTCTGACCTGTTTTGAGTTATCCGCCTCGCCACTTGCCGGGCAAGCGCATTTACTGTATCACTTCCCTTCTCCGGAGTGCTGGTTTTCCGGGATGTGCTGCGGGCGTTTCCCGCTCGCGCCGGCTCCTTTCCTGGCGTGTGTAGTTATGTAGGTGTTTTCCTGCCCGGCCGTGGCGGCCTCGTCCAGGCCGGCAGCGGCCAGGCGGAGGTCAATGGCGAGCTCGGTGCAGGTGCCCTGTCGTGCGGGTGCGTGCGCGCAGGCGTCCTCGGCGGCCGGGTGGCCGGCGAGGTGGCCGATCACCCAGGCGGCGTCGGTGAGCAGGTCGATCAGCTCATCAGCGTCGTCAGGCTCGATGAAGATCCCCTGGCCGGCCAGGGTGACCGGCATCCTCGTCATCGCTTCCCCCTGTCCCCGGCCAGACCTCACATGGCAGTCACCGGAATCCGGCCGGGCCATTTCCCGTCGAAGGCGGCTAGCGCCTCCCGCCAGCCCTGCGTAACCGCGCCCTCGATCAGGTGCCCGGGCGCGTTGCGCTGGCTCTTGGGCCGGGATGCCTGGCGGGCCCGCCCGGCGGCGCGCCTGTCCTCGATGCCCGGCGATACCCAGCCACAGCAGCTTCACGAGGGCATCATCGTCCGGGAAGTGGCCGCGGGTCTTGATGATTTTCCGCATCTGCCGGCTGGATGACTCGATGGCATTCGTCGTGTAAATCACCTTGCGGATCGGCGGGGCGAATTCCAGGAACGGGATGAACCGGTCCCAGGCGCGCTCCCGCACGCTGACCGCGGCCGGGTATTTGCGGCCCAGCGGGCTGTCAGCGAATTCCAGCAGCGCGGCCTCCGCGGCGTCCATGTCCGGCGCAGCGTAGACAGGGCGCATCACCTGGCACAGGGCCTTGCGGCCGGTATAGGACCCGTACCGGCTGGCCGCCCGGATCAGGTGCACCACGCAGCTTTGCACGGTCGCGGCCGGCCAGGCCGCGGTGATCTCCTCACCCAGGCCGGACAGCCCGTCACAGCAGCAGACGATCACGTCCTCCAGGCCCCGGTTACGCATCTGCGCGAACGCCTGGGCCCAGGCCCTGGCCCCCTCCGCCGGGGCGACCCAGATCCCCAGCACGTGCCTGACTCCCTCGCAGTCGATCCCGGCCGCGATGTTCACCGCCTTGGTCCGCGACGGCTCCGGCGTAGACCACCGGGTAAATGGCCTCCAGCGGCCGCACCTGCCAGGCCCGCACCTCCTCCAGCACCTCATCGGTGATCTTCGAGATCGTGTCGTGCGGCACCTCGATCCCCATCGCCCGCTGGCAGTGCCGGGCGATATCCCGCACGCTCATCCCGGACCCGTACAAGCTGATCACGGTCTCGCTGATGCCCGAGGTGCGCCGGGCGCCCCTGGGCACCAGCACCGGCTCGAAGCTGCCGTCCCGGTCCCGCGGCACCGCCACCGTCACCGGCCCCGCCTCGGTCTTCAGCGTCTTGGCCCGGAAGCCGTTACGGCCGTTGCCGTCCTGGCCGCCGCCGGCGGCCAGGTGCTCCTCCAGCTCCAGGCCCAGCCCGGCCTGCAGCACCTGGCCGATCAGCCCGGCCAGCAGGCCATCGCGGCCCGTCAGCTGCACCGGCTCCCCGGCCCGCGCCCGGGCCACCAGCTGCCCGGCCAGGTCCGCCACCACCGCATCCGGCAGCACCAGCCGGTCCCCGGCCGGGTCAGCCCCCGGCAGTACCGACGCCGCCGCCCCGGACATCCCGGTCCCGGGATCCTTGAACTCCCTTCCATGAGTCTCTACCGTTGTCATCTTGACCTCCCCCGTCCCAGATCACCCCCGTGACCTGCGACATTGTCTCTGATCGATCACCCCTCACACCGGATTTCTGACACTCCCGCCTGACGGGCACAGCACGAGCACGGCCGGCCATCGGCGTTCTCCTTTCGTGTCACGGTGATCACGGAAGAATGCCGCCATAGCCGGGGCGGAACGGCGGATATCGCACCGCCGGCGTGTCGCGCCCGGGACCGCGGCGCCATCATCCCCGCAGGCGGGCGACACTTAAAGGCATGCCCGTACCGCCCAAGCGCCTGAAAGACCTGATCGAGGGCACCGTGGACCACCACGCCTCCCTCACCTGCCCGGCCCTGCAGGAAGTCACCATCCGCTGGCGCGGCTCGTTCGGCTACCTGACCGCCTGGGCCGGCGACGGCGACGACAACGACGAGCAGATCCCGCTGTGCCGCATCGAGTACCTCGGCGACGACGACCACTGGGGATTCGCCTTCTACGACCCCGCAACCGAGGCCTACACCCCGGCCATCCTCCGCACCGGACAGCCCACCGGGCACCCAAGCGACGCCTTCGACACCGCCGCCATCATCCACCTCGCCGACTACCAGCAGTGAACATCACGCGCCCACTAGCCGGTAAGGAACGTACGACGCGCTGCACTAGTTTCCTCGTTCCGGGCCCGCCAGATGGTCACCGCGCGGTGCAACCGGGGCCCGATCCGGCCCTCAGTGCGGAAACCTCGGCCGCGAGCGCCCGGGTATCGGCCCGTTCCTCCGGATGGGCCCACATCATCCAGCGCTGGTAGCCGGTGGGGCGGCTCGGCTAGCACCCGGACCCGGGCCACTGTCTTCCCCTGCCCTGTCAGGAAACGACCTGATCCAGCCAGTCCCGCCACCAACCGATTTCAGGTGGCGGGACTGGCGTGCCGACGAGGAATTGCTCGAAGTCCGCCCGCTCGTAGTCGAGCGCATAGGCATCCAGCGTTTCCAGCCGGAACGTGCTGTACTTGAATGTGCGGAGCAGCTCGCCGAACTCTTCCTCGGTGATCATCAGCTAGTGGCCTTGATCTGGTAAATCAGCCCTTGACGATCTGGTAATCAGCCCTTGACCTGCACCCTTGTCACGACGAAACCCGCCGGCCCGGAGCGCCTTCCTCTGCCCGGCAAAGCGTCCCGGCGAGCATGAGCTACCCCGAATGCGCGGTTCGCGGGCGGCTGGCCGGGCGGAGTGCGGTGATCCGGGCTGCCTGGCGCTGGGCCTCGGCAAGATCGCCGAGATGGGCGCTTGCAGGCGATGTCATTGCTGCGCCGGTTCGGCTTGTGCATTGTCAAAGCGCTGGCTCGCCGTGCTCGAGGTATAGGGAGACGCCGGCACCAAGGGCCTCATGCGCGCGCGTAACCCGCCGGATCAGACGCGGGATGACGTACTCGCCGAGCCGGCTGACCGGTACCCACTCCCATCGGTCGAGTTCCCCGTCATCGAGCCTGATGTGCGCCTCGTCGTCGCCGAGCGGACCGCATTCAAAGATGCAGAGGATCTTGTCGCCCTCGCCGTCGTTTGGAGCCCAGTCGATGACTAGCAGCCGCCGTGGTTCTCGGTCGAGACCCAGTTCCTCTCGCAGCTCGCGGCGGCACGCCACAGCCGGCGACTCTGCGGTATCGACGTAGCCGCCGGGGATGTCCCACCCGTTGCCGTAGGTCTTCCGGACAAGCAGAACCTGGTCGCCGTCGGCGAATAGCGCCCCGGCAGCGATCCGGGGAGTAGCGAAGCTGGCTGCGGGATCGCTCACGAAACCACTGTACGGCTGGTTAGGTCAAGCGCAGTCGGGAGGCTAGACCAGCGAGTTCGACACTGGGCTTACCGCGCTGTTGGCGCACCCACGTGAGCACGAGCTGACGGCTGATGAAGTGGTGCCGTACCTGCTCGGGTGCCGTACGCTCGGCCTCCAGCAGCATGGCGAGTCCCTCGTCTCGCCGGTTGCGGGCACTATAGGCGCGGGCGACTTCCAGCGCGTGGCGGACCCGCCGCTCTGCCGGTAGGCCGGAGGTGTCCAGTAGGGGGCCGATGTCGAGCGCGATTTGCACGTCACCCAACTCCATCGCGGTGTTGACCCGGTGGATCGCCCCGTTGGTCGGGCCGAACGCGGTCCACAGGTGGTTGGCGTCCCGGCCGAGCCGGTCGGCCGACTCCTGGGCTTCCTGCAGGAAAGCGCGAGTGGTCGGCCGGTCCTCCGCCCGCGAGGCGGCCATCGCTCCGGCGAGGAACAGCGAGCCATACACCGACAGCATGCGGTCATCCGCGTTGCCAAGTTCCGAACTAAGCATGCTGGCCGCGCGGTCGACCAAGCGCACGGCGGGCTGAAACCTGCCAGTGGCCAGCAGCGTGTGGGTGACCGAACGGAACAGCGAGCCCAGCACGACCCGGCTGCCGGTCCGCTGCGCGGCGGTTAGGCCGCGTTCGGCAGCGATCCAGGCCAGGTCGGCCTCGCCAAGCTTGGTCAGCAGGGAAGCTGCGGCCTGATAGCTCAGCGCCAGCAGTTCATGCGCGCGGCCGTCCGCGTCGCCCTCCGCGGAACGCGCGGCCGACACCGCGTTCTGCAGCAGGCCTGGCGCTTGCGCGGTCACATAACCAAACCGTGACTGCTGGTACGCATCGAAGACCCCACTGACCCGCTGGGCAAGCTGGTCCAAGGCTGGCGGGTCGCTGGTATCGTCCCCGTCGCCCAGCAGCGGCGAGAGTTGGCTGTAGTCCATGAGCACCGCCCGCACTGCGGGCACGGTCTGGGTACGGCTATCCGCCGTCCAGTCGAGGAGAGTCGGCTCGCCGATCAGGTCACCGATGGAGACATCGAGTACTTGAGCGAGCAACCGGATCACCGACAGGCGGTCCAGTTCGATCCGGTTATTCTCCGCCTTTTGCAGCCAATCGGTGGATCGGCCCACCAGCCCGGCAAGCACTTCCTGAGACAATCCGCGCCGACGTCGGTACCAAGCCACGCGCTCGCCGATGGTCAAGCTCTCCGTCATTCCACGCATGGCCCGACCTTCCCCTGGGCCGCCGACGGTACCCCGGAATGTCTTTCCGGGTTATCGCGCCGTTCCGGTTCGACGCTAGCGGCCATGGAAGAGCCGCACAACGAGAGTGCAGTCCGGACGACGGATCTGAGTACCTCGGCTGAGCACGCCGCGAGGCTCGCCACAATGCGCCGCGGCATAGACGAGTTGCGTGAGCAGGTCTGTCGGCTGCGGGCTACGCGTCTTCGCCAGCTAGCTGCTGCTCGATCCGCGCAACCCGGCCACGGAGATCCCCGAGTTCGCGCTCGATCGAGCCCAGTGACTTAAGCACGGGATCGTGCTCCTCGTCGGCATGGGGTCGGGCGTCCTCACCACGGAGCACCTTGGCCAGGTAGTCGGGCGGCCAGCCCAGTGCCTCGGACAGGGCCGACAAGGTCTGCGGTCGTCGTCGGCGCGGGTTGATGTTGTGCTGCAGCTCGCGCAGCGTCGTCAGGGAGATCCGGGCCTTGGCAGCGATGTCCATCTGGGTCGTGCGCAGCTCTGTCAGGCGATTAGAGATCGCGCCTGCGACTGCAGTCCAGTCCTCTGCCACCTCGGCTCCTAGCAGCTTGGCTGCACCAAGGCTAGCCCCGACATTGATGCCGATCGAGACCAGGATTACCTGCGCCCTTGACAGTGATGCCAATAGACATCAATATTGATGCCAACTAGAGCACCTAGGCACCCAGATCCCTGCCAGGAGTCCTCATGGCTACAGCAGCGCCTTCGGCTGCCGGGCGAGAACGCGCGGTGACCTACCTGGCCAGCGAACTCGATCAGCGGGTGCGGACGTGGGCGGCCCTGCTGGGACTGCCTGCGAGCCACCTGCTGGCCAGGGTGATCGAAGAGGCGACGCCCTCGCGTTCCGCTCTGGCCGAGATGGTTGTGCAGAGCGCCGGGCAGGGTGGCTGAGCCGATGGTCCGCGGCACATGCGGCTCCGTCGCCGGCGCCCGGGCTCACCAGGCCGCCGGGGAGTCCCTGTGCGGCTGGTGCTCTTACGCGGAGCAGGTCCGCAGGATCGCCGCTGAGGGCATCCCCGGCGGGCTGGCGCCGCCTCCCGAGACCGGCGTGCGGCCGGTCAGCGCTGCCGACGCCGCGCTGCATCTGGCGATCCTGCGGCGCGAGGTCACCGAGTTCGACCGCGCGCACTCGGGCTGGAACTGGCGCGCTGACGGGATCCGCGACACCACCAGGAGCGCGGCATGACCGCGCTGGCCGCGCTGGCTGAGATCAGCGACCAGCAGCGGGCCTGCCGCCTGGTGCCGTGCGACCAGTGCGGCGCCAGCCAGCACCAGCCATGCGCGTCCGGCGATGGCCAGTCGCACGGCGTGCGGCGGGTTCTCGCCGTCGAGCGTGGCCATCTGGACGCCGACACCGGCGCGTGGCTCACGCGGGGCTGGCTGTCATGAGCGCCCCGCCGGTCTATCCCGCACCGCGCAAGGCGCTCCGCCACGCCAGCGCCCAGGGCCTCCTGGGCGACGGCCAGCGCGGGGTTCTCGGCCAGGCCCTCGCCGACGCGATCGCCTGCCGGACGCCGGATTCCTTCTGCACCGGCTGCGAGGACCACCCAGCTGGCCTCTGCGATGACCACGCGGCGGACCTGGACCTGGCCGACGCGTATCTGGCGCTCGGCCGCGGGCTCGGCATCGAGGTGGCGCGGTGATCAGCAAGAACATCGACGATCTGTACTTCCGTTACCGCCCGGTGGCCGGGCACCTCGAGGACTGCCCCCGCCGCGGCACCGACGTGTGGGAAGTGACCCGGCTCACCTGGGACGGCTTCGACGGCGGGCGCCGCGAGACGACGATCCGCTACGCCTGCCGCCAGTGCGGCGTGGTCGGCTTCGAAGGCACCGACGGCGACATGAGCATCGAGCACACGCACGCCAGCCAGGTCGGCTACGGCTCGAAGCCCGAGCGGGTGCTCGGGGTGTGGCTGCACCCGGGGCCGCGCATCTGGTACGGCGACGACCG
>WNGR01008711.1_pt1 | contig 10699 bp, 9 predicted proteins | sample 5407581 | NCBI WGS metagenome assembly WNGR01 (sample SAMN13153383, study PRJNA577476) | soil metagenome | isolation source: 80 cm soil or saprolite under Garry oak tree replicate 2 | place: USA:California | collected 2016-06-15 | reverse complement strand
AGAGTCGATCAACCCACCATCCACCCGACCAATCCGTCAAAATCTCTAGTCACGTTCCCGTGCCAACCGACTACTCACCGAGTATGCTCAACCTCAGGCGCGTTAAGCGCGCCCCCGGCTGGTCCCCCCAACCGCCGGCTGGGTTCAGGCCCCCGGGTCGTAACCTCCCCCCTCGACGACCGGGGGGCCTCCTCATTCGCATCTCCTGCTCGCCGCTGGTGCGGCTTCGCTGGGGATTCGTCGTCTGTGTTTTCTGGGGGCCAAGCCCCCAGGCCCCCGGCCGGCGGGGCTTCGCCCCCCGGACCCCCCGCGCAGGCCGGGTTGGGAGGGCGGGCTCGGTTCCATGCGCATAGGACCACCGACTCCAGCGCGAGCGGGTAGCCAGCCCTGGGGCCACAGAAGCCTGGTCCCGAGTCAAGGCGAGTCGCCGAGTGAACGGAAGTGGGCCGCCAGGCCCTGCGCGGGTTGGACCCAACCCGCGCACAACGCAAACCCGCCGGACTGAACGGGAGTGGACTCCCAACCCAGGCGGCGCGACCGATCGCTAACGGGACCCGCCGGACGAACAAAAGCAAGCTCCCAACCCAGGCGGCGCGACGAAGTACCGACGGAACCCGCCGGACGAACGAAAGCAAGTTCCAAACCTAGGCGCCTCTTTTGCTCTTTCCTTTGGCTTTCGGGGACAAGACACCTCGCGGCATGGCCTCTTGACCTCTCTTCCTGCTTTTCCCCCGATACCCAGCCGCACCTAGCGATTTTTGGGGTTTGTCAAGGCATCTTTCCCGCCTTGACAAACCCCAAAAATCGTGAACACACTAAAGGTATCGGGGGAAAAGACGGGCGCACAGCCAAAACGTGCGGGCCCAAACAGCGGACTAGCTGCTGGCGGGTTGCGGCAACGGGGACTGGGCATTGCCGGCCGTGCCATAACTGCCCGACTTACCATTCAACTGCTCCTGCAAAGCAAGAACCGTCGTTATCCGACCAGCGGCTGTGTCTACATTATCCACTGTGGACACAGAAGAATCAGCAGTGTCGGCTCGAGCCACGCCGATAGGACCGGAGCCGGTCGCTGAACCGTCAGCACCGGCCAGTACGGCACCGACCCCGGTTCGTTGGAGTTGGGTGGCGAACCGGGCCAGCATGGCTGCCCGGTCACCCGCATTGTCCGGCTGTTGACCACCGGTCAGGACTACGGCCAGTTGAGCGGGGGTTGTCGAGGCCGGCACCTTGATGAAGCCGGCGCTGGCCAGGCCCGCCAAGGCGGCTGACCGTTCGTCCGGGGTGGCTTGGGGCTTGTTGGTCTTGTTCAGCAGAAGTAGGTCACCGAACAAACCACCGGCGAGCGTACCCGGATCGGACGCTACCGGCAGCTGGGCACCAGCTGGGATCATTTGTGTTACCAGGTCGCGTAGTTGATCTGCTTTATTCGGATCACTGAATGCCGATGTCAGCTGGATCTGGCCAGTTACCTGGGCGCCAGCCGCGGTGAGCAACGTTGCCAATGCTTGTTCAGTGGATTTGCTGGCATCCGAGGTGCTGATCACCATCACGGTCCGCCCGGTTAGCAGGTTTCGGACTGCTAGTGGGCCGATTCCGGTGGCGAACTGGTCGGCTGCGGACAGGCGACCGTTCTGGGCGTTGGTGCGCGCCTGTAGGTCGGCTACTTGTTCGGCCAGCTGGGCTTTTTGGTTGGTGATGCCGGACAGCAATGAGTCCGACAAGGTTGTTGAGCCCAGTAGGACGCCCAGGGCCAACGCCAGGAAGACGGCGCCGATCGAGATTACGTGATAGCGCAATGAGATCACGAGAACAGCCCCTTGAGCCAGGTGACGGCATGGTGGTAAGCACCGGTCAACCACTGCAGGTAGGTCTGGTTGGCGTCGGATACCGCCAGTGCCACGCCGATCGCGAGCAGAACCGCCAGGATCAACAGCACCACGGCTGTGGTGGAGACGCGGGCTCGGTGCAGGGTCGCCACCGCCTTGCCGTCAACCAGGCGGCTGCCGAGTTTCAGCCTGGTCAGGAACGTGGACGGGTTGGAGCCGGAGCGGCCTCGATCAAGGAACTCCGCCAACGTGGCCTGCGAACCGACCGTAACCACCAGGCTGGCGCCGTGGGTGTCGGCCAGTATCAGGGCCAGGTCTTCCGCGTTGCCCGACGCGGGGAACGTGACCGCGCCGATCCCCAGGTCCTGGATGCGTTCCAGGCCGGGCGCGTGGCCGTCGGCGTCGGCGGGGACGACCACTTCGGCGCCGGACTGGAGGGTGTCGGTGCGGATGCCGTCCGGGTCGCCGACGATGACCTGGGGGCGGTAGCCGGCCGCGCAGAGCGTGTCCGCGCCCGATTCGACGCCGATCAGTACCGGTCGGTGTTCCTTGATGTACCGGCGCAGGCGGCGCAGGTCCTCGGCGTGTTCGTGGCCTGGTGCGACGACCAGCACCTCGCGGTCCTTCAGCGATTCGTACAACTCGGGGACGCCGACGCCGTCCAGGATCATCGTGCGTTCTCGTCTGAGGAACTCGATCGTGTTCGCGGAGAAGGCTTCCAGCTGCGCCGACATGCCGGCCTTTGCCTCGATCATCTGGTCGGCGACCGACTCGGGGGTCTGTTCCGCGCCGGTGGCCAGTTCGCGTTCGCCGAGGTAAACCGTGCCGCCCTGCAGGCGCAGCTTGGCGCCCTCCTTGATGTCGTGCAGCGCGGCGACGCCGACGTTGTCGATCAGCGGCACACCGGCCGACACCAGGATCTCCGGACCCAGATTGGGAAAACGGCCCGAGATGGACGCGGACGCGTTCACGACGCCGGCGACCTCCGCGGCGATCAACGCGTCGGCGGTGCGGCGGTCCAGGTCGAGCTGATTGAGCACGACGATGTCGCCGGGACCGACACGGCGCAACAGGTCGCCGGTACGGCGATCCACCCTGGCGACCCCGACGACACCGGGCAGTTCACGGTTGGTCCTGGTCAGCAGGCCGGGAAGCTTCATGCGGCGATGGTGACAAACGGACTCGCGTTAGTCCGTTCGCCACGCCGAGCTGCACCTTTATGGCTGAGATGTCTCGCCGAAAGGGTTAGAAACTGGGTCAGCGTTTCTTCTTCTTGCGGCCGGTCGCGTCGGCCTCCTTGTCGGCGGCGGCGGCCGCCAGCAGTTCCTCCGCGTGCGCCCGGCCGGTGTCCGTCGAGTCCAGGCCGGCCAGCATCCGCGCCAACTCGACCACCCGGTCCTGGTCGGCCAGCGTGCGTACGCCGCTTCGGGTGATGCCGCCGCCGGAGGACTTGTCCACCACGAGGTGGCGGTCGGCGAAGGCCGCGACCTGGGGCAGGTGGGTTACGACGACCACCTGGTGGCTGCGCGCGAGCCGGGCCAGCCGGCGGCCGATCTCCACCGCCGCCCGGCCGCCGACACCGGCGTCGACCTCGTCGAACACCAGGGTTGGCACCGGGTCGGCGTGCGACAGGACCACTTCGAGGGCCAGCATCACGCGGGACAGTTCGCCGCCGGACGCGCCCTTGTGGACCGGCAGTGGTGGGGCGCCTTCGTGGGCGCGCAGGCGTAGTTCGACGTCGTCCACGCCGTCGGCGCCGGCGTGCAGGGTGCGGCGACCTACGCTCAGCGCCAGGGAGTCGGTCGGCTCGGCGGTGCGGGGTACGACGGTCACTTCGAGGGTGGCCTGCGCCATCGCCAGGCCGGACAGTTCCTCGGTGACGGCCTTGCCGAGGTCCGCGGCGGCGGTCTGGCGGGCCATGGTGATCAGGTCGGCGCGTTCGGCCAGCTGCGCCGCCAGTTCGTCGCGCTGGGCGGCAAGGCCGGCGAGGGCCTCCTCCGAGGTGTCCAGGCCGGCCAGCCGCTTTTCCGCTTCGTCGGCCCAGGTCAGGACGCCGGCCACGTCGGCGGCGTACTTGCGGGTCAGGGCCTTCAGGTCGGCTTGGCGAGCCAGTACCTGGGCCAGGCGGTCCGGGTCGGCGGCCAGGTTGTCCAGGTAGGCGCTCAGTTCGGCACCGACGTCGGTCAGCAGGACGGCGGCTTCGGCCAGGCGGGGGGACAGGTCGCGGAGCATCGGGTCGTCGGTGCCGCTCACCTGGCGGCGGGCCTCTTCTACCAGGCCCAACGCGCCTGGTGCGTCCATGTCACCCTCGGTGGAGCCTGCTGTCGCGAACAATGCGCCCGTTGCCGCGGCACGGAGTTGGTCCACGTCGGCGAGGCGTTTGGCCTCGTCGATCAGTTCGATGTCCTCGTCGGGCTTCGGGGCCACGGCGGCGATCTCGGTGAGGCCGTGGCGCAGTAGGTCGGCTTCCCTGGCCAGTTCGCGGGAACGCTCGGTGCGTTCGGCCAGTTCGGCGACCACGCGTAGCCATTCGGCGCGGAGGGTGCGGTACTCGGCGAGTGGTTCGGTGACCGGGACGCCGGCGAAACGGTCCAGGACGGCGCGTTGTTCGGCCGGGCGCAGCAGGCGGAGCTGGTCGTTCTGGCCGTGTACCGCGATCAGGTGTTCGGCCAGCTCACCGAGCACGCCGACCGGCACCGAACGGCCGCCGAGGTGGGCGCGGGAGCGGCCGTCGCCGCTGACGGTGCGGACCGCGATCAGGCTGCCGTCGTCGTCCGGTTCGGCGCCGGCCTCGGCGGCCAGCTTGACCGCGGCGGCGTCGCTGGCCAGCTCGAAACGACCCTCCACGACCGCGCGCTGGCTGCCGCTGCGCACCCGCGACGCCTCGGCGCGACCGCCGGACAACAGGTGCAGGCCGGTCACCACCATCGTTTTGCCGGCACCGGTCTCGCCGGTCAGGACGGTGAAGCCCGGGTGCAGTTCCAGCGTGGCCTCGTCGATCACACCGAGGCCGGAGATGCTCATCTCGGCCAGCACAGGGGAACCCTAGTAGGTGTCACCGGCCGGTGGCAGGTCACCGTCCCGGCGCGTCCGCCATCCTTGTACCGGAAGTTCGAACTTGCGCACCAGCCGCTCGGTGAACGAGCCCACGTTCAGCCTCGCCAGCCGCACCGGGATCGCCCCGCCGACCACCTCGACCGACGAACCCGGCGGCAGCGTGAAGTACCGGCGACCGTCACAGCACAGCACCGCGGGTGGCCCGTCCGGGTCAACGTCCAGGGTGACAACGGACGTCGGCGCCACGACGAGTGGCCGGGAGAACATGGCGTGCGCGTTGCTGGGCACGACGAGCAGGGCCCGCACGTCCGGCCACACCACCGGCCCGCCGGACGAGAACGCGTACGCGGTGGACCCGGTCGGCGTCGCGCACAACACGCCGTCGCAGCCGAACGCGGTCACCGGACGGTGGTCCACCTCGATGCACACGTCCAGCACGCCGCCCCTGGTGCCCTTCTCCACGCTCGCCTCGTTCAGCGCCCACGTGGTGGCGACGGGTTGGCCGTCGAGGGTGGCCGTGACGTCGACCGTCATCCGTTCCTCGACCTCGTAGTCGCGGGCCACCACACGGGCGACCGTCTCCTCGAGGGCGTCGGAGTCGGCCTCGGCGAGGAAACCGACCCGGCCCAGGTTCACGCCGAGCACCGGCACGCCGACCGGATGGGCCAGCTCGGCGGCCCGCAGCAGCGTGCCGTCGCCGCCGAGCACGAAGACCATCTCGGTGCCGGCGGCCGCGTCCGGGCCGACCGGCACGACGGATGCGTAGCACGACGGGTCCAGGTCGCCCGCCTCGTCCGCGAGCACCCGTGGCCGCACGCCGGCCGAAGTGAACCAGCCGGCCACCTTCTCGGCCGTCTGGAGGTTGGTCTGCCGGCCGGTGTTCACGACCAGCAGAACTTCCCGATCGTCGTTCACTGGGGCCCCTTCCGGACGGCCGAGCGCACGAGTTCGGCCACGTGATCGGGGGACGACGGCTCGCCGCGACGGAACCAGACGAAGAACTCGACGTTGCCCGACGGTCCCGGCAGCGGGCTCGCCACCACACCTTTTGGTGTCAGCCCAAGGGAACCCGCCGCCGTGATCACGGTGATCACCGCTTCGGCGCGCAGTTCGGGGTCGCGGACCACACCACCAGAGCCCAGTCGTTCCTTACCCACCTCGAACTGCGGTTTCACCATCGGGAGTAGGTCGGCATCGCTTGTGGCGCATGCGATCAGCGCGGGGAGCACGAGTGCCAGCGAGATGAAGGACAGGTCGGCGACGACCAGGTCGACCGGGCCGCCGATGTCCTCGGGGGTCAGCGAACGCACGTTGGTGCGGTCGTGCACGAGCACGCGGTCGTCGGTGCGCAGGCGCCAGTCCAGCAGGCCCCGGCCGACGTCGGCGGCCACCACCTTGGCCGCGCCACAGCGCAGCAGGACGTCGGTGAAACCGCCGGTGGATGCGCCGGCGTCCAGGCAGCGGCGGCCTTTTACCGTGATCCCATCGAACTCGTCCAGTGCGCCGACGAGCTTGTGGGCGCCTCGGGAGGCGTAGTTCGGGTCGTCGGCGTCCGTGCGGACCACGACGGGGGCGTCTGCGTCCACGGCCGTCGCCGGCTTCTGGGCCACGGTGCCGCGCAGGGTCACCCGGCCGGCGGCGATCAGCTCGGCGGCGTGGTCACGGGACCTGGCCAGGCCGCGCCGCACCAACTCGGCGTCCAACCGTGCCCTTCTGGACACGGCTCACACCTTGTCGATGCTGGACAGCGCCTCGGTCAGGGCGGCGTGGGTCGCCTCGAAGCGGGTCACGTGCTCGGTGATCGGCAGTGCGTCCAGGCCGTCGAGCCGACCGACTGCCTGCGTGACCTGGTCGATGACGGTGTCCCGGTCACTCGGCGGTGGCACGGGCTGCGCGGAGGGGTACACGACACAACGCTAGCCGATGTGCGCGCGGCACCGATGTCGCCGCCCCGGCTCACAGTTTCAGCGCGGCGACTGTCGCCTTAGCTGTTTCGTCCTGTGGTTGGACGGTGGCCGGACCGTTGTGCTCGGGCCACCACGCCGCGCACAGGGAACGGAGTGCGTCGAACGGGTCGGGGTTCGATCCCTTTCCCTGGTAGTGCAGGCGCAACTGGTCGTCGACCAGCCAGTCCGGGTGGGCTTTGATCTCCGTTATGGGGCGCTGGATGGCTTCCAGGTCGGCGGCCACGTAGGTCGGGCGTTGGTCGGGGGCCGCGGCCAGCACGTCGGCCGGGGTGGCCACGCCGGTCAGCACGAGCAGGGAGTCGATGCCGACGTTGACCGCGCCCGCGATGTCGGTGTCCAGGCGGTCGCCGATCGCCAGCGGTCGGGCCGCGCCCGCCGCCGCGATCGCCTCGTCCATCAGCGGACGGGCCGGTTTGCCGGCGACCAGCGGGTGTCGGTCGGTCGCGGTGACCAGGGCGGCGACCAGTGCGCCGTTGCCGGGGAGCAGACCGCGCTCGGTGGGGAGGGTGCGGTCGACGTTGCTGGCCACCCAGAGCGCGCCGGCGCGGATGGCCACACACGCCTCGGCCAGTTCCATCCAGCCCAGGGTCTGGGACAGGCCCTGAAGCACGGCGGCCACATCGTCGCCTGCCTTACGGACCGGCGTGAAGCCGCGGTTCTCGGCCTCGGCCGCCAGCGCGTCGGTGCCGACGATCAGCACCGACGCACCCGGTGGCACGCGGTCGACCAGCATCCCGGCGGCGGCCTGGGCGCTGGTGCTGACCTCGTCGGGCTTGACCGGGATGCCCAGCCGGCTCAGGTGGTCGGCCACGTCCTCCGGGGACCGCGACGCGTTGTTGGTGACGAACCGGACCGTGACACCGGCCTGGTGCGCGGCCCGCACGGCCGGTTCGGCACCGTCCACCGCGGCACCGCCCCGGTAGACGGTGCCGTCCAGGTCGAGCAGGAGAGCGTCGTAGCGGTCGAGGACGGTTGTCACTGGACGTCGTCCGCCACGGCCAGTTCGGTCGGGATGGACAGTTCCACGGCACGCTCCGCGGCGTCGGTCTCGCCATCGTCGTCGGCCTGGGCGGCGTTGAGGAACCAGCGGATTGCTTCCTCGGTCCGGTCGGTGGCGGCCAGGTTGTCCGCGTAGGCGTAGAACAGCCGGGCGCTCCACGGATCGTGCCGGCGCGGATCGAGCTCGGGGCCCTGGAGCGCGACCACGGCCGCGTCCAGCTCACCCATGTCCCGCCGGGCGCCGGCCGCGACGATACGCAGTTCGATCCGCTCGGCCTCGGGCAACGGGAGGGATTGGCCTTCCCTTGCCAGTTCCAGCGCCCGCTCCGGTCGGCCCAGCGCCCGCTCACAGTCCGCCATGACGGCGATGTGACCGGGACCGTGGGACATCCGGCGAGCGGCGCGCAGTTCGGAGAGCGCTTCGGCCCATTCGCCCGCGTTGTAGGCCGTGAGGCCGACCGCCTCGCGGACGATGCCGATGCGGGCGGCCTTGGGCCGGATGTAGCGGGCGTGCTCCAGGGCCAGTTCCGGGTCCTCGTCCATCAGCATCCCGGCCGCGGCCAAGTGCCGGCCGACGACCTCGGCCAGGTTCTTCGACAGGCTGCGCAACTCGGCCCGAATCTCTGGGTCGAGCATGGCGAGCGAAGCGTCCTCCGGCAGTTCCGGCACCCCGGACGCCGCCGGTTCCGCCTCTGCCTCAACAGCCTGAGCTGCCTCGACTTCTGGCACTGCCTCGGCCAGCTCTGCCTCAACTGCCAGAGCAGCCTCGACTTCCGGTGCTGCCTCAACTGATTCGGGCAGTTCCAGTTCGGCATCGGCCTCCGGCGGCTCGGCCTGGTGAGTCTCGACGGTGGCTGCTTCTACCGTTTCGATGTTCTCGGGCTCGGGTGCCTCGGCCGGCGGGGGAGCGGGCTCTTGGTGCGGCGTTGGGCTGGTGCCGGCACGGGGGTCGCGGTCATCACGGCCGCGCTGCGGTCGACGCTCGCCACCGTGCTCCCGGTCCCGGTCACGGGACGGTCGCGAACCACGATCCGAGCCGGCCCGATCCGAACGGAACGGCGGCTTGTCACGGTAGGCCGGCTTGTCACGGCGCGGACCATCGGCACGCGGACCTTCGCGCCGGAAGTCGCCAGCGCCCCGCGGCGCGCTCCTGGTGTCGTCACGGCGGTAGCCGCCATCGCGGCCACCAGGCGCATCGCGGCTGGGCTGCGGACGCCGGTCGGACCACTCACGCGAATCCCGGCCACCACCGGACCCCTCGCGACCGGATTGGGGTCGCCGATCAGACCAGTCACGCGCACCCCGGCCAGTACCACCGGAGGCGTCACGGTCGCGGTTGGGCTGCGGACGGCGATCAGACCAATCCCGGGAACTGCGGTCGCCGCCACCATCACGATCGCGATTGCCTTGCGGACGCCGATCGGACCAGTTGCGGGGACCCCGGTCGCCACCTGCGGACGCATCGCGGCCCGTTTGAGGGCGCCGGTCAGACCAATCGCGGGAACCTCCGGCGGCATCGCGGTCACGGCCCGGTTGGGGGCGGCGATCTGACCAGTCGCGAGGCCCTCGGTCCCCGCCGGACGCATCGCGGCTGGGCTGCGGACGCCGATCGGACCACTCACGCGAATCCCGGCCACCGCCAGACCCGTCACGACCGGATTGGGGTCGCCGATCGGACCAATTGCGGGGACCTCGGTCACCACCGGAAACATCTCGGCCGGGTTGGGGGCGACGATCAGACCAGGTACGGGGACCTCGGTCGCCGGCGCCGGAGGAATCGCGGTCGCGACCGGGCTGGGAACGGCGGTCGGACCAATCGCGGGGACCTCGGTCGGACGCATCTCGGCTGGGTTGGGGTCGCCGGTCGGACCAATCGCGAGGGCCTCGGTCGCCGCTGCTGGGAGCTCGGTCGTTGCCGCGGCGGTCGGGGGAGCGGTTGTCGCGGCCTCGGAAGTCACCGCCGCTGCCATAGCCGCCGCCACTGCCGTTGGTTCGGCTGTTGCCTCGTTGGTCGCGGTCGTCGCGGCTGCGGAAGTTGCTGCCTCGGTCGTCCTTGCGCCAGCTGCCGCCGCGTTGGTTGTCCTGGGGTCGGTTGTCCGGGCGCCAATTGTCGCGGCGATCGTCGTTGCGCCAGGTGGGGCGGCGGTCGTCTCGGCTTCGGTCGGGGCTGCGCTGGTCGGGGCTGCGGTAGTTGTCGCGTCGCTGATCGTTGGCGCGGTGGTCGTTGCGGGGGGCGTTGCCTCGGTAGTCGCTGCCTCGACGGTCGCCGCCGCTCTGGGGGCTGTCGCGGCGGTCGTTGCCGGTGCGTCCGCGCTCGTTTCGGTCTCGGTCGGGGCGGTTGTAGCCACCGCCGCTGCCGTTCGCGGAGTCTCGGGTGTACCGGTCTCGGTCGCTGCCGAAGGAGCGGTTGTCCCGGCCGCTGTCGCGGGAACCGGTGCGGCGGTCCTGGTCGGACCGCCTACTTCCGGCGCCACTGCTTCCGGCGCCACCGCCGCTGCGGCCGACACTGCTGCCGCCGCTGTTGCCGCTGCCGTATGGACGGCGCGGTTGACCGCCACCTCGGGACTGGCTCGCGCCACCCCGAGGCTTGCGGTCGTGTTGGCCTGACTCGGACACCTGAACTCCTCCAAACACCACATGCCGAAAGGGGCCCGTGGTCAAGAGCGGAATCAACCACGCCCTTGCCACGAGCCCCTCTCGGAAACGAGTGTTCGGCGGCGTCCTACTCTCCCACACCCTCACGAGTGCAGTACCATCGGCGCTGGGAGGCTTAGCTTCCGGGTTCGGAATGGGACCGGGCGTTTCCCTCCCGCCATAACCGCCGTAACCCTATCAACCACACACACC
>WNGR01008710.1_pt1 | contig 10701 bp, 13 predicted proteins | sample 5407581 | NCBI WGS metagenome assembly WNGR01 (sample SAMN13153383, study PRJNA577476) | soil metagenome | isolation source: 80 cm soil or saprolite under Garry oak tree replicate 2 | place: USA:California | collected 2016-06-15 | reverse complement strand
CACAATTTTCTTTTGCCTAATTTTTCCTCAAAGAGATTCAAACTCTCCATTCAAAGTTTAAGGGAAAGTAAACTGTGAGAATCTTTTAACACTTCACAGGGTTTACTCAAAGTTTTTTTTCAATTCAAACCCTGGTTTGTGTGCAGTGGTAGTGCATTTGCTCCTTGCCTGCTGCCCCGACTCAGAACCAAGTTCAACCAACAATGGTTAGCACACCCAAGGAGCACACAACAGTGGATACCACCAATTATTTATCACTTGGAAGGTGCCCAAGCAGCTACAGAGATCCTCAGTGCACCTTCCTTTTCTTTTTCCCTTACATTTTTGGTGTTCATACCAGTGGCTGTTACAAGGCTTTTTATTTTTTTTTTGAGTAAATTTATATGCTGGTGCAGTATGTAAGTACAAAGCCAGTGCCCTGGAGTCCCTATCTATCTATACATAAATGACTCTCACCCTAAGCCCTCAGCCATCACCAATCTGGCAAACCCTAAACCCTACTAATGACCACGCTATACTTGCACCCAACCCCAGACCTCGCCACGTGAACTTGCCATGGACTAACAGAAGGACCAGCCCCCCCCCTAAAAGGGGGGGCATTCCAACAGCCATGTTGGGTTGTGTTTTGAGGTGTGTTCCAGAAGGGGGGCAGTTCTAGAATGGCCCATTTGGGCTAAAGGAGGTCAACCAAAAAGGGCTTTGACAAGATGAAGGAGGTCAACAAGGAGAATGGACTAGTTGACCAGGGTGGAAGGTGTATGTGAAAATAAAAAACACAGAAAGATCTATGGGATGCCATGGGCCAAGGGCAATGAAGCCAAGAGCCCGATCAGCAAACCATAAGGGCACCACCCAGTGGAAGTGTTACGTTCCTGCTCAAAGACACTTACTCATTGGTTATGACTACATGGGTAAGCGGTAATTAGTCATGGACTTGTGTATCAGTCAGCCCGAGTATCACATGTATGATATTATGACTCGATCCTAGGATAGTAGTACTAGGGTTCAGGATTGATGAGGCGCTTTAAAGCCCTCTTTCGTAGTACTTAAGATGTAGTCATTGAAGACCTAGCTCTCCAGCTTGGTCTTCTTGAATTGCCACTTGTCTTCTCCTCTACTCTGTGAGATCTAAGGGCTCTTCTCCCTTTCTCTACTTGTATTCAAGGAAGCGACCATTGTCTCGTATCCAAGTGTTGTCGGACCTTGTGATCTGCTGTATCATGTGACCAGAAAGGGTCCGTGTATACCTTATACATTGCTAAGTTGTATCGTGCGTCGACTCCAAGCCTAAGTCAAGGCTGATGTTCAGTGGCAACATAACATTAAGACCAAGCTCCAACGTGGCACGCCTTACCACCAGAGATCGTTGGGTCTTCTCACCCTATCAAATACATGAACGTGGAGAAAGGGACGTACCTCTCATATACCTCAAAGAAGCAAGGTGGAGAACAGTTTGAGGAAATACGGGATACTTTGTAAACATCCCAACAAGACCGGCACAATACTACCCAGTTGAGTTTAATCACAACTTCGTGTGTTGGACGGAGATTGTGTGGGACGCGCTTCAGGCACGGTGGGATGTCGTAAGACCAACTGGACCAGATTATCATTGCGATATATTCGAAGATGAAGTACAAATGGCCGGACAAGTAGGGCCAATAGATGGACAACCTCCCCTCAACCCCAGAACTCCCGCTCCATCTACAGAGGACGAAGAACAGAGTGAACGATCCAGCAAAACTGTAGAATCAGGAATCCCCGGAAACACTACAGAAGAAGAAGGGTTGGCTAATCTAGCTGAGTCTATTCACATCAATTCACCAATCATGGCTACGATGACAGAAACCAGGGAGCAAGTAGGAAGCAGCAAACCAACCTATCTCAGAAGGGAGATAACAGAAGGAATCGATCCATACACTGGACACCACAACGAATGAATTGCCAACATTGTAGACGATGAAGCAGCACTACAACGTGCTAATGGACCAGACAGAGCCGATCCACCAAGCGGAGGACCAGAAATGCTACCAGAATTACCCCCAATTCGACTGCCACAAGATGATCGACCCAGAAGAGGGTTCCCTGGAGGAGGATTCCCTGGAGGAGGGGGATTCCCTGGCAGAGATGGAGGATGCCCTGGAGGAGGAGGATACCCCAGTGGAGGAGGCGGCCCTCCTGGAGCTGGACCACCTGGTGGAGGATGGGGACCCCCGCCAATGCCAATGCCAATACCACAAGGAAACAAACAATGGAAAATTGGTCGGAGAAGTCCCCACCATTTTCGATGGAGATTGAAAACAAACAAACATGTTCATCAACCAGTGGGAGTTGTATTGGGCAGTCAATAATGACAACGTGGTCATGACCAATCCATACCGACAAGCTATGTTCTTCCTCACCTACATAAAAGGAACTCGCATTAACGAATGGGTGATAGTGGTCAACTGATGGTTGACCAGACAGCTCCAAGGGGGAATCATCGCAACCGATGAAAGGCTATGGAACAAAGTAGCTGCGTCATTCAGCCAACGATTTGCGGACAGCCTCGCACAAGAGAATGCTCAATCCATATTGAGACAAGGAGTCAAGATGAAGGGAGAAGACATCGACGTGTACGTGGTAGAGTTTGAAGAACTGGTTCGCTTGGCAGGCTACCACTTCGACATACCTCAAACTATTGAAACCTTCACCGATGGACTCCCAACGGGTCTCTATCAGAAAATCCTTGAAATTGATAGGCCCGCAACCTACGAACAGTGGAAGTAAGCCGCCACAGACATGCAACAACAATATATACACATGAAGGTGCGGCTGAAGGCCCATTGAGGAGGATTTATGTCTGCGAGGCCCAGAGGATGGGCTCCAATGAGGCCACTACCAGACCCAAATGCCATGGATACATCGGCAGGATGAACACGTGGACGTATTGCAGGAAGTGAAGAAGTAAACCCCGTGACAATGGCAGAAGGACGATACCTGCCATGCGGAGGGTTCCTCCAATGAGGAAGGAGAGAAGGAAGGCAAAGGGACCTTCGCGAAGTTGAGTGTTATACTTGTCACAAGTGGGGGCACATTAGTCGCAACTGCCCCCAGCATACATGGAACCAATCGAACAACCAAAGGCAGTGGACTCCACACCCTAGTCAAGGACGCGATGCAATAGTGGACGACCGAAGTGTCATCAATGAAGAACCAAACACAATTGCACAATCTTCCACTCAGACACCACAACAGCAAGCCGACAACTGGCTTAGGGGAATGGCAACAGCTGGAGAAGATGTACAAGAACTGGTTATGAGGGACCTCGTGGGAAGAGAGGGTTTTCAAAATGCCTGAACCCATTGGCCTGGGTGAGGGCAGTCCATAAGTTCAATTCTGTAATAGTGACTACATGATTCCGATCCATGCACATTCCCGTCTCTATCAGAACTAGCAATGCAATGGCCGACATCAAAGCACTTGTAGACTTAGGAGCAACCAATTGCTTCATGAGTGAAAACTTTGTACGAAGAATGAAATTGGGGAAAAGACCTCTACAAAAACCACGGAAGATATGGAATATCGACAATATGGCAAACCAGGCCGGATCCATCACACACTACATAGACCTCAATATACAAACCAACAGTATCAGAAAAACCATACATTTCCTCATTACGAATATAGGAAACGAAGACGTTGTACTGGGTTATCCATGGATGGCTGCCTTTGAACCTCAATTCACATGGAGGAACGGTGTCATTGACGAAAGAGCCTTGCCTGTTGTTATCCGGTCAGTAAATCCTTCCAAAATTGGAGAAGAATCAATAATAGCACAAACCCAAGGGATAGCAAAGGAAAGTCGCTTATGCGCCACAATGGCCACCGAATTGGCCATCAAAGCACAACAATACACAAAAGCGGTGGAAGTCCCAGAAGAATACCAACAGTTCACAAAGGTTTTCAGCGAGGAAGAGTCAAAACGCTACCTGCCGAAACACGTGTGGGACCACACCATCGAATTCAAAAAGGATGCACCAGAAGCAATAGACTGCAAAGTCTACCCCATGAATCGAATAGAGGATGAAGCAGTACAACAGTTCCTTAAAGATGAACTAGAAAAAGGATACATTCGTGAGTCCAAGTCACCATATGCATCATCCTTTTTCTTTGTCCATAAAAAGGACGGCAAAATGTGACCTGTGCAAGACTATCACAAAATCAATGCCATCACCATACAGAACCAGTATCCTCTCCTGCTCATCGCAGACCTCATTCGCGACTTGAGCAATGCTCACATTTATACAAAGCTCAATGTACGATGGGGATATAACAACGTACGCATTTGTGAAGGAGACGAGAAAAAGGCGGCATTTAAAACCAGATATGGGCTTTTCGAACCCACTGTGATGTACTTCGGGCTTACCAATTCACCAGCAACCTTTCAGACCATGATGAACTACATATACCAAGACGTCATCCTCAAACATGAGCCATTGGGGACGACGATCCGCGTTTACATGGACGACATTGGTATTGCCACTTGTACAAACCTAGAAGACCATAAGCAGGCAGTCCACGATGTCCTCCAGGTGGCGCAAAATCACAATCTCTACTTCAAACCTGAGAAATGCCTATTCCACGCCCTGTCTATGGATTACCTGGGGGTAATCCTTGAAAAGGGGGTGACATGAATGGACCCAGCAAAAATTGCGGGTGTAGACACATGGCCAACACCAAAAACCACCACAGAAGTACGAAAAGCCCTTGGATTCTTCAACTTTTACTGCCCTTTTATCAAGGACTTCACATTTATCGCAAGACCACTCCACAAACTCACATGAAAAGATCAAGAATGGCGATGGGGTACAGAAGAACAAGAGGCCTTCGAAGCACTAAAGAAACGAGTAACAATGGAACCCATACTGGCACACACCAAGTTGGACAACCAGTTCGAATTAGAAGTGGACGCATCTGGTTATGCGGTAGGTGCAGTACTTCTACAGAGGAAGGAGGACGGTAAAAAGCACCCCATAGGATACTACTTGGCCATGCTCAACGAGGCACAACGGAATTATGACATATACGACCTGGAGCTCCTAGCCATCGTAATGGCACTCAAGAACTGGAGACCTCTATTGGCAGGATCTCCCCACAAAATCATCATATATTCTGACCATCTCAACCTACAATATTGGAGACTGCCGCAAAGAATATCAAGAAGGGTGGCAAGAGAAGTGTTGGAACTATCTGAATATGATTTCGAGATATGTCACCTCCCTGGAAGATTAAACGGATGAGCTGATGCACTATCAAGGTGACCAGGGTATGATCAGGGAGAAGACAACAACAAGGACGTAGTGGTGTTACCCGATCGCGTCTTCACAAGAGCAGGAAAGGTGGAATATGCCCCGCTGATGCGACAAATTGTAGCCCAAGAAGAGATGGAACCCACAAACCCCATGTATGAACAAGACGAAGAGCTGCTAAAACCTTGGATTGACACACATCAGCTCAAGAAAGTCAACAAAGTGTGGTATAAAGACGGGAGACGCATGGTGACAGACCGAATGGAAGGAAAACGACTCCTTATACAAGCTCACCACGATACCCCAGAATACGGACACCCCAGAATTAACAAGACCCACCAACTTACAAGCTGAAGATACTGGTGGCCAAACATGCGACAGGATGTGATGGACTATGTCAGGGGATGTGCAGAGTGTCAGCGGTGCAAAATCAATATGCAACCAACCAAAGCCCCACTGTCGCCCATATTCCCAGTGCACGAAGCTATGCCCTTCGAAACCGTTGCACTAGACTTTATCACTAAATTACCGATTTCGCAGGGATACAATTCAATACTCACCATAACCGACCATGACTGCACAAAAGCTGCGGTATTCATCCCCTGCAAGGAGAGTGCAACGGTGGAGGAAACAGCAGGACTGATCGTCCAACACATATTCCCTCAATTTGGACTCCTGCTAAAATTTATCAGCGACAGGGATCCCAAATTTGCATCACGATTCATTAGGGGGTTGTGCAAGGGGACGGGAACCACGCAGAACATATCAACTGCATATCACCCCCACACAGACGGACAGTCAGAACGCACCAATCAATGGATCGAACAATATCTCTGATTCTGGGTCAATGAGCGGCAAGATAACTGGCATGCCTATCTGCCTCTCACAGAATTCGCGCACAATAACTGGCCCAATGAGACCACGGGGGAGTCCCCTTTCTTCACATTGTACAGATTCAACCCACACGCTGATTGGACGGATAAGCCATCCCCAATTCCCCAGGTAGCGATGAGAATAGAACAGTTTAAAAGGGCAAGACAGCACGCCCAGGAACTGATGATCAAGGCACAACAGTCATGGGTCAAACACAAAGATACGCCCAAGCACAAGGAAGGAGACCTAGTATGGCTAGAGGGACGTCATCTACGCACCAATCAACCTACCGCCAAGCTTGCGCCCAAGAGACACAGCCCATTTCCCATCATTCAGGTGATGTCCCCTGTCAACTATTGGTTGAAACTTCCCACACAGTGGAGCATTCATGACGTATTTCATATTGATCTTCTCACGCCCTATCAAGAAACTGATATCCACGGATTAAACTACTCCAGACTGGCCCCAGACCTGGTCGACAATGACAAAGAATATGAAGTCAAGAAGATTCTAGACTCTTGGCAATATGGCAGGGGCTGCAAGAAGCAATACCTTATCAAATGGAAGGGGTACCCTGACTCTGATAATGAATGGGTGGACAAAAAAGACATACATGCACCCGAAGCGATAAGGGAGTTCGAAGATCGAAACTCCACCTCCACAACGCATATAAGCTGAGGCTACACAAGCAAGTACCGTATCCCCCCTTCTGTCGTTTCCATGTCTCACACAAATAAACTCATCTCTTTCATGACGAATGTCAATGACTATTACCTCAGCTTGCTGGAACGGATCTTCAGAGTGGAACTTGAGTCGGGACTCATCACGCTCCCCGAGGCACAAGAGCTCTGTGCCAAGAAGTACATCCGACCTCACATCCAAGATGAAAACCTCCTCGTCGCACCCCTCACCGAAGAAGAGCTGGGAACAGTCTTACTCAAGTTTCCAGACCTTGTTACGACTCCAATGCCCCCTCGTCCATTATCACCCATGGTGCGACAGATGTCAGACCCTGACGGTATGGGAGCAACCCCTACCCATCAGGCAGATGTGCAAGACATCGAGACCAACATTTGGGGACCTAAAGACGGTCATCCGGGAGAAATCCCGTTGCCAGTCCCTTTCAAAGAGCCGAAGTATCTTGCAAACAGCAATACAGAAGGTCTGCTCAACGTGGAGAGAAGAGCAATTCGCAAAAGCCGTCGCCAAGAGAAGCGCAAAGATGGCAGCACAGGAAGCACTGCACCGGTCAGTACACCGGCAACGCGTGGCCCGTGGAGCCACAACTCCAGCTATATGAGTGAGGAGGACCTCTACCCAGCTGAGCATCCATTCATACGCACGCTCAAAGATTCTGACGACTCGAATGAAACCCCATACGCCGCCACTACTACCGGCTTCCCTTTGTATAAGGGAAGCTATCGAACAAGCCGTGACACGGTCCCGCTAGGATTCAAACCGAACCTAGGGGATCGCTTCATTTCGTTCCCCATCACAAACCCCAAAGGCGACATTCAGCAAGCCGAGTATGTACAAGTCATACTCCATCCAAATCCCATCGTTGTCGGGCTGTGTAACAACAGCAACAAGGTGTACACCAAACCCTTGTACACCACGCCTGTCTTCCACTACAATGGGAAGGCCGTGTACCCCGCGCAGGAGTTGGAAAAGCTCAAGCTGGGGGCGGAGGGTCAGGAGCAAACAGACCATATGATCGCATGTCTCAATGATCCTTCGCTAACCGCAGAGGTGCACCATTTCCACATGATGGCGCAAGAATTAGCACATGTCGAAGAAGCCATCACGGAAAGTGAAGATCAATGGGGCAAGCTCACAACCATACACTGCAAGACTATTCGAAGGTTGGAGATGGCGGATGCACTGCAAAGGATTCAGGACCAGAACGAAGGTATGGTGGACGATGTATTGCGATCGGTGTGAGAGGGTGCCCAATGTGGGCGTTGTCCCTGAAAAGGGGGTGATGTTACGTTCCTGCTCAAAGACACTTACTCATTGGTTATGACTACATGGGTAAGCGGTAATTAGTCATGGACTTGTGTATCAGTCAGCCCAAGTATCACATGTACGATATTATGACTCGATCCTAGGATAGTAGTACTAGGGTTCAGGATTGATGAGGCGCTTTAAAGCCCTCTTTCGTAGTACTTAAGATGTAGTCGTTGAAGACCTAGCTCTCCAGCTTGGTCTTCTTGAATCACCACTTGTCTTCTCCTCTACTCTGCGAGATCTAAGGGCTCTTCTCCCTTTCTCTACTTGTATTCAAGGAAGCGACCATTGTCTCATATCCAAGTGTCGTCAGACCTTGTGATCTGCTGTATCACGTGACCAGAAAGGGTCCGTGTATACCTTATACATCACTAAGTTGTATTGCGCGTCGACTCCAAGCCTAAGTCAAGGCTGACATTCAGTGGCAACGTAACAGGAAGCCAGTTATTGATACAAGAAAAATCAGAAGTGCCACCCAGAGGGAGAAAAGGTGGATGGGAGGTGATGTGGCCAGAGCTGGTGAGGGAGTATCAGGCAGATGCGGAAGGCACAGCCATGCCATGCAGCTTCTGCTTCCAGTGCCAAAGGTCCCCAGAGTGCCCGAAGGCAAAGAGGGTCTTTCCTGCCAGCAGTGATCGCAGAGATTCCCTGGAGGGATCCTCGAATGCAACCACCAGAGATGAGACAGACCCATGAGTATACATTGAGGGTGCCCTCACCCAAGATGGGGGTTGTGTGAGGTGGAGGGTCCAGAAGGCAGGGTTATCTGCCATGAGTGCCTGCTGGCACTCAGAAGGGGAATAAGGCCCACAGGAAGAGGAAGCTCTGGTGGGGATGCCATTGATAAGGAGGCGGGACCATTTGACATTTTCATGTGAGGTGACAGGGAGGGGTGAGGAATCATGGGAAAGGAAGGTCGATAAGGCATCGGAAATGAAGTGGGAGGCTTGCATGAGTTGATGCACCGAAGTATCAGGTCCAGCTGTAACCACGAGGTTGTTCTTTGCTGTCCACCTAGCAGCAGACAGGGCAACAGGGTGGTGAGCATTGGCGAGTATGGCGTTGAGGTGGGTGACAACCTCCTGGGGAGATCGACGGATTGCCAGGGGAACATCAGCACCAGGGGCAGAGGGGTGTAAAGCCACGACCAGGGAAGGATGTGCAGGAGTCTTCACCACAGAGGCAAAGGAGAGGGGTGCAGGGCGAGAAGCAGGGGTGGGAGCAGGGGCAATGGGAGGCTGGGCATGGGGTTTAGGGAGGGGTTGGGCAGAGGGTTTCTTGGCAGTGGCCGCCTTAGGAGGGGGCCCGGAGCCATTGACTTTAGCAGCAAGCTCCTTGACTTGGCCAGCCAGTGAGGCGAAGGCCAAGTCAAAGGAGGTGCAGAGGAGCCGAAGCTCCTCCTGGGGGAGGGAAGGGGCAGTGGGGGGGGGATCAGAGGAAAATCGATCGGTAAAACCGATCAGCGAGAAGAGCGTTGCGCCGTCCAACACGGCTTTGGGACGACTGAGGTAGTTGGCGGTGATCCGGATGACCCAGTCGTCGCCCCGATCGTCGTCGATACCTTCCTGGAGGATGGAGACCAAATTGGTGAAGTAAGTGAGGAAAGGGTGGGGATCCATAGCAGGGATGGTGGTGAAGACTTTGCCGTCACAAGGCTTGGTGTCCAGCAACGCATGAGTAGGGTAGTAAAACTGCTGAACACAGACTGATTTGTGCTAGGGAGATGCCTTCCAGTACGTCGTGTCTAGCACGATCTTTGTGAGGTGGTTGTTTCTAGGTCCTTGCTGACCGCCGTGCGTGGGAATTGGGCAAGCAAATGCCAACTGTTCGCACCGAGCTCGTCATGCGCCTACATGGGCTCCTCTTCTCATCACAGACACATATACCCGAGTGAGCCTCTTTCCCTTTCTTCCCCATGCCCCCTACATCCAGTCCGTTTGTAGCAACGTTTAGTAGGAGCCGTGCCTGGAGATCGTTCATCAGCAAAATGGACCTGACCTGTCGTTACTAGGGGCAACTAGCGCGCACTAAAATTGAACGCTGCCAGCTCGGCTAGTGCTTTCTAGTAACATTCCAATTTCCTGATGTTGTCGGGGACTTCAAGTTGCGATACATGCTGTGCATGACATTTTGCTGGCGAGAATGGGCGTAGGTAGAAGGTGCATCTGGCTGCTGTCCGCAAGGCCGTATGGTAGGACTGGAACGTGGGTTTCGAACCGATTCAAAGCCGCCCTATGGGTGTCATAGAACGTATGCTATGCTGTTGGTTGCCTAGTGTTTTTGGCACCGCAGAGTACTACAGTAGTAGTGCTGTTCTCTCATTTCTGGACAAGTAGGCATCGCAAATTCGTCCCTCGTATATCGTCCCTGGTCCCCGATCCCCGGTGAGATTGTTTTCGTAGCAGATAGACGATTCAGGCTAGAGCTTGTATTCTATACTCTTATTTGGCGTAGGCGGCGCCGCACTGTCCCCCTGCATGCGTACTACATGTGGTATCAAGCCCGTCTGCTCACTCTCGAGGATTCGCGCGCT
>WNGR01008705.1_pt1 | contig 10703 bp, 10 predicted proteins | sample 5407581 | NCBI WGS metagenome assembly WNGR01 (sample SAMN13153383, study PRJNA577476) | soil metagenome | isolation source: 80 cm soil or saprolite under Garry oak tree replicate 2 | place: USA:California | collected 2016-06-15 | reverse complement strand
CATTCATTTATCTCGGCAGTTCTATCCATGGGCCCACTCACGATATTTGCCCACTGTTGCTTGATGGGCCTATGTGGGTCCATCGATATGATAGGTCTATTTACACTATGCCTAGATCGTGGGCCTACTCGAGATGTTCAGCAGCTCTTGATGAGTTCAACCATGGGCCCACTGTAAACTATTGACAAAACTTCCTGGCTACTGCAATCAGCCCATCCATTTATTTCAGCAGTTCAATCTATGGGCCCACTCATGGTATATGCCCACAGTTGCTTGATGGGCCCACGTGGGCTTTACCAAGGCGTTCGTGAAATTGTCACATGGGCTTTTACATATACATTGTCACTAACTTGCGCCATTATGTGGATCCTGCCTGCGCAGAGAGTCTAGGTCCAACACTCCGAGAGCAGCAGTTTGCTTCGGTTTGCTTCGGAGCAGACCGCGTCGAGCCGTGTGTAGTACTACGGTAATGAATGTGCTGTAGATCGAAGTTGCGAGATCACCGCAGAGGCTTCAACCTGGGAACGGACATTTGGCAGCTCGAAAGTGAGGAAACGAGTGAGAGCGAGTTGGAACAAGGATGGGCGAGACAAGATGAGGTGGGACAAGGAAATGCGATGGTAGTGGAGTAGGGCGGGGGTAGGATGGTACTACAATCGGTGGCTGAAGCAAAACATGGGCACTATATACTTGGAGCGTGACGAGTGCGACGAGCATGACGGAAGTGACGAGGGTACATGCGTGACCCAAACAACAGACGGCGCCAGGAAGGTCTTCTGCAGCGTCGCCTGTTGAAGGGCAAGCCACGACACGTTTGTTGTTCACAAGGTTGTTCAGCGTGTGGCTAGGAGGTGCTGTGGGAAAAAACCTGACTCAGCCAGTGTTCCTAAGATGAGGCGCGATCACATGCATCCTGTCCCACTGGGCCAACACCATCGCGATCGATGTCTTCGCGCCATGCCATGTGCCCGCCGCAGCCCAATGAGTGCCTGATTTCCCTTTCAGGTCTTGTCTTTACGACTTCAGAACCCCGTGAACGTCGGTTGCAAACAACTGCACGCCGCTTTCGGGCATCAATCAACCAGTTTTCGTTACTTCTTCGAACCATCCCGACCCGTTGCCATCATATGGAACACCGCGACCTGAAGTAGACGCGTAGACCACTGGTCGGCGTATATAACCCTGCTATCCTCCCGTCTTTGCCTTCTGTACGGCAACTGTATTAGCAGTCAGCAGCGCTGAGGACCATCAACTAGTCACCATGCGCGCCTCCGCCTTTTTCGGTTCTCTCGTTGTGGTCGCCTTCGCGAGTGTCGCATCCGGAGCTCCCCGCACTCTCACACTGCGACAGAGCATTGCACCCCCACGCAACTGGGTCGATCTAGGTCGCGCGCCGCCCGCCCATGTCATCCCATTGCGCATCGCGCTTCCCCTGCCGCGCTTCCCTGAGCTCGAGCAGCACCTTGCGGAGATCAGCGATCCGTCCCACGCGCATTATGGACAACACCTGTCGAAGGAGGATGTCGAGGTGCTCGTGGCACCGCATGCGAGTAGCGTCGACGCTGTCCACGAGTGGCTAGAAAGCCATGGGATCCAGAAGGAGGCGTGTCACCATTCGCCTGCGGGCGATTGGGTTACGGTGCGCCTGCCTGTTGCGCAAGCAGAGAAGATGCTCGGAACGGTTGGTCACCATGCCTTGTTTGCGCCGAAGCCCAACTCAACGCGCGTTCTAGGAGTTCCGCGTGTGGAAGCACACTCAGGACGGCGACGTCCTCGTGCGCACAACAGAGTACAGTCTGCCCGCACATCTCGACAAGCACATTGAGCTCATCCAGCCGACGACTGCATTCAATCGCGCCAAGGGGCAGCGCACCACGTTCCGCTTCTCTCCTGCTCCCGACATGGCCCTTTCTTCGCTCTCCTCAGACAAAATTTCCGTGCCCGGGTCGGGAGTGACCGTCGCCTCGAGATGCAACACGGAGATTACGGTTTCGTGTCTCAAGCAGCTCTACAACGCGGTCGATTACGTCCCTAAAGCGACAGATAAGAATGCGATCGCGCTCACGGGCTATTTGGAGGAGTTTGCCAACTTTGCCGATTTGCAGCAGTTCTATGCGGATCAAGTCCCAGCAGCGGTCAACACGTCTTTTGATGTCGTGCTCGTCAACGGTGTGTGTTACACTGCCTCTTCGCCCCCTCTCTTGGAGATAGGTTAATTGGCCCGAAGGTGGTCTGAATAATCAGACCTTGGATGAGGCTGGAGCTGGGGCCAATTTAGACGTGCAGTTTGCTCTTGGCATCTCATACCCAACTCCTGGCACGTTCTATTCGACAGGTGGAAGGCCACCATTCAACCCAGATGAGAACACGCCAACAGACACGAACGAACCTTATTTGGATGTAAGTGCTCATTCCCCACGCCGACGCTACTTCCTGATCCTAGTTGTATGTTAATGGCTTGCCTTCACCCTGGCGCAGCATAAGGTCCCACAAGTTATCTCTACGAGCTACAGTGATGACGAGCAAACTGGTAAGGATATAGTCCGTTGGTCCGTTCGTTCCTCTTAGACTCACCCCCGTTTACACATACAGTCCCCAAGAACTTCGCACAACGTGCGGAGAGTTTCTCTTCTCGTCGTCACGTGATATCCTGAAGATGATTAATAGGGGCACGTGGTGTCTCGTTGTTCAGTTCGGGTGATGGCGGCGTTGGGGATGGTGACCCCGATCCCGCGACACATACCTACTTCACGAATGACGGCAAGAACCAGACCAAGTTCATCCCCGGCTTCCCTGCGAGCTGTCCCTTGTAAGTCAGCATCCCTTTTTCTGTTCCTCCTACGTTCGTGATTGATTCTCTGCGGGTGGCACACAGCGTGACAGCAGTCGGCGGCACGGTCTATATTCCAGAAGTCGCCGTTGACTTTTCAGGTGGCGGGTTCAGTAACTATGTGCGCCTGCTTTTTGTCCCTTGCATCTTCGCCCATCTGACAGGTGCACATCAGTTCCTTCGCCCGTCCTGGCAAGAGGCAGCAGTAGGCAAGTTCTTAGCATCGCTACCGAAGGGCACCTACGAGGGGTACTTCAATCCCTCAGGACGCGTATGGGCCCACCATTTCCCGATAGAGTTCTGAACCCGATCCATGACTACCATATTAACAGGCAATCCCGGACGTCTCAGCGCAGGCAAATTTCTTCAAGTTCTTCCTCTGGGGGAGCCCGGAGCACATTGGCGGCACCTCAGCGTCGTCACCATCGTTCGCTGGTTTCGTCGCCCTACTGAACGACGTGCGCATCGCCGCGTGCAAGCCCTCGCTCGGCTTCCTCAATCCGCTCATATACAAGTTGAACGGAGAAGGCTTCAACGACATCACGGCTGGGAACGCCCCAGGATGCGGTACGCTTGGGTTCAACGTGAGTGCTTCTTCGCTCATCCGGGTCTGGCGTACGTATGGCTCTGAACACGTGGTTAGGCGACGGCAGGGTGGGACCCCGTGACGGGTTTTTGGACACCTGATTTCGGGAAACTGAAAGAGATTGTGTTGAAATATTGAGGGAGGGTTCCATGTTCACCGTGTATTGGCACACTCCTCCTGGTAAATTGTCAACCACGGACAGGTACTGAAGCGATCGATTGAGGGTAGCCCACCATCCGGAAATGACCCGACCACTGTAGAGTAGGTATATATGCGCGGCGATCGAGGCGACGAGGCAGCATTTGACCCGCGCTGTTCCTCGTCGTCCTCCAGCACCTGCACCAGCTAGTGCCTCTGCTTGATCTCATCGAGTAGACCGAAGGACCGCGCGAACTTCTCCTTCGCGGCACTCTTTCCTGCGCAGTTCGACATCTCCTTGTCTTCTGCAAGCAACCCAAAAGCAACCTCACGAACGGGGAGAAGTTGGAGTCGAAGTGGTCCGCCTTGGCGGTGCGGAAGTTTGAATTGGTTGTGTGCCGAGTCGGTCGCGAGAGAATTTCCGAGCACGGGTGCGCGTGGCCCGAGAAGGTTCGCGCAGAGAGCGGTATTGTTCAGTAGACAAACCCGAAAGCCGGATTTCTCCGCACCCGAGAAAATCGTCAAGCAGGTTATACTTAGAGGTGGTCACGAGATCATCTATCATCTCAACTTGTGTTCGATGCGAGTCGCATCGAACCTTTGACTAGATTTGGCCCAAACGCCATCACATATCGTCCCATTCGCATCATCCAGGAGTGCGAAGGTAGCGTATACAGCGTCCCGAACCTCTACCAACTGCTCGAGATACCGCGTCGTCTGCAAGACGTACCAATCTCTCCCCCTCTCTTGAGATCTGCCAGGAGCTCTGGGACGTTGTGCGGGAATATGCTACGCAGATCGTAGGTCTTCCTTGAAACCATTCTTCCTTAGCTCAGCACATTCCTTGACGTACTGAAAATGCCGAGTAAGAACGAGCGCGTGGTGGTACATGTGTATAGGGCTTAAATGGGCCGAGAGGGCGTGAGAAGAATGAAGTGGTAAAGTAGATGCGTGGCTACGAAATTTGGGGTGCTACATACTATTCTACACTAGCAAAATGGTTCGTCTGACAACAGCCGTGTGACTTGGTGTTGTCCCTTCGACGACGCAATCTGAAACGGAGTCCGACCTTTATCATCCTCTACGTCTACATTTGCACCATGCTTGAGTAGCAGGCGCACGACAGCGGTCACCAAGGCGGTCACAGGTACCTCACTAGGTAATGCCAGGTGCAAAGGTGTCGAGTGGCTCCCATCGTATGCGTTGACATCCGCCCCGTGCTGGATTAGTAACTGCACAGTTTCAGCATTCCACGTTGACGACGCCATATGCAAAGGCGTTAAGTGGTTTCGATCTTGTGCGTGGAAATCCGCCCCATGCTGGAGTAATAGCCGGACAGTTTTAGCACTCCCTCGGTATGACGCCAGATGCAAAGGCGTCAAGTGGTCCTGACCCCGTGCGTTGACGTCCGCCTTATGCTCGATCAATACCCGCACAGTTTCAGCACTGTTCCACGCTAATGACGCCAGATGCAAAGGCGTCGTGTGGTTCCGATCTTGTGCGTGAACATCTGCCCCGTGCTGGAGTAATAGCTCAACAATTTCAGCATTCCCCCAGGACGACGCCAGATGCAGAGGCATCGAGTGACTCCCATCCTGTGCGTGCACATCCGCCCCGTGCTGGAGTAATAGCCACACAATTTTTGTACTCTCCTTGGATGACTCTATATGAAAAGACATTGAGTGACTCCTATCCTGTGCATGGACATCAGCCCCATGCTGGATTAATAGCTGGACTGTTTCAGCACTCACCTGTGACGACGCCAGGTGCAAAGGCGTCGAGTGGTTCTGACCCTGTGCGTGGACATCCGCCCCGTGCTGGAGTAATAACTCAACAGTTTTAGCATTCCCGTTGGACGACGCCAGGTGCAAAGGCGTCGAGTGGTTCTGATCCTGTGCGTGGACATCCGCCCCGTGCTGGAGTAATAGCTCAACAGTTTTAGCATTCCCGTTGGACGACGCCAGGTGCAAAGGCGTCGAGTGGGCCTGATCCCGTGCGTTCACATCCGCCTCAAGCTCGATTATTAGCTGCACGGTTTCAGCATCACCCTTGGATGATGCCAGATGCAAAGGCGTCGAGTGGCTCGGATCATGTGCGTTAACATCTGCCCCATGCTCGATTAATAGCCGCACGACCCTCGGATTTGGCGACGACCCCCAGAGGCTGCCCTGTCCCCTTCATCAACCCAGTGCTACATCAATAGTATCGTAGCTTTTACACTCACACGAGACAATGTTAAATGCAACGGCGTCTTGTGGTCCCCATCCAATGCGTTGACATCCGCCCCGTGCTCAATCATTAGCCACACAGTTTCAGCATTTCCTTGGTGTGACGCCAGATGCAAAGGCGTCGAGCGGTTCTGGTCCTGTGCGTGAACATCCGCCCCGTGCTGGAGTAATAGCTCAACAGTTTTAGCATCCCCTGTCCACATGGACGACGCTAGATGCAAAGGTGTCGAGTGGGCCTGATCCCGTGCGTTCACATCCGCCTCATGCTCGATCATTTGCCGCACAATTTTAGCATTCCCCTTGGATGAGGCCATATGCAAAGGCGTCGAGTGGCCCCGATCCGGTGCGTTAACATCCGCCCCACGCTGGATCAGTAGCTGCACGACCTTCTGATCTGACTGTGACATCCAGCCATTGTTGTCCTGTCCCCTTCATCAACACAGTGCTGCGTCAATAGTATCACAGCTTTTACACTCACCAGAGACAATGTTAGATGCAAAGGCGTCTTGTGGCTCCCATTGTACGCATTGACATCCGCCCCGTGCTCGATCAGTAGCTGCACAGTTTCAGCATCCCCCTTGGACGACGCCAGATGCAAAGCGGTCGAATAACTCCCATCCTGGGCATTGACATCCGCGCCGTGCCCGATCAATAACTGCAAAATTTCAGCATTGCCCGAGGACGACGCCAGATGCAAAGGCATCGATTGGCTCCTATCCTGTGCGTTGACATCCGCTCCGAGTTTGATTAAGAGCTGCACAGTTTCAGCATTCCCTTTTGACGAGGCCACATGCAAGGGCGTCGAGTGGCCCCCGTCCTGTGCCTTGACATCCGCCCCGAGTTCGATGAAGAGCTGCACAGTTTCGACACTCCTCGACGATGACGCTAGAAGTAATAGCATCTGGAGGTGCGTGTTTGCATCTGCTCCATGCTGGATCAATAGCCGCACAATATCGACGTGTCCGCCTTCTGATGCCTCGTGCAGTGGAGTACGGTCGTCCCTGGTCGCGGCGTTGACATCTACGCCTCGCCCCAGTAGGGTTCGAACAAGCTCCAGGTGTCCATTCGCTGCTGCCAAGTGAAGTGGAGTGGAGTGGTCGTTTTCTTGTGAGTTCGCATCTGCGCCGTGGTCGAGTAGCCATCGTGCGACATCAACAATTCCATCCTTCGATGCCGCGTGCAGTGGAGTGCGATTTTCATAAACGGTAACATCCGCGGCTGCGCCATTTCGATATAATAGTTCTGCGACTTGCCAGTGTCTGTTGTACAATGCTGCCACCAGCGGACTCTCGTTATAACCAACCCTAGCGTTTACATGCTGTGGATACTCGGCGATGAGGTATTTCGTTAGGTCAGGAAATCCACAATGCGAAGCGTAGTATAAGCACAACGGAGCATAGTCTCCGACGGTGTCTCCGGTGGTGTTTCCAATGGTGTTTCCAATGGTGTCTCCGATGCATGAAGTAAATTTGACGAACAAAGAAAGGTAGTATGAGTGTGTCAGTGTATCGAAAACACGGGCACCTTGTAGGAAGGATCGCCATTGTTTGTCGATGATATACGACTTGACCCATGCTGCGAAATATGGTTTCGCTGGATCAAAGAGACGTCGCATCCCGTCTTCTACACGCAACGATACGTTTTCGAACTGGGCATGGCCTACCCAGTGCCGAGCGGCATACTCAAGTAGAGAGCTACTTTCGAGCCCGTCATTGTAACCCGACTGGAGTAGGACCGCCATGCAAGCTTGAGCGATGACGGTGTGGGCTGGTTCGAGACGGATATGAAAGTGGGAAATGTCTGCTTCCAGGTTGGCAAGGCGATCCGAAGTCAAGAACTCCTTCACCGAGAAATGAGCGAATTGTACAACTCGGCACCACTGAGAGTTGTCATCGACGCCATCGACGATGACGATCAAGCTCGAGCACGTAGACAGGATACCTTGTTGCTGGTCGTCCCATTGCCAATATTTGTTGAGCGTCGGTATCCCATCATCGGCCCCTTCAAAGTCGAGCGCAAGAACCTCCGCAAGCTCCTCGACACGAAGCGGCCGAGTCGCCACAGTGAGACATTGTAACAGACGGTAAGCTTGATGTGGGTTGACCTTTCCAATTTCTTTCAACATCCGCTCGTATGTCTCGTCCAAAGATTTCGGCAGTTCTTTAAGGACGCCCCGGACGTTCTGTGGGAGGCAATTTCGCAACGTTTCCAGCTGACAGAAGATCCATCGGAACCTGTTAAATATCATCAACCAGGGTCATAGTCACCCATATATGCTCTTACATCCCGTCAGCTCTTTCTGAGAGCGTCTCGATTACATGTTCTTTGTCCTCTTGCCTCCATCTCTTCATAAATTTACCCGAGCCAGAGTAGACGACAGATCTCACGTAGTCCGCGATATCTTTCTTTTGGCCGCCCTCGTCTTGGAGGGAAACTATCTGAGACGCGAGTGACTCAAGTGCATCGCTGATGTCGACCTCCGGACGACTCGTAACACAGATGTGAAGACTAGGAAATTGAAGACCGACGAGGTCCTTGACGAGATCAAGGACCTGTTCGCGGGCGGATGGGACATCAGAAGTGTCGGGACATTCGTCAAGGGCATCCATGATAAGGTAAACTGGGCCTTGGTTCGGAAGCGTGAGCATCTCCTTAAGACATTGCATTAAAGCGCTGTCACTAGGCTGACGAGCGCCGTTGTCATGTGCCTTGTAGAGGCGGGAGAATATGTCGCAAAAATGATCAGAACGATTAGAAAGTTGGGTGAGAAGTGAGGGAAGTATGTTGCGGCGGGCTTTCTTGTTGGCATCCCGAAAGTCAAAGTAAAAATATGCCATCGAAGCCGATCTGTCCTTGCACAGGGTTGTGATATCGTTGATGATGGAGGAGCTAGTCAACGATCGTAAGTTTCCAAAACAGCAGGATTTAAGGAGAAACGAACCATAGGACGCTTTTCCCAGACCCCGCTGCGAAACCCGTATGATCCATAAGACCACGGGAGCCATCGCAAGTGAAAGGAGCTCACGTTTGCCGCGGATCCACAGCAGGGAACCAGTGACCTTCCATTCCCCGAATTTGTAGTCTTTAATGAACCACTCCGCCGTTCCCTCGTGTTGACGATCGCTTGCGAAGTTGTGGCTTGTGGATGGATCCGGGGGGGATTGCCATTTTCTAAGTCTCTCTCGCAATTGGTTCCCTGCAATCGTGTTAGACACTCGACTATCAGCGAACACGGGGCTGATTACGAACGCATCACGTCGTCTACGTTGTCGGCTGTTTGTTGCATGATCAATTTAGCTTCCTTGCCGTCTAGAGCCAAGAGTTTATAAGGGGGTCTTTGACAGCTGAACACATGTTTCGCACCATCGACGATTACTTGCACCCTTTTGTCAACCACTTCGACTTGATCGCTGACGACCTGCACGTCGCACTTGACGTCTTCCACTTGGGCTACGACGACTCTTACTTTCCCGTCGACGCCCCTCACGCCGTCGCCGACCACCGTCACTTTGTTATCGATGCTGTGGGTGATCCTCAGGAGCTGCACACTCGCCATCGCAACCTCTTCAAGTGTCAGTTTGTCGAGCTTCTTCAGCCCATCCTCCAGATCTGTCCGCCCCGCCACTCTCATCACAAATCTTTCTAAATCAACGTGAGCCCCGAGAAGCGTACGGTGAAGGACGAACTCACTAGCCCGACTCTGTTTCATTTCCTTCATGGCGATCGCGAGTATATCCAGGAGTTCAACCGTTATTTGCACCATTTTTTCCGTCATCGCCGACGTTAGTGGGACTTCCGTATAAATCTCGAGCCGACTGAAGAAACCATCGATACGTCCGAAAATGTCGACGAGGATGTCTTGGCTCGCAACGACATCTCTAGCTGTCTGAGAACACCCAGCGTTCACGAGAGTCCGCACAATGGAATAAACCAAGCCACTCACCAAGAGGAGGACACCGACGCCGGCAAAAACGACTTTGGCGGGTGAGAAGACCTGAAGAATCGACATCAGAATGAGATCACTGACACATGGTGACATGGTTGACAATTACCAAACCGACACCTTCGCCAAGCGTCGCGGAGAAGGCATAAAGAACGTTGACCGTTGGAACGAACCATTTTTTCAACGTGCCGCCAATCCGAGATGGACCAAACTGATCGGCTTGAAACGCGGCCAGAATGGCGCCGGGAGAATCGCATTTTTCGAACTGTTTGAAGAGATCATGTTTCTTTAGATCTTGCTTGGTCTTTTTTTTGTACGACTTCAGAGCGGTGTCAAAGATGCCTTCGATAGAATCGATACTAGAAGACGATGGTATCGCTGCAGGAGTCTGGGACATAGAACCAGAAGCGGGAGGTTGACTCATGCTGAGGAGATGCTAATCACAGTCTGGTAGACGATGGTGGGAAAGAACTTTGTGCGTCTTATCGATACAGCCAAATCCATATCGATAGTCCCCTTCATCAAATACACACAGTTCGGACTTACAAGATTCACGAGCGGGGTTCATAGATAAGTGGGAGGAGAAATTCTCAGGAAATTGGTTATGTTGCAAAAAGCGGGTTATGGAATAGTTATCCGGGTGTTATCCACTTCGTAGTGTTCGGCAGTGTTGCCATCCCACTATAACCCCCCCTTCCTTCCCCCTTCTCCTCCGAAACCCTCAACGATGGTCTGCCGCCACATATCTGATGAACTCAAAGAGATGGCTCTTTCCATGTCTCTTCAGGGTCTTCATGATTCAGATATCCGTGAATACACAGGGATCAGTGAACGGTCGCTCAAGCGGTTCCGCAGCACCTATCGCAGGACTGGGAACGCGATTCTCAATTGACCGAGGTCGACCACGCATACTCTCTGCTATACAAGTCAAGGTACGTATACAACACCTCAGTCCCACATCATGTTGTAAGGATAGCT
>WNGR01012189.1_pt1 | contig 10704 bp, 7 predicted proteins | sample 5407581 | NCBI WGS metagenome assembly WNGR01 (sample SAMN13153383, study PRJNA577476) | soil metagenome | isolation source: 80 cm soil or saprolite under Garry oak tree replicate 2 | place: USA:California | collected 2016-06-15 | reverse complement strand
TACTACGGGCAAGGTCAGCTTCATTTTGTGACCTTCAGTTGCTACCGGCGGCTGCCCCTGCTCGGAACAGCGCGGGCAAGGAATATGTTCGTCAAGGAGCTCTCCAGAGTTCGGCGAGAGTATGGATTCCTGCTTGTGGGCTATGTGGTGATGCCCAACCATGTGCATTTGTTGATGAGCGAGCCGAAAAAGGGCACGCCGTCAACGGTGATGCAGATGCTCAAGCAACGGGTTTCACGAAAGATGAGGAGGAAGGGGCGTGTGAGTTGGAAGGGGCAGCTATCACTTCGGTTTCCCAAGTTTGTCGCGGAGGTGCCACAGTTCTGGCAGCCGAGGTTTTACGATTTCAACGTGTACAGTCGCAAGAAGAAAAGGAAAAACTGGAGTACATGCACGCGAATCCGGTGGTGCGAGGGCTCGTGAGGCACCCGAAGGACTGGCCGTGGAGCAGTTTCTCTTTTTGCGCGAAAAACGAAGCAGGATTGGCGGGGATCGATGCAGTGGATTTGTAGAGATGCCGAATCAAGCCGAACCGATGAAAAAGCCCCGCCCTCCAAAACCGAGGACCGGGCACCCAAAATCGTCTAACGATTTACGTCCCGGCCACCCGCCTTTTACTTCACCAGACGAAATTCTTGGGTCCCTTGTCGCTTTTAAGTCGAAGTTTATAGGTATCCGGCTGCCGTTTTTCACTGCTTGGAATAATTTCACTCGTCTCCGAGTCAAGTCGCTCGATTTCGTAGTATATGACTTCCTGCGTTTCGAGTCTCTGTGCTTCGCTGGGCTTCAAGAGTTTCGCAATCACACTTTCGGACTTTGAGCGTATGCACCAGCGGTCCTTTGAATCTTTCTCTGTAAAAAAAACATAAGTAGTCGGGTCTCCTTCAACCGTGTAGACCGTGACCTGTAGCTGCCCCGGCCGCCGCTGGGACCAATGATCCCACAGAAAACTTCTGACCCTCGATAGGAGTTGGTTTCTCTCTGCGAAAGTGAGAGTGTTCCCGATCGAGTACGGTCCTGCCTTGTCGTACTGAGTCACCTGGTGAGGCGTGACGACCTTCTCGGGTTCGTTTCGTTGAGTCGCGCTGGTTCCGAAAAAGAGGCAGACTAGGAAGATTTTAGCGTAGAGACTTAACATATTTCATCCCCTGTACGTCGACTTAAAAATTGATGCTGGATGGAAAGACACAATTCTGAAAGTTAGCCCCCGTATCCTTGTCCTTAGCTCGGCCGATACCGTTGGGATCACCGTAGCTGTAGGAGCTACCTGTCTGCTTGAAAGAAAGAATATTCCCGAGCTCATGGATGTAAATCCCCTGAAGATATGCAAGGCCGCCGGGAGTGGGCGGACCGTAATAATAATAATCGCGCGCAATGGCAACCGTGCCGTTCGGCCCTTTGTTGGGGAAGGACAAACCGGCTGCCGCCTCATTAGGATGGTCACTTTGCGCCCCAAGCTTAGCGGCTGATTGCGTTGTATCTAGCCCAGGTGCATTGCCGAGGCTCTGCGGGGATATGTGGCTCGCGTCCGAACCGAAGACCGTTCTGATGCAGTCGTTCATTTTCTTCTGTTTGGAGTCATAGACACTCTTGATGAAGTCACTTTCGAGCATCCCCGGAGCAGTGCCGCTGCCGAGCAAAGAAAGCAGGCTCAAGTTGCCGTAAAGTGTAACATTTACCTCCCCTGAGAAGGGCTCACCTTGATAATTACCCTGGACATAGAAATCCCCGGAGAAGGTCGGCGTGAAAGCGAAAGCCAGCAGATCGAATATATTGCCTCCTCCGCCTCGGAAGGATCGCTCCCGCCAGCGTCAGCCATGGGTCCTCCTGCCACTTCTTGGGAGTTGGTGGTGTCCCGCTTCTGGAGGATGGTGCAGTCGGTCTTCATCCCCGAGGGATCGATGACGCTTACGGGGACATTTCGCCCGTACGTGTAGCGGTTCAGCGACTGGGGATCGCCGAGCGAGCCAGCGATGGGGTCAGTGGAAGGAAAGCGGCCGAAGCGGTTGATGTAGGTACGAGCCATGGCGTAGTCGTTCGAGGATTCGGAATCGCGCTCGTAGGTGGTGAATTTGATTTTCGTGGTGGTGCCGGATTCATACCAGGTCTCGCCGAAGGGATAATGGCCGCGCTGGCCGAGGGAATTGCCGCTGGAATCGGTGAGGACGCGATTGGAGAGATGGTCAGGGTGGTAATAGATGGCAGCACCGGATTCAATCTTGGCGAGGAGCGTGGCGCCCGAATAGATGTATTCGCGGGAGGGGGAAGCGGGTGCTGCGCCGTTGTCATATTCCGCGATCACTTTAGCGCCGGAGAAGATGTAGACGGTAGTGCTGCCGCTGGCGGCTTTCGTTACGCGCAGGCCGTTGCCATCGAAGGTGTACGTGGCGCTCGATCCCATGTAATTCACAAGCCCATTTTCGGCGTCATACGTGAGCGTGTTGACGTTATCTTTGGTCATGTTGCCGGCGGCATCGTAGCTGGCGTCATTTCTACTCGGTCGCACTTCGAGGCTCAGTGCAAGTGGGAGCCGACGCCGTCATCGAATCAGACTTCGCCGCACAGTTACGGTATAGATGTGTGTTTCCGGCAACCATGCATTGATGTCCTTGTGTGGGATCTCGCCGCGCGCGAAAAAGATTGCACGGCCTGTGGCGTCTGCCGTGGGGCCGATATCTACGTGACCCCGGGTTAAGCAGTTGACTTTAGATGCAGGCAAGCAGACCACGCATACCCGAACTTCTCCTCGTTTGCCCCAACGCTCGAAGAGGATATGCTCATTGTCCAGCCATGAAGGATTCTCGTCCCTTGACCCTTGCGTAACGGACACCGTCTGTCGTCCGAGGGCATCTGCAACCCAGATGCGTTGCTGCCCAGACGACGATCCACGTGGACTTCCCCTGAATGCGAGGCGGGAACCGTCAGGAGACCATTCGATGCCCCACAAGCTGCCTGGAGATAACACCGACTTCAGATCGATCAGTTTGGTTTGATCTCCGCCTGACGCACTAACGACGTAGATGTCGTCGTCATACTCAAAAGCAATGCGTCCATCAGGAGACCAGCTTGTGCTATCTCCGAGAACTGTTTCCTTGGGGAAACGTGTGAGTTGGACTATCGTGCCGTCGCTGACTCTAACCTTGTAAACCTGGTCCGTCAGAGTGTTTCCGGTGGTGAGTTTTCTGCCAGACATGAAACTAATCCACTGACTGTCTGGAGACCAACTCGGCCAAGAGTTGTAGTTGTCATCGTCGACGAGCGGTCGAGCAGATTTTTCAAAACCGTGACCGAGATCCATTACCCAAATTTGAGGAGTGTTCGATCGCTTTGGGTGAAAATATTCAAACGCCAACGTCTTGCCATCAGGCGATGGAGCCGGACCGAGTTCTCTCCCCTTCGGGAATGTTAGCTGTACTGGGTTCTCCGCTGTCGAAGAATGGCATCGAGCTACTGACGCCGTTTGAGCTTTGTCGCAAGGCGCACCACTCAGCAAAAGGATGCCCAACACTACAAGCCTCTTCAATTTCTGTTCACCATGTACGCCAAATCACTGTAAGGGAATTTCCGGGTGCACGAACGGTACTGACAAGTCGAGACGCGCAAACTTCGCACCACCGTGTTGGACGACTTGAATTTTGGTTACGCCAGCGCCAAGTTTACCTTGTTTTCCGCTCAACCCTTGGATTTGGCTGAAGCCTGGAAGCCCCGTCTTTTTGTCAGCCCCAACGCTAAACGAAACAGTCTTGGCAAAGTTAATAGTCACGTCTCCTTGTTTAGATGAAAAAGCTGCTGTATTGGTGATCGTGACGTTGCTTCCAGATTTGGAGATGCTATCCGCATGTTGTATGAGGTCAGCAGCCGCACCTCCAAGGTCTACTTTGCTTTCCCTGATGCCTTGCCTTAACGTATCGCCGGTCACGCTAGCATTGTTTCCTAGGCCGTTGAAGATTTGCATACCCGTGCTCACTGGATCGCCACCGCTCTGCTGCGCCTGTTGGATAATCTTGGTGACGTCCGCAACGGATAACTGATTTTGCCGCTGGTTCACCTGGCTCTGCGTCGGCTGTTGGTCTGCGGTGCGTGGTGCGAAAATTTCGGGATTACCTTCCGTGCCGGGAGCTTTCTCATCGCCCGGAGAGCATTGCCCTGTGGCGCAGTTGCTAGGCATCGGGTCGGTTAGATGGCCGTCGAGGTCGGCGAAAGATTCGGGGTCGTCGGCGACCATGGCGTAGAGATTGAGGGTTTGCGGGTTGGCGAGGTTGGCATAGGGGACAGGTGCTGGGACGGCGGACCAATCCGCGCTCAACCATCTACCGAAGCGGTTGGAGTAGTAGCGCGCGCCGAAGTCGTCGTTGCCGGTTTCGGTGTCGCGCTCCTTGCCTTCGAATTTGTAATTCTGCGGGCAGGTGTTGGTGTAGGAGCGTTCGCCGCCGTAAGGATAGAAATCCGCATCGTAACAGACCACACCCGATGCGTCGGTGACTACGCGAGAGGTGCCGAGGAGGTCTTCGACGTAGTAGATGGGATTGCCGCCAGCGGGAAGCACGGCGATACGCTTGCCGCCGAAGAAAATGTATTCGGCGGTGGTGTTGCCGCTGACATCGGTTTCGGCAAGGATTTCGCCGCCGGAACCATACCAGTAGAGCTTGCCAGAGGATTTGGCGACACGGCGACCGTCGCCGTCGTACGCGTAGGCAACGCCCGCGGCGGTCTTCAGCTGGCTCTCGGCATCCCACGTGTAGGAATTCACGCCGTCGTTCTGGGTGTTCCCGGATAGATCGTAAGAAAAAACGTTGAGATGGTTGTTTCCGTCGGCGGTGACGGTGAAGCCGCTTTCTTGGGAACAGCCGGTGTAGTTCGGGTTGGTAGTGGCGGCGATGGATTGCAGGTTGCCCCAGGAGTCGACGCTGTAGTTTTCGCCCCAGCAGTGAGCCGGGCTTGAGGCGTAAGTGGAGGTGGTCAGCGCGGAGGTGATGCGGTTGAGCTGGTCATAGCTGAAAGTCTGGGAGCGAGTGGCGTCGAGATTGTTGCTGATGGAATAGACGTGGCCGGCGTCGTGGTTCGTCGAGGGATCTACGAAGCTGTAAGTGATATCGATAGCATTACCGCCAGTGGAGGAAGCCTTGAATTCGTTGGGTTGCAGGCGGTTGTTGTAGGAATGGGTGAGATTGAGACCCGTGAAAGACGAGGATTGGCCGATGGAGAGGGCGTAGAAAGTGCCTTGGGGCGTGTAGCAGACCTTTCCGGTGAGGCAGCCGGTGGGCGCGGTCTGAAAATCACTTGCGTAAGTGATGCCGTTCGAGCCGTCGGCAGCGGTGCTGGGACGGCCAGCAGCGTCGAAAGTGTAATTGACGACGCGGCCAGTGGGATAGACGACCTGCGTCAGATTGCCCGCGAGATCGAGGTAATAGGTGGAGGTTTTCGTAATGCCGCTCGTGGTGCGCTGCTCGACGTGAACGCTTCGGTTGTTGGCGGCGTCGACTTGGTAGCTCCAGGCTTCCGAGCCAGCAGCATCGGTCATGCTGGTGCGCCGCCCGATGTTCTGGCACGCGGGAAGGCCGAGGCACGCGGCTTGGTCGTAAGTTGTGGTTATTGTAGCATCGCCGTTGGAATAATTGAGAACGGTCTCGCGATTCAAGGCGTCATACTGCGCGCAAGTACGGATGCCGCGGGCATCCGTTTTGGACACGAGCAGCCCGATGAAGGAATTCGGAGAGGCGCAGTTGGTGTCCGAATCGTATTTGTAGCTGATGGTCCCGACTTCGGGGTTGCTGGAAGTCAACAATCGCGAGAGCGAGTCGTAGGAGAATGTGCGGGTCCGCCAGAGCGCGGAGTTTGCTGACCCGCCCTTTTGATTCACACTGAGAAGGTTGTTCAGCGGATCGTACAGATAATCCGTTTCGTAGTTCAGGCCGGCGGGATCTTCGAAAACTTGCGTGAGGCGGCCGAGCCCGTCGGTAACACCCTTGCGCGACTTGTTGGTCTGGTCTGTGACGGTGGCGGTGTTACCGGAATAGGTGGTGAAGAGATCGTTGGCCGGTTGGGTAGCCGGGCAGGAGGTGCTGGAAGGCAAAGTGCCGTCGGGAGGAACTTCGAGGCATTTGCGGCCAAGCGCGTCGTAAAAGTAGGTGGTTGTGCCGGAGCTAGTGGTTGGGTCGGAGCCGGTTCGATACGGATTCGAGACGGTGTGGACTCTACCGAGACCGTCGTACGTTGTGTCGGCGTAGACGATGCCCTGCGGGTCAGAGGTAAGTTGTGTTTGTATGGCATGGCCGAGGCCGTCCGCAAGGACAACACTTGTTGTCATCTGGCTGGGATTGATTTTCTTGGACGTGGTGACGGTGTGAGCGGTGTCGTTGTAAGTGACAGTGGTTTGGCCGTTATCGGGACGAGTCACGGATGTGGGACGAGCCAACGAATCGTTGTATAGATAGGTTGTGGTCAGAGAGTTCTGGTCCTTCGCGACGGTCAATTGGCTGTTGTTGAAGTCGTAGGTAAAGTTTTGCGTGTGGGCGAGAGAATCGGTGATCTTGGTCAAAAAAGCATTGGTCGTGCCCGTGGGCGTGTAGCTCACGTTCACACCGCTGGACAGAACCGTATAACTATCGGCGTAGTTGTATTGCGCAACGTTGCCATTGGCGTCCTGTGAGGTGAGCACCTGGCCGGTTTCGTCATAGGTGTAATTGAAAACGGAGTCCATACAACTCTGCAAACATTTTTTTGTCACTTTAGTGGCATTGCCGCGAGGCAACGTGCGCCCAGCGCCGTAATTCGTTTCGTCGTGGCCGGTAAGGTTGCTTACGGCCGTCACCGAGGGCGTTCCATTGGCGCCGCAAACAGTAGTGCCACCGTCGAAAAAAGTATCGGTCTCCGCGAGGTGATTTCCGTTGCCGTCCTCGACTATGGTTTGGCAGGGCTGCTCGAAGCCTCCGGCGTAATTATAAATTGTTTTTCTGGTTGGCGTCGTTTGTCCGAAGTCGTATTCGTCCTTTTCGGTGATAAGGCCTCCACTCCAGGTGTATGTGATTTTGGAGGCTTGGCCGCTGTCGAGAACCGTCTGCTCGCTGGCGATTTCGTATTGGTCAAACCAAGTTTTGTTGACAGTGCGAACCGTGTTCCCGGATGGATCCTTGTAGACTACCGTTTGCTCGAGGGGAAGTTGCTGAGCGTAAGCGTTACCGAGGAGAGGAACGGAAGGGGCAGGGATCGGAGTGTAGGTATAGGCTGTTTGATAGGTAATACCTTGGATCATGTCGTGGGTAGTTACGGTAGTCTGCTTGCTGGTCCACGACGTGTAACCGTTAGGATTCCAGGCTGTTGAATACGTAAAATCCTGTTGCTGAGCCACAGTGGTTCCATCGAAGCTGACGTAGCGGTGCGCCAAAGCAACGGAATCGTAACGGTAGGGGCAACCTTGGGGGTTGCCGTTGGCATCGACCAGCGCTGCAAACTCGGATTGCGTATTTGGAGCCCACGAATAGCTGACATATCCGCCGCCAGGATATGTAATTTTGCTCAACAGCCCATAGGTGGGATCGTAGGAGAATTGATATTGTTGCCCGTTGGGTAGCGTAATGGCCGTGACCGCGGGGATGGACCCGGTGGAGGCAAGCCAGGGCGTAGAACAAAGACTAGGGGAGCCGTAAGACGTGACCCCTGTGGAAAAATTCTGTGACGCGTTGCCCCATGAGACCGTGTGAGGTTGCGCCAGTCCAGAGACGGCCACAGTGTTTCCGTTAACGCCGAACCCCGATGAAGAAAGTAAAGTCCGGCCGAGAGTGTCCGTTACCGTGAATACATTGTTAGCGCCCGTTGTGAACGTGATCAGATTGCCGTTGCGATCCTTTATTGAATTGGGGATATTGTCCTCTTCCCCGCCGTTGAAGTCGGTGCTGCCGCCCGGAAAATTGTAAACCGTGCCGTGCAGGTCCGTGACCGTCACCAGCCCGCCGATGCCAGGAGTGGAGGCGCTGTAGAAGTCAGCGGACCCGGAAGTGGTGTCCACTTCGCCGACACAAATCCCTCGCGAGTGGACGAATGTCTTGATCGGAAAAGAATACCGAGCTCCTGCGGAGTCCTGGAAAGTGTACCCCGTGGCGTAATAGCAGGTTGGATTGCCGTTGATGTCTGACCCAAAAGTTCCGGAAAGCTGGCCCGCCAAAGGCAAACCGTAGGACCATCCGGCGCTCATAAGGTATTGCCCGGTTGTCAGCAGACCGGCGCGTCCCGTGCCGTCGCCTAGACCTTGGGGCGTTCGGACACTTCCAGAGTCGTAGGCGAAGGCAAAGGGAACCGACAATTGTCGGCCCGGAGGTACCGGCGGCCGTAGGCGGAGGCTGACCGAGCCGTTGGCCGGGTTCACCGTCTCGCCCAGGAGATGAATGTAGTCATGACCCGTACCCGGAGCGGGAGTTTGCGTAGCATTATTGACTCCAGTGATCTGTGCGTTGGCGGTGGGAACAAGAATGATGCCGACGAGGAGAACTAGCAGAGACGAATGCAGGGGCGCGCACATGGGGCCTCCCCGGTTGTCGTCCACGGGTCCCTTCAGCTATGCTCAGGGCAAGCTGCTCAAGCCAAGCCGGTGAGAGCGTGGAGGCCGTTAGTTACCGTCTGAGTACGCAACGTAACGTGACGGCTCTTCTGCTCATATAGTGATTTCATGTAATTCAAACAATCGGGAGAACCCCTGAACTGCGAATCAGGTAATTTCCTGAGGGAAGTACTACGGGAGTACTACACGGAGTATGAGACCGCACGAGTCGCGCAGACAGAAAGCTGATGTCCGGGCGAACGTTGCCCTGGCCCCTCAAATTTATCTTGCGTTTATCTTCAGCGCTGTATAGATATTGGCCGCCTTCAGCCCAAGACAACGGCTTCAATGCCAGAGAGAGAAAAAATCATGCGTAAGCATTTCATTTTTCTTGCAATCGCCGGCTCACTCTCACTTGCCATCGTCTTTTTTGCTGCTTTATTCTTGCGCGCGGCCACGCCCTCGCCGGGCTCGTCCGGCTATCACGTGATCAAAACCATTCCCATCGGCGGTGAGGGAGGCTGGGACTATCTGACTGTGGACAGCGACGCCCGCCGCGTTTACGTCTCACGCGGCACACACGTTATCGTTTTGGATGCCGACACTTATGCCGTCGTTGGCGACATCCCTGACACCCAGGGCGTGCACGGAATCGCCATCGCTTCCGACCTCGGCCGCGGCTTTGTCAGCAACGGCCGCGCCAATAACGCCACCATTTTTGATCTCAAGACGCTCAAGACCATCGGCACGGTGAATACCGGCACGAATCCCGATGCCATAGTTTACGATTCAGTAACTAAGCGCATTTTTACGCTGAACGGCCGAAGCAAGGACGCCACCGCCATCAACGCCGCCGACGGCTCTGTTGTTGGCACGCTGCCGCTGGGCGGCAAGCCGGAATTCGCCGTCGCGGACGGCAAGGGCGGCATCTACGTCAACATCGAAGACACTTCCGAGCTTGTTCACTTCGACGCAAAAGATCTGAAGGTTTTGCATCGCTGGCCGCAGAAGCCCTGCGAATCCGCCTCTGGCCTTGCCATGGACCTGAAGACTCGCCGCCTCTTTGCTGGTTGCGAAAACAAAATGATGGCGGTCATTGACGCCGACTCCGGAAAAGTGATCGCGACTCCCGCCATCGGCGAAGGCGTTGACGCCAACGGCTTCGATCCCTCGGCGCAGCTCGCGTTCGCCTCCAACGGTGACGGCACTCTCACGGTCGTCCACGAAGACTCTCCGGACAAGTTCACGGTGGTTGAAAATGTTCCCACGAAGCGGAGCGCCCGCACCATGGGTCTCGACCTGAAAACCCACAACATTTTCCTCTCCGCCGCCGATTTCGATCCGCCCGCCCCGGGCGAACGCCGCGGCAAGATGAAGCCGAATTCCTTCGTCATCGTTGTGGTTGGCAAGTAGCCTGGACACGCACGCCTGGCGCAAAGAAACCGCGCCCAAAAAACCAAAAGCGTCCCGGTGGGTCGGGACGCTTTCAGTGGGGGGATTGAGGGGAAACTTTTAGTGCGCGACGCCGATGTTGTGTGCGCCTGCGGCAAACGAAAAGCCCGCGCCCGCCGCCTGCGGCACCCACCACAACCGTCGCACCCAGCGGTTCTGGTTCACCATCATTCGCTTGCCTAGAAAATCCATAAACGCCGGGCTCACCTGCGTTGCCGCATAGATCGCGTTTGAATTTGCAAGCGGCTTCAGGAACGGATTGGATTCCTGCCCGTATCCGCTGGAGATCGCGCGGCGCGTTGACCAGGCGTCAAAGGCCGCGCCTGTGTGTCCCGCCGCCATCAATCCGTACCACATCTTTCTTTGCCTGGGCGTCTCGCGCGGCCGAGCAAGAACCGGCTTGGCCGGTTGAAAAGGCAGTGCCGCTGCGCTCGGCACGATGGGCTCCGGATCGGCTTTGACCTTGGGCGCAGGCGCGGAAGGCAACGCGGCAGGGGCAGAGGCGTCTTTGGCAGCGCTGTCAGCAGCAACTGCTGGAGAATCGTTGACCACCTTCGCTGCGTCGTCCACCTGCGGGATGGCGCAAATCAGGAGAAGCGCTGCAAGGACCATTTGCCACCTCAGTAGCGCAAGTGGTCATGCAAGTCCATCCCCACTCGCTATCCTGACACTCTACTGTCCAAAAGGTCAGGTGACACTGGCCCATTGGTCACATTTTA
>WNGR01008699.1_pt1 | contig 10707 bp, 7 predicted proteins | sample 5407581 | NCBI WGS metagenome assembly WNGR01 (sample SAMN13153383, study PRJNA577476) | soil metagenome | isolation source: 80 cm soil or saprolite under Garry oak tree replicate 2 | place: USA:California | collected 2016-06-15 | reverse complement strand
ATCGTTCAACTCCTTGACCCAAGTCTCCGTGGACTTCTTCTCCGTGAGTTTGCCGATGACCGCATTTAGAGCGTCACGGTTCTTCGAACGCGCGGGTGCCGTGGCATAGTCCGGATTGCTGACGAGCTCGGGCGCGCCGATCGCTTGTGCGCAGCGTTCCCAGATCCGTCCCCCCGTGGTCGCGATATTGATATAGCCGTCGGACGTCCTGAACACGCCGGTCGGGATCGATGTCGGATGATTGTTGCCGGCCTGTTTTGCCACTTCCTTTTCCATCAGCCAGCGTGCGGCCTGGAAATCCAGCAGGAAGATCTGGGCCTGCAACAGCGAGGTCTGCACCCATTGGCCTTCGCCGGAGACGTCCCGCTCCAGCAGCGCGGTGAGAATACCGATGGCGCAGAACAGGCCCGCAGTGAGGTCCGCGACGGGAATACCGACCCGCATTGGCCCTTCACCGGGGGCGCCGGTCACCGACATCAATCCGCCCATGCCCTGGGCGATCTGATCGAAGCCCGGGCGCTTGTGATAGGGGCCGTCCTGCCCGAAGCCGGAAATACGGCCGAAGACGAGGCGCGGATTGATCTGGCGCAGGCTCTCATAATCGATGCCGAGTTTTGCCTTGACGTCGGGACGAAAATTCTCGACCACGACATCGGCCTGCTCCGCCAGTCGCTTGAACACTTCCAGACCCTTGGGGTCCTTGAGGTTGAGCGTCATCGCGCGCTTGTTGCGGTGCAAATTCTGGAAGTCCGATCCCTGGCGCGGACCGCCCGGCTGCTCGCCACCCCCATCTTCCAGCAGTGCATCGATCTTGACGACATTGGCGCCCCAGTCCGCGAGTTGGCGAACGCAGGTCGGCCCGGAGCGGACACGGGTGAGATCGAGCACGGTGAAGCGAGAGAGGGCTTGCGAGGCATGTGGGAAGGGCATTTGCAGGCTCCGGAGAAACTTCGACAGTACCATAGGGCCCAACAGCGTGATCGCAAAGCCCACGTCTTGTCATTGATGGTGTTCCGGATTCGATGCTTGATTCACGCCATGCAGCTCGCCTAAACTTCGCTTGCTTGCGTTCCGCCGGTGCGGCAGGCCCCACACCTCGAACCGATCTGAAAAAGGACTGCCCGGTGAAACTGTCCATCGTGACCACGCTCTATCGGTCCGCGACGACAATCGACGAGTTTTACCGCCGCGTGCTGGCGGCAGCAGAGCCAATCACCCGGGATATCGAACTGGTGATGGTCAATGATGGCTCTCCTGACAATAGCCTCGACCTTGCCCTTGCGCTGCACCGGAACGATTCCCGCGTCGTGGTGGTCGATCTCGCGCGCAACTTCGGCCATCACAAGGCGCTGATGACGGGCCTGGCGCATGCGACCGGGGACCTGGTGTTCTTGATCGATAGCGATCTTGAAGAGCAACCGGAAGATCTGACGCTCTATCATCAGCGCCTTTCGCAAGGCGATTGCGACGTCGTCTACGGCATATTGGAGACGCGGCGCGGCAGCCTCCTTGGCAGGATTCCCGGCGCCTTGTTCTTTACCTTGGTCAACCTGCTGAGCGACTACCCGCTGCCGCGGAATGTATTTACCGCGCGGCTGATGACGCGCGATTATGTGCGAGCGCTGGTCCGGCATCGCGATCGCGAATTTGCCATCGCCTATCTCTGGCAAGTGACCGGTTTCCGCCAGCAACCGATTTCTCTCACGAAATTGTCGCTATCGCCGAGCGATTACACGCTCCGGCATCGGATCGAAATGGCGGTCAGACATATCACCACCACATCGAGCAAGTTGCTCTACCTCGTATTCTATCTCGGTGTGTTGATTTCCGGCCTCTCCGTCGCCGTCATTCTGTATTTTCTCGGGCGATATTCCTTTTGGGGAGTCGGAGTTGACGGTTTCACATCCGTCATCGTCTCGATCTGGTTTCTCGGAGGGCTTACCACGCTCATTCTCGGGATCCTCGGCATTTACATCGCCAACATCATGGCTGAGACCAAGCGGCGGCCTTACACGATCGTGCGCCGGGTCCATCGCGTCGATGCGTCGGCCGCGGCGCCGCCGAACGTCATCCGGGTGCAGGGGCATGCTCCGCGGCTCGACACAGGTGCTCCCCGGTGAAAGTCGCCGACGAACCCATACTGTCGAAGGTTGCGGCCTATTACGCTTCGAAGCTCGAGCTTCACGGTGCAACCCCGCAGGGCGTCGACTGGAACGGACAGACTTCTCACGAGCTTCGCCACCAGCAATTCCTGCGTCTGCTGGACGGCGCCCAGGACGCTTCCGTGCTGGATCTCGGCTGCGGTTACGGCGACTTCCTGCGTTTCCTGCGCGCTCAGGGCCATCGGGGGAAATTCATCGGTTACGACGTGGCGCCGAGCATGATCGAGGAGGCGCGGGCGCTTCATGGCGAAGCGGCTGATCGGGAATGGCGGATCGGCGCCCATCCGGACGATGCGGCCGACTTCGCCGTCGCGAGTGGAATATTCAACGTCAAAGGCGAGGTTCCGGACGCGTCCTGGACCCCTTACGTTCTGCAGACCATCGATGTTCTAGCCCGCGCGGGCCGGTACGGGTTCGCCTTTAATCTGCTGAGTCTGTCGAGCGATCCGGAGCGGCGGCGCTCGAACCTGTATTATGCCGATCCCGCCGGCATGCTGGCCCATTGCCTGTCGCGCTACGGGCGGTCGGTTGCGCTGCTGCAGGACTACGGACTTTACGAATTCACCGTCGTGGTTCGTCAAAAGGCGGCGGAATAGGCCGGAAGCGGCCCGTTACCTACATGCACGGGCCCCGCTCAATTGACACCGGCTGCATGACGAAATACCCAACTAGCCTCGTTGAGGCCGACTTTGCCCGACAATGGCTAACCACCGATCGAGGGTGTTCGAAATGGAAATGACGGCAATCGATCCGGTCAAGATCGACAGGGAACTCAATTCGAACGGGTACCTGATTATTCACGATCCAGAGCTCGAGCAACTCAGCCTGAAAGCGCGGGCCGAATATGATCGTTGTCTGCAGGCATCCAAGCTTCATGCGACGCGCGAGAAATTCCATTACAGTGTGCTTGCAAAAGAACCCTGGCGTAAGCTCGCGATCGGCGGCAGCAACGGCCTTGGGTACCAATACGCCCAGAACTTGCAGTCGATATACTTCGACGCCAACGACCAAAATTATCCCGCCCTGGGTGCATTGTTCGGCTTCATGGTGCTGGTCAGAAACAAGCTGATGGGTGTCGCTGCCGATTTCGGCTCGAACCCGGAGCGTGATCGTTTCTGGAATGCCTGCCGGGTCCATCACTATCCGCGTGGCGGCGGCTTCATGGCGACCCATCAGGATACGCATTTCCCCCAGGTCATCGACGCCCAGATCGGCAAGCCGTTCTATCAGGTGTGCGTGCTGCTCAGCCGCAAGAACGTCGACTTCTTCTCCGGCGGCGGTGTGGTATTCGACGGCAGCAAGGAGAAGGTGGACCTCGAAGCTAAAGGCGGCTTCGGTTCCCTGGTGCTCTTCGACGGGCGTACCCATCACGGCGTCGAAGATGTCGACCTCGATCAGGTCATTGACTTCGACAGGGCCGATGGCCGGCTCGCGGCATTCGTGAACCTCTATTCCACGCCCTCCTGAGTCGTTTTCCGCGGGGTGGCCGCCCGCTCTCACAAGCCGCGTAACCGGTTGCTCGGCACCTTGGATCGTTCGGTGCCGCGCGGTGCAACGACGGCAAAATCCGGCTGATCCTCCAGCACCAGGGCGCCAACACCGATCACACATTTCTTTCCGATCGCCACATGATCGCGAAACGTCGCGTTGACGCCGACGAAGCTGCCCTGGCCGATCCGCACGCCACCGGAAACGACGACATGCGAGGCGATGAACACATCGTCTTCGATGATTGAATGATGTCCGATATGGTTGCCGCTCCAGAGCGTGACGTTGTTGCCAACGCGGGCAAAGGGCTGAATGGTGTTGTCTTCGAGAATGAAGCAGTTCTCCTGTAGCTCGAACCCGGCAAATACGGTCGCGCGACTGCTCAGATAAGACACCAGCCGATAACCCTTGGCGCGCGCCGCCGCGACTTTTTCCGGGCGGAGCTGGTTGAGCTTGGTGTAGCCGATCGCGACGAAGAAGCCGAACTCCTGTGGAGGAAATTGCTCGCCGACGCGTTCGAACGGGACGACAGGACGCCCGCGAAATTCATCCTGCGTCAAAAAGTCACTATCGACTGTGAACGCGGTCACTTCATAGCGGGAGTCGTTCGTGAAATAGAAATCTGCAAGCTCCGCAATCTGGCCGGAGCCAAAGATGACGATTCGTTTGATTTCCATCTCGTTTCTCTCCGTCCCGCACTGTCGCAGCCAAAAGAAGCAGTCATGCTAACCTTTTGGAAGATCACCGAACAGGTTGCGTTGACGAAACCCGGCGCTGCTGCCCGATTTATTTTGGAAAATTCATGATTCAATTGAACCGCTGTTACACTGCCCCGACATAGAAAGGGGAGTGCTGTCTTAGGGCGCGCTGACCTCATGGCACAACCACACGATGCGAGCTTGATTATCCGCGGATATTTTGCTTGTTGGGCAACGTTTTCGCGGTCTGCGCAAGACCACACCATCTGGGGCCGGATATTGTAGACCAAGTTTTTCAAGGCATCGATTGAACAAGACGATTCGGCCAGCGCCGGATCCGGAATGCAATCCTATCACGCAGACATGGGCTTACAGCCGAACAAAGGAGGCAGATCATGCGTCGTATTGCTTTAGTCGCTTTGGTTATGGGAGTTGTTGCACCATTCCTGTCTGTGGCGCCCGCGAGCGCGCAGGCGACCCGAACCTGGGTCTCCGGTGTTGGCGATGACGTCAACCCCTGCAGCCGTACCGCGCCCTGCAAGACCTTTGCCGGCGCGATCTCCAAGACCGCCATCAACGGCGAAATCGACTGCCTCGATCCGGGCGGGTTCGGCGGCGTGACCATTACCAAGTCGATCACCATCGACTGCACCTTTGCCAATGGCTCCATCCTGGCTGCCGGCACCAACGGCATCACGATCAACGCCACGGGGGGAAGCGATCCCCTGCGAATCGTGCGGATCAGGGGCGTGAGCATCAACGGCTCGAACGCCGGCACCCGTTCGGGAATCCGGGGCATCAGCATCCTTTCGGCGCTGGAGGTCCACATCGACAACGTGCTGATCGACAACTTCACCCAGCAGGCCGTCGCCGACGTCCGCACCAACGCCGGGAAGCTGTTCATCACGAATTCGAACTTCCGGAATAACGCGATCGCCGGAATCGGCCTCGGCGCGTCGGGCGGCACGCTTAGTGTCAACATCGACAATACGGTGCTGGAGGGCAATGGCATCGGTATCGCGACGGCGCCCTCCATCAACATCATGGTGAACCGGTCGGTGATCTCCGGCAACGCGACCAATGGGGTCCAGGCCGACGGTGGGCAGATCACCGTGTCGAACAGCACGATCACCAGCAACAATGTCGGCGTGCAATCGAACTCCGGCACGGTTCGCCTGTCCAACAACGACATCATGTTCAACACCTCGAACGCGATCAACGGAGCGACGACCTCGTTCGGACTTAACCGCATTGCAGGGAACGGCGGTGCGGGGACGGCTCCGACCGCAGCTGGTGGCGCGACCAACGCGCTCGGAACGCAGTAAGCCCATCGAATAAGCCGGCGTAGGGCCTGCCTTTCCCCGCTGGGGAGGGGCAGGCTTTTTGCTGACAATGAGTTGAGACTCTGCTGGTGTGAACGGCGTCCGCTCGCGGGTTTGGGCACGCAGCGTCACCGCAGGCCGGCATCTCGTCGGCTGTGCAGAATGGCGAGACTGTGTGATACGCTGACGGTTCAAATTCTGATTCAACTTTCAAATCGCCGAGTTGACGTTGACGTGCGCTCGCGGTCTCGCGGCCCGATGCGCCCGAGTCATGCAAGAACCTTGTCCCTCTCGAGATGAAGAGGGCGCAGGGAATGCCGGGTGCGCGCTGCACCCGCGGTCTCGTGTGCAAGCTGCACAAGGAAATGCGCACACGAGCATACAGGTTCAGCGGAAACACTCCGGCATTCCCCGCGCAATGGCTTTACGGCTTATAACGCGCTCTCCCCGGCGACGAATTCCTTTTGTCACCGTCGTTGACGGATTAAGGCTGATCGAGACCCGGTTGGGCCGACTTCGCCTCCGCCAGCTTGACATCAGCAACGGATGCCAGAACCACACGCCTTCGCCGTACGCAGCCCGTCTTCGCCAACAGCCTCAGTGGATAGTGCACCCCCACCGAAGTCTTGACCAAGGCGGATTTAGCGCCGTTCGTCTGCGCGCCGGGTGACAGCTCACGAGCCGTGAAGGCTCGCCCTGCTATTCCCTGTTCGCGCCGACGCTGCCGCGTCCACCGCATCCCGTCCCAACGTTCGTGACGATGGCCGACGCCCCTCTAGCGGGACAGGATGGGCGAGGTTGTATCGCTGATTTGCCCGACGGCGGAAGGGGAATGTTTTTACGGAAGGGGCTGGACGGCTCGCGAGAGACGAATGTGGAAGTGATTTGCCCGTCGCCCGACGGGCACGCAACGGATTTCATTCGCCGGTCTGTCGCGAATTTCTTCCACACATCCTTCGCGTGTTCTTGAATTTTTTATCTACTTTCCACTTGCGCCGTATGGCGCCGTCTGTTTTAGGTTCCCTCGGGGTAAGGATATCATTCATTAGATAGTTCCAGGGCATTGCGAATCAGGCACCAGGTTTCTGGCCGGCATCCAGTTTCTCATCCCACATAGAAGAATTCAGCGCGTCTCGCAGCGAGTGAGCCGTGCTGTGCTTGACGGAAGAATGCTCTAGTATTCGGCAAATGTCTCACGCCAGGAGTGGACGATGCCGAAGACCGGAAAGAAGAAGGCGCAAGGGGATAAAACGATGACGAAGACCGCGGCCGTCAAAAGCGCCGAAGAGCCGTTGCTCGGAGAAGCCGCGCTGCAAGCGGCGATCGCAGGCTTCGGTGCGAAGGCCGATGTCGCCCACGAACCCGTTGCCGGCAGCGGCGCAGCGGGCGCGAACGGCACGCATTCTCCCGCTGGTCCCTCGGCCGCGCAAGCCGAGGCGGCACCGAAAACGGTGTCGCAAGTGCTCGGCGAAATCACCTGGCTGATGACGCAAAGTCCGCGCCACAAGGCGATCCCGCTCGGCGACCTCGAATGGCTTGTCATGCCGGCGGTCCTGCTCAAGCAGTTCCGGATTTTCTACAAAGGCGAACAACCGGTCGGCGTCGCGCTGTGGGCGCTGGTCGACGATCTCGTGGCGAAGCGGGTTGATGCGGGTGACAGGCGGCTGTCGGCGGTGGAATGGAAGAGCGGGACGATGATGCGGATCATCGATGTGGTAGCGCCATTTGGGGGAGAGGCGGAGATGCGGGGGCAGATCGGTAAGTAATGATCAGATACTTCATGGGCCAATCTTCTGCAGCGATTATCTCTGTTTGTCGTCTAAAATTGCTTCAGCTGTGTTCTAGGTTTTCCAGATTTTTGAACTTGGTTGTTGTCGCCGCCCTGAGCGCCTTTTTGATGTTATGGAGCAACGAAGTTGCTCTAGCTCGCGATTTTTTCGATCAGCGGCAGCTTCGTACGGCAAGCCGCGTTGTATTGATGATCGCCCCTGTTGGCTCATATTTCCCGATAGCTATCAACGCAGCTGAACTAGGAACAGTTGCTTGTCAATACGAGATCACTCCCGGTCCAGTTTTTGAAGAACTGCTCCATGTGCTCGACAGCAACATCGTTGAGTACAAGACGGGCCCGGTGAGGACCGGTGTGCGCATAGGAATTATTTTTGAGGCTGATCACAGGGTGGTTCAGGAATTCTATTTCAACGATAGGGCCGGCCTCGCAAATCTTGTTGGCTTTTCTGGAGATCAACTGGTCGTAGTGAGGGCGGGCCTTTCAACCGAACTGCGCGCGTTAGTCATTCGTCCTAATGTCGCCCTCATCAAAGATCATCGATCGAGATGTCCTCATGCATAGCGCATTCCAACGTATTCGCTACGGGTCGTAATTTTCAAGACACTCATGCTCGGTGACACCAAATGCTTCTTACTGCAGACATGTTCAACATCTCTAGCAACGCAACTCCGGCAGACTTGAATGCGTTCAAGCTGGCACTCTCCTATTTGAACGGTAGTGCAGACGCTACTGCGTACATGCAGCAACTTGCGGTCCGTCACACCACGATCAATTTTATCCACGGCGAGGAAAACACGGAATCTGATCCTGAAAATAACGAGATTGATTGGAACCCGAGGATGGGAGCCAACATTTATACGAATCCGAGCGGCGGAGAGGCCTTACAGCCCGACTCGGTTTCGACGGGCACTCGATCGGCTGCCGTACTTCTGGCGCACGAAGCGGTACACATTGTTACTGGTCCGATGGGAAATACAACGTACGATGCGGACTACGAAACCGCTTACGAAAAAGGTATCATAGAAAAAGAAAACATTTTCGCTGCCCAGCTTGGTGAGGCGTCACGTTACAACCATGGCGGCGTTCGGTTCTACGGGGACGATCCCACGGAACATACTATGGTCATCGATGGTTCGGTTGTTACTACGGTCTGGGTAACAGTGGATAAGGACGGGAATCCAGTTGTTCAGGGTTACTATCAGCCGGGCGCCTATCCTGACGCTGCTCCGGTCTTCGCTCCCTCCGGAACTACGGTTTTTGACGATTCCGGCACGCACCCGTACCTGGCTGAAACGTCGACGTACGACATCAACGGTGTCCTTCAAACCCAACTCGACGTCCTCGACTCCGGCGAGCAACTCCTCAAATACTACGATACGCACAACTCTCATCCCTACAGCGAACTCGACGTCTCCGAAGACGCTACCGGCAAACCCACCAACGTCGCGGTAACCCTCGATCCAAGCGTCGTCAGCGCCATCAATGCCGGCGGTTCCATCGGTCAAGTCTTCGGCTCGTCGATCGGCCGTGCCATCGCCGGCAACAACCAGTTCGCGCAGCTGGCGGCGGGAACGGTCGGGGGATTCATCGGCCAAAAGCTGGCTGCAGAGATTGCCAAATCGCTGCAGACCGACGCCTCCGATTTTTCGTTCGCCGACGCCTTCAGCAATTTCAATGTCAGCATCACGGGCGCTGCCGCGGGATCGGTCGCTTCGTTTCTGACCGCGGAACTCGGTACTGCCCTCGGGCTGTCCGGCTATGGTGAGCATCTCTTCACCTCTGCCGTCGGCGGTTACGCCGGCAGCGTGCTCAATCAGGTCATCACGAACAGCTTTAACGGCGTCACGGCCAGCATTAACTGGACGGCCGCCTTCAGCAGCGCCACGTCCGCGGTCAGCGGCACAATCGGTACGTTGTTGGCGCAGCAGCTCGTTCATGCCGAGAACGCCGCCGGCGCAATTGGAGGGCAGCTCGCGGGCGCAGTCGGCGGCATCATCGGCGCGGCGATGATCGGTCTCGATGTCGTGCTCGATGTGATCCTGCCGGGCATCGGGGCTTTCCTCGGAACGGTGCTCGGCACCTTGGTCGGCAATGTGATCGGCGGCGACCACTACCCCAGATCGTTCGAATCGGTGACGCCGGGGTCGTCTCGCTACCAGAGCAATTGGCACGATTCGGAGGATGGCGGCGATCCCAACGTTTCGGCTGCGATGGGCAACGCCTCCGTCGGTATGATCAACGCATATCTTTCCGCGGTGGGCGGTGTTGGCATCGACCACGGTCCAACGGGCCTGATTGGTTATACGGTCATCAGCAACGGCACTTTCGTACAGTACATGACGACCTATGACTCCTCGAACTACAATTACTTCAAGACAGCGGAGGAAGCGACCAGTTCATTTGCGGCGCACCTCCTTCAGGGGGCCGAGGCGGTCGGCGGCAATCTGCTGATGAAGCGCGCGCATCACAATGGCGGCGCCGCCGACATGCTGACCCTGGCCGGCGATCTGCAGGTGGCGCAGGACTATGAGCGCTATCTCGACAACCGCGAGGTCATCAATGCGCTGATGGCCGCCAATCCCAATTCCGCCTTCACGGCCGGCTGGGCTGCGACGTTTGCGCGCGTGAACGATCTCGGACTCAACCACTACGGCGCGACCGACTTTTACGGCGGGCTGGTGACGGGCTATCTCGATTCGGTGCACAAGGCCGGATTAAATTTCGATCCGGCAGGTTTGTCGGTGAAGCATGGCAGCGACGGCAGCGTGACGCTCGAGATCCACGTCGGCAGCAATGTCGACGTTCCCGGCGCGCTCTCCGCGTTTGCAAGCCACACCAACGAGATCGACGACGCTACGGGTAAGACCATCCAGCTGGTGTTCACCGACGGGCTTGCCGCCGGCGGTTTCCACGGACCCGTCAACACAAGCATCGTCTCCGGCGTCTGGCAGGGCTCCGCGGTGGCCGGCAACAATATCTGGTTCGGTCGCGACGACATGCCCAACCAGTACACCGACACGCAGGCTTCCAGCCAGGACATCCTGGTCGGCGGCGCGTTGAACGACGTCATCCACGGCGGCAATGGCTCGGACTTCATCGACGGCGGGGCGGGGAACGACCAGATTTACGGCGGAGCCGGCAACGACATCCTGCGTGGCGGCAAGGGCGCGGATGCGTTGTATGGCGGTCAAGGTAACGACGCCTATGTCTTCAACCGAGGCGACGGCACCGACACGGTGTTCGAC
>WNGR01011186.1_pt1 | contig 10710 bp, 15 predicted proteins | sample 5407581 | NCBI WGS metagenome assembly WNGR01 (sample SAMN13153383, study PRJNA577476) | soil metagenome | isolation source: 80 cm soil or saprolite under Garry oak tree replicate 2 | place: USA:California | collected 2016-06-15 | reverse complement strand
AAGCGGAAAGTCCAGGCACGTTGTTCCAGTCGATGCCAGTGAATGGGTCCGGGAGTTGGTCAAATTCATCCTCAGAGGTAGTCGAAGGCATCGATGTCGCTCAACAAAACCGCGTCGCGTGACACGTGCATCCACTCTAAAATCATGTGACCTACATCTCTCTCTCAATCCCAACGGCCAACGGCCATGCAAGACGGTAAAAATCGGCCGTTTGTCTTTCTGCTTGGGCTAACATATCCGCTCTCCGTTAGCTCTAGCTTCTTTATCTTTCGGGGCTCTACGAAAGGCGCAGCAGACCCTCGACCGTATTGACAGCGAATCAGATTCGGTGGACGAAAGTGATGGATCACTTTCAACCGATCATGAGAGTAAATCAGAAAGTGGGAACAAACGCATGAAAGGGCCCAACAGAGCCAGTGCTACCCCTGCACGAAAGAATAAGCACGCGTGCGTTTCACCTCGTCGTGCATCCCAGGGCTTTCTCAATCGCCATCATCAGGCCGACCGAGGTAACATCTAAGCGACCAGTCTCACGTCGCAGGACAGTGGTGGAAGTTCAAAAAATGGCAAGCACCCTCTTTTTTCCTCTACGCGTGCTGCACTAAGCTGCATTCGCTTTTTTGTTTCTGCTAGGACGTCCGCGATCCAAGATTCTCGCAATTAAGTGGCGACTTTGACGCCACGAAATTTCGGAGCCACTACAATTTTTTGTCGGATATGCGCTCAGGCGAGCTCAAGATATTGCGCGAAAATCTCAAGCGTGCTCGCAAACTTCTAGCTTCTTCCCCGCGAGATCTCCGCCTCGAGCGGGAGGCCGAGGTAGAACGGCTTGCACTTGCCGTCAAACGAGGGGAGAGCTCCGTCAACAAAGACAAGCGAGAAAGAGTAGAACAAGAAGCTCTCGGTGCAATAGCAAAGGATGAGCGAGATAGGAGGCGGGATGGTAAAAAGGCGTACTGGTTGAAGAACGGTGGGTCTCGTTTTTGTTTCATTTCCGCCCAGGTGAAACTGATGTTGAAATAGCCGAGAAGAAGAAGCTGCTCCTCAAGGCTCGCTATGACGCAGTAGCAGCAGAAGGGGGGAAGCGAGCAGTCAAGAAAATTGTCCAGAGGAAGCGGAGAAAATTGAGCCAAAGCGAAACAAGGTCTCGACCGTTTTCTCGAAACACCAACTCGGTCGTGCCTCAGCCATCTAGGAAACGCATCGATCCAGGAAAGGCTGACGGCCCCACGAAAAAGCGTCAAAAATTGGCATAACGACGTTCTACGGTGGGCTACAGTGATCCGATCCGCTACGCCTAGCTCTCCGACCCTCCATGATTGTTCTCCAAAAGGACATATCGATCGTCTTCCAAATGGACGTCTAAGGTCACTGAGAATACCCTCCCAACGGAATATGGGTCGGGGTCGTATGGCCGGGTCATTGTGGTCTGTGCCGCCTCCAGTGCCGAGAGTGGAGATAGGAACTTGTGTCTCAATGTCGATATCTTCCATGTTCAGCTCATGTGTATTGTAGCCAAGATGAAATATGTTGGCCTGTATGGCGGTGTTAGTTCTTCAGGGCCGCAGATTTATGACACATTGTAATTACCTGCGACGATCTATGGAAGACAATGTCGTACATGCGGGTGTACACCTTGTTCAGAAATCCATTGTCAATGAAGTCGCCCCATTTGGGTTTCTTGTTGAGCAAGCCCCGTTGTATGAGGAAGCTTTCCAAAGCGGCGCGGGGTAAGGGGGTATATGCAATGGACGAAGGATAATGGGGGTTGAAGTCAGGGGCATTGAGTCTCAGCTTGCTGATGGTATCCGAATTCCTCCTCCAGAAATCGTCCTAGGTTGGAGTATGGTCAGAATAGACTACTGGCGCAAAGGATCCAGACAAACCCAAAAAATGTACCACCAGGTAGCGAGTTCCGTGGCAGACACGGCAGTCAGTCGCTCGTAAGTTGTTCGGAAAACCGTCTCGTTGCTAACGAGCAACTGCCTGACGCGAAGGTCACGCTCGTTCTTGATATAACCTTCTGCTAGCCCTTCTGGATCCGTCGGACGGTCGTATACTCGTGGAAGGAAACCATATGTCAGAGCCTCTGCCTTTGTTCTGCATTCCCGTTGGCAGAATCGACGGTAACCTGTTAATAAATCCTCGATCCCGCCCACTCGGGAGTGAATGAGAGAGTGGTTCAAGGCAAGGAACCGCGCCAGCGCTGGTGTGAGATCATAGTCATCATTGATGCCAATGGTTCCTCCGTCTACGCCGATACGTTTGTCGTACGTGATCTTCACATCAAACCCACTGCCAAGCTGCAGGCCATCCCAAATTAAATAGCCCTTGCGATCGATATTCAGTGTGCCATATTCGTAAATGGTCGAGGTTTGGGCCTTGTATCGCATACCCCGAAAGCACAGAGAGATGGTCGGGTCCTCGATCTGTAACAGTCAGCCGTCAATGCATTCTCTGGGTACGGACTGGGCAAGCACTAACATCAACGTGACGATATGGCCAGTAAACCTTTTGACCATCTAGAGCCCGCAGAGCAATGCGGATTTCTCGCCTTCGTTGGACTTCCGTGTCGGAGTTCTGCTTTACATACAGCTCCAAATCAGGTAAGTCCTTCAAAGCGACGAGAGGGCCATCGTCGTAGCGAATAATCTAAGAGATATGGGTGAGGAAAAGGCACGCACGGTTCCCATTCCAAAACGAACCAGGGTGGGCGGGAACGGTATCCACCAGGCGTTTCCAAAAAATCTAGTGGAACCCGGAGGAAGAGGCTCCGACGGGTTTTTCCAATAACTGTCGGGCCCAACGAAATGTTGTTGGATCTGCTCTGCAAGATGCGAAAGCCGAGCAGAATCGGGACCGTCACGGTGTGAAGTCGTTACGGCCTCATTGTAACTGACTGTGCCAACTTCCCGCAGAATCTTCGACACCCAATCAAGGCCTGGTATACATTCAAGCCATAAGTGCGCACCTTGATGTTCTCAACGTGTCTTTCCCCCGGAGAACCCTGAAAGTTCAATAGGTACGGTGGGAACTCGGAATATTTTGCCTGAATATAGTACATGGGCTGTTTGTCGGGAATCTTGCACTCGGGACTGGTCAGGAAAAGAGCTGTAATAGCTTCTTGCCATATGCGCCTTCTCGTGTGCGGTGACGACGGTGATACGTCGAGTCTAAAAGAAGTGAGTAAACATGCAGCACGCTCAGTGGTAACTCACCGAGGAGAAAACACATCTATGCCTATGGTTACGGTGGCGTCAAGATGATGGAACCCCAGCAGACACAAAAAAAAGCCATACTAAAATCAATTCGCCTCGCCAGCTCTTCCAAGACGTCTTAATAAGTACATTGTCCAGGGCCTGATGGGCTCACTTTTCACCAAGCGCTGAATTATACTTAAGTTGATGATAGCAAAATCTGTCGCCTTGACTTTAGTTGAACCAACGATGAGGTTACTAATGAGGTCTCACAGATTGAGAGGCTATAGGTCAGACCATATATCCTGTCACGTAATAGTGGCACCAACGACAAAGCGGTCGAGAACCGAACAGACTCACGCGTAAAGTAACGGGCCGCCAATAAAATCCTTGCCAGGAACGTCAAGTGCCACGAGAAGAGCGACGAGCGATGTCAGCACATAATTTAACCTAGATACCCACTCGCTGGCATTGTTGACTGGGTCTAAGAAAGGGGAAAATATCCATTGGAGAGTAAAAAACACCACTGTCACGACCAGGAGGAGCACTTGACGGACGACAGCAATGCGCGTCTTGGAGAACGATCGGAACAAACAGTTGTTGGGGTCAATTACTGCAACGATTAGTAGTGCAGTAAACTTCATGGCGAGGTAGAGGGACTCGTAGGTGCCCCAATCACGCCGGAAGCCTGTGCTAGCGCGTTGGAAGTGGGAGATCGTGATTGTGACGTGCGCGTACCAGAGTACAGAAAGACGAGAGGGTTTTGATCACGCTCAAGTAACCGCTGGTATTCCCGATTCATATCGCTAGTGCTCCTCGGTTTTCCAAGCTCCGTGAACTTGTCGACGGTGGGAACAGATTGCTTGATGAGCGTTCTCAAGGAGAATGGATATGAGATAGTCAGCTAGAAAGGGTTAGAAGGACGAGGGACTATGTGCACGAACGGTGATTCACGCACTGCGAATAGTATCATGATTGCGGCGATAACGACTACGGGGGCGAAGTTAATTTCGTTCTTCTTCATCGTAGTCGTATAGCAGAAGTCCAAAGGATCTCGAAATTGGTCCGGAGGCCCCAAAGGGGCTACGACAGGAGGATTGGTTGTCGAGTTCAAGTATGGATTAGGGACAGCCCAGAGATCATCCGACCAGGTGATGACGTGGACGGCCAAAGTGCTCAGAGGAAGATACACGACAGTTAGCAGGAAACTAGTAATAACGATGCTTCGCCCACTACTTCTGTCAGGCCGTTGGAAGCCCTCCAGAGAGCTGTAGCGCTTGCAGGGAGCGGTTGATGTATGAAAAGCGTATAATAGTAACCCAGCAAGTCCCATGAAGATAACGAGAAAAATAAGAGATTGTACAAGTGTCGTCGCGAAGTTGAGTGCTAGAATATTCGGTCTGCAGTGATCGGGTGAATTCCTAGCGTATCCACCAACCAGAGACACTGACATTGTTCCCAGGAGTACCTGGTGCCAATCATTCCTCACTACATTATACCCCTTGTGGGGAACTGGAACACTGAAATGAAACACGGTGGAGCAGTCTGACACGGCTCGCGTACCAATTGTTGTCAAAATTAGCGCAAATATCTGTACAGTGTTGAACAAGCCTTGCAAACTGTAAAATGTGGCGAGAGCACTTGATCCCTACGACGCAATCTTAAAGGGCAGAAGCAGCCATACGGTGGTTACTCACGGTCAAGCCAAGTACTAGGTTCACAAGCGCGCGAAGGATCGAATTACAGTTCCTCCAGACTGGTATCGCCTTGAAGTTGGTTTCGAGAGACTCAATACTCCTCCCAGTGGCTTCAAGACGATCTAACGGTCTAAACATAGCTTTGTTCGTACCCCTTGAAGAAGAAAATGGTGGGGGCGGTAAAGCAGAGATATACTTGTCAAGCTGAGGTAGAGAGAGAGGAGCTGCGTTACGAGAGAATACTGTATACGCAGAGATGGGCACATGATCTTGAGAGTCGTCTATAGCTTTCTGTCCAGAGGATATGCTCTGAGAGCGCGAGTAAGGAAATAACAACAGTTCCTCTTCGCTAATTTCCGAAGCACCTGCCCGCACCAAATTTTTTGCCTTGCGTGCGTTCCCCGAACCTTCGCGAAAGTGTAAACCAATGGGGTGCAAATCGCTCCCGCCCCGTAAGGTCGATTCTATCATAGAATCTGTGTCGATACCACTGGAGTGGCTAAATGGAGTAAGGCGATTGGTAATAGACCCAGAAGGAGAGGCACCAAAAACGCTGAGTTCTTCATTCCTGGACGCTGCAGTGTGCAAAAAACGGGCAGGCGATGGTGGGGGATCCTGGGCCCGACCCAAGCCATCACGAGTCCAGCCGGCCAAGGACGATCCACGGGGAACCGTACTGCGGTCCCCGTGAAGTCGCGGTACTTTGGCCTCGTTACTTGTTGATTGACTTTCCATGGTTGTCGTTGTTCATGATAATCAGGAGTAATTCAAAGCACAGATAATCTGCACATTGTTGTGGTAACCCAATACACCCAAATATGGTATAGAGAGTAACCCACGTGGGTGCCTGAGTGAACAGTGAACACCTTGGTGAACACCGTACAGAAGCAACAATACAAAACAAACAACGATACAGCCGCATTAGAAAACAGACGACTGGGTTTAGACCAGTCGTAGATGGCGAAGACAACTCAAGGTGAACCACTCGGAGATATGGCCGTGAGGTTGGTCGTGGGTAGATCGAGGCCCAGGTAGTTTGCGGTGTAAATAATTTTGCCATATTGTCATGATATTGATACCGAAATTCTGGCGTTGTCACGGACCGAAATGTATCAACGAACAGATATTTCAAGGAGAGATGACGATGCATTCAATTGTACAGTATGTCGAGTCAAGTACACTCAATTTTCACTTGCCATTATCAAGCTTTGGATCTGGTTGAGCGAAATCAATCATCATTTGATCCTCGGGAAAATTGACTTACATTTCACTTTAGTTCACGAATTGCTTAAACGCCTCATAACAAGACAGAATGACCCGCCTATTATCCAATGGCTTCATGCCTTCGGCCCAGCGGCGATTCGGTCTCGGGACATCGGGAACGTGCGCATAGACAGTGGTTGCCGCCTGAGGGTAAACCCCGCCTCCGACATTAGTTACGAGTTCTGCCGTAACCTTAATTTTGTAGAAGATCGGTGTGGTGCCCTTCATAGTGATTCCAGCCATGATCTTGGAATCAAGGAGGGGCTGACTGAAAGTTTGTTGGCGAGTCTGATTATTTGCAGCGAAGGCTGCGATGGCTTCTGCGATGAGCTGTGGTTCTGGATCCGAATTGTCCATGTGTCGTTTGTCTTCCTGGACGAGGAGCAAGATTTCTTCGTTTTGGCCGACGTCGATGACGCACACGTCCGTTATGGCATTCCTATTCTCGCCACAAATGACGAGAGGGATGTCCTTCCTCGTCCTTAAAACCCTGCCCCTCGGCGTATTGTAGCCTAACGCACGCAACAGCAGCACTGCAAAATCGTCGACAGCGGATTCCTCATTTGGGGCAGGAGACGTAGCGAGATCCATCATATCAAGGAGCGCAGCAACGTCGCCATCAGCTGCGTCGTCAGGATCCGTAACCGTGAGGACAGCTGGGTTAATGGTGGCGGGCTGGGGGAGGTTGTGCATGCCGAAGAAGGTGGCAGCATTCTGATATTCGACCGCGATGTTGTACGCTGCGAGCTCATTCCTCGTCCAATCGTTACCAGACTTGGCGCTGCGGATGAGTTCGGCCATGCTAACGACAAGGTGACTTGGTAACCAAATACGGTATTGAGAGTAGACTGAATGAACACGGTACTGTACAGAAGCAACAATATAAACCAAACAAACAGCGGTACGGTCGCATTAGGAAACAGACGACTGGGTCAAACACCCACTCTGTTGGTGTGTCAGTATACTCTGCGTAATGCAATGGTGGGGCTGACCTGTGGACAACTTTTTTCTGTTCGTGTTCCAATCAGCTGACAGAAATTTGAGAAAACCAAATCAGCCACGGACCTGGCTAGAGAATCGAATGATCTCCCGCTTTTCTAGTACGAAGAGTGTCCTCTCAAGAGAGTGATTCGAGTATCCTTGCTGCGTTACAAATTCTCTTACTAGGCTTTGATAGCTTGTACTCCACCCCACGGGCAGCCTTCGCCGGACCTCCTTTTCAATCTTATTGACCTCTTGGTTAAGCTCTCCGCGGGAAAGGCCATCCACTGAGCCCGCAGAGACAGCATCCATTGTAGAGAACCTGAATAGCCGAATCGCCTCTTCGACGTGGTACGTTTGTACCACGGGTGATAGCGTGATTTTGGCAAGTGACTCAGAAATGCGGATAATGGCCTCCAGTTGACTACCAAGATAGCATCAACAAACCATACCGAAAAGGGAAGAAGTGACCATACCGAATAGTAATAGGGATCGAGCTACGCTCATCGTTGTCTTGTTCGACTTGTTGAACTTGTTTGCGAAGGCCGACAAAATGGCTACTTAGCATTTCTTGAGCATCTGGCGATAGCCGAGGCGCACACTTTCTGAGGTTTAGGTTAACACGATGAGATGACCTGAGGATGCAAATGACCACGTACGATTTACAATACGAGATGTACCGCTTCATTTTGTCTATGTCAATTTCACCTACTACCTCACCATTCTCGTCGGCGGCCGCATTTGGTCGGTTCATGTGGATATTCATCACGTGTTTGGCAATCGTCTGAGTAGCAATAAGGCATTGTGATCGAGAACGGGTCATATCTCACTCACCCTATCGCGCTGTTCATCGTGTACGTCCTTCACTATAAAGATCATATCGAAGCGAGACAGTATTGTTGTCTGAAAGTCGATATTCTGTCGCGGTGTCAGGCACTTGTGACAATAATCGTAGAATCAAGAGCTCACTTCACCAGGGCTACGACCTTCATCATACCTACCCCAAACCGGATTGGCTGCAGCGAGAACACTCGTTCTTGAATTTAGAACAGTGGTGATGCCAGCCTTCGCGATAGATATGGTTTGCTGCTCCATGGCTTCATGAATGGCAACACGGTCTTCGTCTCGCATCTTATCGAACTCGTCGATACAGACCACACCCGTATCCGCTAAGACCATGGCGCCACCCTCCAGGTAAAACTCCCGCTACACTACGGGTAAGTAAGACTCGAAACCCTTAATCGCAGACCCACCGAGATTGAGTCGCGCTGAACTGAAGCAGTCAGACCAGCAGCACTAGATCCCTTTCCTGATGTGTAAACAGCAATGGGTGCGACCTACTGGAACTGTGTTGTCGACTCACGAGAACACAAGGCGAAAGCGATCGTACCTTCTCAACAAACTTCAAAAGCTGACTCTTTGCGGTCCCTGGATCGCCCAAAAGTAAGACGTTGATGTCCCCTCTCAGCCGCATGCCATCCGGTAAAATTTTCTTCGATCCGCCAAAGAGGAGACAGGTAATAGCTTTTTTAATATCTGGAAAGGAGTAAGCCCGAGGTGAAAATAATTCACGGACGAAATATACCCAAACTTCCAAAAATACTCGGAGCAACGCTCTTTGCGAAACGTTCGTAAAAACCATCACTCCTGGCCATCTCGTTGAACTCTTCCTCTTCGTCGGGGGTAAATTGAGCACCGAAAGGATTTAGACCACCGGTACCCGCTGCAGATGGCGAAGACAACTCAAGGTGAACAACTCGAAGGTATGGCGTCCGTAGTGCGGATACACCAGAAGATTTCTGCGTTATGTTAGTCATCACTAGGCACCAAAAATGCACGACTGCGTACACTCTTAGACGAGTTGAATGTGGAATAAATTCCCGTGACAATGACCCTCGAGCCAGGGACAACTTGGCCAGTATTGTATCGATCTGTTGAGAGGATGATATGCCGCGGGAGCTCTCCGACAGGCACCATATCCGGCGCCTCCTGAAGCTTGAGCGTTTGATGGTCGGAAAAGGTCGACTTGGAATGAATGACGAGGTAAGGATCCATGGGACAATCCTTCTTCTGCCCTTCGGGCTCCGGTGCATCGCATACTCGGGGGAGTCCCCGTTCCGCCCCACCGCCCAATCCTCCCAAACCGGCTGTTGGGTAGATTGCTTTAATAGACCGACATGCGCGACATTGTAAATGTAATTTTGTTGCGCGGGAGGACAGAACAGACGCTGAGATGACAATGCCCGGTATCCGAATGAGCTTGTTCATGGTATCAGCCGTGAGATCGCGGAATTGAAGCATGTTCAAGCCGGACTTGACAGATATTTGAAGTTTAGGAATGGGGTCCGTTACATCTTCAGGTTTGTCGTTGAGACCGCCTTCCAAGGGAAACAGAATGGCCCGAGAGGCTTTGGTAGCAGCATTTTCAAACTGACAAGACTGTTAACCGAAGTGGGCCACCATATCGAAACACGGCTCACCAGTGGTAGAACATCAGAAGGCTTGTTCTGTATCAAGTGCGCAAGTTCGTCGTTGTAAAGACTGACATGACGCAAATCGACTTCTAACTGGTAGTGCTTTAGAAGTAGATTTGCTCTGAGTTTATCTCTAGACACAGCACGTCAGTTCAGTTGAAGGAATCCGGATAAGGACGACGGGTACCGGTAGATGAATTCGCCTCCAATACGATACTGAAGAAGAAAATCAAGCAGAAGCTTCTCAGTTTCAGATGGAGATTCTGTCGAGAAAGAAGAAGTGTTCGCATTTTGGTGAACAGAGACAGAATAAACGCGATCCGCGTCGAACCCAGACATATTGAGTCGCGTCAAAGTCGCGTCGCGTGTCCGCGCCACTGACCGTCAAGAGCTCTTTAGGGCAGGCTTTCACGGTGCCCCCATCGCAGCTTATCCCCGTCCACTCAAGATGGAATCAGGCGAGCAGTCCGTCGTACTATCTTCGAGCACTCTATCGAGTCTATCGCTCTCCCTGTGGGTCTCATCGAGTAGGATCTTCGAGTCCGCATGACTCTGATCATAGAGCGTCTCCAGTCATCCCCTTCCGATCCTGAACATCTCTGAACATCTAACTCGCCGGAGACTCCAGACCGCCACTAGCCTCCCTTTTGGTGCACATTCATTTTAATCGGCGAGCTTTCCGGTCTCATTCTTATGCAGTCCTCGGTGCTCTTCTCGGCACTCAAAATGGTCGTGAGGTCGAGATTGTCAACACTTTCGAAGTAGCTGTGGAGCAAGGCGACAGCAAGGTTGATCATGGATATTTCAATGTAAGAAAGGAACAATGTATGCGTCTATGGACTCAACAGCGTGGCGCGTCGCTGAGACTGCTTCCAGACAAGCAGGTCTTCCCCTCGCTAGAATTCATTGGCTGGTACACAGTCGCCTCACACCCCACCTCGAGGCACATCGCTCTCCACGAACAGGTTTGTTTCTCATCACTTCCCCATGATGGCTGTGTAACATCTGCCTAGTTCTCTGCATACTGTTCGACTCCTCTCCTGTTGATATTGCAACCCACCGACACATTAGGGGTCAATGTGGCACCGGGGCACCTAC
>WNGR01008695.1_pt1 | contig 10710 bp, 9 predicted proteins | sample 5407581 | NCBI WGS metagenome assembly WNGR01 (sample SAMN13153383, study PRJNA577476) | soil metagenome | isolation source: 80 cm soil or saprolite under Garry oak tree replicate 2 | place: USA:California | collected 2016-06-15 | reverse complement strand
GAGGCCGACGGCCAGGCAGCCGCCGCGGTCATCGAAGCCGAGGCCGCCGCGATCACCGCCCGCACGGTCATCCCGCTGCCGCCCGCCGGGCCGCTGCCCGACATGCTGTACATCGCGGTCGACGGCACCGGCGTCCTGGTGACCGGCTCCGAGACCGACGGCCGGGCCGGCAAGGCCGAAGACGGCAAGGCCGAAGACGGCAAGGCCCGCACCCGCGAGGTCAAGCTGTGCTGCTGCTTCACCCAGACCAGCCTCGATGAGGACGGCCGCCCGGTCCGCGACCCGCACTCCTCCTCCTACCTGGCCACCTTCGCCCCCGCCGCCCAGTTCGGGATCCTGATGGCTGGCGAGGCCCGCCGCCGCGGCGCCGGCCACGTCCGCCAGCTGGTCATCCTGGGCGACGGCGCGGCCTGGATCTGGAACCTTGCCTGTCCGCCGACGACGACGAGCGCGAAGCTCGTCAGCCGACGGCATCACGCCCTGCCTTCCTGGCCTGCCAGGGCCATCGCCAGCGTGGTTTCGCTGGCCGCCCCGATCCAGAGCTCGTCTCCGATGAAGCGGGACGCCGGGTACTCCCGCATCGCAGGGTGGTAGTACGTCCGGGACGAGTCGTGCAAGAGCACCGCGGTGTGCTCGCCGGCAAGATCCAGGGCTGTGAGCAGGCACCTTCGGCGCTTGCGTCCGTCGACGAGAACAACGTCGAACTCGCTTCCTGCGGACCGCGGGTAATCGACGTAGCCGTCGAGGTCGGCCGATCGGTCGGCGAGGTGCTCCTCCCCGAGGAAGGGGCGCAGGGCAGCGCGATTCCAGCACACGACCTCAGTCTTGCCCGTGCCAGTTCCCGGCGGGCCGCTCACGGTCCGGTCGTCTTCGACGTACCGGAGCATTCCACCTGGCCTCGATAGCAACGCGGGCGCGATCGAGGAATCGCAGAACCCGCGGTCGTATTCCAGGGCGAGCCAGTGGAATGGGATGCCTTCCTCGCTCAGGATTGCGGAAAACGAAAGCGTGCTCAGGCCGGCGCCCCATTCCAGGACGCGGAGGCCGCGCCCCCGCCGGCGCACGCCCGCGTTGAGGAGTACGGCTTTGATCAGGTCGCCGTCGCCGACGCTCATCAAGGCATACGGGCTGAGCTCGCCAGATAGCTGGTCAGAATGCACAGTCAGCTCCCGCCCTGTCGGTGGCCGGCGTCGCCCGATGGCCAAGACCTGACGCTGTCGGCCACGTTCCGTGACTCTTAAACGGGGTCGGGCCCGCCAAGGAGGGACGACGTCAGCGAACGACCGCGGCCACAGCCTCCCAGGCCGCCCGCGCCCGCGCCGTAACATCAGCCGGCAAAGACCCGCAGATGCGAGCGCGGCAGCGCCCGGCGCAGCCGGGCCCTCGGGGCGCGGCGGGTCAGATGCTCGGCCACGCGACCGTGGCGTTCACCATGGACGTCTACACCGAGGTGGCGGAGGAGCTGGCCGAGGCGGCCGCAGCGGCGATCGCCGCCTACGTGCCCCGGCGGAATCGCCTCACCTAGGGCCCCACACGACCTGACGCCGACATGGTGTTCGCGATTAGTGAGTGAGTGGGCGGCCGTCACGCGCGACCCGTGACACACGCGTGCGCGATGCTGTTGCGGCGGGCTCACTAAGCACCGCGTGCACCACATCACCGGCATTGGCCGGTCGACCATTGCCCGCATCCTCGCCGCAGCTGCAGCCGGAGGGGCCATCAATGGGCCATCTAGGGGCGGGAACGATCACTGACATGAATCAGGGGCTCCACGCCACTGGCGCAAAGCCCCTGGTCAGGGTTGCGGAGGCTCGGGGATTTGAACCCCGGATGGGCGTGAACCCAAACCGCATTAGCAGTGCGGCGCCATAGACCGGACTAGGCGAAGCCTCCCAATGAACCCCAGCGGGTCCGCCCTAGGGTACCGGTACCGTCCGAGCGGCAGCAAAGCAGTTGGCGCAGCTCCCTCCCGCCGGCCGCGAAGCACCGGCCGCGAAGCTCCCGCCCGCAGCACCAGCCGCTAAGCCCGGGCCCGGAACACTCAGCGGGCCTCGATCACCTCGTAGTCGCCCCGGGCGTACGCCTCGCGGATCCTGGTCTTCGCGAACTTGCCGACGCTGGTCTTGGGCACCTCGGTGATGAACGACCAGCGCTCGGGCAGCTGCCAGCGCGGCATCTGGCTGGCCAGGAAGGCTCGCAGCTCCGCCGCGGTCACCGACCCGCCGGCGGCGAGCACCACGGTGGCCAGCGGCCGTTCGCCCCACTTCTCGTCCGGGACCCCGATCACCGCCGCCTCCGCGACCTCCGGGTGGGCCATCAGCGCGTTCTCGAGCTCCATCGAGGAGATCCACTCGCCGCCGGACTTGATCACGTCCTTGGCCCGGTCGGTGAGCGTCACGAAGCCGAGCCGGTCGATGGTTCCGACATCGCCCGTGCGCAGCCAGCCGTCCCGGAACTTCTCCGGGTCATCGTCCTTGTAGTAGGCCCCGGTCACCCACGGTCCGCGGGCCTCGATCTCGCCGACCGCCTCGCCGTCGTGCGGCAGCACCGTGCCGTCCGCGCCGACCAGCCTGGCCTCCACGCCGCAGACCAGCCGGCCCGCGGTGTCGCGGTAGCGCCACGCCTCGGCCTCGGGGGTTCCGGCGGGCGGATGCGCGATGCTGCCCACCGGCGAGGTCTCGGTCATCCCCCAGGCCTGCACGATCCGGACCCCGAGTTCCTTCTCGTAGGCCTCCTGCAGCGCATGCGGCACCGCGGAGCCGCCGCACGGCACCTGCCGCAGCGACGAGAGGTCCCCGCCGTGGGCGCGCACATGCGCCAGCAGCACGTTCCAGATCGTGGGCACCGCGCCGGCCAGCGTGGGGCGCTCCGATTCGATCAGGCGGACCAGCGGCTCGGGCTGCAGGTACCGGTCCGGCAGGATGAGGTCGGCGCCGGCCATCACGGCCGCGTACGGCAGCCCCCAGGCGTTCGCGTGGAACATCGGGACCACCGGGAGCACCTTGTCCTGCTCCGACAGCCCGAACACGTTGCCCGCGCACACCGCCATCGAGTGCAGGTACGCCGACCGGTGGCTGTAGACGACGCCCTTCGGGCGCCCGGTGGTGCCGCTGGTGTAACACATGGCCGCCGCGGCCCGCTCGTCCAGGTCAGGCCAGGCGAAGGAGTCCGGCTGCGCCGCGAGGAGGTCCTCATAGGAGTGCACAGGACGGCCGTCGCCGCTGAGGGCCGATTCGGGGTGTGGTTGCGTACTGTCCTCTGGACGGGTTACGACGATGTGCCGGATCGTGGGCGCATGCGGTAGTACCCGGGCCAGCAGCGGCACCAGGGTGGGGTCGACGATGACCACGTCGTCGCCCGCGTGCGTGGCGATGTAGCCGATCACCTCGGGATCGAGCCGCAGGTTCAGCGTGTGCAGCACCGCGCCCATCGACGGGATCGCCAGGTAGGCCTCGAGATGCTCGGCGTTGTTCCACATCAGCGTGGCCACGCGCTGGTCGCCGTCCACCCCCAGGCTGCGCAGCGCGTTCGCCAGCCGGGCCGCCCGGGCGCCGGTCACGCCGTAGGTCTGCCGCCGGGCGCCCGCCGACGTGCAGGTCACCACCTCGCGGTCGGCGTAGGCCGAGGTGCCGTAGCGCATCAGCCCGGCCACCGTCAACGGGCCCTCCATCATCGTGCTCTGCACTGGCCACCTCCTGCCCTGCCCGTTCCCGTCCCGGCGGCCGCCAAAGCCGCGGAGCGCCGGAACCGTCCCTGGGGTGGATAGTGCCAGACAAGCAGAAAAACGTCACTCTCCGGGCCTGGCCTGCCTCGCCGGCTGCTGCCGCAGGAGGCCGGCTCAGTCAGCCTGGAGGTCGGCATCGATGCGCAGCTTGGCGACAGCACGCGAGACCGTGCTCTTGACGGTCCCGAGGCTCACCCCGAGCACGTCGGCGACCTCGGCCTCGGTCATGTCCTCGAAGTAGCGGAGCACCACGGCCGCGCGCATCCGCTGCGGCAGCCTGTCGACCGCGCGGCGGAGGGTTTCCTGCAGGTCACTGGTGGACGAGTGATCGGCGACCGCCTGGTCTGGGATCTCGTCGGTCGGGTACTCCTCGACCTTGCGGCGGCGCCACCAGGAGATGTGGGTGTTGACCATCGCCCGGCGGACGTAGCCGTCCAGCGCTCCCCGGTCCTCGATCCGGTCCCAGGCCAGGTACGTCTTGGCCAGAGCGGCCTGGACCAGGTCCTCGGCGTCGGCGCGGTTCCCGGTGAGCAGGTATGCAGTCCGCAGCAGCGACCGGCTCCGCGCGGTCACGTAGTCCCGGAAGGCGGGATCGTCGAAGGCCGCCCGTGGCTCGCGGGCTCGCGGTACCGGCCCGGCCGGGCCGTCCCGCGCGACGCCGGGCACAGCACTCGCTGCCCCGTCACCGGCGACGGTGCCCCGCCCCATCTGGCCGGCTGGATCCGCGCACGCCCCCGCCACGAAGTGATCGCCCCCGACGCTCACACCCTAACGGTACCCGGCAAAGCAGTTTCCAGTTGACTACCCCCTGTAACGGCGAGTCGCGTCGCCGAATATAAGACAGCAGGGGCAGCAGTAACGGCCTCGCCGTAGAGACGTATATGTATGACCTCGGGCTCGAAAAGGTGCGAACCGCTTGACGCGGGCTGTCCCAGGTAAGCATGGTCATGGAGCCGACCTTGTTTGCCCTGGGGAGAGCATGGGCTGGGCGCGCCGGCCCAGCCAGGAGGGGACGGGCTGCGGGTAAGGCCGACCGGGAGGGCACGAGCCGGGCCTGCTGGCCTTGGCCGGGAGGGCACGGGGCCGGGCCTGCTGGCCTGGCAGGGAGGGCACGGGGCCGGGCAGGCTGCCCGGCCGGGGAGGGCCGATGCTGGACGTTCGCCGGGACCACCGGTGCTGCGATCGATTCGCAGGAACGACGACCACCGCGCGAACATCGCGGCGGCGGCGGCTGCAGGCCGCAGTGTTCGGGCCGCAGGATGCTCCCGCGCACGCCGCGGACCCTGGGGCTCCAGGATTTCCCGTAGCCGGGCAGCTGCCCCGGGCCATCACGGGAACCGTGCGTGACGTCAGCCCGCACGTGCTCCTGATCGGGAACGGCGCGAGCGAGAAACGGGTCACGCTGACCGCGGACGCGACAGCCTGGCGCGGCGGCCCGTTAGACCCGGCCGGGGTCCAGCCGGGAGATCACGCGGTGGTCAGGCTGCACCGCTCGCAGGCCGGCGTCGCCGACCGGATATGGGCGAACATCGGCCGCGTGACCGGCGCCATCATCGAGCGCGACAAAGACACCGTGCTCGTGGACGAAGGCAGGACGAAGCCGCGCCAGGTGGTGACGATCCCGTGGCGTGCGGCCGGCCGGATCCAGGTCCGCTTCCCGAACCTGGAACCCGGGTTCCTCATCGATGTCATCGGGCTGCGGCGGTCCGACTCGCTGGAGGCACGGATACCGGGGACCTCCCAGCCGGCCTACCCGGTCGGCCGGCTCCCTGCGCCCCCGATGCTCGCCGGCCACGTGCCGAATTCGATCAGCGGCTCAGCCACCTGGCATGAGCCGTCCGAGGAACCGCCCGGGCTGCTGGGCGTGGCGTACCCCGCCCTCGACCCGGAGGCCGGGTGCGCCGAGGACCCGGTCGGCCGGGCCGCGCCCCGCTATGTGCGCATGCCCTACCTTGCGATCGGCAGCCTGCTCACGATCCGCAACGACTGCACCGGCAGCTCGTGCCTGCTTCCGGTCACCGGCTGCGCGGCCATCGCCCGGCTCTTCAATGACCGGTGCGTCACCTGCGGCACCTCTCCCCGCGGGCGCGTGGCGGACCTCACTCTGGCCGGCTTCGTCGCGCTCGGCGGCGAGCTGGAGCGCGGGTGCTTCAACGCGACGATCACGATTGGCCGCTGACGATGCTGGCCGGTGTGGTGCGCGAGATCCAGGAAGTTCAGATACCGCTGCTGTCGGCCATGCTCCTGGGCGGATGCGCAGCCAAGTTCGCCCGGGTGCTGCGGGTCGGCTCGCTGGATGCTGGGCTCGGCCCCACGGCACTGTTCCCCATGCACCTGCGGCGCCCGATCGCGATGGCGACCTTCGCCGTGGAGTTCACCTGCGGTATAGCGCTCATCGTCACGGCCGGCCAGTTCGGCCGCGGCGGGCCGGCGAACGCGGTGCGGTTCGCGACGTCGCTGCTGTTCATCATCGCCACCTGCGCCCTGATCGAACTGCGGACCAGCCATCCCGACGCAGGATGCGGGTGCTTCGGCGACTTCAGCCAGGCCCCGGTCAGCGGGCGCACGCTCGCCAGGTCGGCCCTGCTCGCCTGCGCCGCGCTGGCCACGATCGGGCTGCCCCCGCTGCACCTGCCGCGCCCGGGGATCGAGGCGGCCAGGCTGGTGGGAGTCCTCGCTGTCGAGCTTGCCGTGATCGCCGCGCTTTCCCCGGAGCTGGGCGAGGCCCTGGTGCGGCTGGGCTACTCCGAGCCCTGCGAACTGCGCAGAATGCCCGCGGTCCGGACGCTGACCGCCTTGCGCCGGAGCTCCCAGTGGCGCAGGCAGGCAGGCATGATCACCTCGGACGTGCCCGTCGACATGTGGCGCGAGCTGTGCTGGAGATACGTTGTGTTCCCCGCCCGAGTCGGCGACCGGGATGCCGAGATCGTGTTCGCGGTTCACATGCGGCCGCACCGTCCGCCGGTTCTCGCTGCCCTGGTGGACGCCGCTACGGGCGGGGCACTGCCCTGGCCCGCCGCGCCGGGACGGCACGGTGTGCTCCGGCGGGTCGCCTTCCCGGTGCGTCCCGCCCGGCCAGCCAAGCCCGCCGAGCCTGCCATGCGGGCCCGCGGCCGTCAACCTGCGGCCGGCCGGGCCGATGCCCCCGCCCGGGTTCTCGCCGCGCCGACCGGGCCCGGCCGCAAAGCCGGCCCGCTGGACGATCTGCCATTCTCTAGCGATCTCTAGTCACTGCAGTAGACGGATCAAGACTTCCGCAGAGACCCCGGGCGCCACGCGGGCGGCCCGGCCGGGCCATCAGGCAGGCTGGGCCCGGAGGAAACGGCCGAAGTGCGGCACGGTAAAAGCGATCAGCCCGCGTTCCGAGCTGTAGATCAGGCCTTTCTTGATCAGGCTGTCCCGGGCCGGGGACACGCTCGACGGCTTGCGGCCCAGCTCCTCGGCGACCTGAGCGGTCGGCACCGGCTCGTCCCCGAGCAGCGCCATCGCCCGCATGTACTCGCGTTCCGCCGGGGTCGCGCGCTCATACCTGCTGCCGAAGAAGCCGACGGCCAGCTCACCCTCTGCGACCGGGCCGGCCACGCCGACGTCGCCGGCCGTGACCGGGCTCGCCGCGGCGACGTCCCAGGTCACCTTGCCGTAGGCCTGCACGAAGTAGGGGTACCCGTCGGCCGCGGCGTACAGCGCGTCCAGCGCGGCAGGCTCGAAGTCAGCACCCTCGCGCCGGGCCGGGGCGAGCAGCGCGTAGTCGGCGGCCTCCCGGTCCAGCCGGTCGATCGGCACATACCGGAACAGCCGCTCGGAGTAGCTCTTGCTCGCGGAGAGCACGGACGGGAGGTGCGGCAGGCCGGCCCCGACCACGATCAGCGGCCCGCCAGTCTGCGACAGCTCGTGGCAGGCGGCGCAGAGCGCCGAGATGTCGGGCGCGGGCACGTCCTGCATTTCGTCCACGAACAGCGCGATGCCCACGGACAAGTCGGCCGCGACCGACGCCGCGTCGGCCAGCAGCTCGGTGAGGTCGATCTCGAGGTCCCCGGAATCGGCCCGGCCGCGCACGGCCGGGACGTCGATGCCCAGCTGCGCCGAGTACGACCCCTTCGGCGCGGCCGGGTCACGCATGGAGAAGGCCTTGAGCACGCCGAGAAACTGATCGATCCGGTCGGGTGCCCGGTGCCTGGGCGCGAGCTCGCGGACGGCCATGTGCAGCGCCGCGGCTACCGGCCTCCTGATCGACTGCTCGGGCCGCGCCTCGATCTTCCCCGTGCCCCAGAGCCGCTGCATCGCCATCGAGCTGAACGTGTTGAGCAGCACGGTCTTGCCCACGCCGCGCAGCCCGGTGAGCACCATGCTCCGCTCGGGCCGGCCGCGGGCCACGCGCTCGAGCACCACCTCAAACTGGCCGATCTCGCGGTCACGGCCGGCCAGCTCCGGCGGGCGCTGGCCCGCTCCTGGCGCATACGGATTGCGAACCGGGTCCACGCCATCGGAGTTTATGACCCGGTCTAGCAAGTTCCTTAGATTCGGGTAGAAAGCGCTGCCGGCGTGTCGCAGCGCGCGGGAGCGGGGCCCGCCGGGCCGCACCAGGGGCGGGGCCACTCGCCCCCAGCGCGGCCCGGACGGACGATTCAGGTTTCAGCCTGCCGGGCTCACTGCAGCCGCAGGAAGCTGGTCGCGTCGTCCACGAAGTAGTCCCGCCCCATGATCACGGCCGATGCAGACGTCACTGCTCGTCGAACTACCGGCATCCCCACGCTCCCCAGGGAAAGAAGTGCCGCTTCGGCCGCGCCGCCGCACGGACGTGGTCCGCGATTCGAGAGGCCCCACCCGGATCGCTCTCCCTGTAACGGGCGCATTACCTTCCAGGTTCAGCCCAACAATGAACACCAGCCAGAACGCAAAGTCCAGGAGCACTGCCGTCGGCCCGTGCGGGTCCTGAATAGGGCTGGCCGGGAAGCCTCACCCGGCCCGGACGCGACTTTCGGTGCGCTGCCCGGCGGCTATTTCTTGCGCCCGGACTCGGCCTCGTTCAGGCGGGCGAGGAAAGCGTTGTAGGCGGCGAGGTGCTCGTCGTCATCGATTCCGCCTTGCTGGTCCCAGCTGACTGACGCTGCCCCGGTCTCTGCCTTGGCCGCGGCGCCCGCGCCCTCGGCTTCCGCGCCGGGGCCTTCGGCGGCCGCGCCCAGCGCCGGGTGCGCTGACGCCGGCCGGGCTGGTGCCGGATGGGCGGCGACCAGGTTGGCCAGGCTGGCTCTCCGGGCCGCTTCCAGCCAGCCGCGGCCGCTGGTCGCCGACCGGTCGTCCAGGCTCCACATCACGAACACCAGCATCATCAGCCCGAACATGATGGCGTCGCCGGCCACCCACATCACCGCGCCGCCGGTGTGCAGGTCCGACACCGGCCCGGGCGCCCACGCGGGCCGCGGGCCCGTCGGCGCCCCCGGCGAGCCTGCCGTGGCGTATCCGAGCACGACCCCGGTGAACGTGTCCACCGGCATCACCAGGACGAGGATGACGAACCGCACCGGGTAGCTCAGCTGCCAGCGGATCGGCTCCCGGCCGAGGATGGGCAGGAAGAAGAGGTAGCCGATCACCAGGAACAGGACGTGCTCGGAGTTATGCAGCGGCTCGTCGGTCTCCACCAGGCTGGCGAACGTGGTGAGGTGCGCCACCACGATCGCGGCCGCGTAGGCCGCGAACCCGAACACCGGCCAGGTGAGGAAGCTGGCGATCCGGGAGCGCACTGTCCGCTTGACCCACGTGTGCAGCGGGTTCCTGCTCGCGTGCAGCAGCAGCGTGATCGGCTGGCCGACGATGAGCAGCGGCGGGGCGACCATGATCAGCATCAGGTGCTGCACCATGTGGTCCCAGAACAGCACGTCGTCGTAGGACCCGATGCCGCTCTCCGTGGCCAGCACGACGACCGCGAGCCCGCCCAGGAACATCCCGGTGCGCCAGGCCGGCCACGGCCGCGCGGGATGCCGGCGCGCGACCCGCGCCGCGCCCCACAGGTAGAGCCCGGCGGCCAGGACGACGGCAGCGGTGACGGCCGGCGCGAACTGCCAGACGGCGACGGCGGCCCGCCAGCCGAACGGGCGCAGCATGGAACCTCCTCCGATCGCGAGCCTACTCACCTGCCGCGATCCCGGCTCCGGCGCGCCCGGTCAGGAACGGGCGCGCGGCTGCCAAGGCGGCCGCGCGATGGTCACTGCTCCGGCACGGGGAAGAGATGGGGACGCGCGGTGCCGTAGTAGAAAATGCGCACCGTCCCCTGGCCGTCGACATTGCCGAAGAGCGCGTCGTCACCCGGCGTGATGTTTGCATTCAGCCAGCTTTGCGCGGCGCTGATCCCCCCGGGCTGGACGCTCGCGGCCGGCGCTCCCTTGGTGGGCCCGGCCTCCGGCCCGGAGAACTCCGCGTACCACCACCCAGTCTCCTCGCCGGGGATGCGAAAGGGCTCCCGCTTCATGTCAGTCATTCGGCGCGCTCCTCAGTACCTGGCCCACAGGCCAGACCGGCCTGCTGATCTGCAGCCATGCCGCGCGGGCGTGGCGTATCGTCGCTGGACTATCTCCTTATCACGCGCCAGCCTGGATTTACAGGATGCGCCGGGGAGAACCGGATTGCCGTGGTATGGCTAGCCTACTGATTTGTGCGGCAATTGTTGTACCTGACCTGGCCGAGGTCCGGGAAGCTATCGAATTCAGTTGTCACCATTCTGCCCGACTGCGCGTAGCTGACCTTAAACAGGACAGGCAATGGCTCCGGACACTGGACCATCACGCGGAAGGTGACCGTCAGCCATCTCGTGGCACCGGGATCAAGCGACATACCCTGCTGCGGGACCGGCTCAGGCAGCGACCCGCAAGGACCCCACCGGGCGGCCACCGGGCGCATCCCGCTCAGCGGCACCACCGGTGCCACGTGGCGCACCGCCACCGCGCGATCCGACTGGTCCACCAGCTCGATGCCCAGCTGGAGCGTGCGGC